>Ga0209542_10002748_pt1 | contig 38864 bp, 41 predicted proteins | sample RifCSPhighO2_01_FD_184028 | JGI IMG/M metagenome (GOLD analysis project Ga0209542, IMG submission 184028) | Soil microbial communities from Rifle, Colorado - Rifle CSP2_plank highO2_0.1 (SPAdes) (version 2) | ecosystem: Environmental > Terrestrial > Deep subsurface > Rock core/Sediment ... | reverse complement strand
AGAAGAGCCGTAAGAATGGTTGCGGCATTTTTTATGTTTACAGCCCTCCCCAATGCCGCTCCGGAAATTAAAATGTTGCCGGAGTCGTCTTTTCTTGTGATTTTCCCGGACAAACTCAATACCTCATCCCAGGTTTCAGGCGGAAGTGTTACAAAATTTTCTGTGAATATATCTTTGTTGAAATAAAGCTGCAATGTTTCGGCGTAGAACGGCATCCCTAAAACCTCGTTTTTTGCGCTTAAGAAAGTTTTAGCGGCATCAACGAATTGCTGGCTGATTTCCCGCTCGGTCATTGTGATAGCCGGTGCTGCCGCCAGTATATCTTTATGTTTTATAAAAAGATCTGAAGGAAAAATAATAAGGTCAGGTGAGTCTCCGCGGGCGATTGCGTTTAAAAGCTCATTTTCAAAATTAATGGGGCTCTTTTTTAAGTATTTAACCATACTGCCGCGGTAGACCTGCCCGAATTTGTGAAAAACATCTCCGAAAGAGTCTTCGGCGTCAAAGCCCCACATAACTACCGTGCCGCCGCCGGAAAAACCCTGACGGAGCCCCGGCAAAAATCCGGTGAGTATCATTATAGCAATGGTTACGAGAACAATCGCGCCTACTATAACTCCTACCTGAAGATAATTCGTAGTCTGCATATTATTCTTTTTTTGTGAATACTAAGCCGTAATGATGGCTTCCGGCCGCGAACTCTTTTACTAAAATGAGGCCTTTGGAAAGGATAACTGTTTTTATTTCTTCTTTGTTTACTTTAGATGAGGGGATAGGGTGAGAGATGTCGTTGTCGTTCCATTCAATGACAAGCAGGCTTCCGCCGGGGCGCAGAACTCTTACAGCTTCGTCCAAAACAGCGCTTTGGTTTGGAGCCTGGAATAATATGTTGGCGACCAAAACTTTATCAACGCCCATGTCGCGCAGACCGCTTCCGCGTGCCAGCTCCAGGTCAGCCCTTGTCGGCTCTATATTAAATACGTGGAAAAGCTTGGCTTTGGCGCGGGTCGTTTCGAGCGCCTCCAGCCTTATGTCAAAAGCATAAATCTTGCCGTTGGACCCGACTTTTTGGCCCAATGGAATATCATAAAACCCCGGTCCGCAGCCGAAATCGGCCACCTTTTCCCCGGTCCTTACATCCCAATTTTGCAATACTTGTTCAGGGTTCAAAAATCCTTGGGGAGGCATATATGATTTTATTTTACCAAAATAAAATCACTTCGCGCAAGCGGCGAGCATGCCGCTTCGCACGGGCGAAGCGGCTAGCACAAGCCCTATTTCTTCTGCCTTCTGATGAAAGCGGGGATAGAGTCCCATTCGGAGTCTTCCGGGGTCGGATTTTCTTTTTTGCTGAAACTGGAAGCTCCGGAGAAGATACTGCCGATGCCGGAGCCGTTTGTGCGGTTTCCGTCGCTCGTGTTTTGTTCAATTGCGTTTTTGATGTCGGCTTTCGCGTCCGCGGTTTTAGAGATGTTCGCGGTTTTAGCGGAAAATCCGCCGAAAAGAGTCGGCGCTTTGCCGGTAGCGCCGTCCGGAAAACCGGAAGCAATAACGGTAATTTTTAATTGTCCTTTTTTTAACCTTTCGTCCTGTATTGCCCCGAAAATGACTTTTGCGTCGGAATCAATTGATTCGGTAATAACTTTGGCGGCGCTTTGAATTTCCCACATGGTCATATCCGGTCCTCCTGCGATGGCAAAAAGCACGCCTCTTGCGCCGTTGATGGAAACGTCCAGCAAAGGCGAGGAAATCGCCGTTTTGGCCGCTTCTTCCGCGCGTGATTCTCCTTCGGCGTGTCCGATGCCCATAAGAGCGGAACCGGCGTTCTGCATTATAGATTTTACGTCGGCAAAGTCCACGTTGATTACACCCGGCATTGTAATAAGGTCGGAGATACCCTCAACGGCGTGGCGCAAAACTTCGTCACACATTGAAAAAGCCGAAAGGAAAGAGGTGTCTTTGGAAACTACCGAAAGAAGCTTGTCGTTCGGGATGATAATGAGCGCGTCAACCGCTTCACGCAGGCGCGAGAGTCCTGATTCGGCGAGGCGCGCGCGCTCCGCTCCTTCAAAAGCGAACGGCCGCGTAACAACTCCGATGGTAAGCGCTCCCTGTGATTTTGCGGCTTGCGCCACAACCGGCGCTCCGCCTGTACCCGTGCCTCCTCCCATTCCGCAGGTAACAAAAACCATGTCGGCGCCTTTCAGCGCTTCCAGTATTTCGTCGCGAGTTTCTTCGGCGGCCTGTCGTCCAAGTTCAGGATTCATTCCTGTTCCCAAACCCTTGGTCAGTCCTTTGCCGATGCGTATTTTTTTGTGCGCCAGGCTTTGGTGAAGGTCCTGCGCGTCGGTGTTTACGGCAAGAAATTCAACTCCGCGGACCTTGGATTTTACCATGTGGTTCACGGCGTTTTTGCCGGAGCCTCCGACTCCGACAACTTTAATCCTCGCAAACGATTCTATTTCAGGTTTTATCTGCGGCATAATCCCGATTTACATTATTTATTAATTTAGATAATCGAGAATCCGCGATTCATGACGAAGTCAGAATCGGGATTTCGCACCCATACTAGCGCACAATAAAAATCGCGCAAGAGTTGACAAGGAGAAAACTTGTGATGTTTTTCTTTATGGTAAAAAAGCGCGGAACCAGCGCATAATGGTTTCTTTAGAACCTCTCGCAGAAGTCCCGCCGCCGATATGTTTTTCCAAAGCCACAAGAGCAATGCCGACCGCTCCGGCCCACGCCGGATTTTTTACTTTATCGTGCAGTCCTCCTAAATTATTTATCTCGGCGAGGCGCGCTGGAAGTTTTAAATGTTCGCGGGTGTAGTCGGCAATTCCCGGCAGGTTTGACCCGCCTCCGGCGATGACCACTCCTCCGGGCAGGAGCCCTTCGCGCCCGACTTTCTTTAAGTGTTTTTCGGTAAGTTCAAAAATATCCGAAAGCCTGTCTTCAATGATGTCTGTAAGTTTTTTTCTGGAATAGTGCCCGTAGACAATGTCATCGGCTGAGTTTTTGGCGGATTTTTTTGAAATATGCGCTTCGGAATTTTTTTCCACTGTTCCGTAATTTATTTTTAATTTCTCCGCTTCTTCAATCGGGATCTGAAAACCTACCGCGATGTCATTGGTAATATGCCCGGAACCTATGGGAAATACTTCAAGCGAATAAGGATAATTTTCTTCAAATATACAAAGAGAGGTGGTTGAGAAGCCGATGTCCAAAACCATCACGCCGAACTCTTTTTCCCGCTTGGAGAGAATCGCTTCCGCAACCGCCATGGGAAGCGAGATTGCATCCTCCAATGATACACCGGCTTCGTCAAAGGTTTTCAGGATACTTTTGAAATGCTGTGCGAAGACGGTAATAAACAGCGTTTCTGCTTCAAGTTTTAGGCCGGAAAGTCCGACAGGGTCGTGGGTAATTGTTTCGTTGTCTATTTTGTATGAAATAGGTATTGAGTGGAGTATTTCGCGGTTTTGTATGCGGACAAGGTTGTTTTCGGAAGCTGCGACGGCGCGTTTTAAGTCCTCTTTGGAAACTTCTCCGTCTGCGCGCGAAACCGCGACCAATCCTTTTGATTTCTGAAAGCTCAAGCCTACTCCGCCTATTCCGGCGTAGACATTTCCGTTTCCGGCATTGGTTGATTTTTTCAGCGCCTCAAAAGCACCGGACAAAGATTTTGCGGCGGCATCAATATTAACAATGACGCCCTTGCGCAGACCCTCGGACAATGCTGCCCCCGCACCGACAACTTTAACCGAACCGTCCGCGCCGGCCTCCAAAGCAACCGCTTTTATTGATTCGGTTCCGAGGTCTATTCCTATTGCGCCGTAAGTTCTCATTTTTTATGTAATATTTTTTTCTCTAAATGTTCCATTTTTTCCGCGGCTTTATTTTTTTTATGGTCATATCCCAAAAGGTGGAGCGATCCGTGCAGAAAAAGATAAGGGAGATTTTTTTCTTTCGCGTTTAAAAAAATTTCTCCTGTACCCGTCTGCCGTCCGGGCAGGTTTTTTTCAAGAAGGAACGAAAGTACGTTTGCGGGCTTGTTTTTACCGCGGTATTTTTTGTTCAGCCTTCTCATCAGGGAAGGAGGGGCAAATACCGCGGAGAGCCAGAAACTATTTCCGCTTTTGTAAAATATTTTTTTGTAAAGTTTCTTGTAAGCGCCGTACCGTACGCGCTTTCCGCTCAAATTTTTAAACTCTATCATTCTTTCTGAAGCTCATTTTTTAGTGCCACCGACACTCTGTCGCCCGAAGCCTTGCCTTTTAAGGTGGGCATAATTATTTTCATTGCTTTGCCGAAATCTTTCTCTCCGCTTGCACCCGATTCGCGCACGCCGTCGCGGACTATCCTGACAATGTCTTCGTCCGAGATTTCCGGCGGCAAATATTCTTTTAATACCAAAAGCTCGGACTCTTCTTTTTTGGCAAGGTCTTCTCTGCCGCCTTTTCTGAATTCTTCCGCCGCGTCTTTTCTTTTTTTGAGTTCCGAGGAAATTACATCCAAAATTTCCCGGTCGGAAAGTCCCAGGTCTTTTTTCCGCAATTCAATTGCTTTGTTTGAAACGGCGGCGGAAACCATGCGCAGGGTTGAAAGCCTGATGGCTCCTTCCGCGCCGCTCTTTAAAGCGGTTTTGATGTCTTCAGAAATTTTATCTTTTAGCGTCATATAAAAATAACAATTATATATATAATTGTATTACTAAATAAGAATATTGTAAATTTTCCGCGGGTATTACTACTGGACTTTACCCAGTTTACGCTGTTTTGCGTTCTCTTTTTGCCAGGCAAGGCGCCTCAAAGCCTCCTTTTTCTTCTGGTATTGGGAAGGCAGGTCGGTGTGATAGCGGCCGCTGCGGGCGCGGGTCAAAAAACCGCTCTGTTGAAGCATTTTATTGAAGCGCCGGAGAAGGCTTCCGGTTGACTCATTCTCTCTTTTTCTTACTTCTACCATGAATTAAGTGTTATTAGACATTAATACTGCCAGGCTTATTTTTAGCCCATCCGCCCAAAATATGCAAGTGGATATGGTCCACTATCTGCCCGCCTTCCTTTCCTACATTAAAGACCAGCTTGTATCCCGAAAGCCCTAATTTCTCGGCCGAGTCCTTGGCCGTGTGTATAAGATGTCCTATTAAAGCCTCGTCTTCGTGGTTTACTTCTTTAATTGAAGGGATATGTTTTTTGGAAACCACGAGATAATGGACCGGCGCGGAAGGGTAGATGTCTTTAAAGACCACAACGCTGTCCGATTCCATAAGTATCTCGGCGGGGTCCTGTTTTGCGGCTATTTTGCAAAAAATGCAGGAATCCATGCTATTTATAATGATTGTTAATATCTAAAATTTCAATAGTATTATTGGTTCTAAATATAAAAATAGCCCGATATTTTTTGTCGATTCTAAAACTCCAGATGCGGAGATGTTTTGGCGCTAATATTTCGGTTTCCAGGCTTGGATGGAAGGCGTTGCCCTCAAAAAACTCTTTTTGTTTAATAAATTTTTTCTCCAGTTTGTGTTTCTGGAGATATTTGGTCAGCTCTTTGGATAAGGGCAGAATCTTCATGCTTTGAAATAGGACGACCGCTTAAGTCCTTTTTCAAGGCTTTTCAAAAACTTAACACTATATTTTTTAGTGGCCCTAAAACCAGTCAAAACTTCTTTTGTGCTGTGGGTAGATGGTGAGGTAAAAAGATCGCCTTCAATTATCTGGCGAAGCTGCTCGTATCTCATTTTTTTCTCAACCAGTTCTTTATATTCTTTTTTTGGTATTGTTACCGTGACCATATTTCAAGTATAACACGAAGCATCGTGAAATTCAAATAGCATTAAAAATGTGCTATTATTGAGGCATGAAACAAAAAACTTGTTTATTTGTTAGCGCTTTTGTTCTTATAATCATTCTCTCTTTTTCTGCTTTTGCGGCACGGGCCGAAGAGCCGAATTTGGATTTAATTGTCCAACAGCTCCAGCTCAAAATTAAAGATTTACAGCAGCAAATTACCACACTGCAACAACAGCTTGAATCGGCCAAAACGGCAGCGGCACGTATAAGTGAAATTTCAAAATTCACTAAGACATTGCAAAGAGGAATGACCGGCGACGAAGTAAAAGAATTGCAAGAATTTCTTAAGCAGTTTCCTGAAATTTATCCCGAAGGACTGGTAACAGGATATTTCGGTTCGCTTACCGAAGCGGCTGTTAAAAGATTGCAGGAACAAAATGGTATTGAGACCGTAGGAGTAGTCGGGCCAAAAACAAGAGCAAAATTAAATGAACTTGTTTCCGGCGGAGCCGGCAATTCTGATGTTGTTCCGCCAGGATTACTTATTGCACCAGGCTTGCAAAATATAATATCAACTACCACACAAGCGACTACAACGACGGCAACTGCGACCACAACTCCGTCGGGAACAATTCCTGCGACACCCGCAATACCTGCTATTCCGTCTGGTGGCGGAGGTGGTAGCGCTACGCCGGCAACTCCAGCAATTCCGGCTACACCAACATCTTCCAGCGACACAACTCCGCCGATAATTTCAAATATTCAGGCTACAAATATAACTGAAACATCGGCAGCGATTATTTGGACAACGGATGAGGCGGCAAGTAGTGAGGTAATTTATACAATAAGCTCTCCCGTTGCAGGCACAACAACCAGTAAAGTCAGTGGTGCTAACAGCGCGACTAACCACACTGTGAATCTATCTAATCTCATATACTCTCAAATCTATTATTATGTAGTTGTTTCAAAAGACGCGGTTGGGAATGCTGCAACAAGCAGTGAACAATCTTTTACTACAATAAGCCCAATAACATCACCAAATTCGAATCCATCTAATAATCGTTCAATTCCCTCGATTGCAGTCATTGGTCAGATAACTGGACTAAACCATCCCGCAGGAATTGCAGTAAATCCTTTGGGTAAGATTTACGTCGCTGACTATCATAATGACAATATCAAAGTCTACGATTCTGATTTAAACCTAATTCAGACTCTCGGAAGCGCTCGCGGAAGTACGCCGGGTCAATTTAGTGAGCCGTGGGACATAGCTTTTGATTCTTTGGGAAATGCATATATAACAGACACAAATAATAGACGTGTGCAGGTTTTTTCGCCCGAAGGTATCTATTTAAGAGAATTTCCATCTTCAGCCTATCAAGGAATTTCAGTAAATAGTGATGGATTGTTTTATGTTTCGGGAAGGGCCATTGAAGTATTCAATAGTGCTGGGCAAAAAATTGCAGACTTGGCTTTGGGTCAGAACTACTACCCTCGAAATATAGCCATCGATGCAAGTAATCGCGTTTATTTTTCCAACTGGGGCAATGAATCAGTAGGTCCGCCGTCTTATCAGAGGGTTTATGACGATAATAGTTCCATAACTATCCAAACTCCCCAAGGGGAACTTATTAACAAGATAGCTCTGGATTATGTGCCATATTTCATTGATGTAGATGATAAATTCAGAATATGGGTGGCAGATCACACGAATGGTAAAATAAAAGTTTATGACTCCAAAGGAGTATATATCACAGAATTCGATCTTCCTTTTAGCGCTTGTAATATTTGTGGCTCTTCGTTCTTAAACCTCAACACCGGCAATCCCGTTGGATTGGAAATTCACGGCAATAAACTTTATGCGTCTGTAATGTATGATAATCTTGTTCGAGTTTATTCTATCAGCAACTAATTTAGTTTTAGTTTAGGGCTATAACAAACAAAATAAATTCCAAACAAGAGTTAGTTGTTGAATGAGATAGCGGCTTCATCGAAAGTATTTCTAAAAAATACTCCATGAGAGAAATGGTAGTGGATGTAGGCACTACTTATTTTTAATTTCCAAAAATTAAGGAAAAAAGAAAGTTCTCAAAGGAAAATAACCCTTTTTATTTTTTCAGTTCAATTTTAATTCTTTCCAGGAGTTTATTTTGCTGAACAATCTCCTGCGTGCCTTCGTGCATGTTGCGCATGATGACGGAGCCTTCCATGGCTTCTTTCTGTCCGATGATGAGCGCGAGCTTGGCGCCTATCTTTGCGGCGATATTCAGCTGGGTTTTTAAGTTGTCGCGAGTAAGGGATTCTCCGACGGGAATTCCGGCCTCCCGCAATTCTTCCATCAGCCTGAAGCTGCGTTTTTTGGCGGCAAGGCCGATTTGGACAAGGAAGACTTTCGGTGGAGGAACTTTTTTCGCGGGGAGATTAAGCCGTTTCATTTCCTGAAGAACCCTTTCCAAGCCCAGTCCTCCTCCTACCGCCGGCAAAGATTTCGCGCCTAGTATCGCGGCAAGCTCGTCGTAGCGCCCGCCCCCGCCTAAAGCCAGGGGCGCGGAATTTTCTTCCGCGTGATTATTGCCGTTTTTCTTTGTCTGGTCTCCGGCGTTTTCCGCGTCTCTTTTTTCTTCTTCAAGAAAAATCTCAAAAACAGTGCGTCCGTAGTAGTCGAATCCTCTTGCGAGATAATGGTCCAAAAAGTAGGGGATTTGTCCTTCATCTAAAAATTCCAGAACGCCCTTGAAATGGTTTTTGCACCCCTCGCACAGATGGTCTATTATTTTCGGCGCCTGCGGACGCAATTCCACACATTCTTCTTCTTTGCAGTCCAACAGCCTTAATGGATTTTCTTTAAGCCGTCTCTTACAGTCTTTGCAAAGATAGTTGAATTTCTTTTTATAGTAAGCAATCAGATCTTTTTTATATGCCGGCCGGCATTCTTTGTCGCCGAGGCTGTTCATATGGATTATCACGTTCTCAAAACCGAGTTCTTTCAGCGTTAGATATAAAATTTTAATGACTATCGCGTCAATAATCGGGTCCGATTCGCCAAGCGCCTCAAGTCCGAATTGCCTGTGTTCGCGGAATCTTCCGCGTTGGGGTTTTTCATGTCTGAAAAGTGAACCGCAATAATAGAGCTTGACCGGCTGCGGCCAGGAGACCATTCCGTTCTCAAAATAAGCGCGTACGGCAGGTGCCGTGCCTTCGGGGCGCAAAGCCAGAAAATCCCCGCCTCGTGAGCGGAAAGTATACATTTCTTTCTCAACCACGTCGGAAGTCTCGCCTAAAGGCCTCAAAAAGAGGTCTGCGAATTCCAAGTGAGGCGTTTGTATAGGCAAAAATCCGTAAAATTCCGCGATAGACTTCGCTTTTTCAAATATCTTTTCTATGTAACGCAAATCACCGTGCAGGACATCATGCATTCCTTTGGGCGTGCGTATCATCTCTTTTTTTGCTTTTTTCGGCATATTATATTAATTTCATTATTTTATATTAATTAGTACGTCGGGACAATTCCGGCTTTAGCTATCGGCCACAGGCGCAGAAAAACCCTTCCTGTGATATTCTTTTTCGGCAACGGCCCCCAAACGCGCGAGTCCGAGCTTGCCGTACGGTTGTCGCCCATCACAAAATATTGATTGTCTTCCAGCTGTACGGTTTTATCGGGCCCGGTCTGGAGATTTTTAGGCAGATATTGTTCGGGAACAACGGCGTCATTAACAAAAACCTGGCCGGTTTTTATTTCCACGGTCTCTCCCGGCAGGCCGATGATGCGTTTTATAAAAAATTCGGACGGCTGCAGAGGATAACGGAAAATTATAACTTCTCCGCGTTTGGGAGCGCCGAAAGCATAGGAAAGTTCGTCGATTATCAGATATTCGCCGTTGTGGAAATTCGGCTCCATAGAAGCACCTTCAACTATAAAAGGCTGGGCAATCCATGTGCGGATGGGGATGACGATAAGAAGTGAGATGATGATGACTTTTATGATTTCCCAAGCCGTGCTTTCTTTTTTTTCTTCTGGCATAATATTCATATATGATACGCTTAATTTTGGGTTTGGGCAATCCGGGCAGAGAATACGAAAATACCCGCCACAATACCGGCAGAGACGCGGCGGTGTTTTTTTCCGCCAAAGGCGGACCAGCCTCGGGCTGGGCCAGAAGTGAATTTGAATATGATAAAAAGTCTAATGCCCTCATAGCCACAATCAAAACGGGAAAAAAGTCTATTACAGTGGCTTTGCCTGAAACATTTATGAACAAGTCGGGAAGCGCCGCTGCGAAATTGTTCAGGGCGAAAAAAGAGAACGAAGACCTCGTCGTCATTCACGACGACCTGGATATCGCTTTGGGGAGATTTAAAATTTCTTACGGAAAAAATTCAGGCGGGCACAAGGGCGTGGAATCGGTCATGCGCGCGCTCAAAACCAAAAAATTCGTCCGCATCCGCATCGGTGTTTCGCCGAAGCACAAACCCGATTCAAAAGACGTGATAAAATTCATCGTCGGAAAATTCAAGCCCGCAGAAGCCGACATGGTCAAAAAGACTTTTAAAAAAATCGCGGAAGCGCTTGAATGCATGGCAACCGATTCGCTTGATAAAGCGATGAGTGAGTTTAATAAATAGTATGTTATAATTATTTTATGCTACAAATCATTCTATTTATATTAGGAATTGTTGGCTTAATAAAGAAAAGGATCAAAATAACTTCCAAGCGCGAATTGACCGGCAAGCCGGTAGTTGCCCTTTCAATTTTTTATTTACTGATGGCGCTAGTATTGTTATTGATGGGAGCGGTGCCGCAAATTCTTTTTATCGTGATCGGTATTGTGTTCGTAGTAACCTTGATCGTAATTATTTTTGCCGGTTCGCCGATTGATTCATCTCAACTTTCTGCACAAAACACAAATGTTCCAACCCAGCCGCATAATAAAAAAAAGATAATTCTTATTGTGGGTATAATATTAGTATTAGGGTTTTTAGGAGTAATAGCATCCGGTATTTGGGTTTATAAAACTACCAAAGAAAAATGCGGACATTTGGGCAATGGATATGTTTATGTCCCAGGCTCTGGGTGTGTATTACAAGATTCAATCGAAAAGAGATAAAACATGGAAAAATTTAAACGAATTATTTTTGGAGTTGGGAGGTTTCTGCTAATTAGTTTTTTGCTCATTGATCTATTCCTTATCGCAAGCCGATTATTATTTGGTGGTTATGCCAAATACAATTCTTTATTAGATTTTTTGACACTAGGATTTATTGTCGTTGTTTTATTTTTAATTTTTACAAATAGATCTTCCCGGTATATGTGGGCGTCTGTAGCAATAACTGTTCATTTACTTTATAACGAATTAGACAGAGTGTTTAGAGTAACCAAGGGAAAATTTGAACGAACAGATTTTGATAATATTATCTTCTTTTTATTCTTTATTTTGCTGGCATTATTGCTTAATTATTTCTCTAGATCTGGCGGTCAGTTTGACCAACAAAGTTCTAGCAAGTGGTCAAATATTATTTTCATTATACTTGCGGTATTTTTGGTTGGGTTGTTCGGTATTATTATTTGGGTCAATAGTCTTGGTTTGCACCGATAAAAAACTTTCAAAAGAATTTCTGAGGCGCTTAAATGCATGGCCACCGATTCGCTTGATAAAGCAATGAGTGAGTACAATAAATAAATATGGAAAACAATAAGCCGCCATTTGAGGGGAAAGAGGCCGAGGAATTCATGAAGGCGTTGATTGAACTCGAGAAGGGCGGCATAAATGAAAATGCGTCGAACTCTAAAAAAGCTTTGAGAAGAAAAATCTATGCCTCTGTAATTTTTTTGATAATTTTGATTAAATCCCTCGCATTTGTGGAACATTATGATGTGGATAGGGATCCGGCAGCTTTGCTGGTGGCAATAGCCTTGGTCGGGTTTATGTGTGTTCTTTTCAGTCAGCGCTTAGGCTCTTTGAAGGGATATATAAGTGTACAAGGCAGCGGAACATATATTAATAAAGCATCGCCTCCGACTGTCGTTGAATTTATGGGCTGGATACTGCTTCTGTTGCCGGTTGTAATATTCTTATTGTCGTTTTTTTGAATTGGCGCAATGAGCGAGTTTAGCGGAAAATAAAAAAAACTGCCCAGCAGTTGCGGGGCAGTTTTTTTATATTTCTTTTATTAGGACGGTATGGTTGTGGCTTATCAGATAATGCACTTCTTTATCTTGCAGGTCATATCCAAAAATGCGCGTATGAGTCTCGTCCCGGTCGTAATTAAACCGGTCATCGTTTTTCAGTTCCATTTTTTCGAAGATTTTGCCGTCCCTGTCGAAAATAGTTATTTGAAACATGGTAGGCATAAAAAGAAGCGTTTCTAAGTCTATTTTACCGGACACTTTGCTTTCTGTCAATTTTCTGATAGAGTTTAAAAACCCTCAATGCAAAAGGCTTCGGAGGATAAATTTGAAGACAAATTTAGAGAAAATTCTAATAGCCGCGGTTACCCCCTCCTTTTTGGAAAAGGAGGCATCTTGGTTTACGCAAAATTTTAATGAGATTGAAAAAAGCCGGAGAGAACACGAATGGTACAGGAGAAATACGGAAATTTTTGAGGCCGGGCAGAAAATAAAGCTTTCGGAGTTTTTGAGAAGAGTCGCGGAGCTTGGCTATACAAAGGCATGGGAAACCCAAAACCGCGGGGAGTTTTCGCAAAGAGGAGGGGTAATACACATTTTTCCGATAAATTATGATGAGGTTTTGACGATTGAGTTTGAGGGGAATTATTTGGCGGAAATAACCCTGCCTGCCGGCAGGCAGGCCCCCGCCCCCCTTACTTTAAGGGGGGAGAATAATGAAGTTATTTATAAAAATCCCGGCAAATTTAGCCCCCTTAAGGCAAGGGGGCAGCGAAGCGGGGGTTATAAAATTGGCTTTCGCCCAGGCGACTACGTGGTACACATTGACCACGGTATCGGGATTTTTCGCGGCGAGCGGGGCGAAGATTTTGTCATTGAATATGCCGCGCCCCGCCGACAGCCTGGCGGCAGTCAGGCGGGCAAGCCAAAATCTGAACACGGTGATCCCGATCTTCTCTTTGTGCCGAAAAAAGAGATAAAAAGGCTATCGCCTTATCTTGGTTTTAAAAAACCGGAAATCCACCGGCTGGGAACGCCGATATGGAATATTACAAAAAGAAAAGCAAAAGAAGATATTATTGTTTTTGCGAAAGAGCTTTTGGCTTCGCTGGCCGCGCGGAAGATTGTTACGCGCCCTCCATACCATCAAAATAAAGAAATGGAGGAAGAGCTAGTTGCCAATTTTCCCCATGAGCATACCGCTGACCAGTCAAAGGCTATCGCGGAAGTTTGGGAAGATATGTCGCTCGGAGTCCCGATGGAGCGCGTGCTTACCGGAGACGTCGGTTTCGGAAAAACCGAGGTTGCAATCGCTGCGGCTTTGCGCGCGGTGCTCAACGACAGGCAGGTGGCCGTGCTCGCACCCACAACGATATTGGCGGACCAGCACTTTGATGTTTTCAGCGAAAGATTAAAAAGCTTCGGCGTGGAGATAGCCCGGCTGACAAGGCTGGAGTCTTCCGAGCAAATTAAAAAGATACTAAAAAAAATAGAAATTGGTGCGGTTGATGTCGTAATAGGGACGCATAAAATTCTGGGTTTGAAATTTTCCGCCCAAGGCGCCCGCCTGCCGGACGGGCAGGGACTAGCCTTGGGCTGGAAAAAGCTCGGACTGCTTATCATCGACGAAGAACAAAAATTCGGGGTCGCGCATAAAGAGCGTTTTAAAAAATTAATTCCGGAGCTGGATGTTTTGTCGCTGTCCGCAACGCCTATTCCCAGAACCCTAAATATCGCGCTTTCGGGTATTCAGCCGATATCGAGCATTGAGACCGCGCCCGCGGGAAAATCGGAAATTAAAACTTTTGTGTTGCCGAAACCGGCCCTAGGCCGGTCCGCCGCGGGCGGAAATAATATTATAAAGTCGGCTATTGAGTTTGAATTAAACCGTGGCGGACAAATTTATTTTTTGGCGAACCGCATCCATAAAATACCGCGGTTAATTGAAGAGATAAAATCCCTGAATACAAAAGCAAGGATAGCCGTACTGCACGGAAGAATGAAAGATGAGCAGATAATCGGCACAATGCACGATTTCCGGGCGCACAAATCCGACCTTTTGGTTTCAACCACCATCATTGAGAACGGGATGGACCTTTCCAATGTGAATACTTTAATTGTGGAAGACTCCACGCGTTTCGGGCTCTCGCAGGCGCATCAATTGCGGGGAAGGATAGGGCGGGGGAAAAACGAGGGTTTTGCGTATTTTCTTTACCCGACGCATAAATTAAAAGAAAAAGCCGCCGAAAGACTGGAAGCGCTTGAGCGTTTTTCGTGGTTGGGAGCCGGTTTGGAGATTGCGAAGCGCGATCTGGAGATACGGGGCGCGGGAAATATTCTGGGCAAAGCGCAATCGGGCATCGCTTACCGCGTCGGCCTCAATTTATATTATGAGCTTCTGGAAGAGGCGGTTGCGGAGCTGAAAAGAGATTGATAAAAACGCACCGGCGTGCTATGCATGAAATAGAATTTTTACGCGAGGTTTTTGTGGCGGATAGAAACAATCCCAAAAATGACGTCCAAAAAGAAGTTGAAAAAATCCTCCGTGAATTCGTTGATCTTCCATATGGTCTTTTGAACGAGTGTGCCGGAAGATTAACGGAGCTTATCAAAAAAATAAATCTCCGCAGCAAAAAATCCTAGCTTTTCGCTAGGATTTTTTATTCTTCTTTTTTTGCTTCAGGCGCGGGAGGGTTGCTTGGAGCAGCTCCGTCTTTGCCTAAAAATGAAAGCGAGAGTTTGCGGTCTTCGGGGTGGAAGACGGCTATCTGGAACACGTAAGATTTTCCGGTCTCCACCAGTTCCCGCATTCTTTTTTCCGTGCCAAATTCGGATATGTGCGCGAGGCCGTAGATGCCGGAGTCGCCCAAAAGCACCAATGCCCCAAATTTGTTCAGGCGCAATACTTTGCCTTCAACAATATCTCCTTTGTTGTATTTATCTTTGCCTAGCTCCCAAGGGTCTGGCTTCAGCGCTTTTACCGAAAGGGAGATTTTGTCGCCTTCTATGGAAATAATCTTGGCTTTTATTTTTTCGCCTATCTTGAAAAGATTTGCCGGGCTTTCAACGAGACCCCAGTCGAGCTCCGAAATATGCGCGAGCCCTTCCAGCCCTTCTTCTATTTTTATAAAGATGCCGAACTCAACTATGCCAGTAATTTCGCCTTCAACGATATCTTCAATTTTATATTTTTTTACGATCTTCTTTATTTCTTCGGAACCGCCCGCGCCTTTTTCGGTAAATATCAGTTTTTCTTCTTTCGGTTCAAAATCCAGTATCGTGACGGAAAGAGTTTCGCCGACCAGTTTTTTAAGTTCGTCGGAGATTTTTTCTTTGTCGCCTCCTTCAACTCTCGGGTAGTGGGTTGGTTTTAACTGCGAAGCGGGTAGAAATCCTTTGATGCCTTTCCACTCCATTACTAACCCGCCTTTATTTGAATCCAAAACTTTAATGTCAATGATATCCTGGCCGGCTTTGATTGTGGTTGCTTCTTTCCAAATCATTTCCGAGCCGGCTTCTTTCAAAGAAAGCTCTATTAAACCGTCTTCATTTTCCACGGCGACTATCTTGCCGGATACTTTATCTCCCACTTTTAAGGTCTTAATGATTTCGGTCGCGTTTTGATATTCTTTTCCGTAAACTATTCCTGTGCCGTAGTTTTTAAGGTCAAGATAAAGTTTAGCTCCTTTTTTCTTGATTATTTTGCCGTCGACAACATCGCCAGCTTTCAAAAAGCCCCTTGGGCGGGTTTTTAAGAGCTCTTCCATTATTTGGCTGACTTTTACTTCCTTTTCCAATACTGCTAATACCATGGGTTTGATTATACTCATAGAAAAAAATAAGGCAAGAGGCCGTACAGTTAATCTTACGAGGTACCGTTTAAGATGAATACAATTTGCTGTGCGTATCTATTGCTATGAAATATGCAACGTCTTTTTCGGCCATTTCATATATTGCGCGCAAATCGCCGCCGACGTTTATGCTTCGGCAGCCGTCGTACCTGCCTTGCAATGGATGGCTGCCCAACAGGAGACTAAACGGGTTTTCTAAGAATACAGTCAATTGCTCGTTGAATTTATCTTGCTGTTTCTTGCGCAGTTTTTTATATTGTTTTTTGAAATTTTTATGGAATACAACTTTCATTTTGAACGGAGATATCTGGCCGCATCTTTTGCCGATTGATAGGCGGGGGAAATATTTTTGCCATGTGCATAATCTTCTCGCGCCTCTTGGGCCACACTCTCCAAATAAGAGGTCATTTTTGGGGCAACGGAAAAGCGCAATTCTTCTTCTCTGACTAGTTGTTTTAATTGGGCGTTTATAACCGCGCTTAATGATAGTCCCATCTCTTCGGCTATTCTTTTGGCCTCATCTTTGACCTTTTTGTCGGTTTTTATGTTTATAACGGTTTTCATATATTAAGTATATACCCGGTATATATAATGTCAATACCTAGCTTGTGGACACAACTTGCTTGACCCACAGCCTCCGGTGGTAAGATCAAACAATCCAACTCGGGTTGGATTTTTTGGTTGAATCTGCTACTATTTTACCAATGGTCATTACTTACTACGGTTTATCATGTTTCAAAATCCAAAGCGGGGATACTGTTTTGGCGATTGATCCTTTTTCAAAAGAGTCAGGGTTGGTGCCTCCGCGTTTTGAGTCGCACGCCGTGCTCTCAACCCACGACCACGATAATCATAATAATATTGAAGCGCTTGCTTCCAAAGAAGAAGACGAAGGTGCTTTTAAAATAACCGGCCCGGGCGAATACGAATTTCGCGGGATTACCGTGCGGGGCATTGCTTCTTTTCATGACGCCAAGGGCGGAAAAGCGAAAGGCAAAAATACTATTTATGTAATAGAAATGGAGGGCATGAGGCTTGTGCACATGGGGGATTACGGCGAAAAGGAGCTCCGGAGCGAGGTGCAGGAGGCTTTGGGTACGCCCGATATTTTATTTATACCGGTCGGAGGCGAAGCGGGAGGAACAATTGACGCGGAAGACGCCGCCAAGCTTTTGAACCAAGTTGAGCCGCGCGTGGTTATTCCGATGCATTATAAAATTTCCGGCCTCAAGGACAAGCTCGACGGAGTTGATGTTTTTATGAAAGAAATGGGAGAAAAAGCGGAATCGGAAGAAAAATTCACCATCAAGAAAAAAGACCTGCCTTCGGCGGAACAATCAAAAATAGTTATTTTAAAGACGCCGTAATAAATGAAGGGTCCTCTGGATTATCTTGAAGAATTGCAGGAGAAGCCCGAGGGGACGAGGCGCGCTTTTGCCGTTGCGTCGGTACTTGTCATAATGACGGTCATTGTTTCTTTGTGGTTTGCCACTTTTTCAATTTCAGACTCCGGCAATTCTGTGGCCACCGCGGCAGGTTCTTCGGAAGACCAGCCTTCGCCGTTCACGCTTTTCTGGAATTACGCCAAAGACACGATTTCACAGGTTAAAGACAAAATTTCTGAAGCTAAAACAGAAGTTTCCAAATTGCAAGATGGTCTGGCGACAACAACCGACTCCATAGCTACCTCCACTGATTCTATTGCTACCTCTACTGACTCTACAGCCACCTCGACGGATATTGAATAAAAAAACGCCCGCGACTCTTGTGGTCGGGGCGGGATTGCGAACATTTACGGAACCTTATTTTTACGTATCTTTTGTTTTAACCGCATTTTGAAGTCCTTCAAGCTTGGATTGCGAAAAAACTTTTTCGATGCCGAAATCTTGTGCCAATTTTTCGTCAACATCTGAATATGATGTGAGTAGCCAAACAGGCATTTTAAATCCGGACCGCTTTATTTCCTTGACCAATTCTATCCCGTTCATTCCGCCGTGCATATTGAAATCGGTTGTTATCACAAGTTCTATGCCCTCTACGGAAAACAAACGATCCAAGGCTTCACTTGCGTTATATGCTATAACGATTTCTTTTTGTCCGGCGTCTTTCAGCGTTTTCATTGTATTGCCCAATGCATAAGGAATATCGTTTACAACGAGAATTCTCATAATTTCCACCCTTTCAATATTGGTCAGCCTTGTCGGCCGGTAAATAATCTCACGTCGCGTCTTGCGACATCAATGATATGTCGGTTACTCATTTTTTACTCCTCCTTTTCTTTCTTTTCTTCTCCGCCAATTTTTTTCCACGCCGCGTCGGCAAGCCGTTTTGTCTGCTCTGCCAATGCAATAGTGCAGGCAATCTGGGCTAACCGTGCGGGGTCGCCTTTTATATTAACTGTAGCCATTTCAAAATACATTTTTGACTTTTCGAGCATACTTTTTTCCATTTTCACCTCCGCCGATATTCTAGCAAATATCCATAATTTGTCAATAGCGAGCGGTAAATTTAGCTCTATCTAAATCTGCTTATTTATGCTACAATTTCTAAATAATTCTTATGGCCAGAGAAAAAGAACCCGAAAAATTTCAGGCGATAGGGACAGTTAGTCCCAGAGAGATTGTTGCGGAGATGCAGGAATCGTATTTGGACTATGCGATGTCCGTTATTGTCGCGCGTGCTTTGCCTGACGTAAGAGACGGGTTGAAGCCCGTGCACCGGCGGATACTTTTTGCTATGCACGAAATGGGACTAAACCATAGCGCAAAGTTTAAAAAATCCGCGAATGTGGTCGGAGAAGTATTGGGAAAATATCATCCGCACGGAGACACCGCGGTTTATGATTCTATGGTTCGCATGGCACAGGATTTTGCACTAAGGTATCCATTGATACAAGGGCAGGGTAACTTCGGCTCAATAGACGGCGATTCCGCGGCCGCGATGCGTTATACCGAAAGCAGAATGGCCGCGATTACAACGGAATTGCTTAAAGATATTGATAAGGAAACGGTTGATTTCATTGATAATTATGACGGCTCCAAAAAAGAACCTGTTGTTTTGCCTTCCGCGATACCCCAGCTTCTTTTGAACGGCACAGAAGGAATAGCCGTCGGTATGGCCACAAAAATACCTCCGCATAATTTAACGGAAACGGTGGACGCGACGCTTCATCTTTTGGCGCATCCGAGGGCGACCGTTGAGGACTTGGTTGAGTTTGTAAAAGGGCCTGATTTTCCGACGGGCGGGGTAATTTTTAATAAAAAAGATATTTTGCAGGCGTATGTTACCGGGCGCGGAGGAGTTATCAACAGAGGCGAAGCGGAGATTGTTGAGCGGAAAAACGGCGATTGGCAAATCATAGTCAATTCAATTCCTTATCAGGTAAATAAATCCGAGCTTATCGTCAGGATGGCGGAACTTGTGCACGAGAAAAAATTGGAAGGCATAAGGGACATAAGGGACGAATCGGACAAAGACGGCTTGCGCATAGCGATAGATTTGAAGCGCGACGCCTATCCGCAAAAAGTTCTGAATAATTTATATAAATACACCGACCTTGAGCGTGCGTATCATTTCAATATGATTGCGCTCGTGGACGGAGGGCGCCAGCCGCAGACGCTTTCTTTGAAGGGTATGCTGGACGAATTCATTAAGCACAGGCGCGTGGTGGTAGAGCGCCGCGCCAGATTTGATTTGACGCGCGCGCAGGAGCGGGAGCATATTCTTTTGGGCCTGAAAAAAGCGCTGGACCATATTGACGCAATCATAAAGACAATAAAAAGCTCGGACGATAAAGAAGCGGCGCACAAAAATTTGGTCAAAAAGTTTGATCTGTCGGACAAGCAGGCCGCAGCCATATTGGAAATGCGCCTGCAGACCTTGGCCGGGCTTGAACGCCAAAAAATAGAAGACGAGCTGAAGGAAAAGCAAAAACTTATAAAAGAGCTGAAAGCTCTTTTGGGCGACCCAAAAATGATAGACGGGGTTATTAAAAGCGAACTGGAGGAAATAAATAAAAAATACGGAGATGAAAGGAAAACAAGGGTAATCGCTGGTGCGGCGAAAATTATCTCAAATGAAGATCTTGTGCCGGAAGAGGAAACCATTTTAATTTTGACACAAGGAGGATATGCCAAGCGCATCAAGCCCGAGGAATACAAAGTGCAAAGGCGCGGAGGCAAAGGCGTAATCGGCATGGCCACGAAAGAAGAAGATGTAGCATACGAATTTATTTCAGGTAATACGCACGACGACCTTTTGTTCTTTACGGACTCGGGAAAAGTCTATCAGACAAAAATGTACGAGATACCAGAAGGGACAAGGCAGTCAAAAGGAAAATCCATCGCAAACTTTCTTTCGCTCGGCGCGGAGGAGCGCGCCACTTCAGTTTTACCTGTTCCGAAAGCAAATAAGAAAGAGGTCAATTATATTGCGCTCTCAACGAAGCAAGGAGTCATTAAAAAAGTTGATTCAAAAGATTTTGAAGACGTCAGAAGATCCGGCATCAAAGCGATAAATCTGCAAAAAGGCGATACGTTACGTTTTGCGCGGGTGGTGTTCACTGGCGAAGAGATAGTTCTTTCTTCAAAGCTCGGACAGGCCGTGCGTTTTAAAGAAAAAGACATCCGTTCAATGGGAAGAAGCGCGCAGGGAATCCGCGGAATGAAACTAAAAAAGAACGACGAGCTTGTAGGAATGGATATTTTGCCGTCGGGAGCGAAAAAGCTCGAAATTTTGGCGGTCTCAGAACTTGGTTACGGAAAAAAGACGGAAGTTTCCGAATACCGCCTGCAAAGACGCGGAGGTTCGGGCATCAAAACCATAAAAGTTACGCCAAAGACGGGAAATCTTGTTTCGGCGCAGGTTGTGGCGGAAGATGTTGAAGAGCTGGTTATAATTTCCAAAAAAGGACAGGTTATCCGCGCGCCTCTCGCGCAAATTCCGTCGCTCTCGCGCGCAACACAAGGGGTTAGGATTATGAAACTGGACGGCGGAGACAAAGTCGCGTCCGTCGCGCTACTCTAAAACACTATCGAAATGTCGAACGTGTCGAACGTTCAATGTTCGACATTTGAAATGAGATGCGCTATAAGTTACGTATGAAAAATAAAGGCTTTGGAGAAGGTGAATATTTCCATATCTACAATAGAGGCGTAGAGAAACGGCTGATCTTTATGGATGATAAGGATCGCTGGCGCTTTATGACTCTGCTTTTTGTAATGCAGGGCGATTGTGTAATAAATCAAATAAACAGAGTCGTATCTCTTGTCGAACATCGGAGGCTCGACAATGAGATTTTTGAGGATATTTTGGCGATGCCTTATGTTGAACTGGTTAGTTTTTGTTTAATGCCCAATCATTTCCATTTTATTTTAAAGGAAATGAAAGAAGGCGGTATTTCTAAGTTTATGCAAAGATTGTTGGATGCTTATACTAAATATTTCAATATTAGACATGAACGTACTGGACATTTATTTGGCGGAAGATTCCAGTCGGTCCATATTGATACGGATGAATATTTAAATCATCTTTCGGCATATATTCACTTAAATCCATGGGGCCTAAAAGAATGGCGCGGAAAAGAAATCCAATATCCGTGGTCCAGCTTTATGGATTATACAGGAGAGAATAGGTGGGATAAATTTTTAAATCCAAGTATTGTCATGGACAAATTCTCGGGTGCAGAATATAAGTCTTTTGTTGAAGAAACTCCAATTAAGAAGCTTAGAGACCAATTGGACTCGGCATATCTGATTGATTAGCACCAATGTCGAACATCGAAGGTTCGACATTTAAGCGTAAGGATTTTTTTTGTGCTATAATTTAGGCATGCAATTGCCTATTTATGCTAGGGTAGCGCGTATTTATATGCTTTTCATAGGGGTATCTTATTGTGTGTTGGTTATAAATCCTTTCGTTTCTATTATGTTGGGATTTGCTCTGGTCATACCATGGCACAGTTTAGGGGGATCTGATCCGAATCTTTATATTCCCAATATGGTACTGTATTTTATGGCTGTTATTTTGGGTATTTTGAGTCTGATTGCTTTGTATATGGCAGAAAAAAATATCGAATGGATAAAAATCTGGTATGTTTTGGCGGCAATCGCGTTTTTTATTTCATTTAATGAATTAAATAGCCCGAAATTAAACTTGATGTTCGTCATTCCAAATTTTATAAATACCTTTCTTATTTTTATGGCAACATATTCATTGCATTGGGCTTTGAAGCAAAGTAAGCAGGTAATTTCTTAAAATCGTTTCGCGACAAGGTTATCCACACTTGTGGCAATTTTTTTTTTGAGTGAAAATTAAAGTATGAGTGATGCAAAAAATATCCTGTTAAGTGACGAGTCCCGGAAGGGGACTTTTTTTGCCTCGCCCGGCAAAATACAGATGCAGCGCTACTTTACCAAGGAAAATATCCACCCTTACGACGAATTTGAGTGGGAGATGAGGGTGGCTAAGATAACATCCGCCAAGGGAGGAACCATTTTTGAGCAAAAAGACGTTGAAGTGCCCAAATTTTGGTCGCAGACCGCCACGGACATAGTCGCCGAGAAGTATTTTTCCGGGCATATCGGCAAACCAGGCAGAGAATACTCCGCGCGCCAGCTTATAGATCGCGTTGCCGACACTATTACGTTCCACGGCAGGGAACAGGGGTATTTTGCGGGCGACGAGGACGCGCGCATCTTCAATGAAGAGCTTAAATACATATTGATAAATCAGCGGGCGGCGTTCAATTCGCCGGTTTGGTTCAATGTAGGTGTGGAAAAGAAACCGCAATGCTCCGCATGTTTCATTTTATCTATAGAGGATTCCAAAGAATCAATTGCTGAGTGGTACAAGACCGAAATGATGATATTTTCGGGCGGTTCGGGCGCTGGCATCAACCTTTCGGCGCTCCGCTCGTCCAAGGAAAATATTGCCAACCGCGGAAAGTCCTCGGGGCCGGTATCTTTTATGAAGGGCGCGGATGCCATTGCCGGCACAATAAGGTCCGGAGGTAAAACAAGGCGCGCCGCGAAGATGGTTATTTTGAACGCAGACCATCCCGATATAAAACAATTCGTTGATTCCAAATGGAAAGAAGAAGAAAAAGCAAAAGCGCTGATATCGGCGGGGTACGATGATTCCATAGACGGAGAAGTTTACACGAATATTTTTTTCCAGAACGCAAACAATTCCGTCCGCGTTTCAGATAGCTTTATGCACGCTGCGCTGGAAGGCAAAAATTGGGATTTGAAAGCGGTGCGTACGGGTGAGACGATTGACGCGCTGAACGCGAAAGAACTTTTTTCTTCCATCGCCGAGGCGGCGTGGAAGTGCGCAGATCCGGGAATGCAATTTGATACCACTATTAACAAATGGCACACCTGCTCAAACACCGGGCGCATCAACGGTTCAAATCCGTGCAGTGAATACATGCATTTGGACGATTCCGCGTGCAACCTTGCCTCCATCAATCTTTTGAAATTTTCAAACGACGGAATATTCGATGTCCGCTCTTTTCTTTCCACCGTGCGCACTTTGATAATTGCGCAGGATATAATTGTAGGTTTTTCATCTTACCCGACACCGAAGATAGCAAAAAACGCGGTTGATTATCGCCAGCTCGGACTCGGATATGCAAATTTGGGAGCGCTTATGATGAGCCTTGGGCTCCCGTACGATTCGGCAGAGGCGCGCTCATACGCGGGAGCTATCACCTCGCTTATGACGGGAGGGGCATATACGGTTTCGGCGGAGCTTGCCGGGGCTGTCGGTCCGTTCGCGGGTTATGAAAAAAACAAAGAGCCGATGCTTAATGTAATTAAAATGCACGGCGAAGAGGCTAAAAAAATAGATAAACAATTTCTACACGCCGATCTTTGGAACGCGGCGCAGAATGTCTGGAAGTCGGCATACGAGGGCGGCTCCGCACACGGCATTCGGAATTCGCAGGCGACAGTGCTTGCGCCTACGGGGACCATTTCATTTTTGATGGATTCAACGACAACGGGTATTGAGCCTGCGTTCTCTCTGGTCGCATACAAAAAAATGGTGGGAGGAGGATTTTTGAAAATAGTTAACACCACTGTTTCGCAGTCGCTCGAAAAATTGGGATACGGCGAAACTGAAAGAAAAGCGATAATGGATTATGTTTTGGCCAACGATACTATAGAAGGGGCGCCTTACTTAAAAGAAAAAGATTTGCCCGTGTTTGACTGCGCGACGAATGCTCCGGGAAGGTCGCGCTCTATACATTATTTGGGGCATATACGCATGATGGCCGCGGCCCAGCCTTTTATTTCCGGCGCCATCTCAAAAACCGTGAACCTTCCCGAGTCGGCAACAGTGCAGGAAATAATGGACACATACACCGATGCTTGGAAGCTCGGTTTGAAAGCCATAGCGATCTACCGCGACAATTCAAAGGGTTCCCAGCCTTTAAATACTTCGCGCACGAAAAATTCAAATAAAGACGCAGCCGCCGAAGCGCCTTCGGAAGCGGGAAGAAAAAAACTTCCGCAGGACGTAAAAGCATTGAGGCATAAATTTTCCATCGCCGGGCACGAAGGATATATTCATTGCGGAATGTATGACGACGGAAAACTCGGAGAGGTTTTCATAAGGGTCGCCAAAGAAGGCTCAACAATATCGGGACTGATGGAAGCTATCGGAGTATTGATGTCAGTTGCTTTGCAGTCGGGAGTGCCGGTTGAGACGATAATCAGAAAATTTGTTCATTGGCGTTTTGAGCCGGCCGGATTTACGGAAAATTCCGATATACCTGTTGCAAAATCAATTTTGGACTATATCGGAAAATTTCTGGCGCTCAATTTTATTTCTACTGCGGACCAGCAGGCCATGGGAATATACACCCACAAAGACGAAGAGAGCGCGGAAGAAAAATCCGAGCCTGTTGCAATCGTCCCGCAGCCTGTTCTTGCGTCTGCTCCCGCAGTTAAACCTGTTGTTGTCGCCGCTTCCGCCCAAAAATATACGAACTTTTCTTATCAGGACGCGCCCGCCTGCAGATGCGGGGCCATCATGGTCCGCACGGGCTCCTGCTACACATGCTCTTCCTGCGGTGAAAATCTGGGGAGTTGTTCTTAAATTTTGCAAAAATAAAAACCGGTCAGCGTTTTGCTAATCGGTTTTTTTGAACATTTTTTCCGTTTCCGAAACGAGTTTTCCGGCAATTTCGCCGTCACTGCTTGAGTGTCCCGCCAGAACCATATGAAGCTCTGATTTCGGAAGCATCAGGTGCAATTTATAAGCACTTACCGGAGGGCAAACCATGTCGTACCGGCCCTGGATTATTGACGCCGGAATATGCGAGATGATTTTGGAATTTTTCAAAATATACCCGTCCGCAAGGAAACAATTGTTGACCATGTAATACGCTTCCAAAACACCCAATGATTCGTACGGAAATTCTAATATCATTTCATTCAGTTCTTTCTCGGTTTTTTCTCTGAGATAAAGGGTTCCCAGTTCATAATGCGCCCATTCGTAAGCAAAATGCATGCGCGTTGATTTATTTTTGGACTGCATCTGATTGTAATAGTAAGCGGCGGGGTCATTTCGTTTATCCGGCGGTATCTGAGAAACGAATCTGTTCCATATTTCGGGAAAATATTTTCCGATTTCACCGGTCGTGTATGCTTTAATTTCTTCTTCCTCTGCCAGAAAAATTCCCCGCAAGACCATACCCGCAACCGTTTCCGGATATTGAAGCGCGTAAACCAAAGACAACGTTGAACCCCATGAACCGCCGAAGAGTACGGCTTTTTCTATTCCTTTCATTCTCAATAAATAGTGTATATCCCAGATTAGATCGGGCGTGGTATTGGTTTTTGTGCTCGCAAAAGGTTTGCTTCTCCCGCTCCCGCGCTGGTCAAAAAGCACAATGCGCCATTTTTTCGGGTCAAAAAATCTCCGGTCTCTTTCACTGCATCCGGCGCCCGGCCCGCCATGAACGAAAAGTATGGGATAGCCTTTTGGATTGCCGCATTCTTCCCAATAAATTTCATGGCCGAACAATACACGCAAAAAACCCTGCTTATACGGTTTTATCGGAGGATATAATTTCTCGCGCATTTTTCAAATTAGTTTCCTGCTTAATAAATTAGCTATTTAAATTGAATATGTAAAGCCCATACTATTGATCAAAAATAAAAAAATCCCCGGCTTTTTGGCTGGGGAATTTAGCTTTTTTGATTCCAGCGTTCTTTGCAGAGTACCGCGATGCGGAGTTTTTCCAAATGCTGGGAGATCTGCTTTTTGCCCTGCTTCACGGGATTTTTGGCAAAAAATTCTTTTATGTCCTCTTCCAGTTCCGGCTTAATGAGCGCGGTAATTCCTTCACACATGCGTGAGATGGAATTGTCCGGATATTTTTTGCACATCTCTTCCCAATGGCTCTTCATAAAAGACCAGACCATCTCCGGTTCGGAGACATTCAGCAGAAGGCTGCGCATCAGATACGGCGCGTTTTGCGTGCGTGCCTCTCCGCTGACCGTCATTTCCAAAGTCCGTTTGATAAGATCAGGACTCCTGAAATCCGCAAGCGCAAAGAGGTAGCGCTGTTCTTCCTGCGGGGTACGCGCGTTCTTGAAGTTCAGGAAGAATTTTTCATATTCTCTTTCTCCTCCTGTGTGGGCAACGATTGCAACCAATGCAGGGATAAGATTGCGGTCCGCAGCCGTAGGATTTCTTTCGAATTCCGCGTAAAGCTCTTTTGCGCGCATCTGTGAGTCGCTGTGCTCCGCCATTGTTCCAAGCGCATTGAGAAGATCTCCGCGAAGCTCGCCATCAAGCTCCGATTCGCGGTACTGCGGATACCATCCGAGACGATTGAACGCCGGGAGCAATATCCTGCCGGTCTGCCACCTAAACATGGGATGCCCATCTTTGCCGAAGATCCTGTTTAATTGCCGGCACGAACTGATTATTGCGCTCCAGACATTGATATCAGTATCGCGCTGAAGGCGGGTTAACAGACTTAAGTATTCAGATACACCCGTTAAACCTGCTAGAGTTGTAGCCCATGTATCGTTCACCAGACTGAATCTTTCCACGGGCAAAAGATTTTCCATGAGATTACGTTCAAGCGATACCATGAGTCCGGGTGAATAATGCGTGCGGTAATAACCGTGTCCTCCGGCGTTCACAACAACCCAATCCACGGGCTCGCTCATCTCAATCGTTAACTCATGATTTTTAAGCAGGGCGGTGTCTCTGAATGTTTTTCCGTTTTTTGTCTTGCCGCGAAAAAAGACAGGCACTTGCCATTTGCGTTCGGAATCTTTCCCGTCTTCCAGATATTGGAAATGCGACTGGGAAAGTACCAGGCTGTTTTCTTTTGTCTCCACGCTAATCAGCGGGTATCCCGGCTGAAAGATCCAGGAATCCATCAATGTGCGTACGGGCCGGCCCGAGGAATCTTCAATTGCGTTCCAAAGGTCGCAGGTTTCCGCGTTTCCGTACTTGTGTCTCCGCAGATAAACCCTGATGCCGTTGCGGAAGACTTTTTCTCCCAAAAACTGTTCAAGCATGCGGAGGATAGAAGCGCCTTTTTCGTAGGTCAGAACATCGAACATCCCCGCCGCCTCTTCAGGCGCTTTAACCGGAAATTCTATCGGGCGGGTGCTTTTTAATCCGTCCACGTACATTGCGACCGCGCGGGAAAATGTGAAGCTATCCCACCGCCGCCATTCAGGCTTCCAGGCATCAACCGCCAGCATTTCCATGAAAGTCGCGAAAGCCTCGTTCAGCCAGATACTGTTCCACCACTTCATCGTAACCAAGTCGCCGAACCACATGTGCGCGTTTTCGTGCGAAACAACGTCCGCGACGCGCTCAAGCTCGGCACGCGAAGCCCGGTTTTCGTCCACAAGCACGGCTGTTTCCCGGAACGTGATAGCGCCGAGATTTTCCATTGCTCCTGAAGCGAAGTCGGGGATTGCGATAAGGTCAAGCTTGCCGCCCGGATAAGGAATATCGTAGTACTTGCTGAAAAACGCAAGCGAGAAAGCGCCGATAGCTTGTGCGAAATTGGCCAAGTTTTTTTTACCCGGAACAAACAGTACACGGACAGGAGAATCTCCCACCAGCGTAGGCTCAGTGCTCTCAAAGTCGCCGACGATGAAGGCCACAAGATATGTGGACATTTTCATTGTTGTGGCAAAAACAACTTCTTTTTTTCCGGGAACCGGCGGGAACGGAGCTTCGCTGACCACGCGGGCATTTGAAATTGCGGTCAGATTTTCGTCGACTATCAAAGTAATTTGAAATGTCGCTTTTTTCGCGGGCTCGTCCCAGCACGGGAAAGCGCGCCTTGCGTCGGTTGACTCAAACTGGGTTGAAGCAATGACTTTTTCCTGTCCTTCGGCGTTTTTGTAGGTGCTCCGGTAAAAACCGTGCAGCTTGTCGTTCAGTTCGCCGTCGAACTGAAGCATTAATGTTGCTTTGCCGGGTTTTAGGGCTTTCTTCAGAACCAGCGTTACGGTTTCCATTTTCTTATCTTCTCTGATGTCATCAATTAATTTTCCATCAAGATCGGCGACATTAATCTTGAGTTCAGCGGCGTGGAATGTGATTTTTTTGGTGCGTCTTTTTACGTCCAGCTCAACCGTTTCAATTCCCTGGAAAGTGTTTTTTACCAAGTCCGGTTCTAATTGAATCGTATAGTGGTAAGGCACGACATCCTCCGGCAGCAGATACGGATTTCTTTCTTCCATTTTCTATTCTCCTTTCAAGGTAGAGAGTCTGGTTAGGAGATTAGCAAAAAGTTGATTTTTTGGCAAGATATGCTACTATATAGTAGTTCTTTGCCGGATAGCTGCCCTTCGACAAGCTCAGGGTAAACTCCTGATCTAAGTAGTGGGGAGGAAAGTCCGAACATCCTTTGGCGCAAACCAAAGAAGGAGATAGTGGCTAACAGCCACGCTTTACCGGAGAAATTCGGTAGGGACGGAGAGTGCAACAGAAAATATACAGCCGCCTCGCCCCTAAAGGGTAGGGAGGCAATGGTGAAATCGTGCGGTAAGAGCGCACGTCGTGCCATCGTGAGATGGCAAGGTTGAAAACACCTATCCGATGCAACCTCGTAATAGAGGGCTAGAACCCGAGAGTAATCGAGGGTCCAGATAGATGGCTATCTCCGCTGATGAGGCGGAACAAAATTCGGCTTATAGGCAGAGAACCAAATCACCCCGCTTTACAGCGGGGTGATTTTGTGTTAAATTTTTTGTAGAAGTTTTTATTTGAAAGGATAAACATGATTTATAAAGATGTTCTTTACGGAGAATGGGAGCTGCCGGAATTTCTTAAAAAAATTTCGCAGACCAAAGAAATGGCGCGGCTCCGGGGCATCACTCAATCGTCTATACCGAACACAATGAATCCTTGCGGCGCGATTCCCAGCAGATTCCATCACGGTTTAGGAGTTGCGTACCTCGCAACAAAGGTTTCGGAAAAAAATCCGCAGATTTCCGATTACGCGGTGCTTTTACGGGCTTCAGCTTTGCTGCACGACGCGGGTAATCCGCCGTTCTCGCATTTGTCGGAATATTTTTTGAAAGAAATGACCGGCATGGACGGCGAATCTTTTTTGGCGGAAATTTTGGATGGCGGAGAAGTTGAGAAAATATTGGCAAATAACGGACTCACCGTATCACAGGTTGTTAAATTCGTAACCGGCGATGATAAGCCTCTCTCCACCGTACTCAACGGTTCGATGGACATAGATAATTTGGATAACGTGGCGCGCTATGCTCATTGTTCAGGATTAAGAGGAGTAAAATATAACGGTGCTAAGATTGCTTCTTCATTTATTTTTGCCGACGGACAATGGTTATTGAAAAATGAATCCCGCGGAGAGGTTAAAAAGTGGCAGGACACGAGGGGCAGGGTTTACGGCGAAATATATAACAAGCGATACTTCAGCGCCGCAATGATGCTGCACCGCGCTGTAGAGCTCGCATTTTTTGCCGGAGATTTAACTGAAGATTTTTTCTTTCTGGACGATATGACGGCGGTATATTGTCTTGCAATAACATGCAATCCGGATACCAAGAGTTTGGTGCACCGCCTAAAACTGTGGGATTGGTATGATGAAGTTTTTTCTTTGGAAACATCTGAACCGTCCGATGAAATCCGGAGATATACGGAAAACTGGAAGACCAGGGCGCCGGCTGCAGATTTTCTTGCCGAAACGCTGGGCATGAAAAAAGGACAGGTTTGCTTCTACGCCGGCAAAGGAAAGGATAAAAGAACAGTTGATGTCCCTTTCATTTCCGGAAAGCCGGCACCGGATAATCCCGCGGAAGATAAGCCGATACACCGGATTAAAGTTTATATTGCTCCGGAGTGCGCCCGCCTGGCCGGAGAAGTCCGGAAGCTTATGTCCCAAAAAATACAAACCCCGGTCTCCTGACAGGGGTTTTCTTTTATCGGATTTTATTGTATATTTATTTATGATTCGGCTGGTTTATCAGCCTATGGCTGGGTAGCTCAGTTGGTTAGAGCACGGCACTCATAAAGCCGGGGTCGTGGGTTCGATTCCCACCTCAGCCACACATGCCTGTTATCAAAAGTAAAAATGAAAATTTCTTTAAGAAATGGTCTCGTGATATGGCGTATGTTTTGGGATTTCTGGCAGCTGACGGCGCATTATATATAAATAAACGCGGGTCTCATTATTTTGAATTGCAAATAAAAGATTTGTTGGTGCTTAGAAAAATTCGCAAATCGCTCGGTTCAAATCACAAAATTACGCTTAGGAAAAAGCATAAACGACAAAGCCAGCTTTATAGGCTTCAAATAGGAAGCAAAATAATGTTTTCAGATTTAATTGCTTTAGGATTAATGCCGAAAAAGGCGAAAACAATGAATTTTCCAAGCGTGCCAAAAAAATTTCTAGTCGATTTTGTAAGAGGATATTTTGACGGGGACGGAAGCGTTTGGTCCGGATTAATGCATAAAAACAGAGTCAGCGCTTCAAAGGCTCTGCGCGTTACATTTACATCCGGTAATATAAATTTTTTGAATAATCTTGCCGTAGCATTGCATGCCGGCCTGAAAATTAACGGGGTTCATAGTTATTACGGCAATGCACACCGTTTAATTTATGCCACCAAGCCCTCTTTAGTTTTATTTAAATTTATGTATAATAAACCTACGCTGTATTTGAAGCGAAAGCGTGAGATTTTTCAAAAATACTTATTAGCTTAAAAACAGCTTATGCGGCCGTAGCGTAGCCCGGTTTAACGCGCCTCCTTGTCACGGAGGAGATCGTGGGTTCAAATCCCATCGGCCGCGCATAAAAGAAAATACCCGTCTTCTTAAGACGGGCATTTTCTTTTATTTGTAGATTGAAAGGGATTTGAAGGGCGCCGAGTTCCTATTTCTTCCTGTGTGAGGCGCCCGGGCTTTTTGTCGGAGCAAAAAGAAATCCCATCGGCCGCGCATAAAATAAAAATTGCCATCGCTTCCGGTGGCGGTTTTTGTTTTATGCGGAGTTATTGGCAGGGATTTGAACCGCGGGCAACCAGCAGGTTGTGCGCGAGAGCGCCCGCATTCTGACGCCGTAGGTTTCGAGCTGAGCACAGCGAGAGGCAAATCCTTGGCCGTCCGAAGCTTTGTGAAGGAGGCCCATCGATCGCACAAAAAAACGGCTTACTTTAGTAAGTCGTTTTGGGTAGAAAATCGTAAAACTGAAGGCGTCTTGAAAGAAAGGGCCTTTTTGATTTTCATGTAAGTTTTTTGCCACCATGGCCGCTCGGTTTCTTCAAGCTTTTTCAAGAGATATTCGACATAAAAAGGGCAATTCCACATGAATTCCATTGGCATTTGGTTCATCAGAGATGAGCCTGGCGGACTCGCCTTAAGTTCGCGCTTTATGCGCTCAATTGTTATCAGGTCGTCTCTCTTGAGAAATTCAATTTCGTTATCCATGATATACTCCTTTCTTCTGAAATAGAATCTAGCATTAGTTTGTATAAGCGTCAAGTAAAATTTCAACATCGTTCCAACACAAATAAAAACCCCGCTCATTTGAGCGGAGTTGTGCGTTCGTAGATATAGAAATCTTTTTTAACGGCATCCAGCACGTCTTCGGGGTCAAGCGCAATGCCGGCGGGGTAGGCGCCTCTCCGCGCTTTTCCTTCGGCAATCAGCTTCGCCATCAGCGCGGCGGTAAATCCCGTCGGGATTTGCATTGAATTGAAATCCTTGTCCGACCTTACGTGCATCAGCGCTTCTATCTTTGTGCGCCGTGAAGTTTCCGCGCTTTTTCCGATAGCGGTTACCCGGAGTATTGCGATATTGTCATTTTCCACGGGATATTCAGCGAGCATTTTTTCAAAAGCGGGAATAAAGTTTTTCCGCGGGGTTTTATTCACCCACGCGAAGTGGCCCGGGTATCTTAAGGTTCTCTCCTGATATTTCAAAACCCGTCCTTCCAGAAAATACGGCATCGCGCAAAGCCCGTCCGTAATCGCGGGCTCAAACATCACAATCTCCGGAGTCCCGAAAAAAAGATCAAACTCTCTTGATGAGACCTGTTTGCAGATTGCGAGCGGCGGAATTTTTTTGAGCTTGCCTCCGCAAAGCACCAGCGGTGGATTGTAATACATTTCTTCAACCCCTTTGAGGTTAAAAAGCTTCGTGTAAAAAGGAGGCACTATGTAATTGTAGGGAAGACATCCGATTTCAATTATTAGTGATTCAAGCGGTTCAGCATCATCAAATTGCCGCAGTAAACGCATTGATATAGAATCGTCCAACCCCGGTCCGAACCCGCCGTCTGTAACCACGGATATTCCGCATGCCTCCGCTCTCCTGACCATATCCCAATGGATTATTTTTTTCGTTATATCCAAAACCCCGCCGAGGTCCAAATAATGCGTCAGATTGTTTTTTTCCCAGAACGGCCGTGTTTCGTTCGCCAAAATAACCGCTTCCGCAACTATCGGGTTAAAGCTCGCGGGAATCGCGCTTATCACGATGTCAAAATTTTTGAAGAGAACTGGAAGCATCTTTCTTTGCTGAACAACGTCCAGCCCGTCGCAGCCGGTAAGGCCAAAATGCAGTTCCGACCATTCGCTTTTTGGCAGACGAGTCAGTTTTTCAAAAGCTTTGCCGACCTTTTCGGTGTTTTGGTCAGCCATATAGACATGCGAGTTTTTTTCTTTTAGGAGCCGTGCGGCGATAGCCGTGCCCATTGCGTCCGTGCCCGCGCCCAAGACGAGATATTTCATTTTCAACCCTCAAATCTGGCTAAATTGAAGCAAAGTCTGTAGAATAAGTAAATATGGAGGAAGCGATCAAAAATTTTCCTAAACAATTTGCATGGGAGCCCGTAATAGAGAACGGGGCTATCTTGGGGCAATATGAAAAATTCACAATTTGCGGAATGGGAGGATCCGCTCTTCCGGGGGAGCTTTTAAGCATCGCGCTTACGGATGTAGAAATACGCACGCACCGCGATTACGGCTTGCCGAGAGAGGTGAAAAACACCCTGATAATAGCGAGCTCCTATTCCGGCAACACCGAGGAAACAATAGACGCGTTTGAAACGGCGCTAAGCAGAGACCTTCCTGTTATCGCGATTACTACGGGCGGAAAACTTCTGGAACTGGCCCGAGAACGCGGAGTTCCTTATATTGTCATACCCGACACGGGCATTCAGCCGAGGATGGCGACGGGTTTTTTTGTGACAGCGCTTTTAAGCCTGATGTTCGAGGGCAAATATTTGAAATCCGCCTCCGCGCTCGCAAAAAGGCTTGACGCAGACAAAGCCAGGGAAGCAGGGGAGGTTCTCGGCAAAAAACTGGAAAAAAAAGTCCCGATAATATATTCGTCGTATAAAAATTACGCGATGGCCTACAATTGGAAAATAAAATTCAACGAAACCGCGAAGATTCCCGCCTTTGCCAATTGTTTTCCCGAGCTGAACCACAACGAAATGACCGGGTTTGACGTAAGGTCCAACAACAGGGAGCTTTCGGAGAAATTTCATTTTATTTTTCTGAAGGAAAAAGAAGAGAGTCCGAAGATAAATAAAAGAATGGCGGTGATGGAGAAAATCCTCACAGATAAGAAATTACCAGTGGAAGGGATAGCCGTTGAGGGACAGGACGAACTTTTAAAGATTTTCCAAAACCTGCTTGTCGCGGACTGGACCGCTTATTTTTTGGCAAAGCACTACCATGTCAATCCCGAGCTTGTGCCTATGGTAGAGGAATTTAAAAAGCAGATAAAATAATGTTAGGATAAAAAAATGGAAGAGATAATAAAAAATTATAAAGAGCAGTTCGGCTGGGAGCCGATTGTCGAGAACGCCGATAGGCTGAAAGAATACGACAATTTCGTCGTCTGCGGAGTCGGTACAGCGGCGTTTGCCGCGGATTTTTTAAGCACAGGTAAAACCGGTTCTAAAATTACCGTCTGGAAAGATTACGGTTTGCCGGAAATTCCTCCGAATACGCTGGTTATTGTTTGTTCGTATTCCGGCACAACCGAAGAAGCCATAGATTCTTTCGCAGAGGCGCGCCAAAAGCGTCTGCCGATGGCGGTTATTACCAAGAGCGGGCAAATGCTTATAGATGCCAAACAGCATAGTATTCCGTTTATTCAATTGCCGGACACCGGGCACGCAATGATGTCGGGGTATTCAATAAAATCGCTCATGAAGCTTATGGGTTCAAAACAGGCAGACACGATGAAAGAATTCGCGGCCCTCGGGGATTTAATTGATATTGAAGAGGCGCGCATAGAGGGAGAAACGCTCGCCAACAGCCTCAAAGAAAAGATTCCGGTTGTTTGTGCTTCAAACAGAAATTATCCGCTTGCTTACAATTGGAAGGTAAAATTAAATGAAAGGGCAAGGATTCCAGCATTTGCAAATCATTTTCCGGAGATGAATCATAATGAAATGACGGGTCTGGATTCTGTCCCGAAAAACAAGAGCCTGTCTGAAGGTTTGTATTTTGTTTTTTTGCAGGATGAGACGGATGACCCGAGGATACAGAAGCGTATGAAAATCTGCGAAGCGCTGTATAAGGAGCGCGAGTTCGGCACTTATACGGTCGAGATGAAGGGTAAGTCGTTTCTTCATAAAATATTCCAGAACATTTTTGTTGCAAACTGGACCGTCTTTTATCTGGCACAGCATTACGGCTCTTTAACCGAGGGGAAGATCGGAGGCGAATTTGAAAAAAGGATAAAAGAGAAGCCCGGTTTTCCTCATTCGTAAAAAAGAGGAATATGGAAGACGACGGAGAAAAAAACAAACAATACGCGCCGGATGATTTTAGGCGTGAAATTGAAGAGTTGACGGGAGACCCGGAAAACACGGGGGATTTTCCCGAAAAAATTAATACCGGAGATTTGACGGCGGAAGATATGAATTTCTGGATAAAGATTAAAGATAAAAGTATTACGCAAACGGATTTGGATCAATACATAGAAAAATTTAGTAAAAAAGATCCGTTTCAGGGAAACTCCATGGATTATTTTAGAATGTTCGCGGTCCAGAGAGCGCAGGCTATTATCGGCAAAAAGGAGCTCGGAATATGACGGCAAAACCGGATAAAATTTTATATTTGCTCGGGATTGCGCAAGGCCTGGAAGGGAGGCCGTACAAATACGGAGCGAAAATATCGGACGCGCCGCGTTTTTTTGACTGCTCACTTTTTACGCAATATGTTTTCGGGAAAGTCGGCGTTAAATTGCCGAGGACGGCGATAGAGCAGGCGATGACGGGTAAAAAAGTCGCGTTAAAAAATATAAAAGAAGGCGATCTCGTTTTTATGAAAGGGGAGCTGGGCAGGTACAATAAATATTTCCCGCAGGGCATAGGGCACGTGGGCATTTATCTCGGAGGAGGCAAAGTCATTCATGCCGAACGGAGACGTATTACCGGAAAGTACGTGGATATTTATCATCCGGAGCTTATCAGGGAAGCGGGCAAGGTGGTTATTGAGGATTTGAATAAATTAATAAAAAGAAAAAAACCGTTGATTGTTATTAAGCGCTATATTTGAAATTTTATCCGGATTTATGTAAAGTATTTACCATGCAGGATGACCGCCATATAAAAATAGATTCCCCGGATTCGGCAAAACAGAGAGCGGAGCTGGAAAAGCGGGGAGACGCGGACGCAAAAAGAATGCTCCGTTTTTTGGATATGCCGGACTTGTCGCGCGCGGAGGGCAGTCCGCTTAAGGCGCTCATTGACCTTGTGCTGGGCATTCAGGATTTTAAGGATTTTGACGCCGTTGAAATCCCCGAGATAGTGCCCGCGAAAAAATCTTTTGACCTTTTTGATTTTCCGGCGGAGCATCCCGCAAGGAGCAAGTCCGATACTTATTATGTAAACGATGAATATATTTTGCGCACGCACACAACGGTTATGTGGTACTACTATCTGCTCTCGGAGCGGGCAAAAGCAAAACTTAACGGAGAAGAGCCCGTCGGAATATTTTCTTATGGGAAGGTATACAGGAAAGACGAAATAGACCGGCACCACATGAATGTTTTTCATCAGATAGACGGGTTGTATCTTACGTGGAATGACAAGCGAAAAATAGTAAAAAAAGACCTTGAAGAGGTGCTCGCAAATATTGCAAAAGCTGTTTTCGGCCCGGACATAAAATACCGCTTCAATGACGATTCGTTTCCGTACACATATGATTCTATAGAGATGGAAGTTGATAAAGGTGGAAAATGGGTAGAAGTCCTGGGCGCGGGCATCGCACAGCCGTCTGTTTTGGAAAAATTGGGCGTTGATTCAAAAATCTGGGGCGGGTGGGCGTTCGGCTTCGGCTTGGAGCGCCTTGCGATAATCAGCATGGAGCTTCCAGACATCAGACTCTTGTGGTCGGAAAACGCACGCGTAAAAAAACAGCTGAAGCTTGGGAATAAATTTAAAGATGTTTCCAAATATCCGCCGATAACCCGCGATATTTCTTTTGTTGTTAATAAAGATTTTATTCCGAATAATTATTTTGACCTGATACGCGATCTGGGAGGGGATTTGGTTGAGCAAGTGGAACTTCTGGACAAATACGAAAACGCCGAAAAATTTGGGGAGGGTAAGATCAGCTATGCTTACAGAATAATTTTCAGGAGCAATGAGAGGACCTTAATCACCGCCGAGGCTGATGAAATTATGAAAAATATCTACGGCGAGACCGAAAAACAATTTAACGCCGAATTGAGGTAATAAAAATTATTTAAAAAAGAAACGAGGCCGGCGCTGTTTTTGCGCCGGCCTCTTGTGGGAATGCCGAGATTTACTCGGCAATGGAGAACAGGGTCATCCTCGCGGTGGCGGCTTTGAAAGCAGCGACGCCAGGCTCCGCCACTTTCTGTTTGCGGCTGAAACTGGCCTTTTCCCTGCTCACTTCTACCGCTGGGAAGCGAAGTTCGATACCTTTCGGATTCGCCTCCCGAAAGGACTCCACTATATCATCGACGCATTCCTTTTCCGCGCCGGTAAACTTTTTGCTCCCGGGAATCGGCTGGGGAATAATGCCGGCCGAAATCGTCTGGCCGGCTACCGTCCATTCCAGGCTCTCCTCGCGGTCGGCATTACGGAACATTCTGGAGAACACGCTGACCACAACGGTTTTACCTTTCAGTTCGTCTTTCATCGTAAACTCCTTTGTTGGGGTTGATATGCGGAACTCTGTTTGCGATTATACACCCAAAATATATATTTGTCAATATCGCAAAAATGTCTTATAATAAGGCTAAATATGGACGGTAACAAAAAAAATCTGCTTGATGCGCCGTACTATTCGCAGTGGCTGGATGTGAAGGATGCGGATTGGCAATATCGCAGTTGCGGTATTGCGGCGCTTAAGATGGCGATGGAATTCTTGGATAAAGACGCGGCAAATTCCTCACTTAGACGTCCGACGTCTAAGTGGATAAATTTGGATGATTTAATAAGAGAAGGTTTAGTGCTCGGCGCATACAAGCAAAACGTGGGGTGGGTGCACGACGGGCTTGTTGCGCTTGCCGCCGAACATGGTTTTAAAAATTCTTTCAGGAAAGAGTGGGCAATTGAGAGAAGTCCGACTTCTCTCAATGAGGGGATTGAGTTTGTTACATCAACTCTCGAAGAAAGAATTTCAGTAATCGCTTCGGTAAAAGGGCGAGATACCGGCCACTTAATTTTACTTATCGGCTTTGAAAAAGAGGGCGGAGAGCTCAAAGGTTTTTACTGTCATGACCCGGACGCAAAAAAGGCATCGGAGGGGGTGAATAAATTTATTCCGGCAAAAGATTTTTTGGAGCTCTGGAAAGGTAGGATTATTGTTGTGAATAAGTAAAAATTCTGCTATTCTTCTTTCAGATATAGGAGGACGGTTTCTTGAATAAAAAAATTAGCAAAACTGCTTTAGTGCTTTGGGGGGCGACCGATCTCGGTCCGCCGTATTTTTCGGCGGACATTTTATGGCGCACCGATTTTAAGGCGCCTGACCCATTTTTCCTTGTTGATATTCTTGATGAAGGCGATTTGATAGATTTCGGTAAATCGTATCTTTTGACAAATCCTTTAGAGCTTGAGCGCGCGAAAAAAGAAGCGAATAGCGGCATTGAAGTTGTTAATGCGTATGATTATAAAAATAAAAGCCGCGACTATATCGAAAATTTTCTGAAATGGCAGGGTGTTAAAAAAATCATAGTGCCTGATACATTTCCGTGCGGCCTGAAAGACAAACTCACAAAATCGTTTGAAGTTGTTTTGACTCCTGCGCCGTTTTATCCCAAACGCGCGATAAAAACAGAATGGGAAATTCTGGAAATTGAAAAAGCACAGCGAGCGGTTGAAATCGCTGTTGCTAAAGCAATGGATTATTTGCGGTCATGCCAAATTATGGAAGATAAGATTATTTACGGACGTGAGTTGGCTGAAGAAAAAATCATTGTTACTTCTGAAATGCTGCGAAAAATTATTGATGATTTACTTTACAGGCAAGGATATCTTGGTATCCGCAGTATTGTCGCTTGCGGCCGACAAGCCGCCGATCCGCATTGCGAAGGTTCAGGTCCGCTTTATGCACATCAGCCGATAGTGATGGATATTTTCCC
>Ga0209542_10002747_pt1 | contig 38865 bp, 36 predicted proteins | sample RifCSPhighO2_01_FD_184028 | JGI IMG/M metagenome (GOLD analysis project Ga0209542, IMG submission 184028) | Soil microbial communities from Rifle, Colorado - Rifle CSP2_plank highO2_0.1 (SPAdes) (version 2) | ecosystem: Environmental > Terrestrial > Deep subsurface > Rock core/Sediment ... | reverse complement strand
TCATACCCATCCCGCGATGCTCCACCAGGAGGCGCCGCGATAGGAAGCTGGTCGCATATGCAAGCGGTATCGCATACAGGGTCAGGGTGCCGAGCGTACCGGAAGAAACGAGATCGAACAGTATGGCAAGCGGAATGATCATAGGGAGCGCCCCGGGAAAACCGGAGAGGAGCGTCCACACCACGACGCTTGAGATGAGGATGAGCGGCGCGGAGACCGACGGCGCCAGGACATCGAAAAAGGAGAACTCGAAAAACACGAGTGCGAGGATGAACAAAGATCTCAGAAAAAATATCTTCATATCAGATATTAGAGAGTATCGGTAATGACGAACACGTAGCGCACACGATCGAAGCGCGCCGGGGAAACGATCGATGCCTGCTGAAACAGGCGATCGCTCGAGAACCGCGTCTCCTGAAGCGTCCCGATGAGAAGCCCTGTGGGCATATCGCCGCCGAGTCCCGATGTCACCACGGTATCCGATGCCTTGAGCGTATCCGACTGGAGCACCATATCGAAGAGCAGGCCGAGACCGTATTCCCCTTTCACGATACCCTTCGCTTCCGTATCGAGCGCGATGCCGCTTATGAGGCTGTCCGGGTTGGACAGAAGCATCACGTGCGCACTCGCCGGGAACACCTCCTCCACCTTCCCGATCAGCACCCCCTTATCCACGATGACGGGCATCCCCTTGCGTATCCCCTGGAGCGAGCCCTGGTCGATAGTCAGCCAGTTCCCGAGGCCGGAAACATCGCGCCCGAGCACCGCAGCCGCTTTGAGCGCGAACTGATCGCGCGGCAGCAGTCCGAGTTCCCGGCGCAATTCGTCATTTTCCTTGCTGACATCGGAAAATTGCGCATTCTCGACGAGCAGATGCAAGCGCTCTTTCTCCAGGCGCTCGTTCTCCCCTTTCAGCTCGCCTATCGAGGTGAAAAATCGGAACGTATCCGCGGATTCGAAGGCCGCTACGGAAAAAATCTTCTGGAGCGGCCACGCGACGGTCATCACGGATGTGCGGACGGGAGCAAGCAGCCACTCCGGACCGAAAGCTACGATCACCCACAGCACGCCGAAAATGACGAGCGCGCGGAAAAGTTTTGTCTGGGTGAATTTTCTGCGGACAGCCATAGGCGTGGCGGAAGTATGAATTAAGAATTAGGAATTAGGGGAAAATGCAAAAAGATATTTCAACAAAAGTACTTCTTATTTCTTGATTCTCAATTCTCGATTCCTGATTCTTTCTAGCCCAGCGGCCTATTCGTTTCTTCCGCGATCAGGACCTCTTTCAGGTGTTCCATATCATCGAGCACGATGCCGGTGCCGCGCACGACGGCCGTCAGCGGGTCTTCCATCAGGCGTACCGGGATGCCGGTCTGATTGGCGATCAGTTTGTCCAAGCCCCGGATCAGGCTGCCCCCGCCGGCCAGGATGATGCCGCGATGCATGATATCCGCCAAGAGTTCCGGCGGCGTTTCCTCGACGATCGTCTTGATGCTGTTGACGATGATGCGTGTCGAGCGCGAGAGAGCGTCGCGGATATGCTCGTCCGTCGCGACCACTTCCTTGGGCAGCCCGGAAACCAGATCCCGGCCGCGCAGAGAAAAAGTCAGACGCTCGCGCTGCGGATAGGCGCTCCCGATGGCGATCTTGGCTTCTTCCGCCGTCTTCTCTCCGATCAGGATGTTGAATTCATCGCGGCTATAGCGCACGATATCCTCATTCATCTCATCGCCGGCTACGCGGAGGCTGCGCGAGAGGACGACGCCGCCGAGCGAGATGACAGCGATCTCCGTCGTGCCGCCGCCGATATCGACGACCATATTGCCGGTCGCATCGATGACCGGCAGGCGCGCGCCGATAGCCGCCGCCATCGGCTCATCGATGAGGAACACCTGCCGCGCGCCGGCATTGAGCGTCGCTTCGATCACCGCGCGCTTCTCTACCTCCGTCACGCCGGACGGGATGCCGATCAGGACGCGCGGCCGTCGCAAAAAGGCGAAATTGTCCTCTGTCACCTTGTTGATGAAATAGCGGAGCATCTGCTGGGTGACTTCGAAATCGCTGACCACGCCATCGACGAGCGGCCGGGTCGCGATGATATGCCCTGGCGTCTTGCCGACCATTTTCTTGGCTTCGCGTCCGATGGCCAGAATCTGCCCCGTACGCTGGTTCACCGCCACAACCGATGGTTCGTTGATGACGATGCCTTTGCCGCGCACATAGACGAGCGTGTTGGCCGTCCCGAGGTCGATGCCGATATCCTGGGTGAGGTGCCCGAAAAACCGCTCAATGACGCTCTTTTGCAGACTCTTTAAAAAACGCTCGACATTGGACATAGTAAAAAAAGAAAAGACGGCAAAATAAAACGGGATATCCCCCATTCTATCCCATTTCCTCTAAATATTCCAGTTTCGGAGAAGTCCTTCTCCAGGCCTCAAAAAAACACTACGGTGTGAGACGTTTCACGTCGCGGGGGAAAAGTACGGCTTCTTTGATACTTCCCAGGCCGAGGAGTTTCTGGATGATACGCTCGGAACCGAGTCCCCAGCCGCCGTGCGGCGGAGTGCCGTATTTGAAAATATCGAGGTAGTCTTTGAATGCTTCCGGATCCATCCCGCGTTTCTTGATAGTATCGACGAGCACCTGATACTCGTGGATGCGCTGTCCGCCGGATGCGATCTCGATGCCGCGGAACAACAGATCGAATGTATCCGTATACTTCGGATCATCCGCATTGGGCATGCTGTAGAACGGGCGGATAGCTGTCGGGTAGTGCGTCAAGAATATGAAATCAGACCCATATGTTTTCGCCACATATTCGGATATCATCCGTTCGCCTTCGCTGTCGATATCCTCGCCTTCCGTTTCTTTGCCGTACTCCCGTTTCAGAATTTCCACTGCATCTGCGAGACGGATCCTCGGAATAGCGACAACTGGTGGAGTAGCTGCTCCGTAGCGCGCGAGGTCAGTCTGCCCGCGCTCGCCGATGACCGCTACTATCTCCATCATTATCCCCTCAAGTTCCGCCATCACGTCCTCGAAATTTCCGATAAATCCCATCTCGGCATCCAGCCCCGTGTATTCATTGACGTGGCGCGTCGTGAAGTGCGGCTCGGCACGGAATACCGTCCCGATTTCGAACACCCGCTCGAACGCGCTCACGCCGGCCTGCTTGTAGAACTGCGGGCTCTGGGCGAGAAACGCCTCACGATCGAAATACTGTATCTTGAAAAAGTTCGCGCCGCCTTCTGTCGCCGCTGACACGATTTTCGGCGTCTTGACTTCGAGGAATCCGCGCTTGCGGCACGCTGCCGCGTACGCCTCGAGCAAGAGCGCATACAATGAGAAAATCGAATGGACTTTGTCATTGCGGAGCGTAAGCGTCCGATGATTGAGCAGCGTGTCGAGATTGAGACTGAGTTCCGGGTTGGAAACATCGATCGGCGGCTCCTCGATCGGCTGACTGATGATCTGCAGGCTGGTCGCTTCGATTTCCACGCTGCCGGTCGCCTGCTCTGCGTTCTCCGCTTTGCCTGGGCGCGCCTTCACCAGCCCCGTCACTTCGATAGCATATTCGCTCCGCACTTCTTTCGCCGCCAGAGCCGCCTCGGGATGATCAGGGAGGATCACCACCTGCACCTTGCCGCTCCGATCGCGGAGCTCGATGAAAATAAGTTTCCCGTGATCGCGCCGGATAGAGACCCAGCCGCAGAGCTTCACGGTTTCTCCGATATGTTCCGGCGTTTCAGAAACAAGTATCCGTTTCAGTTCTTCCATAGTCGCTCTAGCTTTAGAGAATAATAGAATACCCCCTTATCGTAACAAAAAAAAGCTCTCGAAACAAGGGATATTACTCTTAAATCCCATTTAGCATCAGAACCTGTATCCAAACAGCCAACTTGACGTTTTATAGCCAAGCGCTATACTATATTGTTCTTTAACAATCAATCGCAATTCTTCAACTTGGTTCTCTAGGAGGCTCAAATGACTGTCCCCATCGCACTATATCTCAATCTTGAGAACACACTTATCCCCCGTACAACATTCCCTAAGCTCATGTCTAATGGGAAAGAGGGTTATTCTGCTGCTTTAAGGACTATGGATTCAAGAATAAGTCTCGTTGCGCCTGCAAAAGATTGGGCAATGTTAACCATTGCGAATCCTGAACTTATCGATTTTTTGAATAGACGTGGGATCAACATCCTTCCAACACTCTTCTCACATGTCCTGCCTGATCTTTTCCCTGAAACCATAAAGATGCAATTCACTTTGGCTTCAACTACGCTCAAGAAGCTATTCGAAAAAATTTCCTGGCATGGGATAATTCCAGAAAACGCCGTGAGCTCAATAGTGGTTAACCAAGCTACAGAGCACTGGGAAAGCGTAGTCCTTTCCATTGGTCACAATAACTCGCGAGGCCTGCATACAGGGCACTACCAACTAACCGGTGCTGCAGATAGTGCAATTCCGATTCAAATAATAGCGAATGCGCCGGCACGTCTCCGATACATGCAAATGTACCGTGAGAAAGCTGGCGTCTCTGCGGTATTGGAAAGTATGGAAGGAAGCGAACTCGTCAATTCATGCCTCTTCGACTTTGAAAGGCCTTGGTCAAATGTTATTTATTATCCTCATTCTGGGAAAGGTTCGGCTCGTTTGGATATCTGGAAACAGTTTCATCGTCGCTTAGCGTCAAAGTCCGTACTGCCGTGGGGTTTCCAGGATGGCCCAAGTAGAGCAAATCTCTTTCTGGACACAGCCGAACTCAGTCTCTGGAAAAACAATGAGTCTCATTGGCTTATTGATATCCAAAGAGACGCCGTGACACAGTGTTTGGGAAGGGGGGATTATTTCGAACTCGCGTCCCTAGTCGCTTCTAGCTGCATGCCACCGAGAGTGCTCACGCGGTTTATGCAGGATGATAGTTTTCCTTCAACACAAGGTGGCAAGGTCGGAGTTGTAGATCTCGTCGGTGATGTCAGTAAAGTGAAAGAGGTTCTTTTGCTTTGCAAAAACATCTCACAAAAACGACGAGTCGATTATGGTGTAGAATTTCTCCCAAAAGGAGAACGCCTATATCTTGAACTCCTCCACAAAACCTTGCTTTGGTATGATCAGTATATTCTCTGAAAGAAAAGGCCCTTGATGAACACGCATCAGATTTTCAGGAGACTTATCTTGCCAAAGTTATTGGCAACAGCGAAGCGTTCTCATGTGTTGGACAGTCTCGTCAGTATTTCGCTTTATGGGAGCGCTAACTACGGCTATTACGACGAGAAAACTAGTCAGAAAGAATTCAATTCCGAAAAATCAGACTATGACATCTGGATAGTATTTGAGCGGAATCATTTAGCAGCTGCCAAAACATTCGCTACTGAGTTGTTCGAGGTAAGCTTTTATCTGGTTCCAAACCAACAGGTATGCATTCTGTACGACAAAACTAGACTGCAGACAAAAGATAGGTCGTTACTCATAGCGCCAATAATAATCACTGAGGATTGCTATGAAATTCTTCAGGAAAACTCACCTGGTGTCGGTGACAATGTCCTGATTCCTTGGCACAGACCTCGAGCGAGAGAGCGACCACCCAGAGTGCCCATCTGTTCAACGGATCTCATTTGGTCAGAGTTCGATATGCTACAAACATATCTTTCAGAGACTAACCTCTGGAGACTTATGATGCCAGCTATCGTCTATCGTGAAGGGGTTGTCACTCTCGGAACATTCATTGAGAGTGTCCTCTCTGGCGACTGTTTCTACGGGGACTTCCAAAGAGATGACCAACTGAAAAAAAGCCTCTTTCTTGGTACCCTCGCACGTCTTCGTCTAGAAGAGGTCTCTGAAATAGAAAACGTGCCACTTAAGCTTTATCAAATGATGACGCTTGCTACCAAAGCTGGTTCGCACTTTCGAGAACGAAAACTTCGTCAATTCTCTCAATGGCTTTCCAAATAACGCCCTAAAACATTCCCATCTAGGAAAAAATCAAAAAGAGGCACCTTCCCGTCGTTTACCTTGTAAGCGATATTGCACGCGGAAATCTTACCGCGTGCCTTTTTTATACCTCTAGCACCATGATGAGCATGCCCGCTCAAAGCAAGATGCGGAGCTACCTCTTCAATAGCATCCCCTAACTTGGAACTTCCCAAAATTATATATAGTTCTTTCGGCTCCCCATCTACCGTTTCCTCAAAAGAAGCAAAGTGTGTGAGCGCGATTCTAAAATCTTGTGAGGAATTTTTCATTTGATGCAGGGCTATTTGTAATTTTTCTACCTCTCGCTCTTCCTCCTCCACAAAAGCTTTCGTCGCAGACTCTCCGCGACCGACAATCCTATAAGGGGTAAAACCTCCGCCATATCCTTTTGTGCCAGCAATCCCAAGCACTTTCCCATTCAACTCATACTCCACATATTCGCCATCAAGAATTTTTATTAATGGATTAACTACTAGCATTTCTTTTAGCCTACCTAGATCACCCGCATCACAATCATGATTCCCAAAAATAACCACCATCGGGATTTGCACACCAGAGACAAGTCTAAGAAATAATTTTACCTCTTCGTCTTTCCCATTATTCATATCCCCACCAATGATAAGTAGATCCGCATTGCCATTCACACGGTCAAAAAAATCCTTCTGGATATGGTATTTTTCGACATGTATATCGCTTATAGCAGCTATGGTAAATACCAGTTTCATATGTACATAGTACCACAAGCTTCGAACCTGACACCAGGTAATAAAAAACGAAGCCTTACAAAAACATCTGTTTACAAATACTATCCCGCTAGGTCTCTTTCTCCTGCTCCTTGAAGAAATCATTGACGGCGTACGCGAGTTCGCTCGGCGTGATCTGCGTCTTGAGAAATGCCTTGTTCACAAGTCCGGAATCAGCCAAGGCCTTCAGATGCTCGTCTTCTAGCGAAGCGGAGAGGATGAATATCGGTACGAACTTTTTCGCTTCGACCTCTTTCAGGCGGCGGACGATTTCGCGGCCATCCATACCAGGCATCATCACGTCGGAAATGATCATATCGAAATCACCGGTCGACGCTTCATCGAGACCGGAAATACCCTCAGGCTTGGTCACCACTTCGTAACCTTCGTCGCGCAGCCGCTTGCCGAACATCTCGACGAACACCGGCTCATCCTCGATGAAGAGAATGCGCTTGCCGAGCTTGGTATGCTCCGCCGGATCCTGTTCCTGACGAGCCATGTTCTTCCCTTGTTCATTGAACTGGCGCAAGAAACGATTCACTTCATCCACCACTTCCGAGGGAGAGAATTCCGTCTTGGAAATGAAGCCATCCGCTCCGAGCTTCAGACATTCCTCACGATCTTCCTCCGCGCTCAGATTGCTGAAGACGACTATCTTCAGATCCTTCGGGTACTCCGGGTTATGGCGCAGCTCGCGCAGTACTTCCGTCCCGCTCATTTCCGGGATAACCAGATCGAGCAGAATCAGATCGAATGCCTGCTCTTTGGCTTCCTTGAGAACCGCTTTGCCGGATCCGACGTTCAGCACATCGAAACCGGAACTCTCGAATTTCTTCTTATAAATCTCCGCGATGAACAGGTCGTCTTCCACGAAAAGAATCTTTGGCATACAGTGACATATTTTTTAAACACTAACAAAAGAATACCCTATAAAAGGCTAAAAATCAAGAAATTCCGCCTACTTCCCTCTGCCCAAGGAAGAATCTTGTTCCGAAACGCCGGCCTGCACTTTCGGATTCACGAACGGCAGCTCGACGATGAAGCGGGAGCCTTTGCCCTCTCCGTCGCCCTCCATAGGCGGGCAGGGATTCCGCCCATATCTTGCCGCCGTGGGCCTCGACGAAATTCTTGCCAAAAAACTATGTGGCTTTTAATCAGTTTTTTGAATTTTTGAAAGCATCTCTTTTAGGTTCGGCAGGTCATCCTGCACCGTTTTCCAGAGCACTTCCTGATCCACTCCGAAATATTCATGGACGATCTTGTTTCTCATCCCGATAATTTCATGCCACGAAACTTCCGGACTTCTTAATTTTGTCTCATCGGAAAGATTATTCACCGCCTCGCCGATGACCGAAAGGTTCCGGACCACCGCATCTATCGTTTTCCAATCATCGGAAAAAGAATCGATGTTCATTCCTTTCACATAGCTCTCGATCTTTCCGATGGCATCCCGGATATCTTCCAGATACACCGCGTCACTTCTTTTAGACATATATAGTTTCTTTCAAGACATCATCTTTCATAGCCGACTTGAGTGCTTTTCGAGAAACCAGATCGACTTTTTTCCGCAATATGCCTGACAAGAAATCTTCCATACGGACAAATTCAAAAAATCCGATAGGCGACTCGAATTCAACGAGAACATCCACGTCGCTGTTTTCTGTCTGTTCATCCCGAGCGACCGACCCGAAAACACCGATGTTTTTGACATGGTATTTCTCGTGCAGATACAGCTTCTGCCGGCTTATTGCTTCCAATATTTCCTTTTTGTCCATAGGGTTAATTATGCACTGCCATATATAAGCCTCTATATACCATCCGTATCGGATAACAGCGGTATCATAGCACTGCGGCACTATAAAATCAAACAAAAAACGCTGTCAATTTCATGCTTAAACAAACAACCGACTATGCTTTTTCCAAAGAAGAGGGCTGATCGGAAGTGCCGGCGTGGATGTTCGGATTGATGAGGGGCAGTTCGATGATGAAACGCGAGCCTTTGTCGGGGCCAGCTGACTCTGCCCAGATGCGTCCACCGTGCGCCGCGATGAAACTTTTCCCGACGTACAGTCCCAGACCCGCCCCAGATACCACCATCTTCGTCGTTTCCTTGCTGCGGAGGAATTTCTCGAACAAGTTCTTCTGATCTTCCGGATGAATACCGATACCGGTATCGGTAACGATGATACGGGCAACACTTGGAGTCCCCTCGAGCGAGACCGTCACACCACCTTCCTTGGTGTATTTCAGGGCATTGTCGATCAGATTGGAAACCACTTCCTTGATCTTGTTCGGGTCAATAGTCAATTGCGGAAGCGGTTTCTCCGGTAACCGCATTGTGAGCGACAATTTTTTCTGTTTGGCTGCCGGCTTAAACATATCCACCACTTCAGCGACGAGAGGTTCCAGCTGTGTCAGCGCAAAGCTGTACTGGATGCGCCCTGCCTCGATACGGGAAACATTGAGGAGATCCTCCACGAGATGCACGAGCCGGCTGTTCACCGTATAGACCTTGTCCAGCACATCCTGTATCTTGGCGGGTACCTTGCCATATGAACCCTCGAGCAAGAGCGAGATATAGCCCTTGATGGCGGTCAGCGGGGTGCGCAACTGGTGCGACGCAATAGAGATAAACTCCGACTTGGTCGTATCGAGTTCTTTCAATCGCTCATTGGCGATAGCCAAACTATCCGAAAGCTTCTGCAGTTCTTCCTTGCGCTCGATCTCCACCTTCACAGAACGGATCACGTACCAGCCCATGATAGTCGTTCCCAAAAGCGTTACTCCGACCAAAATCCGATTCGTCAAGCTCTGGGGAAAAAAGAACATTGATCCGATCAGAATGAACTGCGCCACCACGAGCGCCTGCGTCCCGATCAATTTGATGTTAAATGCTTTAAATTTAACAATTAAGTACGCCAAAAAACCAATAAAAATGACCATCCCAACTGGACCGATAAAATTTAGTTGATACTGTTTTGTCCACTCACCAAGAATGTCAGATAACCATGAGATCAACAAAAACGATGATACGCCTGTTGTCAAATAAATAATTTCTTTTTTAAAAATTTTTTCATCTTTTGATTCTATATATTTTTTTATACCCATAAAAATAATCACAACTATGATCAAGGCTTCCACAGAATAAATATATTTCCAAAGACTTCCAGCAACCCCTTCACAAGCCGTTAAATTGAAATAGCTTATATTAAACCTTGAAGGAAGCAGCAGAATGACTGGCAAAAATAACAGACTTGAATAAAGTTTCAATGAAAATGGTACGTCTCTTTTTTCCAAAAAAACATACACAAAATATGCTGAAAAAAAGAACATCGGGAGCATGAGGATTGGCGTCAACTGCCAAGACAAAAAATCAGGCGTCACATACGCTATTGTCCACTGAATAAGGTAATTGAAAACCCATACCGCAAACGACAAGCTAATAGCAAAAAGCAATTTTCCTTGTAAGGAAAATTTGCTCTTTACCATAACAAAAAACCCGATAAAAAAAGATGCTATAATCGCTGGAACATAAGAATACAGCATCAGGGATGGAGCTATACTGAAGTCAAAATAATAAAAATTATTTGGTATTGCGTCTGGACAAAGTAATGACGAAATCATAACTATGATATATAATACATTTATGTAAATTATAGCAAAGTACTAATCAAACCACAAACCAATGAAATGAGAATCCTTTTTATATCTGAAGATATGGTAGCTGGCGATCTTGCTCGTTTGTTGTCAAAAGAAGGTCACAATGTAAAGCTCTTTATTGAAGACAAAGGGCGAAAGGAGAATTTTGAAAATATCGTTGGAAAAACGGGGAACTGGAAAGATGCGCTTGATTGGGCTGGTAAATCAGGGCTAATCGTATTCGATAGTGGTAGTCACGGTCGAACGCAAGATGTTCTGCGCAAAAGAGGCTATTCAGTTGTCGGTGGCAGTAATCTTGGAAATAAACTTGAGAATGACCGAGAATATGGAGCCAAAATATTCAAAGATTACGGCATAAAAACGGTTCCATTAATAAACTTCAACGGCTTACAAAAAGCAATAGACTTCGTTAAAAAAAATAAGGGTAAATGGGTCGTAAAGCAAAATGGCGTCGGAACCGGATTGAAAAATCTTAACTATGTAGGAATACTGGGCGACGGACAAGATGTCATTGACGTTCTGGAAAATTATAAAGAAAAAAAAGAATATAGAGACATTATAATAACCTTGCAAAAAAAGATTGATGGAATTGAAATAGCCGCGGGTAGATATTTTAATGGAAAGGATTGGGTCGGCCCATTAGAAATAAATATCGAGCACAAAAAACTTTTTCCTGGTGATTTAGGCCCCACAACCAGTGAAATGGGAACACTGACCTGGTACGATGACAACGAGAATAATAAACTTTTTCAAGAAACGCTAGCTAAACTAAAACCTTTTCTTCAGGAAGCTAATTTCAGAGGAGACATGGACATTGATTGCATTGTCAATAGTGAAGGGGCATTTCCTTTAGAGGCAACCGCTCGGTTTGGCTCACCGTCAATTCATTTACAAGTAGAAATACACAAATCTCCTTGGGCAGAATTCCTGAAGGCAGTTGCCGACGGTAAGAATTATGATTTGAAGTGGAAAAATGGGTTTGGAATAGTAATAGTTATCACCGTACCAACAAGCAATCCATTCCCCTTCACAAAGGCCGAGAGATATGTTTCACCGAAAGGCATCAACATATACTTTGATAAAAGCATGAGTGATGATGATTTTAAGCATATCCATTTTGAGGATGTATCAAAAAGAAAAGTAAACAACAAAGATCAATATTATATCTCTGACGACAGAGGCTATGTTCTGTACGTCACCGCTATTGGAAAAACCGTTTCTGAAGCGAGAGAGAAAGCGAGTAAATTAATAGAAAAGATACACATACCAAAAATGTTCTATCGAAACGATATAGGCTTGAAATTTATTAATCAAGATCAAAAACTTCTAAAAAAATGGGGCTATTTATAGCTCCATTTTTGATCCAAACATATTTTACACGATAAGATGCTTTGGCTTCGAGAGAGAGATGAAGTCGGATCCAAATGAGTAAGCACCTGCATGTAAAAACGCGAGATAATCACCGCTTTTTAATTGTGGTAAGTCGACTCCTCGTGAAAATATATCCAAAGAATCCGGCGTGCTCCCCCTTATAACATAGATTTCTTTCTTGAGTTTATTATTATCCTTCTTATAATCTAGCTTGATTACCGGTAAAAACAAACCTACAATCAGTGTATCTATCGAACAATTATACAGAGAGCAGCTAAGAACTGCCACTTGAGTATCATGAAACTTCTTAATATGGGCTATCTTTCCGATGAGCGTAACAGACTCTCCTACCAACTTTCTTCCCGGCTCAAAAACATACTTTAAATTCGGAAAAGCGCTAGTCATTCTTGTTTGAGCCTTATATATAATACGACCTATATCAGATAACTCTGGAATAATATGAAAATATTCAACTGGATACCCTCCTCCAAAATCAACTACATCAATCGTAATGGATTCTTTTTTTAAATCATCCACAAAATCAGCCATGGTTTGGGTATTTTTTCCCCACATATCAAGATATGTATTTTGGGAGATAAGATGATTATGTATTCCCAGCCTAATCTTGCCTTCTTCGCGAAGCGGGTTAAGTTTTTTCAAAACTTCTATTGCTTCAGATAAAGGAAACCCTAGAAATGAGTCTTCCCCATATGATAACTCGGGGTTATTCACCTTAATGCCAGTATTGATTCTAATAAGCAATTCAATAACCTCGTTGCCATCCATATTTTCCAACATTAAATTCAACTGGTCTTGAGAATCAACTACAAACCTTGTAATCCCTATTTCCCTAATCGTGAGAAATTGCTTTTTTGTAAGACTCGGAGATTGGAAAATATTTTTGTTTTTTTCAAAACAAGCAAGTTTTGAAATATTTTCAAGTTCCTCAACCGAAGAAAATAAAAATCCGCATCCTTGGGATGATACTATTTCCGCTACACGCAAGTCAGGATTGGTTTTGTACGAATACACAACTTCTCCTTTCAGAAAGGTTTTTAATGCATTTATATTTTCTACTAACTTCCTGGAATCAACAACAAAACAAGCTGATTCTTCTTCCCAACTAGTTTTACTCTCTAATAAAAATGAACCTATTCGTTCTTCATCCATACACGTTACCAATTTATTATTTAAAAATCATTATTCTAAAAAATTTGTATTCTTCATTGCCGGATCAACGTCGGGGTAAAAATTTCTTTCCCATACGTGTTTCTTTAATTTTTCCAAAACCGCTGGCGATAGCCCCCCTTTGTCAGAAAATGAGACATTTTTTTCAACATGTTCAACTTTTCTCATACCCACAACAAGAGTCGATACAGCATCATGAGATAAAATATACCTCAAACTTATTTCAGTCAAGGTCTCGATATCATCATTCAAAAATTCCTTTTTTAAATCATCAGTCCTACGAATAACCTCCTTGAGCCTTTCCTGCGTAAAATATCGTGATCTGAAGTCTCCCTCAGAAAAAATTGTCTCATTTGTAAATGTACCGGCTAATCCACCCTCGTCGAGCGGAACTCTGGCAATTATGCCTATATTGTTTTCTATCGCGTAAGAGAATAATTTTTCTATAGGTTTTTGATGGAAAACATTGAAAATACACATTACAGTTGATATAAGTCCGGTATCGAGAGCTTTTATACAATTCGTTGGCTGATAATCATTCACGGATATCCCCCAGTTCTTGACTTTTCCTTGTTTTGATATTTTTTGAATTGTCTCTTTCCAGCCGTCATCTTCAGAAAACTCATCTTGCCAGACATGAAATTGCATAAGGTCTATATAATCCACTCCGAGACTTTTCAACGAGTCATCCACGCATTTTTCAATGTGCCCATCGGGAAACACATCTTCAATTCCTACACCCTTTCTTGCCGGCCACAGCCAATTCTTTGGGGGTATTTTTGTAGCAATCACGATCTTATCTCTCGACCCACTCTCTTTAAGAAATTTACCGATGAGTTCTTCGGATGGATGCCTATTTGGTTCTGTATCAGAATAGCCATAGGCCCAAGCCGTATCTATGAAATTGCCCCCCAAATCAACATACTTAGCGAGACTCTTCAAGCTTTCGTTTGGGTTAGCTCCAGTCCAAAATCCGGGATCATTGGCAATTTGCCACGCTCCAAAACCTATTTCTGAAACTTTCAAACCAGTTTTGCCCAAAGTCCTATATTTCATACTTACAAAAAATCAACAGCCCTGCATCAAAAACACAGGGTGTTCCCCGAAGTGCATATGCGTAATTCATTAATTTGCCTCTATTATACCAAAAATCCTGTCTCCAGTCAAAAAAACAAGGTATCCAAGTAATCGAAAGCCTATTACGATATCATATAGATGCCAACGGTGATAAACGCGAGGGCTAAAACTTTAACCCCCACGCCCGAGACTTGATTGCGATACGAGCTGACATCAATTCTCTTCATATTTCGAAAAATAAACACTATGGCAAAACTGATAAGCATCACAAATACCGGCACCAGGCTCTCAACTACCGCCACAAATGACACCGACGGCGCTATGCTAATCGCCTTCTGCGAAGTCAGCGTCGCCACAATAGAGAGACCTTCTGCCGTTGTAAAAAAAAGAAAATGCTTCCTACTCAGCTTGGCTATTTTCCTCGCCCTCTGAACCGGACTTTTCTTCCCTATTGTGAGTATAACAAACGCAGCGATGGCCGCCCCAAGCGAAAACAGAAGAAAAACACTCCAAAAGTCCGAAGTAAGCTCGTACACCATTCTCGCGACCACCATACTGAACGAAAGAAATACTACCGCGCCAAACATAGGAAGCGCGATCTTCATAAAACCTACCCCCTTGACCTTCCCATCAAAGTTGAGAAGTATGATTCCCAAAAAGGCTATCCCGATACCGGCATAATGCGCGCTCGTCAACACCTCACCGATAAGTAGCCACGCAAAAAACGGGACGACGAGGACGCTCACATTCCAAAAAGTCAGCATAAGAGCGGTATCGTTGGATACGAAGAGCGCCTTGAAATAGTAGAAGAAGGAAAAGAGGAAAAACCCCCCAGCTGAAAGTGCCAATACCGCTATTTCAGCCCCAGGAAAAGCGAACTCTATCACTCCGAGCGGAACCAAAAGCCACGGAAGCAATTGAAACACCCCTGAGATAACTGCTCCATCATACTCATCCTCATAGACACCATGTACGAAATGAGTATCGATAATCGCAACAATCGCCCACAAACAAGGGGCGATCAGCGCTACGAGAAGCCAGTTCTGCGTGATAAAAAGCACAATGAAAGTTCACTAGTTTTTAGGAACAACATTCCCTCCGTCGCCCATGTTTTCTACACTTGTTCCATCCTGCACCGTCTCCCCTGCAGGGACATCACTTTCTGGAACATCCACCGCGCCACCTTCCTCATCCAAGACCTCTTCCTCCTCTATCGGATTCTCAAGTGAGTAAGCCACCGGATCGCTACATTCCACCCCATTCTCCTCTGCTGTCACTGGGTCACAAAGCGTCACTGTACAGTCTACTTCATCAAGAGGACAAATTAGGGCTTCACAATTCTCATCACTCGGATCGCAAAGGGGGATATGTTTGGCATTCCGATTGATGAGCTTGTAATACGAGGTATCCTCTATTGGGTCGCCGGTACATTCCTCGCCTGCCTCAGGATCACAGACATACACGAAACACGCCTCCGTATACGGGTCGCAATCCGTCTCAGACTGGATGATATAATCCCGTGCCACGACATACCGATAGTACGTCGCCGCTACCGATCCTACGATCAGAAGAAAAAACACGAGAAAAAATATCTTTGATTTCTTATCCATAGAAAACGCTTGCTTTATTTCATAGTAATTCTACCACAAAAACCGCTTTACAGAAAAGAAAATCGTTATTTCACCCCTCCAATTCCGCGGCGGCTCCCCGATAGGCGCAGTAGTCGCAGTCGGCGTGCGGCGCGGGAAGAGTGTCTGCCATCAGGCAGCTATGGGCTGAAACAAGCATCGCGTCCACCCATCCGTCATCGCCCGTATACGGAAGGAGCTTGATATCGAATTCGAGCTTGCCGTCGAACGCCTTGCGGTCCGTCTGGCCGTTGCAGTAGACGAAGTAGCCGGTATCGGAAACCTGGAAACCGTTCTGGCGGAACAGCCACTGATACATCTCCATCTGGCGCTTGTAGCCGCCCTGCCACTCGGCGTCCAGATTCACCTCGCCGTCCTTGGCGGTCGCCTTGTAATCCACGATGATAAGCTCGCCCGCTGGATCGACCCACACGTCGTCTACGCCTCCGGTGAACACGAAATTCGTCTCCGGGTGATGATAGGTGATGCCGCGCCGGAGCGAATCCCGCCACTCGTCCATCTTGTCACTCTGATAGGGTACCGCATCGAGACCATACGCCCGCATCAGCGGATGGGCCGTCCCGGTGGCGCGATGGACATCGAATTCTTTCTTGAGGAGCGTATCGACGGCGGAATTGAGGGAGAACGGGAAGCCCGGCGGACGACCCACACCGAGGCGCCTGTCCAGATAAAAACAGCGCGGGCAATTCATAAACAGCTCGAGCTTGCTCCGGCTCAAGCGGAACAACTCCACTGACTGCGGGTCAAAAAGGTTCCTGACGCGCTTGGCATTGTAATACTGTGACATAGGCCTGAAAGTTCATCTATCGCCATCTTAACACAAAAAGAGGGCCGCAGCCCTCTTTTTGCTCGAAGAAACCCGTGATGTTCCTCTCCCTAAAAGAGATCGAAGAACCAGCCGAAAGCGCTCATACGATTGCGCTGCCCGCTCACGAAGATCTCGAGTTTCGCTGTCTGCTCTTTGAGGGTCTCTACCTGATCGAGCAGGATCGCTTTGATATCCTGGTCTTCGATGGCATCGGCCGCCCGCAAAAGCGCTTCCGTGCGGGCTTTGTTGGCTGCGATCTCTTGCTCCAGATCCTTGAGGTCGCTTTCATTCGCCCCGAAGAGGGTCTGCAGCACCGGGTTGCGCTTGTCGACGCCCTTGACGACCTCGCTCACCTTCCGGGTGGCATCCTTGTGATCATCGGCGATACGGCGGATAGCGCGTCCGACGCTGTCATCCTCGATATCGGCGACATCGTTCAGGTGTTCGGCGATATCCTCGCTGTCATCCTCGAAATCATCATCAAGCTTGCTGTCAGTCCCGCCAAGGGCATAAATCGCCGCTTCGACGCTGCTCTTGACCGACTTCACCTTGCGCTCCAGAATCTTCAGGGAAGATTCCATAGCGGCGAGGTCGTATCCGCCGGCTGCGATCGTCGCCTGAAGCGTCGCCAGATCAGCTTCATAGGAAGCCAGAGCTTTCTTGAACGAGCTCCCGTCCCCGCCGCCGACAGCCTCCAAGAGAGCGATTTTTCCATAGGCCTGGGCAATGCGCTTGGACACCTTGGCGACGTCTTCCGCTATTTCCTTGGCATCATGGAGGTCATCGTTTCTCGCGAAATGCGTCAGCTTCTTCGCTTCTTTCGCCAGACGCTTCGCCGCTTCGAGATCGTTCGCATCAAAAGCGCCTCCCACCGAACCGATGGCGGCTTTCGCCAAAGCAAGACGGGCCAGCGCTGCCGTGACATCCACGCCTTCGGCCTGCTTCTCGAGAATTTCTTTCTCAGCTTCCGAAATCTCCTTGGCTAATTTTGACAAAGTCTTGGTACGATCCTTGAACATCCCATTGTCATCGCCGTCATCATCGCCGTCATCATCGCCATCGTCATCGCCCTCGACTTCGTTGGCATCATCCTCTGAGTCATCGCTGTCATCATCGCCATCGTCATCGGAACTCTTGTTCGATCGCTCAAGCTGCTTTTTGGCATCCTCGCGCTCACGCTCAGATTTCTTCTTGGCATCTTCAGCCTTCTTCTCCTTCTCTTTTTCGGACTTTGAATCAGAGTCATCGTCGTCGTCGTCATCATTATCATCATTGTTGTCGTCATCATTATCATCTTCCCCTTCATCAGCCGAAGAAACAGGCGCGAGGCTGAGTTGGTTCTTGGTCACGAGCGCGGCCGCTCCGGCAAAAGCGCCGAACGCCAAAACAACGATGATAAGCGACGCGGCTGTCCCCATTTTGTTTGTATTTGTTTTTTGCATATTTTTGCTATGAAAATTAAAAAATACTCATTCAAAAAACCTCGCAGGCGAACATTTCGACCTTAAGCCTGCTTCTCATAAGACACGGTGTGCCTCTTTTTATTACAAGTTCTAACTCTTCAGCCAGAGACTGCCTGACCGTATTTCCAGCATACCATAGGTTTTTAGAAAAATAAATGGTATGTACCCCAGGAGCTTGCTCTGGACACTGAAACAAGCTAAAGCTTGTTTCACTTCCGCGGCAAGCCGCGGAGTATGCTACCCTGTGTTCCCGTCACTCGCTCGGAAACGAAAGCAGGCTTTCGTTTCTCTCGCTTCGTTAGGGAATAAACGGTCCCCAACACCCCCCGGAGGGGATGCGGCCTCAGACGAGCGCACGGAACAGATCGAGGGTATGCTGCACGGTCTTGTCCCAAGAGAAAGAAGCGGCGCGCTCGAGACTCTTCTTACGGAGCAGATCCGCGAGCGCATTGTCGAGGAGCACTGCCCGCAACGCCTGCAGGAGCTCATCAGGCTGATACGGGTCGATGAGAACGCCGGCATCCCCGACTATTTCCGGCAGCGATGAAGAATGGGACACGATGACCGGCACGCCGCACGCCATCGCCTCGAGCGGCGGAAAACCGAAACCTTCATAGAGCGACGGATACACGAACACGCTTGCCAGATTGTAGAGCGCCGTTTTGTCTGCATCCTCGATAAATCCCGGCAGGAGAAGCTTGTCCTTGTAGGGCGAATACGCGATCGCCTCGAAGACTTCCTCGCATTCCCATCCGCGCGTGCCGGCGATGACGAGGGCGTATTTTTCCAAGGCAGGATGCCCGAGGCGCTGGAGCGCCTCATAGCTCCGGATGAGCGCGAGGACATTCTTGCGCGGTTCGAGGGTGGCGAGAGACAGGATGAACTTGTACGGCAGATGATACTTCTCCTGCACGCGGACGAGTTCGGTATCGTTGCGGCTCATCATACGAAACTGCGTCCCGATACCGCTTCGGATGACCGTGATCCTGTCGGCCGGAACGCCGTACCGCGTGATCAGATCGTCTTTGGTGGACTGCGATACGGCGATGACCTTATCGGCCGCAAGCGCCAGCCGGCGGAAGTTGATGAAGAAATGCCACAGCCGCCGTTTCCAGGAAAACGTCTCGGGGAACATCTCGAACGAGAGATCATGCGCCGTCACCGCCAGTTTAGTTTTGCGAGATACCGAAGCGAAGTTCAAGTTCGGCAGAAAGAAGACATCCGTACCGCCGATCAGCCGATCCAGTTTCGGAACATGCAGATACCAGAGCGATAGATTCAGGAGCTTGTTCGGGAAGCGGAACGCCCGCAATGTCACGTTGGGATACTTGGCCACGCACTCCGAAACGAAATCAGGGACGTCTTTTTTCCAAGCGTTGAAAAAAAGAATATACTCATTCTCCCGATCATGCTCGAAGAGGCCTCCGAGGAGCGCGAGCGTGTATTCTTCTACTCCGGTGCGCTTCCCCTCGGCGAGGCACCGTATATCGATCCCTATGCGCATTGCAGTTACTCCCGAAAAAAGTAATGCCTGATGAGTACCGCCCAGAACCCGATGAAGATTCCCAGGGCGACGCCGACCGAGAGCGCAAGCGTAAATCCGATACGCGCATCCCGGATGACCGGGTCGCTACCGATCACGACGAACCAGCTCGGCTCCTTGTTTGCCACGTTAAGACTCTCGGCGTAGCGATTGAGCACCAGAGTGGCTGCTGCCCCGATATTCCTGAGCGTCTTTTCGCTGGCATCGGCATAGGTGACTTCGATCATCTGCGAAGACAGCCGCTTCGCCGCAAACGCGCCCTTCAGATCACGGGTGCTCACTGTCTCCGGATTGAATCCTGCCGTGCCATAGATATCTTCCACGACGCGCGGGGTGGCCAGCCAGCGCACCACCGTATCCGCGAACCGCTCATCCGCCTGCAAGCGATAGAAGCTGTCATACGTGTAGTTCGCAGTATTCTGCACCCCGCCGCGGCCGATATTGATGAGGAGTGTCGCCTGCAGACTCTCAGGCTGGCTTGTCTGCCAGACGATGCTCAAAAGGGCGCTTGCGAGCACTATCGCCCAGAATACCTTCTCCTGTTTCTTGAAAATAGCGATGTAGTCTCTCAGTTCCATAGATTTGAGCGTATATGCAACTAAGTTGCGTTTACTTCGGGGACCCTGCATTTCTCCAGATGGGCTGCCAATGCCTTCTCCACATAGTTTTTTATTGTAGCCTTAAATCGCTCTTTGTCAAAGGGAATGGCTTTGCTCCGGATATACGCCGCATCATAGTCGGTCTCGCGGAAATGCTCCACCGCCCGCATGATGGCCTCCGGAGTCTGCTCGTCGAAGAAAACGCCGAGCTTGCCTTCCTCCAGATGCTCGACGATATCGCCGCCTCGGTACGCGATGAGCGGACGCCCCGATGCCAGGGCTTCGATGGCGACGATGCCGAAATCCTCTTCCTGAGGAAAGATGAATCCCTGACACTCCCTATAATACTTCGGCAATGCTTCTTCCGATACGCGCCCCAGGAATTCGATAGTCGGCCCGGCCATTTTCTTCAGACGCTCGAGCTCCGGTCCGCGGCCGATGATCTTGAGCGGCAATTTCAGGCGATTGAATGCCTGGATGGCGATATCGTGCCGCTTGTAGGCGATGAGACGCCCGACCATCAGGAAATACTTTTCCGGCGTGGCAGAGATGGAGAAGCGATCGACATTGACCGGCGGGTGTATCACGTACGCTTCCTTGCGATAATATTTCCGGATGCGTTTCGCCACGAACTGCGAATTGGCGAGAAACTGATCCACCCGATCAGCGCTCGCCTTGTCCCACAGGCGAATCGGACTCATAAAAAACGGCACCAGCCTCTTCACCAGCTGGGGAAAACCGAAATCCTGCGTGTATTTCTGACAGTCATCCCAGGCATAGCGCATCGGCGTGTGCATATAGCAGATATGCAGCGTTTCCGGGCGCGTGATGATGCCCTTGGCATAGCTCGACGAGTCGGAGAGGACGATGTCGTATTTGCTGAAATCGAACTGCTCGATAGCGAGCGGCATGAGCGGCGGGAAGAGGCGGTGGCGCTTGCGCGAGAACGGCAGCTTCTGGAGAAACGACGTATAGACGCGCTTCTCTTCGAACGCGCCGCGCATCGCCTCCTTGTCATAGAGCAGCGTATAGATCGGCGCATAGGGAAACAGCTCGGTGAAGGCTTCCAGCACCCGCTCCGCTCCCCCGTACTGCACCAGATAATCGTGTACCAGCGCGATCTTCATACCCTATCATTGCCCTGATAAATCATACGGTTACTCTATCGCAAAACGCCGTTTTCTGCGAGCGTCCTCTAAAAAAGAGGCTCGCGGCCTCTTGTGCTCCGTACACGGCAACCCGAAGAGCGCGGCTCACAGCCCATAGAGATTCTTGTTCTTGAGATGCTCTTCGTAAGTGACGGAAAAGATGGTCTTGCCGGTCTCCGGGTCGCTCAAGAAATAGAAATAGGGATTGCTCTCCGGAAAGATGGTGGCGCGAAGCGAAACAAGTCCCGGATTGCCGATGGGTCCTGGCGGCAGCCCCGGATACAAGTAGGTGTTGTACGGCGACTCGGTGCGCGTTTCCTCATACGAATACTGCGTCCGGTCAACGCCCAGGATATACTGGAGCGTCGCACAGCTCTGGAGCGCCTGACCGACAGCGAGACGGCGCAAGAAGATGTCCGCCACTATTTTCCGATCTGTCTCGCTCTTCACCTCGTTTTCGACGATACTCGCAAGCGTCAGCGTCGCGTACAGATCGCGCTTCTGCCCCGTAAGCGCTCCGCGAAGCGTCGGATCCCATTTTCTCCCGAAATTCGTCAGCATCTTCTCGATGATAGTATCAGCAGATGCTTCCGGAGCGAAGAAATAGGTGTCAGGAAACAGAAAACCTTCCAAAGAGGCATTGGGCGGGATATCGGCAAGAAAATCGAACTGCTTGCGCCAGTCCGCCTTCGGCGCCTTCACGAGGCTGAGGAAGTCCGCTCCGGGCAGGCCATTGGTCGTCAATCGCTCTGACATTTTCCTGCTGTTCCACCCTTCCGGAAACGTGATGCGGATATCGCGCGATACGATTTTTCCCTCCGTCACCATAAAGGCGATTTCCGCTATGGTCAGGTTGCCGCTCAGAGCGTAGGTCCCGGCGACAAGGTTATGCGTCTTGCCGGCGCGGACGAGGTACCACAGCAGCGCCGGACGGGAAGCGATGAGCTCCGCGTCGCTCAAACGGCGAGCCAGGCTGAAGATATCTTCTCCGGATCGTACTTCGAAACGCTGCTCCGCCCTGCTGATCCCGTGAGAATGTTCCGCGACGAAAGACAGGTACGAAAACCCTCCGAATGTCAGGAGTGAGAATGCCAGCGCGATGATGAGGAAAAGACGCACACGCGAAATGGTTAGGGAAATTAAAGCGATTTCTGGACGAGCGGAACGAACACGAATCCCGGAAACTCTTCCTTGTAAAAATCCTTCTCGCCGCGCTTTTCGAGGTAGGTCAGATGGTTGTGCACCGGGATCACTATTTTCCCGCCGACCACGAGCTGGTCTTTGAGCGCCTGCGGCACCTCATCAGCGGCTGCGGAAACGAGAATGCGATCATACGGCTGTAGCGGCGCATATCCCTGATGACCGTCGCCGATCACGCATTCCACAATACCGGAACTCATCAATCCGAACTTCTCCACGTTCCGTTTGGTCATCTCGTGGAGCTCCGGCAACAGCTCGATCGCCGCGACTTTTCCCTCGCTGCCGACGATGTTGCCCAAAAGCGCGCTCGTCCATCCAGAACCGCTGCCGACGTCGAGAATTCTCTGACCGGGATGCGGATCGAGGAGCTCGAACATGATCGCCACCGTCGTCGGCTGGGATATCGCCTGGCCGTAACCGATAGGCAGAGGAATGTCCGCTTCGGCCTGCTGCTCGAATTCCGGCGGCACGAAATCCGCCCGGGTAATCTCGTTGAAAGCCCGGATGATCGGTTCTGATTTCAAGTACCCATTGCGGATGAGAAGTTCTACCAAGCCGCTGCCCATATCGTGAAATGCTAGAGGAATCTAAAGCCCTATGACCTGTATGACAACGTCGCGCTTGCGGGAACCGTCGAACTCGACCGCGAAAATATTCTGCCGCTCCGTCAGGAACAGCTTGCCTTTCTCCACGGGAATCGTCTCGCTGTTCCCGAGAAGGATCGCCTTGCAATGCGAATGACCGTTGCTCCGGCCATCGGAATTGGCCTCGCGGCGCAATTCGAAGAGATCGTGGGAATACTGATCGTCCACCGGAACGATCTTGTAGAGGATGCGCATAAAATCCTGGAGCAGCATCGACTCGTTGTGGTTGATCGCCACGCCCATAGTCGTGTGCGGCACGTAGATGAGCACCTGGCCTTCGCGCACGCCGGAGCGGTCGACGATTTCCTGAACCCGGTCCGTGATGTCCAGAAACTCGATCTGAGTCTTGCTTTCCAAATCGATCCTTTCTTTGTAAATTTTCATACGTTTTTTGTTTTGTCCCGCGGAAAAATCCGCACGGGCGCTTTAGAGATTTTCCAGTTCGCTTTTGAGCTTGTCTTTCTGCTGCACGCCGATGAATTCCTTGACGACCTGCCCGCCCTTGAAGACCTTCATCGTCGGAATCGACATAATGCCGTAGGTCGAAGCGATGCCGGGGTGCTCATCGACATTCAGCTTCCCGATTTTCACCTGGGTCATCTCCTGGGAGAGCTCCTCGATCGCCGGTTCCATCATCCGGCACGGACCGCACCACGGCGCCCAGAAATCGACGAACACGGGCGTATCGCTCTTCAACACTTCTTGCTCGAAATTCGCTTCAGTCAATTCCAGCGCCATAGGTATTTTCCGCACCGCCACAGAGACCTGTGCGTCAGCCGGACTATGCTCAAAAAATTATGAAAATATACTCCGCTCTCATTATACCGTTTCGAACATAAAAAGGCAAAACAGGAAAACGCCGCCGTTACTTCTTCAGTACCGCCAGAAAAGCCTGACTGGGAATAGATACCTTGCCGATATCGCGCATCTTCTTCTTGCCCTTCTTCTGCTTCTCGAGCAGCTTCTTCTTGCGCGAGAAATCCCCGCCATACAGCTTGCCGGTCACGTCTTTGCGATAGGCGGAGATCGTCTCGCGCGCGATGACTTTGCCGCCGATCGCCGCCTGCAGCGCGATGGCGAAATTCTGCCGCGGGATCACTTCTTTCAGCTTTTCCACGACCCGCTTGCCTTCGGCGTAGGCGTCGCGTTTCGGTATCATCCGCGCGAACGCATCGACGGGCTCATTGGCGACCATGATCTCCAGTTTCACGACATCGCTTATGCGGTAACCGAGCGGCTCATAGTTCATCGAAGCGTATCCCGACGAGGCGCTCTTCAGTTCATCGTGGAAATTGATGATCACATCCATAAGCGGCGCCTCGAAGGTGAGAAGGATGCGCTCTTCATCGATGTATTCCGTATTCTTGTACTCGGCGCGGATGGTCTGCGTGAGATTCATCACATTGCCCAGGTACTCGCTAGGACAGACTATCGACAGCGTGACATAGGGCTCATAGATCGCCTCGATGGTCGCCGGATCCGGCAGATCGGCGGGCGAGTAGAGCGCGATACGGGCATCCGATTCGCGCAGCTTCAATTCATAGACGACGGACGGCGTGGTGATGGTCGGTGCCATCCCGAACTCACGCTCCAGGCGCTCCTGGATGATTTCCAGATGCAAGAGTCCCAGAAAACCACAGCGAAAACCCCGACCCAGCGCCTGGTTGCTTTCCGGCTCGAACGTGAAGGCGGCATCGTTCAATTTCAGCTTATCCAAAGCATCGCGCATCAGCGTATACTCGTCGCCATCCACCGGATAGAAGCTCGCGTAGACAGCCGGCTTGATCTCCTTGTAGCCGGGCAGCTGCTCTGCCATCACCTTTTCCCGCTCCTTCGGCTTCCAGGTGACCGTGTCGCCTACCCGACAGTGACCGACCTCTTTCAGTCCTGTCGCGATATAGCCTATATCTCCGGCCTGCAGGATATCGGTCGGCGACAAGCCTGGCCGGAAGACGCCGACTTCGACGGTCACCCCCTCCTGCCCGGTCCCGAGCATATGAAGCACATCGTCGCGCTTGACCGAACCGTCCACCACTTTCACATACGCCACGACGCCTTTGTAGGTATTGTAGACGGAGTCGAAGATCAGGGCGCGGAGCGGCGCCTGCTCATCCCCTCCCGGCGCCGGCACCCTTTCGATCACGCGGACAAGCACCTCCGGCACTCCGGCACCGGTTTTCCCGGAAGCCAGGAGGATGTCCCCTTCCTTGCACCCCAGGATATGGACGATTTCTTTCTTGGTCTTTTCTACTTGAGCGTTCGGCAGGTCTATCTTGTTCACTACCGGGATGATTTCCAGCCCCTGATCGATCGCCAGATACAGGTTCGCGAGCGTCTGCGCCTGCACCCCCTTGGTGGCATCAACGAGCAGGATCGCCCCTTCGACCGCTGCCAGAGAGCGGGATACCTCATAATGAAAATCGACGTGCCCCGGGGTGTCGATCAGGTTGAGCATATACTCCGTCCCCTGATAGGCGTAGTGCATCTGCACCGGCTGGAGCTTGATCGTGATGCCACGCTCGCGTTCGAGATCCATCTGATCGAGGAGCTGCTCTTTCATTTTCCGCATTTCGATCGTTTTGGTCAGCTCAAGCAAGCGGTCGGCCAAGGTGCTCTTGCCGTGATCGATATGCGCGATGATGCAGAAATTGCGTATGTTGTGTTGACGTGGAGACATATATTTACGGTAGAGGAAAAACTGCCCGAAAGCAAGGATTTCTTTTTTTGATTATCGTGTATTTCACAACAATATTCTTTTTTCTTTCTCCGGTCGACGCCGGTCACATTTGTGGCGGAAGTGCCGCTAGAAAATGAGCGTGACGCTCGGAGCCGTTCCGGCTCTTAGAGCAGGACAGATATTTTCTCGGCGACTTCCGTCGGAAATGTTCGGCGGAGAGAAAGGGAATGAAAAAAGAATATTGTTGTGAAATACTAAACACAGACTTTGTGCAGCGTAAGCCTCCTGCCGCAAGAATCTTACCGGGAGAGTTGAAGTTTTTTCGAGCACGGTGCCGTCGTCTCGACGGATCGAAAAAAATTCATAAAGGAGTTTGCCGGCTGGGGCACACGACTGACTCCCGGGAAGGTTGCTTGCGGTCGGGAGGCTAAAAGAAAAGACAGACACGGGACTTACCAGTCGCCGCGTTCCGGATGATCTTCGGTGAGCGCCGCTGCCTCCGGCTGGCGCAACACCCGACACAAGAGGAAACGCTTCACCATCTGCAGCTCATCTATCCTGAACCAATGACACAGCATTACGAATGAAACTCCGCCGATCAGGAGTCCCGTCACGAGCTGCAGGAACACCTCGACGAACGTATCCAATTCATTGGTCGTCAACGCGAACACCGATTTGGAAAGCTGCGCGATGATTCCGGCCAGTGCCGCCGCCAGGAGAATTTTCAGCATCGGAAACAAGAACGCGCGATCATCCCAGAAAGATATTTTCTTCCGCAAAGCGAAATAAAGCAGTACCACATTCAGAATGCTGCTCGCGGAAAACGCGATCGCCAGCCCTTCGACGGCATACTGCGGCAACAGGATCGGGATGAGCGCGATATGGAGCGCTTCGCTTACCAGGGCGATGTAGAACGGGGTCTTGGTATTCTGAAGAGCGAAAAACGCGCGTGCGAAAAGCGGTATCAGGCTCTGCGCGAACAGGCTCAGGGAAAGGAATTTCAGCACCTCGAACGTCAAAATGGTGTCTTCCCAGTCGAACTGCCCGCTCCCCAGGATCACGCGCACGAACTGGGCGCGGAATATGATCATGAAGATACTGAGCGGCAGAACGAAGAAGAGGATGCGCCGCGCTGTCTCGGCCAATGCGATGAAAAAATCTTTTTCTTTCTTCTGCGCGATGAACAGGCTGAGCGATGGGAACACGGCCAGCGAAAATGCGATGCCGAACAGCCCGAGCGGCACGCTCTGGATATTGTTGGCCAAAGTGAACACGGCCAAGCTGCCGGAAGCGAGCGTCGAGGCGAAGATGGTCATCACGAGCAGACTGATCTGACTGACTCCCATACCGAGCGAGCGCGGGATCATAAGTTTCATCACGCGCCGGACTGCCTGATCTTTCCAGACACTCGCAAAAGAGAGGCGGTACCGGAATCCCGCACGGCGCACAGACGGGTACTGCACCAGCATATGGAACAATGACCCGAGCACGACGCCCCAAGCCAAACCGATCGGGCCGAACAGTGGCACGAGAAACAGCACTCCGCAGATGATGCCGATATTGTAAAAAATCGGCGCGAACGAATAGGCAGCGAATTGCTTGAACGACACGAGAACGCCTCCGAACACCGCGCTCATCCCGAGAAACAACGGGGAAAGCAGCATCACACGCGTCAGCATGATCACCATTTCTCGCTTGTCGGAAGCGAAGCCGGGCGCGATCGCCTCTATCAGCCATGGCGTGAAAACGATGCCGAACAGCGCGAGCAGACCCAGAGAGAAAATGATCAGGTGCAGGATGCCGGAAGCGAGTTTCCAGGCATCGGTTTCCTTCTTCTCGCTCCACAGCTCGGTGAACACCGGGATGAATGCCGCGCTGAGCGCCCCCAAAACCAAAAAACTGTAGATCATATCCGGGATACGGAACGCCGCATAATACGCATCCAAAACATCGCCGGCACCGAACTGGGATGCGAGAATGCGGTCCCGAAGAAATCCGAGAATGCGGCTCGCCACACCGGCCAGAGCGATAAGCAAAGCCGCGCTCCCGATCGTCTTGCTGGGAGAGCTGCTCCAAAGAGCGAAATTGTCGGCCCATCGTTTGACCATACTATTGTTTCGCAATACCGAAAACCATACCGGCGAATACGTCGGTTTTCAGCGTCGTTTCAAGTTTCGATTCACGACCATACGGTATCAGATTCCCGCCCATCTGCCAAGTCGGCGCGATCGTCTCCGGAAAGAGCACCACCGAGACCAGCTTGCTCCCTATCGATCCCGATTGCTTCTGATACAGCGCCGCGTACGAATCGACGCCGCCTGCCCGTATCTTGTCCACATCGATGGAGAACGGCAGGCGATACCGATATTCGACGGTCACCGATTCCTGCGGACTGACATACACCCACGCCCCGAAAACGGTCTTGCCGGCGTCCCGATACACGCGCGTTCCGCTTTTCTCATCGACAACGATGGATCGCTCTTCGCGCTCTACATCGGCATCCCGCCGGAAACCGAGTTTCTCATAATCGAGCGGCGCTTGCGGGAATTCCCAAGTCGCCCCCTTGGCCGAAAGCAGCGTGGAGCCGGCCGGCACGTAGACGCGCATATAGTCCGCATTCACCCGGTTCCACCAATCATACGGCATCTGACCGCCGCGATGCGTCCGCGTGATAGCGACCGTATCGACGATAGAACCGTCCTCCCCTATCTCCGCAGTGTGTTTGATAGTCTCATCGATGACGCCATCCGTCTTATACCCGTTGATATTCGTATTGATGACGGAGAGATAATCTCCCGGCGTCTCGAGTACTTTCCCGGACCACCCCGCCTCATCGATGAGCGCTTCTGTCTCATCGTGGCGCATATAGACGAGCATCTGTTTCTCATTCAATCCTTCAGTGAACGCCTCGGCGATCCTGTAGAGCGTCGTCTTGTCTTGCGAGGCGAAGACTTTTTCCAGAAGGAGCGCGGTCAGATCGGCCAGCACTTTCTTGGGTTGGTTCTCTTCCTTGTCATACTTCGTCTCCACCTGTTCCTGGATGACCGGAATGAAATTGTCCGCATCCACCACCAGGCCATACTGGGGCAGCGCGATCGGCCCGGTGACAGCCAGAAGCTTCTGCATCACCGTCGGCGTCAGCGCGATGACGCCGTCCACAGTCGGACCGCCGGTCTTCTCGTAGAAAAATATCGCCTTTTCCGCCGAAACAGGAAAGTCGGGAAACCAGTTGCTGTCATGCAGGCTCCACGCGGCGCTGACTTTCTGGATCGCTTGCGGCGGCACGATATTCTCTTTCAATTGTCCATCCGGATTGAAAATACCGTCGACAAAAAAACGCCGCACCACGCCGTTGTTCACATCCATCAGCGCATAGCTGCCGATGAAGCCGCCCGTCGCGCGCATCTCGTTGTTATTCTGGAACAGAAAAAGATACTTGCGCGGTCCGTTGCCGCCCAGAAGCTCTTCCAAAAGCGCTTCATTGTGGTCGAAGGTCTTGATCAGTCCGATAAGCGTCGGCAGGTGCTGCTCAGCCGCAAGAAAAGCTTCTCTCTGTTCCGCGGGAATATCTCCGATCTGCACTTTGGCCAGGGCCTGATTGCCCGCCTCAAGCTCGACGCGAGTTTCCTGAAGCGGCGCTTTGACCCGCGTGATGAAATCAAGCAGCGAAATCTTTTCGCCTGGCGACGACGCTTCCTGAGACAGCGCCAGTTCCCCGGCCACCCGGGCGAGCGGAATGCCCGCAGCCGCGAAATGCTCACCCGCTTGGAGCGCGTATTTGCCCGTTGCCGCCTTGGACAAGCCCGGGATGAAGCGCGTGAAATCGAGGAGCGGACCGCCCCACAGAGACAGACGTTCTTCACCGCGGGAAAATGCTCGGTGGGCCGCACTGAACTGATCAAGAGAGTCTCCGAAACGCTCGGTCCGCATGCTTTCCACGGCCGATGCCAGATACCGATACCCAGCTTCGCCGTCTGCCTGTACGGACGCTTTCGTCTCGAACGCCTGGTACGCCCCCCATACGATGCCGCCGAGCAGCAGTACTGCCAAAAGCACCATCGCCTTGACCGAGCGAAAGCGGGCGCGTGATCGCATGAATTCCCCGCTCTGTCGCAGGCGAGAAGCCTGCTGCCATAACGACGGCCCTGCTTGCGGCGCGGATGGAACATCCGGGATGTACCATTCTTCTTTTTTCCCGAGTTCTGCTTCCGGCCACAGAGAATTTTTCGGCCGGACAGGCGGCCTGATATCCGAAAAATGTGAAGGTTGCTGACGATAAGGAGAAGACATAGGCTGCTCTGTTTTGCTATTTGTTTTCGATGGAGCGATCGTATAATGCCAGTGTTTCAGCGGCCATTTTTTCCCAGCTATAGCGGGCGGCTTGCCGGTATCCATTATCGGACAGTTCCTGGCGGACCGTTTCCGAATCGAGAATGGCTGCGAGCTCTCTTCGAAACGATCCTTCGGCATACGGATCGAAATAACGCGCGGCAGTACCGAGAATTTCCGGAAGCGACCCCTGATCGGAAGAAAGGACGGGTACGCCGCGCGTCATCGCCTCGAGCGGGGGCAGGCCGAATCCCTCATAGAGCGACGGAAAGACATAGCAGCGAGCGAACCGATAGAGCGTGTTCAGCTCTCGATCATCGATGAAACCGGTGAAAATGACGTTCTGCAGTCCTTGTTTCTCCGCGACTTTCCTGAGACGCGCATAGAAATAATCTTCCTTGCCGACGAGAAGGAACGCATAGGTCGGAAACGCGGCAGCAACCGCGAGCAGAGCTTCGAGATTCTTGTGCGGGTAGGCGTTCCCCACATACAGGAGGTATGGCTTCAGTATATCACGGATGCTTTTGCTCGAAACATCCGCCGACGCGCCCCGAAGCAGCCCGAGTCGGCTGAACACCGCTTTCTCGCGCGCCGAAGGAAGCCATGGACACGCCAGGTCGGTAGCTTCGTAGGTCACCGCTATTTTGCCGCAGGCCGCAGGATAGCGAGCCAGGATGTCCTGCTCGGTGAAGCGCGAGACCGTGATGATGCGCGTCGCACGGCGAATCGCGCAGGCGATGATGAAGCGATAGGCTGCGAATTTGAGGAGATAGAACGCCCGCGAGCGCGTCGTGTTGCGGAGCGTCGGATGGTGCAGCAGGATCAGGTCGTGAATGGTTACGATGAATTTCTTGGGATACCAGAACGGCACATTGAAATGCGGAAAATGAACCACATCCAGACGAAAGTGGAGCAGCAGCAGCGGAAACAGGAATTGTTCGGAAAACCCATACCACGGATACTGGGCGAGCACCTTGCGGAAGCGCGCGTTTTTCGGCACGTACTCATCGAAGTTTTCCTGCCGCAAAAAAACAACGTAGTCGTTGTCCTGATCGAGCGCCTCCAGATGCTCGATGAGTTTTTCCGTATAGCGGCCCAGACCCTTGCCGACCGAACCATAGAAACGAGCGTCGATGCCGATGCGCATATGTTTCATCGCTTTTCATTGATCCGCGGCGTTTCCCCTCTGGCAGCGCCGTAGCGATCGATACAGAACAAGAGCAGCGCCTGCGACGCGAGCATCTTGAAGATTTCCGCGTCATCCACCCGATTGGTCGTCTTGGGGAAAATAAGATACGCCATCATATGTTTCGCGCGCTCGGGCGAACTGACGACAATGCACTCGTGATCCTCCCAGAATGTCTTTTCCGATGCAGAGAGCGTCGGCGCATCGAAAACGTCAAATGTCTTGGCAGAAGAATTTTCTACCGTATGCTCTATCTTCTTGGTCCGCAGATTCACGAAACGAAGCGACACTGAGTCGGTTTTCGCCAGAAGCTTGGCTGCCTCGATGATCAGCTGATATGTTTCCGGCTCTTTCTTCGCGAGCATATCAGCCGTACCCTGCGGAAGATGGAAAACAAGGTCTTTCACGATGTCGAATTTGCGATTCATCTCCCCGATATACGAATACGAATCGGACAGGTCGCGCGTGATGATATTGGTCCGTTTCTGCAGGCGCAGCTTTTCCTTGAAGACGCGCAGAAGCGCTTTTTCCTTGGCCAGATACAATATGAAAGCGAGGATGCCGAAACCGAATATGATGAGCGACTCTACATCCTCTTCACGCAGAAACAGGATCCCGTCCTGGATGATTTTCGGCGTAAGGATGATGAGGATGAAAATGGCAAGGTATATCCAATACATACGGTATGTCCCGAACGCCTCAAAAAATTACTGTCATGGTACGCGGCTCAAAGCGGAAGCCCTTTCAGATAGCCACGCAGCTTCTCCCCTATTTCCGGATGCTTCAGTCCGAGGTGGATCGTCGCGCGCAGAAAATTGAATTTGTCTCCGGTATCCAGCCACTCTCCCTCGAGCATCCGGCCGTACATCGGTCTTTGCTTCGCAAGCATCAGATCGAACGCGTCCGCGAGCCGGATCTCTCCCGACTTGCCCTGATTCATAGAAGAAAGCGTCTCGAACACTTCGCGCGTGATGATATATTTTCCGACGGCCACCGCCCGGCTCGGCGCCTCTTCCGGCTGCGGCTTCTCTATCATATGCGTCACCTTCCAATCGCGCTCATCCAACTGCTCGCCGCCGATCACGCCGAACTTCGATACGTCTTCCGGCGCCACCTCCGAAAGCCCGATGATGGGCGCCTGATATTTCTCGTATGCCTCGATCAGCTGTCGCGACGCCGGCACGACGCTGTCATAGATGCAATCGCCGAAAATCACAAGCACCGATTCGTCATCATCGACGAGGTGCGCCGCCTGAAGCAGCGCGTGCCCATCGCCGAGCGGCACCGGCTGACGCACATACGAGAAACGCGCCAAACCGGAAATTTTCTGTACGGTTTCCAAAAGATCGTGCTTATTCTTTTCCACGAGCGTATCTTCGAGCTCGTATGAGACATCGAAATGATCCTCGATGGCCCGCTTGCCGCGACCAGTGACAAAAATGATCTCTTCGATGCCAGAAGCCACCGCCTCCTCCACGAGGTACTGCACGACCGGCTTATCCACTACCGGCAACATCTCCTTGGGCTGCGCTTTGGTGGCCGGCAAGAAGCGCGTCCCGAAACCGGCGACCGGCAGGATGGCTTTTTTTATTTTTCTCGGCTGATCGGTATGCATACGCTCTGATTATTTCTTAAGGGAAACTATTTTCTTGAATTCGGCATTGAACTCCCCGAGCGCGTCATTGACCATCGGATGGAAACGTTCGCTGAAACGATGCTCGCGCGCATAGGCGCTCGCTTCAAACAGCGATTCATATGTCCCAGTGTCGAACCATGCGCCCTCGACAGTGCGTACATCAAGCTTTCCTTGATCCAAATAATGCTTCTGCAGATCGGTGATTTCCAATTCGCCGCGTGCGGAAGGCGTCAGCCCCTTGGCCGCCTCGACGACTGCGGCATCGAAGATATAGATACCCACGATGGCGAGCCGGCTTTTCGGCTGCTCCGGTTTTTCCTCGATGGACAGCACCTCGCGATCCGTCCCGAGCTCTACCACTCCGAAGCGCTCCGGGTCAGACACTTCCTTGGCGAAGATCCGTCCACCGCCCTGGAATGTCTGGATAGCTTCGCTGAAATCATTCTCGAAAATATTGTCCCCGAGAATGAGCGTCGTCGCCTCGCCATCAATGAAATCCTCGGCCAGCACATACGCCTCAGCCAAGCCGCGCGGCTGCTTCTGCACCATAAAAGAGATATTCACGCCGAATTTCTGGAACATCGAGCCGAGCAGATTCAAGAAATGCCCCGAATGATCGGGCGCCACGATGATGAGGATATCCTTGATACCGGCCTGGATGAGGGTATTGAGCGGATAGAATATCATCGGCCGGTCATACACCGGCAGCAATTGTTTGGAAGTGACGGCCGTCAGCGGCAAGAGCCGCGTCCCGGTTCCTCCAGCGAGAATGATTCCTTTCATAGCGTTCACGTATAGAGTGGAAATTTCTTGCACAGTTTCTTCACTTCTCCGTGCAGTTGTTTCAATAATTTTTTGTCGCTGCGGTTGCGAAGCGCCTCGTCCATAATGCGCGCCAGCATCCGCACTTCCTGCTCTTGCATCCCGCGCGTGGTGATCGCCGGCACGCCGATCCGGATGCCGGAAGGATCGAACGGCGAACGCGTATCGTCGGGAATCATATTCTTGTTCACGGTGATCCCCACCTCATCGAGGGTCTGCTCCGCCTCTTTGCCGGAAATCCCGAGCGACGCGAACACGTCGACGAGAATCATATGATTCTCCGTGCCTCCGAACAAGACCCGGTAATGCCGTTTCGTGAATTCCTTCTCCAGCGTTTTCGCGTTTTTCAGGATCTGCTTCGCGTACCGCTTGAACTCCGGTTGCAAGGCTTCTCCGAAGGCGACGGCTTTGGCCGCGATGATATTCATATGCGGTCCGCCCTGCAGCCCCGGAAACACGGCCTTATTTATCGCCTGCGCCAAGGCCTGCTTGCACAGGATCATCCCGCCGCGCGGACCGCGGAGCGTCTTGTGCGTCGTAGTCGTCACGATGTCGAAATACGGCACCGGATTCGGAAGCGCTTTCCCGGCGACCAGTCCCGCTATGTGAGCCATATCCATCATCGAGTAGGCTTTCACTTTTTTCGCGATAGACGCGAACTTGGCATAATCCAGCTGCCGCGTATACGAAGAGAATCCGGCCAGAATCAATTTCGGCTTTTCTTTTTTCGCCAAGGCCGCCAGCTTCTTATAATCGATGGTGCCGTCCGGTTCCGTCTTGTAGCGGACGAAATGATACACTTTCGCCGAGAGCGTCACCGGATGCCCGTGCGTCAGGTGTCCGCCGTGCGAGAGATCCATCCCGAGGACCGTATCGCCGGGCTCGAGAATCGCCGCATAGGCTGCCATATTGGCCGACGCTCCGGAGAGCGGCTGCACGTTCACGTGCTCCGCGCCGAACAATTTCTTCGCCCGCTCGATCGCGATGGTTTCCACGGCATCCGTCCATTCCTGCCCGCCGTAATAGCGATGGCCGGGATAGCCTTCGGAGTATTTGTTCGTGAAGACCGTGCCGAGCGCTTCCAAGATAGGTTCCGAGACATAGTTCTCAGACGCGATCATTTCCAATCCTTCCTCCTGGCGCTTCCCCTCGCCGAGAATCGTAGCGTGTACCGCCTTGTCCCGCTTCTTCACCGCCGGATAGTTCATCATATGTTTGCGCAGAGTATCAAAATGATTCAATACGAAATGACGGAAGTCACATCGCAGCTCGACAGCGTTAAAACATCTTCATCGTACCAAATAAACACCCTTTCCGCACCATTGACAAAAACGATGAAAAGGTGTATAATTATATTGATATGAGAAACCGAAAAACCATCTTTTTGAGGATGGTTTTTGTATTATTTGTTTCCTCTCAGGAATGCTTCCAATGCTTCCGTATAGGGACGGAGCGGCGGCCGCTTGGTATTCAGCAGGGCGGAACATTTCGGCCTACGCGCGGCGCGAGGAAACGCGTCCGCAGCAACCGGCTTCACGAAGATGTCCATTTCGGCCGCCCGGAATAATTCCCGAGCCGCTGCATACCATGTCGCAGCACCCGCATTGGCTAGATGGTATATTCCATACGGAGCATCTTCCTCGATCAGCGCTTTCGTCGCCTGCGCCAGATCGGGCGCGTAGGTGAAACAGCTCAGCTCATCGTCCACGACGCTTATTTCGCTTTCCATTTTTCCTTTTTCCAGCATCGCCTCGAAAAAACTCTTCTTCCCGGCAGCCGACACTGCCGGCTGGCCGAAGAGTTTCGAGAGACGGATGAGATAGAATTTTCCTCCGGCCGCCCGTACCGCTCTTTCCCCCTGCAACTTGCTCTCGCCATAACGCGAGAGAGGATTGGGCACCGATGCCTCATCATACCCGAGCCCGGATGAACCGGCCCCGCAGCATCCGCCGCCGCAGCATCCGGTTTTCATCTTGTTTTCCTCCAAAGCTCCATCGAAGACATAATCCGAAGAATAATGCACAAACGTCGCATTCATATCTTTCGCCAGACGCGCGAGGAATTCCGGCACTTCGGCATTGAGGCGGAGCGCCTTCGCGTATTCCGCATCGTCTGCTTCGCACTGATCTACCGCATTGTATGCGACAGCATTGACGATTATTTCCGGCGCATATTCCCGAATCTTTTTTTCCGCCATCGCAAAATCCGTGAGATCGATGTCATCCTTGTCCCAGGCCGCCACTGCATACGCGTTCTCTGAAGAAAACGCCCGGGACAATGCTTGTCCGAGCATCCCGAGACCGCCTAAAATGATGACGTTCTTCTGTTCCATAGAGAGATCAGCGCTTATCGTATTGCCTGGCATAATATTCCTGATAGTCTCCCGACTTCACATTTTTCCACCAGGGTTCGTTCTCTTTGAACCAATCGACGGTTTTTTGCAATCCTTCCTCCAGAGTGACTTCCGGCTGCCAGCCGAGTTCATCCTTTATTTTTGAAAAGTCGATGGCATAGCGGCGGTCGTGTCCCGCGCGGTCTTGCACGTACTCGATGGCGCTCTCGTCCTTGCCGAGCAAGGTGAGCAGCTGTTTCACGATCCAGATATTCTCCCGTTCGCTGTTCCCGCCGACGCAGTAGGTCTCGCCGATCGTGCCCTGATGGATGATGAGGTCGATCGCCTGGCAGTGATCCGCGACATACAGCCAGTCGCGCACCTGCCGCCCGTCGCCGTAGACCGGGACATTCTTGCCTGCGAGCAGGTTGGTGATGGCGAGCGGAATCAATTTTTCCGGAAAATGGTATGGCCCGTAATTATTGGAACAGTTGGAAATCGTGATCGGCAGGCCGTAGGTATGGAAATACGCGCGTACGAGATGATCGGAGGCCGCCTTCGACGCGCTGTAGGGACTGCGCGGATCATACGGGGTCCGCTCATCGAACGGCGCATCGTCCGGTCCGAGCGCGCCGAACACTTCGTCGGTCGAGACGTGATGGAAGCGCTTGTTATGCTGCTTGGCGGCTTCGAGGAGCACCTGCGTCCCCTGCACATTGGTCCTGATGAAGGCACCCGGGTCCAGGATAGAGCGGTCGACGTGCGACTCCGCCGCGAAATGCACCACGATATCGCATGCGGCAACGAGCGGCTCGATCACGCCTGGATCCGCGATGTCGCCTTTCACGAAACGATAGCGCGCGTCGTTCTCCCACATTTTGAGGTTTTCCAGGTTGCCGGCATACGTCAAAGCATCCAGATTGACCACGCGGTAATCGGGATATTTCCTCAGGATATGATGGATGAAATTCGCACCGATGAATCCCGCTCCGCCAGTCACTAATAATTTCATACGTTATGGTTCGAAAATATACTCTTTCGAGATATCTGCAAGCAACGGATGCTGCTGATCTTTTTCCGAAACAATCGGGTCAGCTACGCCCCACTCGATACCCAAGACGCTGTCATTCCACCGCACGCCGCGGTCATGCTCTTTGGAATACAGGGCGGTGCACTTGTAGGCGAAAAGCGCCGTGTCGCTCAAAACGGCGAATCCGTGCGCGAATCCGACCGGGATAAAAAGCTGGCGATGATTCGTATCGGACAACTCCACCGCTATATGCTGCCCGAATGTCGGAGAGCCGAAACGTATATCCACTGCCACATCCAGCACAGTACCCATAAGCACTGAGACGAGCTTTCCCTGGCCGAACGGCGGCGCTTGATAATGCAGTCCGCGCAGCACGCCTTTTTTGGAAGAAGAAAGATTATCCTGCACGAAACGCACATCCGCTCCGAGCAGTTCCTGATAGCGTTTCTCCTGGAATGTTTCCATGAAAAACCCGCGCTCATCCGCAAGAACGTCCGGCTCGATGATCACCACTCCATCCAAAATTGTTTTTTCGACGTTCATATATCTCTTTCATTGATTCTGGAATTCTGAGAAACGTTTCTTCCCAACCGAAGTATGCTCTCATTCTAAAATACCCTGACTATAAAAGCAAAAGCCGCTCCCTGCGGAGCGGCCGTTTTTCGAAAAAACTAGATTTGGATATCGTTCATCACATCGTCCAGAGTCTTCTTTTCTTCAGGAGCCGCCGGGCGTTCTTCGCGCACCTCACGCGCTTCGCGTGACTCGCGGGTCGGGCGTTCCGAGCCTTCCGGTTCGTTGATTTTCAGATTGACACGGGCATTGTTGCGCGCGCCGATCACGCGGAGCAACGTGCGCAGCGCTTTGGCCGTCATCCCTTCGCGTCCGATGACCATCCCCATATCGTTGGGATTCACATCAAGGGTAATGAGCACTCCCATCTCATCGATCTTTCGTTCCACCTTCACATCGTCCGGATTATCCACGAGCATCTTGACGGCATACTCGATGAAATCCCTGTCCTTCACATTGTCTGTCATAAGACTTGCATAGTACGGATTAGCTGGCTCACCGGAAAAAATCGCGCCGATTCCTTCCACCGCTATGATATCCTTTTTTCATACGGCGCGCAAGCCATTGTCAAGCATCAGATGCTGCCGCGAAAGATGAAAGAAGTAGCCGATGATGAAGAAGGTTATGGCAGGCGCGAACCACTCCGGCACATGCACCCCGAAGGCATCCGAGACCATCACCAGACCGAGAAAAAAGACTGAGTACATAGCTCCGTTCTTGAGAAACACGTATTTCTTCACCCGTTCGATATTGGCCATCGTCAACTGACGCACCATCACAGCTCCGATACCGTTGCCGAGCAGGATAAGAGGCACCGACAGCGTGAACGCGAACGCCCCGAGCACACCGTCGATGGAGAAACTCATATCGATCACCTCGAGAAACATGATCTTGCTCACGTCCGACATCGCGGTATTCCCCATCATCCTGCGCTCGGTCTCCTCGGCATGCTGGCGGAATCCGTGGGTGATGAAAAAGGCCGTCGATCCGACCACGGCTCCGAATGCGAGCAGCGGATCCAGTTTCATCGCGAACCACACGACGAGCATCAGGAGCATCGACACGGCAGCATAAAACCAGGCACCCTGTCTCAGGAAAAAAGATTCTCCGCGCAGACCGAAGTGCTTCGGCTCGAGGAACAGCCAATGCAAAAAAAGGAATAGGAGAAAGATGCCGCCGCCCATCAGAAGGATAGGCGCCGACGACTGGAT
>Ga0209542_10002746_pt1 | contig 38869 bp, 50 predicted proteins | sample RifCSPhighO2_01_FD_184028 | JGI IMG/M metagenome (GOLD analysis project Ga0209542, IMG submission 184028) | Soil microbial communities from Rifle, Colorado - Rifle CSP2_plank highO2_0.1 (SPAdes) (version 2) | ecosystem: Environmental > Terrestrial > Deep subsurface > Rock core/Sediment ... | reverse complement strand
AATCTTTGCAGGCTGCTGCCTGCCCTTTTTAGTCTTTCCCTTTTTTACTCCAACTATCTTGGCAATTCTAGCTCCGCTGTTATCAGCGGCAACTACATAACTGCCTATGTGCAATCCTCTTGTTGCGTGCGCCGTTATCGCTTTCATTTCCCCGCCTCCATTTCTTCTTTGCCCTTAACCTTCTCAATCACAACAAAATGAATTATCTTGCTCAACGGCCTGCACTCTTCAATCTTAATATAATCCCCCACATTAATTTCACTAGCCATCGCATCAGGAAGTCTTGCGTGTAGTTTAGTTTTCTTCTTATAAAATCTCTCAAACTTTCTAACATAAACCGTTCTTTCAAATTCAATTACGACTCTTTTAGGAAACTTCTTAGTAACATACCCCTGGAAAGTTCTTCCTCTTGTTGCGATGCTTCCAGCTCTATCTATTACTTTCTCGGATTTTTCCGATAGTTTCTTTTCTGTTTTAGCTTTTTCTTTTGCCATTTTCTCCTCGCCTCTTGTGTGCTCTTAGTTGACTGAAACGCTAGTAAAACCAAGCTGGCCCAATATCTGAACCATCTGCTTTTTGTGGTTTCCCTGCAGCTCAATCACACCATCCTTGACGGTGCCACCGCACGCGAGCTTTTCTTTAAGCGCTTTTGCAACGCCCTTGACGTCTATCGTCTTGTCAAATCCGCTTACAAGAGTTACGAGCTTGCCGTATCTCTTGGCTGCAGTTGACACATTTACTTTCTGCTCGCCCTTGGCTATTTCTTCAAACACACTAGCCTCATTTGGTAGGCCAATTTTCGGATCTATGTCCATATTTATGTTTTTTTCAGCCCCTCCTTAGCGGAGTTGCTGATTGTTAATAGGCGTGAAATAGCCCTTTTAATCTCTTTGGTTTTCGCTCCGGACTTATTTGCAGCGACATTTGCCTTTACTAATTCCATTTTCAAATCCTTCATCTTTTGATCCCTATCTTTATCATTCATCTTTACAGCGTCTTTATATTTTAATAGTGCCATTACTCTTTTCCTCCGTCTTCTTTCTTTTTGCTTTTAGTTTTCTTTTTAACAGCTTTTTTCTTTTCTTCCTTTGGAATTTCCAAAGCCAAGGTTTTAATTTTTCCTTTAACATAATCGTCAATTACAATTTTATCATGAATATGCGCATCTTTAGGAAGTATGCTGACTTTTATTCCAATAACTCCCATAGGAGTAATCGCTTGCGAAAACGCCCTATTAACAACTTTGCTAGGCTCTCCTGTTTTTTTCAAATATCCATTGCTGAATCTCCAGCTCTTTGCTCTTTCACTTGGCAGTTTTCCTGAAAGAACAATTTCTGCTCCCAACGCGCCAGCGCCGATTATTTCCTGAAGCATTTTATAAGCAATTACTTTGAATCTTATTGATCCGTTTCTTTCAAGAAATATTCCTATTTCGTCAGCAACAAGCTGTGCATCAAGTCTAGCGTCATAAATCTCCCTAATTTCAATGTGCGGATTGTCAAGGCTGAATTTCTTTTTCAAATATCTAGTTAATTCATCAATTCTTTCTCCCCCTCTTCCAATTACTAAGCCTGGTCTGTTCGTAGAAATAATAATTTTCTCTCCAACCGGTGTGTACTCAATTGAAACATCGCTTATCTTGCCCTTGCCCAGCACACTTTTTACATACTCCTTAACTCCTAATTCTTCTTTCTTAAATCTTACAAACTTTTTTTCTTCCATTTTATTTCTTCGTCCCCATTTTCGTTTTCTTTTCTTCAAACTCTCTTGCCTTTAAAACAACATTAGTTCTCTTAAATCTTCTTCCGCCGCTTTTTGCCGGTCTTGAAGCCCAATTTGAAATACCTTCGCTAATTCTTGTCTTTTCCAAATCCATTCCGTTAGCAATTACATTTCCTTTCAGGCCCTTTAGCATGCTTATAATAATTCCTGAAACTTTTACAGGGTATCTTCCAGACATCATGACTTTACCTTTTCTATGCGGAATCTCTCCCTTGAAAGGCACCGCTTGCTTGAACTTTATAACATCTTCAAGGTCTTTAATTGCGTCATCAATTTTCTTTCCTTTTATGAAACTGCAAATATACATGCAATGTTTTTTTGATGCATGCAAATTCTCTCCCTTTGCAAATGCCTCATCTTTTTTGCTAACTTTATCTTTCTTAATTTCCGGCTTCTTCTCTTCGGTTTTTACTTCTTCACCCACGTTATTTTCAACTTTAATTTCTTTCTTAACATCTGCAGACTTAACTTCTTTCTTAGTTTCAACTAGCTTCACTTCAGCTTTCTTCTCGCTTTTATTTTTCTCTTCAATCATTTTTTGTTCAGTCATTTTTATTTCTTAGCAGCCGCAGAGCTCTTTGTAGCTCCCAAGCCGGCCTCCCCGTGTGCAACTTTCTTTCTTGTTAATGCAAATTCCCCAAGTCTATGCCCAAGCATTTCATGAGTTATCGAAATATCTTCAAAATTCTTTCCATTATGAATTCCAATATTCATTCCAACAATTTTAGGAACAACTATCATGTCTCTCAAATGAGTTTTAATCTTCTTACCAGTTTTTAGGCTTTCTTCGCATCTCTTCACGAATTTTTCTACGACATCAAAATTTCTCAATACGCTTCTTCTACATCTCGCATTTAGATATTTAGCAAACTCTCTAACATCAAGAGTTTTCAAAAAGTCAAGCTTCTCGCCTCTATAAATCATTTCCTTTGATTTTACTTCAATTTCCTTGCCTTTCATTTTGTCCGCCATTATCTCTTGTGTCCCGTCCTGCTCGGCCTTATATGTCCAACTCTTCTTCCAGGTGGAGCGTTTCTCTTAGCGATCTTCGGTTTAGGTCTCTTTCCTCTTCCAGATCCAAATGGATGGTCAATTGCGTTCATCTTTATTGCGGAAGTTCTAGGCCACAATTTATTTCTTGCCTTCATTTTATAAAACATTGCTCCTGCCTTTACAAATGGCTTGTTAACTTTTCCATCTCCAGCAATTCTTCCTATTGTTACTCTGCAGTCTCCGCTCAAAATAATCTCTTTCTTATTAGGCATTAAAACTCCGGTCTTATTATGCTCGTAAACTTTTGCAACAGCAGCGCTGCTTCCAGCCGTTCTTATCATTTTGCCTCCATCACCAGGATGTCTTTCAATATTGTAAATTCTAGTTGCAGTCGGCACATTCTTCAACATCATTATATTTCCGTCCTTGATTTCTAAAGCATTTACTATTATCTTCTGTCCAACCACCGCGCCGTTAAACGCAGGATAGTAAAAAGGCAAGCCTCCAATAACTGCCTTAATCAAAGGAGCAGAATGGCCTGCCGAATGAATTATATCAGCAATTTCGGCCTCTCCATCTGTCATAGGATATTTAACTTTATGTTTAAAAGCGCTTTTCTTTGCCTGATAAGTTAAGCTTCCCTTTCCTCTTGCCTGCGAGATAATTCTCTTTCCCATTTTATATTCCAGACCTCCCGAATACACAGACTTTTTGTATCTGATGATCTCTAGCTCTTTTATTTAGAAAACGAGTTGTTTTCTCATGATAATTTCCGTCGCTTGAAACAACTACTCCATCAACAAGCCATGCTTTTCCATCAGAAATCGCTAGGTCTTTTTTACGTGTAGCAAATAAATAACAGGTCATACCATTAATTACTCCTAGCCCGCGATATCCTGCAAGATTTTCATCGCCTTCTTCTTTAATTTGATAGAAACTATTTCCATCTACTTTAAACATTTCTTTTTTAACCAAGCAGGCATCTATATCTTTATCCATTTTATATCATCCCAATCTTTGTGGCAATATCCGCCGCAAGATTTGATTTATTTAATTTAACATAAGCATATTTTTTGTTTCCATTAATCATAGTTCTGATTTTATCAACTTTAACGCCAAAAACACTTTCAACTTCTTTCTTAATTGTCACTTTTCTTGCATTTCTCTCAACTTCAAAAAGGATTGTATTATCTATGTCAATCATCTTTACTGCCTTTTCTGATGTTACAGGTTTTAATATCATTTTTTGCCTCCAAATTCCTTAACTGCATTTTCTGTATACAAGGTTAATCTTCCAAGAGGATAAAGGTCTTCAATAACCACGTCATTAACTTTCACAATATCAATTCCGGACATTCTAACCTTCTCATTTTTTCCAGTTACAAGCAGTAACCCCGCATTGCTCTTGTATCTTCTATTTCTCAACTTTCCCTTTCCAGCCCTCACTTCTTTTTTCTGCAAAACAATCCCAAAAGCGTTAGAAAAAATATTCTTTAAAGCCTGTATGAAATCTTTCGTCTTTATCTTTTCCAATTTAGATTCAATCACTACAGGAAGTTTAATGTCTGTTTTAGTCAAAGAAGAGTATCTCTTATCCAGAAATTCTTTATTTGCCGTCGCAGCATAAGCAGAGTTCATTCCAATTGAAATCTCTTTCATGTTTATCTTTCTAGGCCTTCTGTTTAATCTAGGAGGATGAGCCTGCCTTCCACCTCTTGTTCCAGATATTTCAGCTCCAACCCAGAAAAACTGCGTTCCTCTTCTCCACATAATCTTTCTAGGAATTCTTGACATACCATGTCCATAATGCCCTTTCCAATCATGTCTTTTATGGCTTATCGTTCCAGACGCTGAATGTCTCTTCCCCGCTCTCGGAGAGTTCGAATATTCCTGCCTCTCCTTAAACGTCTCATACAGCTTCATAGCCAAATCCTCTCTAATGCTATTGTTAAATATTTCAGGCATTTCTATCTCGCCTTTCTTCTTTCCAGAAATGTCATATAATGTGGCTTTCATTTTGTCACAGCCCCTTCTATATATGTGAATTTTCTTCCCAATCTTGCTCTTCTTAGATCTATTGTTGTTCTTAGGTCATTATATACCCAGTATTTACTTTCTTGGGTTCCCGGATAAAACTCTCTAAGACTAAGAAAGATATCTAGTGCATTTGTAGTAAATTCTGCTTCGTTGCAAAATCTTCTTGCATTTTTAGAATCTTCTTCTTTTCTTGCCTTACTTAATTTATCTCTGACTATTGCTTCGGCTTTGCGGCATTGACGCAGAATATCAATTGATTCATTCCTAATCATCTTAGTAACTCCACAAATTCAAATTTTTTCTTAACCTGCTTTTTGCTTGGCCTAGCCGGCGCAGTTAAAATAACCTGCCTTTTCGCAGGCCCCTGCACGCTGCCTTTAAGCATTAAATAGCCTGTTTTTAATCTTCCATAATGCTCAAATCCGTTTTTTCCGTTAATATCTTTCTCATTAATAAGTCCAGAATTAATTTTCTTTAAATTATAAAGAACTCTTGTAAACATTCCAAGCTGTCCAGAAATAGGGGTCTTAAATGTAACTCTTGCTGGATGCCACGGTCCAAGGCTTCCAGGTCTTCTTACTCCCTTTTCAGATTTATGAGATTTCAAACTAATTCCAAATCTCTGAACCGGTCCGCTTAATCCTTTGCCTGTCGTAACTCCATGAACATCAAATAATTCTCCTTTGAAATCTTTAATTGAAATCTCTTTTCCGACTAAGCTTTTGGCAAACTCAAGTTTTTTTTCAGCATTTTCTGCGCCGATAGAAATTTCAGTCATATCGGGGGTTTTTTTTATTCCAGAATCTTTAACAACCGAGTAAATAATAATTTTAACATCGTCAAATCCTTCAGGAGCCTTAACCTCTCCAATTTCTTTAGGCACGCTTACTCTCCTTTTAAGCTCTTTATCCTTAGAAACAATAGTCTCTTTCATAACAATCCCATTTTTATAAAATCTTATAGAAAATATTTTCATGCTAGGCACTTCCATAATCGTTACAGGAATTATAACTCTCTTGTTTATCGTCATAGAATTAGGAGTCATGTCCTTAACAAGCGCAGAAGCCATTCCAACTTTGTAAGCAATAATTCCTAAGATTCCCTCTCCATTAATAACTTTCCAGTTTACACTAGGCAATATCTTCCTAGCTCTGCTTCTAGGCCAGAATTGCAAACTTCCAAATCTTGGTCTGCTAAGTTTAGCCATGTTTCTGTTATGTTTACCATTTTAGACATAGGCGTAACTCTCCTATAATTCTAGTTTACCAAACTAGATTTCTCAATCAAATTCTAAACCCCCCTAACTTTCTGGCTTTATAAACCTTTTTCCTATTTGATTCTATCTCGCGCCAAGCAGAACCTTCTATCCAAGTTTTACCCATAAAATCACGCGCGCTTTTAGGCACTACAAACCAAAAAACAATAAACTTTATATACTCCATTTTAATCATTCAGCTAAGAAAATAGAAGACAAAATCTTCTATGAAATACCAGGAGGAAATAAATATGAGAGACTTTAGAGGGGGCGGCGGAGGATTCCGGAGACGAGAAAATTTCGGCCCTAGAGAAAAGCATAAAGCAACCTGTGCACAGTGTGGCAAAGAATGTGAAGTTCCATTCAAGCCAGCAGAAGACAGACCAGTTTACTGTCAGGACTGTTTTATGAAAAGAAAAGCAGCAGCTTAATTAGCGCTTAATTCATTTAGAGGATAATATCTTTTATTTTATTTTTCATTATGCCTTTTTTACTGGTTTATTAAAGTGTAAACTTTACCTATTCAGACTTAAAATTCAAACTTTACATAGTTTTAATGAGATATAAGTAATAAACTTATTTATAGTCAAACAAGCAAGTCCGCTTCCTTCACTATCTCCTTCCCGTCAGCATTAACTTTCCTGATTATCTTTCCCTTCCTTTTCGCAAGTCTTCTTATCTCCTCAGGATCATCAATTCCTTTTGGCATCACTATCTCATTAATCTGCAAAGTATGTGAAATTTCCACTTTCTTGCATTCGGGAACATCCCAGAAAAATGCCTCCCTTACCTGCTGCCAATACTTTAAATCCAGCTCAAGCGAGCAAAACTTATCATCTATTTTCGCCTCCGACTTTCCAGGCTTAGGCAACGCCTTTTTTATTTTCAAAACTATTTCAGAATCATTAGCATCAAGAAGGTAGTGATATGCATTCTCGTATTCCGAAAGCAAACTAGATTCAATCTCATAAACAAACACTCCTGCTTTCTTTTTGCCTTCCTTTCCAGCAATTTTATCTTTCATCAAGACTTTTCCTGAAAATTTTAAAGTCTTCAGCTCATTAGCAAGTTTGACAAAGTCATTTGCCCACTCAAAGCTGCCATAAACCTTAATTTTCTGACTTTTCCTAAAGCTCAAAAGAAATCTTCCCCGATATTCTCCTTTTCCAAACCTTACAAAATATCTATGCGCGTCTTCATCAGCCTTATTTTCAAAAATTTTTCTCAAAGTTGATTCCATAAAATCAAAACTTAAAACTTGTTTATAAAACTTGCCATGCCCGATTAATATCCAATAACTTCAAGCTCTTTTATATTCTCAAAATGTTTTACATTTCTCGTTAGTATTTTTTTAACTCCATTCGCTACTAGGATGCCTGCGATAGCGCAATCAAATGGCTCAATTGTCTTTCCCTCTTTTTGCAGATTCCAGGAGATTTTAGATGCCTTTTTAGAGGTTTCCTTATCCAGTTCTAAGACATTAAACTCTTCAAAAAGAGAATCAAAGTATTTTTCTTCCTCAAGATGTTTTGAATTATCTTGATCAATGCCAAACATTAGTTCTAAGTAACTAATTCTTGTCAGCACAACCTTGTCTTCTATTTTGGTTATAAGCTCAACTAGAGATTTATCATTTTTGAATAAATCAATTAGTGCGGCCGTATCAAATCCAATCATCTTACTTGCCCGAGAGTCTTTTATTAAAAGATTCCCTGAATTTTCTCATTAGTCTTTCTTTTTTATCCCAATCCAAGTCTTTTAAAACACCTGCGAATTTTAGAAGCCTTTTAGCGCTTCCTCTTGCAGACTCTTTCTCTTTAAATTCAAGTATAACATCAGAGAAGCTTCTATTCCTTTCTTTCAGAGACGCCAAGAAATTATATGCTTCTTTCTTTATTGATATATTCACACTACCCATACCCATACATAGTATGAGCACTTATATAAACCCTCTGCTGTCAATCCCCAAAACCCGTAGTATCTATAAACTACATAGTAGTAACAAATAGAAACATTTAAATACCCCTTATTTGTATGAAAACTATGAATAAGACACAAGATTACGCAATAATCAAGCCAAGATCTACTTTGCCAGTTAGAACATTAATCACAATTCCTAATGGTGCAGGAGAGCTTACTGTTGGTTTTCCCGCCTTTGGTCCTAGTTACTTTTCAGAAAATGTAAAATAAATGGGAAAAGATTACGCCCACCCAGAAACAGGACAAACTATTTCCTTTAGGGAGCCAACAACTGCAAAATCAATTGCATTCGCATCTTTTGCTTTAAAGAATAGAGAGAAAGCAGAGGAATTTGGTTATGTTAAGAAAGAGATTCTTGACCCAAGATGGTTGCAATTAGGAAGAATTGTTAGAACATCTGAAGGAGTATGGGCTAACCTCCAAAGTCCAACAACTGACGAAAAAGAGCTTAATCAGCTTATTAATAGTGCACAAAAAGTTAACGGAATTTACTTTTTAGCTAATGGTTCTGCTTTTGCTCCTTATGATTCATTCGAGCAAGGCGTTCAAGAACATGGCGATTTTGTAGAAGGTGGACTCGCAAGGTCTTTAGAAGGCACTCGAGAAAGAAAAGCTCAAAAACTAGAAGTAATTGCTAATCCGAAGTTATACAAACATGGAGTTAATGTTTGGGGATTTGAATCAGTTAAGAAACCAGTTATAGCGGTTGCGAGTCTGGTCTCCTACGGGGGCGATGGCAGGCTTTTTGTCCTCGGCGGCAACTTGTACGACAACGACTTTGGCTATGCTTTCGGGGTGCGTGAGGATGACGCCGAAGGCGTCGCGCGCAAAAAATAAATCTATCAAGAACATAGTTCTTGAGCACACTCAAGAATTCAATTGTCAGAATTCTTAATGTCTGAAAGATTTATTAATTCTAAATATTAATTATTCTTGTCTTAGTGAGGCAATATAATGCCGCGCTAGGGCCACACGCCTATTGCTTATGCTCTAACGAGTATCAAATGCAAATGCGACAGCTAGTAATTTTATTATGAATCCTGAAGCATTGGTGATTTTACTTTAAGGCAAGAGGCTACATAGCGGTTGCGAGTCTGAACTCCAACGGGGACGACAACAGGTTGAATGTCAATGGCAACGATTTCGATGACAACAGTAACAGCCATGCTTTCGGAATAGCTTTAGCCACTAAGACAATAATTATGAAAACCAACAAAAACCTCTATGAAAAAATAATCTCCTTTGAAAATCTAATTCTCGCCTGGAAAAAGGCAAGATTAACTAATTAAGCAGCCATTTCCATAGCGGGATAAACTTTATCTTAATTCCCTCAACTATCTTTTTATCTTCATAATCTTTTGTTATAATTAGCCCTTCATTTTTTCCAAGCTCCTTTGCACAAGCTATAATTCCGCCCATCTCTCTTTTCATAGTTTTTTCTGTGCTTATATCATATACAACTTGAATAATCTCTTTAATCTGAAGGCCTTCACGTATTAAAAAATCTGTTTCAATGCCTCTTTTATTCTTCCAGTAATTTATCTCCCTGTTTTTTTGCAATCTCCTTTTTAGCTCAATCAAAACCACATTTTCGTATAATCTGCCCATATCTATTTTACCGCTAATTGCGCTCATAAATCCGCTGTCGCCCAAGTAAGCTTTTCTTGGGTACTGCGCTCTATCTTTGATATTTCTTGAAAATATCGGAACAAAAAAGAATAGAAAGCTCTCTCGGGAGAATTTTTCCAGGTTTAGAAGAGTTTGTTTTGCTATCTTGTATCCTGCGCTTTTGAAAAAATTAAGGCATTTAGAGGCTGAAAAGTAGGGTGCTTCAACGATATACTTGCCGAAGAGCTCAACAGTTGAAATATTTTCCTTGGATATTTCCGCAACATCCAGCCCAATAATATCCTTGAAATACGAATTAATAAGATTTATCTTCTCTATTTTGCCTTCAAGTAGAATTGCTTCTGGAAAACCTCCATATAAAATATACTCTTGCAATTGCTTCTCTATCTTTCCCACGCCCGCAGTAGTATATTCCGGCTTTATCTCTTTAAAGCTCAAAAATTCTTTAAAAGAAAGAGGGTAAATCTCGTAAGTAATTATCCTTCCTCTTAATGATTTTGCCGGAAAGACTAAGCTGCTTCGTGACGAGCTTACAATAATCTTTAATTTGCCTTTAAGCATTTCATGATTTCTTGCAAGCCAGTTTTCCCAATCTTTTACGCTGGTTATTTCATCAAGCAGCAGATAACCTTCATCTCCAAACCATTTCAGAATATCATCAAGAACCTTCGGAGAATCTTTTATTCTGCTGTCTTCTAAATTAATATACGCAACTTTATCTCCCTGCTTTTTCAGAAGATTATGCAAAAGAATCATTATGCTTGTTTTACCCGCTCGCCTAACTCCAGAAATCGCAACAATTTTAAGTTTGGAAATAGATTTAAGATCTTCCAGGTTTATTGCTCTTTCTTTCAATTCCTTTTTGCTTGCATACAAGCTCCACTCGCCAAATACTTCTTGCATAATCGTTTTAATAGAAAACAGTATTTAAACCTTTCTGTTTTTTAATAAAACGCCCAGAAGTGGGTTCTTCTTCGCGATTAAGAAAGAGCTGCAACTTATCAAATAATATAAGATTTATATTAGAAGAATTAAATAGGCGTCCTGGCATTACAAAGTAACCCAGGACAGTTATTAAAAATACAACAAATCCGATATTTAAAAATCCTTCGTTTTTCCAAAGACGCTGTTTTAAAACAGCGTCTTTTGCCCTGCTTTCTTCTTCAATTCGCCGAGCTTCTCAAGTTGTTTCTCAACTCTCTCCAAAGAGAACTCGTGTCTATTAACTAAAATTTCTTTTAACTTTTCAGAATCTAATTTAGGCCATTTAACTTTCTCCTTACCGACATTCGGCTTCTTGAAGATTTCAAAAACTTCTTTCCAGTCAAAATCCGCTCGCCCCTCAACAGATGCAAAAATCTGGACAGGATATTTTTTCTCGCGTACAAGCGCTAGCGCTTTCTTAGGCCCAATTCCTTTAATCCCGCCAGGATTAAAATCCGTTCCAACTAAAATAGCTAGGGAAATAAGTTGATCTCCATCTACTCCAAGAGAATTCAAAACTTTTTCATACTCAATCATCTCAGGGGAAATATAAACAAATCCTCCAGGAGTCTTGCGCTTCCGCGCAAGTGTCAGATTTTGAATCAATCTTGTCCCGCCAACTGCAAGCGCATCATAATCCTGCGAGCCAACTGCATAAGCCTGCCCATTTTTCACAAGCTCCGCGCACTGCATCTCTCCCTCTCCGGGAGCTTGCACAACTGCAATTCCCATAGATTCCAAAAGATCTTTGCTTTCAGCAATCATTTCATCATTTAATTTAATAAATCCGCGAGAATACTTGCCCATTCCTTCAACATCCTCCTCCTCTTTTGCCTTTTCATATTTTTCTTTTGCAATATCCTTCGCCCCCTGGCGAATTTCATGAGTTTTTCCTTTCAACTCGTGATACTCTCCATCAAAAACATAAACAAGTTTTATGCCTTCAGCAAGCAAGGCAATATTCCTATAAAACAATCCCGACAAATGCGATGTAATTCTCCTTTTAGAATCCATAAGTGGAGTGCCATCAGGCTGTCTAATAGATGATAAAAATTGATAAATCGCATTAAACGCATCAACTGCAATTGTCTTGCCTTTTAGCTCGTTAAATTCAACTTGTTTTCTAGGCACAATGTCCCCTATTTGCAGTCCCATTTAATAGACTAGAAATAAAACCTAATAAATCTATCTTCTTTTCTTTTTAGGAGGATACCCGATATCTCCACGAGGATCATTTAGCGCTTCAAGCTCCTCTTTCCTTCTCTTCTCAACGCTTGTCTCAATTATAGGCTGTCTATAAGGAGGAGTAATTAAAATATCAGGCGCGCCTCTTACTTGAACAGTTCTTTTTCCCTGCTCATATAGATTACTATTAGTGGGAGCGATTCTCAATCTCTCGCATATTAAATAATATCTAGCAGGGTCAGAAATATTTTTAACTAATGCTTCAGACTCTTCGAGCCCCATTTGTCCAAAATTTATAATCTCTCTCATAAAAATCAGTATTTTTAGGAATATTTAAACCTTTCCATTGTCACCACTAATAAGTAGACTTAAGTCCATAAAGGCATAACATTTAAATAACCTCTATTGATAAATGTAGTATGAACAAAGTAATTACACTTTCTATAATGTTCTTCTTTCTAGCTAGCACTCTAGGAACTTTAACTCTAGCACTCGCATACGAAGAAATTACTGCTAATATCGTAAGCGACGCAAGAGTAAACACAAGAGCAGAAATAGGCTCAGCTGTAAAGGCAGAGGTAAGAGGAGAGATACAAGCAGATTTAAGAGAAAGATACGGAGAGGACTACAAGGCAAGAATTGCAACGCTATCCACAGAAGAAAAGGCGGAGCTTAGAGCCAGGATAAAAGCGATAATTATAGAAAGATTAAACAATATTAGAAACGCAAAAGGAGAAATAATCCTTGAAGGAAGAAATGTAACAATAAAAGAATTATCGGAAGAAAGAAAGGAAATAATCGCGGGCAAGATAAACGCAAGAACAGGATTAAATCTAACCGCCGCAGACATCAATAGCAAGACAATATTGAGAGCATATTTATCAAACGGCAGGCACGCTTACATCAAATACATGCCAGATCACGCCTCTGCAAGAGCACTAGAAGTATTAAGAGCAAAATGCGTTGAAAGAAACTGCACAGTTGAATTGAAAGAAGTTGGTTCAGGAAATAAAACAAGATTAGCATACGAAGTCAAGACAGAAAAAGATTCACAAGTCTTGTTATTATTCAAGAACAAGATGCTTGTTAGAGCGCAAGTTGATGCCGAGACAGGCGAGGTAATTTCCGTTAGCAAGCCTTGGTGGGCATTTTTAGCTAAAGAAAAGCACGAAAATAATACAGAAGCAGAAATAGAAGCCGATGTTGGTGAAGACTCAACCGAAGAGCCTCAAGACGCTCTTGAAGCTTCAGTGGATGCAGAAGTTGCAGAGAACATAGAAGCCGCAGCTTAAACGCCATAATCTTCCAATAAGATTATATGAAGAAAATCAAAAAGGAAATAACCAATTAGATACTAATCAACCGCTTCTAAATTATCCTCGCCAACTACAACATAAGCAATAACATTTCCATCTTTATCATCAATCTCAACATGATACTGCCCGTTTGGCAATAAAATATTTATCTTTCCAGTCATACCGCGTTTTATCGGAACCTCTTCTTCAGAATGATACTCCGTATATTCACGATCGGGGTCAACTAAAAGCCTTACTTTATCATGCCTTTTGAATTTAGTCTGCATTATAGATAATTGCATTGATAGTATAAAAATATTAGCAATTATACATTAGAGAATTGCATGCAAAATATATACTATATTAATGCAATTCTCTTTACAGATAAAGTTATAAATCCCCTATATCTATTTTCTAAATGGGTAAAGAAGAGGCAATTAATGCTTTAGATGCTTTTCATGCTGCCAGCGATAAAGTTTACAGAGACCACACTCCGGAATACGTAGGTAGGAGAATTACTGAGTACGAATTTGGAAAAAAAGTAGAGCCAGAGATATTAGAATTAATAAAAGCAAGAAATAAATTTTTTGCATACCTCGCTTTTAGCCTTAGGGCTAATCGACAAGAGGCACAAAAGCAAAACCCGGAAACTCTTTCTCGCTAATCTGGACGTTCTCTTTTTTAATCACAAAAATTGACTGTCTCACCGCCGTAACCATTATTCCCCCATTATTCAACTGCGCATATAAATGCCTCGGCACATCACTTGCCGAAGCGCTAACTAAAATCCTATCAAAGGGCGCAAACTCTGGCAACCCCTGCTTGCCATCTCTATTTATAATTTCAACAATTTTACTTGATTCAAGCAGATTTTTAGATCTTATAGCAAGTTCTTTTATCATTTCAACACCATAAACCTTTCCATTTTTTATGATGTTAGAAATTAATGCAATAACATAACCGGAGCCAGACCCTATCTCCATTATTTTTTGTCCCTCTTTTAGCTCAAGAAGATTAAGCATAAAAGCGATAGTAGAAGGCTGCGAAATTGTCTGATCATAACCTATCGGCAAAGGAATGTCCTCATAAGCATAACCTGCTTCTTCAACCTGTACAAAATCCTCTCTTTTGACTTCCGTAAAAGCGTCAACTATCTCTTTCTTAATTCCTTTTTTAGTTAAACTTTCAAGCAAGTTCTTCTGTCTTATCACGCCAATGATAAGATTTTGATATTTATATATCCTACGATAGTAAAAAACCATAGACACAGAATATTTATTAATCTATTTATCTAAACAAGAGCATGGCAGAAAATATAAAAGAGTTAACAGACGATAATTTTGATTCTTCAATTAAAAAAGGCAAATGGATAATTGATTTCTGGGCGGAGTGGTGTGGTCCATGCCGTATGATGGGTCCGCATTTTGCAGCCGCTGCAAAAAAAATGAAAGGCAAAGTGAAATTTGCAAAACTGGACATAGAAGCGTATTCCCATATAGCGCAAAAATTTAATGTTCTATCAATTCCGACAACAATTTATTTTAAAGACGGAAAAGAAGTGAAGAGGACAATAGGCGCAATTTCAGAAGACGAGATTATCAAAGAAGCCAAGTCTATTTAATAAATGGCCCCGGAGGGATTTGAACCCTCGACACCTGGATTAAAAGTCCAGTACTCTAACCGGGCTGAGCTACGAGGCCACGAGAATGAGAGAAAAAGTTGCTATTTAAAGGTTTTTTATTCAACAAAGACTCATATGATTCACTATCGCTATTCTTAAATACATCAATTTTTTTACCCGCGTATGTTTGAAAACAAAGAATTAATTATAGACATTAAGTCATCTAAAGAAACAGATTACCTTGAATCTGCTTACTTTTTAGGAGACTTCAATAAAGGATCTATCAAACTCGTTGAGAACGGATTTGCAAAAATTCTTCCAGATCAGCTGGCATTTTTAAGAATGTGCGCAGGATATTACAGCACGATATCTACAAATGAATATGCAACTTCCTTTCTAGTTCTTTACACACAAACTGATTGCCCTATTTTGATAAAAGATAGAAGTCAAATAGAAAACATTATCTCTAGCGTAGACATTAATAGCTTAGCTAAAATGTACCGAGCAGAGGCAAAGTCAGAAAAAGGCTTTAGAGATAAAAGCGCCATAGAGATACGATCATTCGGAGTTACAAAGATAAAAGAATTTCCGGATTTAGAAAAACTAACATTAGGAAATCATGTAGAAGAATACGAAGGATTTAACAAAAGTCCTATAAATCTCTGGCTTGAAAAAGAAGAGTTTGTTAAAGAGCAAAGAGAGCCAATTTTCAGGGAATTTTTGTTCGGGGGCACACCAGTTTTATCAAGAATTTTAGCGGATAGGCATGCCAAGCTTCATTCAGGCATTGCAAGGGGCATTAAAGATTGCCATTATAGTCGTCAAAGATAGACTTTTTCCTAAACTGAAAAAACGCATTTTGTGCCGAAACATTTAAAAACCCAATTTTGCACTCCTTTATTATCCCAAAGTTTACTAACCATTTCATAGTCATTAAAGCAAATTTCCGAACTTTGCCGAGGCCAAAAAATATGCATATTCTACAGCCAAAACACACAAAATTGAAGCCAGAAGAGGTAAAAGAGTTACTTATTAAGTATAACATTTCTCTATCTCAATTGCCAAAAATAAAGTCAACCGATCCGTCAGTTCCCCAAGATTCAATTCCAGGCACATTAATAAAAATAGAAAGAAAGGACGAGGAGGGAAAAATCAATACTTTTTTCAGAGCAGTCGTATAAAATGGAAAACCCTCATATTTTAATCAAAAAATACCTTCAACAGCATTCGTTAGTTGAATCAAATATAGTCTCTTTTAATGACTTTGTAGAAAATAGAATACAAAAGATACTCAATGAAATAAACGACACGATAAACAACGAAGAAGTTGAAATAAAAATTGGAAAAGTAAGAATTGGAAAGCCAAATATTGTAGAATCAGATGGAAGCTCAAGTGTCGTAAACCCCGCAATTGCAAGACTAAGAAATTTAACTTATTCCGCCCCCATTTATGTGGAACTAACTGTTAAATTTGGAAACCAAACAGACAGTACAGAAGTTGAAGTTGGCAGAATCCCCGTAATAGTCAAAAGCAAAGTTTGCACAACTTATGGAATGAGCAAGGAAGATTTGGTAAAGAATTATATTGATCCCAAAGATACCGGGGGATATTTTATAGTAAATGGAAACGAAAGAATAATGGTAATGGCCGAAGATTTAGCGGCTAATCAGCCGTTTATTGAAGAAGGAAGATTAGGATTAACTTTAAGAATATTTTCACAAAGAGGCTCTTATAGAATTCCGACAACAATTTCAGAAACAAACGAAGGCCTTTTAGACTTAACATTTTCAAGGCTAAAAAATATTCCTGCAATTCCCGTTCTAAAAGCTCTTGGAATGATAAAAGAGGCAGAGATAGCAAAGAATATAGGGATAGAAAACGACACAATTATTGTAAATCTTTACGAATTTGCCAATCTTCAGACTGTTGATGATGCAATAAACTATATCGCAGAGAAAGCAGGAATACAAGGAACTAAAAAAGAAATTTCAGATAGAGTAAAGCAAAGGATTGATTCTTATCTTCTTCCCCATATTGGATTAGACAAAGAATCAAGGGCGGAGAAAGCGCTTACAATTTGCAGATTCGCTTCTATGTATCTAAAGGCAAAAGAAAACAGCAAGATAAGAACAGATAAAGACCACTATGCAAATAAAAGAGTAAAACTATCAGGCGATTTATTGTCAGACCTTTTCAGGGTAAACATGACAATTTTTATAAGAGATATTCAGTACTCTCTGCAAAAAGTTTCAAAGAGAAAGAAATTCTATTCTTTAAAGTCTATTGCAAAGTCAACGCTGTTTACTCATAGAGTTGAAAGTGCTATCGCTACAGGCTCATGGATAGGAGAGAGAACAGGAGTTACTCAAAATATGGATAAGACAAATTATCTTTCTATGCTTTCCCAGTTGCAAAGAGTTTCTAGCATGCTTCCTGAAGAGCAGGAAAATTTCATGGCGAGAACGCTTCATCCTACTCACTACGGCAGGTTCTGCCCAACAGAAACTCCAGAAGGAACAGAAATCGGGTTAAGAAAAAATCTTGCAATACTAAGCAGAGTTTCAACAGCAATACATATAGACGAAAATCATTTATCAAAGAAATTTGAATCTCTCGGATTGTCTAACGAAAAGGGAAAGGATGTATTCTTCAACGGAAGATTTTTAGGATATGCAATAAATCCTCAAGACTTCGCAAATAAAGTAAGGCAGGAAAGAAGGAAAGGAGAGCTTCCAAGAGATTTAAGCATAGCATACGATGAACTTCTTGAAACTATTGTAATGTCAACAGAAGTTGGCCGAGTTTTAAGGCCTCTGATTGTAGTAGAAAATGGCGCGCCAAAACTAACGCCGGAGCATATAATTCTTTTAGAAGAAGACAAGCTTACCTGGAGCGACTTGATAAAAGAAGGAATAGTAGAATATCTTGACGCATCAGAAGAGGAAAATTCTCTTGTCTCATTAAACAAGGAATCTCTAACTCAAGACCATACCCATCTTGAAGTAGACATGATAGACCTTTTCGGGGTTATAACCGGCTTAGTTCCATTCGCGAATCACGACCAGTCATCAAGATTAAATAGAGGAAGTAAAACTCTAAAACAATCTTTAGGAATCTACGCAGCAAACTATCTAGTCAGGCTTGATACTGATGTTTCAATACTTCACTATCCTCAAAGGCCTCTAGTAAGAAGCTTCCTTTACGATACTCTTAATGTCTATCCTTCAGGGCAAAATCTTGTCGTAGCGATAATGCCCTTTGAAGGATATAACATGGAAGATTCGGTTGTCATAAATAAAGGAAGCGTTGACAGAGGAATGGGAAGAAGCACTTATTTCAGGCCATATTCCGCAACAGAATTGCACTATGCAGGCGGTCTTTCTGATGAGATATGCATTCCTGAAAAAGATGTGTCCGGCTACAGAACAGAAGCTTCTTATAAATATCTAGAAGATGATGGAATTGTTTACCCAGAAGCTTCAGCAGATTCAGGAGAAGTAATTATAGGAAAAACGACTCCTCCAAAATTCTTATCAGAAGCAAAAGACTTAAGCATTCAAGCAAAGAAGGAAGGAAGTGTAGCTATAAGGCAGGAAGAAAGAGGAACTGTAGATGCTGTCTTCATAACTTCAGATAGCGAAGGAAATAAAATCGTGCAGGTTAGAACAAGAGATTTAAGGCTTCCAGAGCCAGGAGACAAGTTCTCAACACCTCACGGACAAAAAGGAGTTGTTGGAATGATTGCAAATGAAAGCGACATACCATTCACTTCTTATGGAGTAAGGCCTGACTTAATATTTAACCCGCACGGAATCCCTAGCAGAATGACCGTAGGTTATTTACTTGAATTGCTAGCAGGAAAAACCGGCGCAGTTTCAGGAAGAATAATGGACGGCACTCCCTTTTCAGGAGAGACCGCAGAGCATCTTGAGTCTCAATTAAAAGAAATGGGTTTCAGATATGACGGAAAGGAAACAATGTACAATGGGATTACAGGTAAAAAGATGGATGCAAAAATATACATCGGAAATATGTATTATCTAAAGCTTAAATACATGGTAAAGAATAGAATTCACGCAAGGGCTTCTGGTAAAGTTGCTCTGCTTACAAGACAGCCGATTGAAGGAAGATCAAGAGGGGGCGCGTTAAGGCTTGGAGAAATGGAGCAGCAAGCACTGTCGGGCCACGGAGCCGCCCTATTGCTAAAAGAGAGGTACGATTCAGATAAGACCGTAATATATATATGCAAGAAATGCGGTTCTATGGCTTACGAGGACACAATAAGAAACAAAGTTATTTGCGCAATTTGCTCAAGCAACGATGCTGAAGCAGTAGAGTGTTCTTACGCATTCAAACTACTTATAGAAGAGCTTTACGGGCTTCACATATTCACTTCATTTGAATTGAAAAACAAATACGAACAATGAAAACCAACAAATATTTTCAAGCATATAAGTTTCAGGCAAAGATAGAGGAAACTTCCATACAATGAAAACCAAAAAAGATTTTCAAGCATATAAGTTTCAGGCAAAGATAGAGGAAACTTCCATACAATGAGAGAACAATATTTCAGGCAGCAAATAAGAGCATTAAGCTTCGGGCTGATTAGTCCGGACAAGATTAAAAAGATAAGCACGGCTAAAATAGTTACGCCTGAACTATATGATATAGACGGGTTTCCAGTTGATGGAGGGTTAATGGATCTTCGTCTTGGTGCAATAGACCCAGGAGTAAGATGTAGGACCTGTGGTAAAAGAGTGAAAGAATGTCCTGGCCATTTAGGAAGTATAGAGCTCGCAAGGCCCATATTCCATATTAAATATATTCCTCTAATAGAGCTATGCATAAGAAGCTTCTGCCAGAATTGCGGAAAACTTAAACTTTCAGATATAAAACAAGAAGGTTTGGCGCCAACTATAAGGGCAAAAAAAGCTCGTGACGTAAAAGTCTGCCCCCACTGCTCACAGCAGCAGGAAAAAATAAAATTAGAAAAACCTAGTTACTTTACTTCAGGAAAGAAAAGGCTTTCCCCAACAGAAATCAGGGAGATTTTAATTAAAATAAAAGATGAAGAGTTAAAGAAAATTGGAATAAACGCAAAAACTTGCAGGCCAGAATGGGCCGTTCTCTCCCTTCTAATCGTCCCTTCTGTAACAGTCAGACCTTCAATAACTCTTGAATCTGGAGAAAGATCAGAAGACGATCTGACTCACAAGCTCTCCGATATAATTCGTGCGAATCAGAGACTCTGGGAAAACTTAAACGCGGGAGCGCCAGAAGTAATTATAGAGGACTTATGGGACTTGCTGCAATATCACATAACAACTTTCTTTGATAACAGTATCGCCGGAATTCCTCCAGCAAGGCACAGATCAGGACAGCCATTAAAAACGATTACAGAAAGATTGAAAGGCAAATAAGGAAGAATTCGTCATAACCTCGCAGGAAAGAGAGTAAATTATTCGGGAAGAACAGTAGTCTCGCCAGACCCTTATTTAAAGTTGAACGAAGTTGGGGTTCCATACGAGATAGCAAGAGTAATCACAGTTTCAGAAACTGTTACAACAACTAATATTGAAGCAATGAAAGAGCTAATAAGACAAGGAGACATATATCCTGGCGCGAATTATATTCTAAGGCCGGACGGAAGAAGAAAAAGAATAACACAAGACTTGAAAGAGGAAATATGCAACGAAATACAGCCTGGCTTCAAAATTGAAAGACACCTTGTTGATGGCGATATAGTATTATTCAACAGACACCCAAGTTTGCACAAGCAAAGCCTGATGGCTCATTATGTAAGAGTATTGCCCGGCAGAACATTCAGGATTCATCCAGGAGCAGCCGCGCCTTATAATGCCGACTTTGACGGAGACGAAGTTAACATTCACAGCCCCCAGACTGAAGAGGCGAGAGCCGAGGCAACTGTGCTTTTGAATCTTAATAATAATATTATTTCATCCAAGAATAACATGAATCTTGTTGGCTGTATAACCGATTCAGTTACAGGCTTATACTTACTAGGAAAAGTAAATATCTCAAAAGCCGAAGGTGACCAGCTTCTATTCTCAACAGGCATAGTCAATCAATCAAAATCAAAAGAAATTAGCGGTAAAGAAATTTTTATGCAGGTCCTTCCTAAAGGATCCGATATTAAAATCCCTGGAGAGCTGACAAGCAGCTCAACTCTTGGAACAGAAGACGGAGAGATGGTAAAGATTATAGACAAGCAAAACGGCAGGAATGAAGCAGTTGATACAATAGGAAAGGCATTTACTCTCGGGACAGCATTTCTATCAAGGTATGGCTATACTCTTTCTCTGCAGGACTTAAATGTATCAGATAAAGTCAGAGAGATAACCTCAAAAGTAGTTGAATCTGCAGAAAAAAAGACTCAAGACATTATAGAAGAATATAATTTAGGAAATCTTACTCCAATACCTGGAAAAACTCCTGAAGAGTCAAGAGAGACAAAAATATCGCAAGTATTAAATGAAGTTAGAACAGAAATAAGCGGAATAGTAAAAGAAAACTTCCCAGCAGACGCTAATTTAAGCAAAATGATAAAAGCTGGAGCTGCAGGAAGCATGCTTAACGTCACTCAAATCGGCTGTTGCGTTGGCCAGCAATCATTGTCAAATAAAAGAATAAGTTTCGGCTACAAAGACAGGACTCTTCCTTTCTTCAAGAAAGGAGACCTCGGTCCAGAAGCTCACGGATTTATAAAATCCTCATTCTTCAAAGGGTTGAAGCCAACCGAATTCTTTTTCGGTGCGATCACAGGAAGAGATAGCCTTATGGATACAGCATTAAGAACACCAAAGTCAGGATATCTATATAGAAGATTAGTTTCTGCGCTTCAAGATTTGAAAGTAGAATATGATAAAACAGTAAGGGACGCATCAGAGAATATAATTGAGTTCAAATACGGAGAAGATGGCAAGGATGTTTCAATGCTCCATCTTTCTGATAACCAGACACAGCCTGGAGAAGCAGTCGGCGTTGTGACTGCCCAAAGTTTTGGTGAAGCCTCAACACAAATGGTCTTAAGAGTTTTCCATCATGCAGGAGTTGCTCAAATGCAGGTTACTCAAGGTCTCCCACGACTAATAGAAATATTTGACGCAAGAAAGAAGCCTTCAACTCCATTAATGGAAATTTATTTGGAAAAAGAATTCAATAATGAAAAAGATGCAAGAGTAATTGCAGAAAAAATAAAAGAAGTTAAGCTGCAGGAAGTTGCTTCCGAGCTTAAGATAGACTTCGCAAATAAAAAAATAGAAATAGAGATGGATTCCAATTCACTAAAGAAAGTTCATATTGGTGCGCAGAAAATAATAGACAGGTTAAATGAAAAAGGATTTAAAGTAAAAGGAAATGAATCAAAAATAGTTGTGCCTGTTGCCGAACTTAACTTTAAGGAAATTTACAAGCTAAAAGAAAAGCTAAAGGAGACATCAATTTCAGGAGTTAAAAATATTGCTCAAGTAGTTGTAGCAAATAGAGGCAAAGATTATGTAGTTCTGGCTTCAGGATCAAACCTGAAAGACGTATCAGAAGTTAAAGGCGTCGATAGAGATAATACGACATCTAACGATATACATGACATTGCAAATGTTCTAGGAATAGAAGCTGCAAGGCAGGCAATTATAAATGAAATAACGAAAGTTCTTGAAGGCCAAGGCCTCGACATTAACATCAGGCATCTCCGCCTAATTGCTGATGCAATGACCTCTTCCGGCGTCGTAAAGGGAGTCACAAGAATGGGAATAATCGCAGACAAGGCAAGCATTCTTGCAAGAGCTTCATTTGAAACTCCTGATAAAATACTAATTAATGCAACAATACAGGGAGGCAGAGACGAGCTTAGGTCAGTTATAGAAAATATAATTGTTAATCAGCCAATTCCAGTTGGAACAGGTCTTCCAGGTCTTTTAGTAGAAGTTACCGGCCCGCTTGTAAATGCCAAATTAGAAAAGGAAAAGAAGAAAGATTAATTATTCTCTTACTGGAATAGATAGTATTCTGTCTAATTCTTGATAACATTCGGAACTTCGAATTTTTCCGAGTGCACTATTTAATATTTGTCTTATCCTTTCTCTAGTCAGTTTCATTCTCCTGCCAATTTCTGCTCCATTAAGGGGGTTCTCTCCATTTAGTCCAAAGTTCATAATTAGTATATTTCTTTCTTTATCAGATATGGCCTCTCCAATAGCATCAACAACTTGTGCTATTTTTTTAGGAGAAAGACTCATCTCTCCTAGGAGAATTGATTTTCTGATATCAGATTTAGTATTTTCGTATGCTCTATCTAACGAGAATTTATCGTTCTGGCTATATTCTTCTTTCAATCTAGGCATAAGAAAAGATCGAAATATACTAGTTGGGCTAGGAGAATCAAATAATTCTTGCCTAAAAACGTATAAATTGCTGACCCTTTCACCAAGATAGCTGTATAAAGCCAAATCTCTTAAAGAATTTTTATCTCTAGGAGAATACAAATATCTATGGACTCTATTGAATGCTGTGCCGTCTCTTTTTTTATCTACTAGTTCGCCACTTTCTATTTCACCATCATGTATAGAGATATACAAATGAGCAGAATTTCTTCTCCTTAGCGTAATATTACCATTACTCTGGCTGTAAAACTCAACTAATGGGCCACTAATAGGCTTTTGCCTTCTAATAATCCTTTGTAAAGTGCGTCCAGAAATGCAAGACAGAGGGCAGATAATTTCTCTTGTGAGCCCACATAAGTACTCGATTGCAATATCCCTTTCGTGTTTTGGTCTAAGTTTTCTATCAGGAGCCATAAGAAGCCCAATAAAATTCCATATTTAAACCTTACTTTTGTAACCCTTTCTAAATTAATACACTAAAGCTATTTCTTCTCTTCTTTTATCTCGTCGTTCTCAACGCCAACAGCCACAGCTTCAGGAGCATCCTCGCGAGGCACTTTAACAATGTCTGCAACTTTATCGCCGTCTTTCAATCTTATAACATGAACTCCCTGCGTCGCGCGCCCCATAACTCTCAAGTCTTTCATGCTTGTCCTTAAAGCCATTCCTTTTGTTGTCGTGGCGATAACTGAGTCTTTGCTATCAACAGAAAGTGCAGTAATTACATATCCTGTCTTATCATTTGTCTTTAATGTAATTACTCCCTTGCTTCCTCGAGCCGTCTTTCTATATTCCTCAATTTCAGATCGCTTTCCGTATCCTTTATTTGTAACAGTCAAGATAGTCGTCTTCCCATCCAAAGGCAAGCTTTCTAATGAAACAACTTCATCATTACCGCCTAATTCTACGCCCTTAACTCCATAACTTGCCCTTCCCATCGACCTTACTTCATCAGAGCTAAATCTAACTGCCTGCCCCTTTTTAGTCACAAGCAAAACTTCCTGCTTATCAACAACAAGCTTAACATTAATCAATATGTCTGAACCATCCGCAGGAAGATTCATGATCCTAACTCCAGTATTTCTCGGCTTTGCCAAATCCTTAAGTGGCAATTTCTTTACAATTCCTAATTTAGTAGCAAACATGATATATCCTGCATCAAAGTTCTTAACCGCCATGACATTTGCAATCATCTCATCTCTCAAGTTAAGTACATTAACAATTGCCTTTCCTTTTCCTTGCCTTTCAGCAGCTGGAACATCGTTAGCTTTAAGCCAATAAACTCGGCCTCGCGATGTAAAGAACAACAAATAATCATGAGTTGAGCAAGTGATAAGCTTCTTTACAAAATCTTCTTCTTTCAAATCTGCCCCAGTAACTCCCGCTCCGCCTCTCTTCTGCTCTCTATACGCCTGAACGTCCATTCTCTTTATGTACCCGCCTTCTGTTATCAAAACAGCAACATCTTTCTTTTCAATCAAGTCTTTCTCGCTAATTTCAGCAACCTTCTTCAAAACTTTAGTTCTTCTTTCATCTCCATACTTCTTCTTCAACTCACTTACTTCGTGCTTTATAATCCCAAGAATTTCCTGCTCGTTTCCAAGAATTTTCTTTAGATATACGATTGTTTCTTTCAATTCTTTTTCTTCATCCCGCAACTTTCCATCTTCTAATTTTGTCAATTGCTGTAATCTTATTTCTAAAACAGCTTTTGCCTGTCTTTCAGTCAGATCAAATTTTTTCATCAATCCTTCATGTGCCTCTGTCGCATTAGCAGACTTTTTAATAAATTCAACAATCTTGTCAATATTCTTTAAAGCTATTAGCAATCCAAGAACAATCTCCAGTCTATCTTCGGCTTTCTTCAGTTCAAACTTGCTCCTATTCCTAACAATCAGTTGCCTATACTTGACATATTCCTGCAGAATATCTTTCAAATTCAAAATCCTAGGCTTACCGCCTACAAGAGCCAGCAAATTAGCATCAAATCTGTCCTGTAGCCTAGTAAGAGTATAAAGTTTATTCAAAGTATATTTGGGATCAACATCCTTTTTCAATTCAATTACAATTCTAACCTTGCCCTTGGAAGATTCATCCCTCAAGTCGTAGACATCAGGCAATTTCTTCTCGGTAGCAAGTCTGGCTATTTCTTTTACAAGCTCGGCTTTATTTACCATGTAAGGAATCTCTGTGACAATTATAAATGGCCTTCCTTTATGCTCCTCAACTGTTGTTTTCGCTCTTACAATTAATTTCCCCTTTCCAGTCTTATACATCTCTTTAACGCCCTCGCCGGTAACAAATCCTCCAGTTGGAAAATCTGGGCCCTGAACAATTTCCATTAAATCCTCTACCAAGATGCTAGGCTTATTGATACAGGCAATAATTGCATCGCAAACCTCTGTTAAATTGTGCGGCGGGATATTAGTTGCCATTCCGACTGCAATTCCAGTTGAACCGTTAATAAGCAAGTTAGGAAGCTTAGCAGGCATTGTCTCTGGCTCTTCAGCAGAGTTATCAAAATTAGGATTCATCTTGACAGTTTCCTTTTCAATATCTTCAAGTAATTCTTCCGCTATCTTGCTTAGCTTGGCCTCGGTGTAACGATATGCAGCAGCTCTATCCCCGTCCATACTGCCAAAATTTCCTTGCCCATGTATTAATGGATATCTCAAAGAAAAATCTTGCGCCATTCTTACAAGCGAATCATAAACAGCAATATCTCCATGCGGGTGATACTTACCGATAACCTCTCCAACAATAGTAGCAGATTTTTTTGTCGGCTTGCTTGCGTCTAAGCCAACCGCATGCATAGCATAAAGAATTCTTCTATGTACTGGCTTCAAACCGTCTTCAACCGCAGGCAAAGCCCTATCAACTATAACTGACATTGCATAATCAATAAAGGATTGCTCCATTTCTTCAACTATCTCGGCCCCGCTTACCCCTTTCTCATTTCCAATTTGATCTTTTTTCCTTCTCTCTTCTTCTTTCTGTTCTATCTCCTGCTCAATCTTTTCTTCCTTTTCCAGACCGTTTCCATTTCCGTTTTCGTCAGCCATTTTATTTTTTGCCTCCCTCTATTTTAACATTTTTATTTTTACTACCAATAATCTCTTTTTCCAAAATCGCCCCGATATATCCACAATTCTTGCACATCCATCCTCCAGTTATTCCCCCAGCAACCATATAAACATCCTCGCTTCCGCATTTCGGGCAGATTTTAGTTGTTATGTTCATCTTAAATATCAATCTGCGCCTCCGCCGCTTTCTCTGCAATAAACTGCTTTCTAGGCTCAACATCATCGCCCATTAATTTAGAGAAAACTTCGTCAGCTGCAACAGCATCTTCTACTGTAACGCGCTTTAGTAATCTTGTTTTAGGATTCATTGTTGTATCCCACAACTGTTCTGGATTCATCTCTCCTAATCCCTTAAATCTTTGCACAACAACATTCCCGCCTAATTTTTTAACAAGTTCTTTTAACTCATTATCAGAATATATGTAATGATCTATTTTCTTTCTTACTTTATACAAAGGCGAGACCGCGATATAAAGATTGCCATTATCTATAAGCTGTCTCATAAATCTAAAGAAGAAAGTCAAAAGCAAAGTTCTAATATGCGCCCCATCAACGTCAGCATCAGTCATAATTATTATCTTTCCATATCTCAATTTATCAATAGAAAAATGCTCCCCGATTCCAGTTCCTATCGCGGTTATTAAATTAGCAATCTCTTCATTTGAAAATACTTTAATAAGATTTGCCTTCTCAACATTTAATATCTTGCCTTTCAAAGGCAATATCGCCTGGAACTCTTTGTTTCTTCCTTGTTTCCCGCTACCAGAAGCGCTATCGCCTTCCACGATAAACAATTCGCTGTCTTCCGTTTTGTTGCTTGAGCAATCAGCTAATTTTCCTGGCAGTCCGCCAACGCTAAATGCACTCTTTCTTCTTACTAATTCCTTTGCTTTCTTCGCAGCATTTCTCGCTTTCTGCGCTTCCAATGCTTTGTCAACAACTCTTCTTGCAATTGCAGGAGTTTCCTCAAAGAATTCTGTCAGCGCAGCCATCGTTATAGAATCAACAATTCCCTTAATCTCGCTGTTTCCCAGTTTTGTTTTAGTCTGCCCCTCAAACTGCGGTTCTGGGACTTTAACAGAAATAATGGCAGTCAAACCCTCTTTAACATCATCTCCAGATAAATTTTCTTTAATCATCTTATTCTTATTTCCATAATCATTAATCGCCCTAGTAAGCGCCGTCCTAAAGCCGACTACGTGCGTTCCGCCCTCAACAGTATTGATCGTATTAACAAATCCAAGAACATTTTCCTGATAGCTGGAATTATATTGCACGGCACATTCTACAATTACTCCGCCAGAAGTTTTTGTAAAGTAAATCGGCTTATGCAAAGCCTCTTTGCTTTTATTTACCCATTTTACAAATTCAACAAGCCCACCCTCATAAAAGAAAGTTTCTTTCTTTCCAGATTTTTCGTCATCAAGTTTTATCTTAACTCCTTTATTCAAAAATGCAATCTCTCTAAACCTAGTTTCTAAAATAGAATAATCAAATACTGTTGCCGAAAATATACTTTCATCAGGCCAGAAAGTAATTTCAGTTCCAGTTTCTTTTTTATCACACTCCCCAATTACCTTCAAATCAAAAACGGGCTTTCCAATCTTGTAATCCTGCTGATGAATTTTCCCGCCCCTTTTAACTTTAACTTGCATTAATTTAGAAAGAGCAGCAACTACGCTAATTCCAACACCGTGCAATCCTCCTGAAATAGCATAAGAGCCCTTATCAAACTTTCCTCCTGCATGCAATTTAGTAACAACGATCTCAATTGCAGGCCTTTTGTATACTGGATGAGGCTCAACAGGAATTCCTCTTCCATTATCAATAACCGTTACGCTTCCATCTTTATTCAAAGTTACCTCAATAGTATCGCAAAAGCCAGCCATCGCCTCATCAACGGAGTTATCAACAACTTCGTATACAAGATGGTGCAATCCCTGCTTTCCCGTGCTTCCTATATACATAGCCGGGCGATGCCTTACTCCTTCCAAACCTTCCAAAACCTTGATATTTTCTGCCTTATAGTCTTCCTTATTAGCCATTTTTAGTCAAAATATTTAAATTACAACATCAAAAATCAATCAGGCTTTATAAACCTTTTTGCCGTTTTACCGACGGTAAAATAGTTCTTGGCGTAGATATTTGTTAAAAATAGATCATATTTTTCACTACTCATCTAGATGAAAAAAGACGCAGAAGATATTTAATCGGGATAAATCATTTCTTAATATGCAAGAAAATGAAGATTTTAAAGACGGTAGGGAATTCCAATGTTTAGAGTCAGAAATAGATAGATTGCACTCACAAATTCTTGAAGCCCAAAAAAAATGGATAATACAAGAGGAGATGGGCTTAGGACAGCTTTGCATGAAGACTTTAGGAAGTATCTAAAGTTAGCAGGGAAATATCTCGGCTCTATTAATACAAAAGAAATTAGTAATATGCTTGATCTTTATAGAGAAGCAGAATCAATTGCAAGCGATCTTGTAAGAGAGCACCAAGAATATCAAGAATCTGAAATAAGAAGAGAGCATGCAAGAAAAGAATCAACTCAATTCAAAGACATTCCTATTTAAATCACAAACCATTCGGGTGCGGTTTGTGAGACCCAAGAAATCCTCTACAATTAACTTCTGCCTAAAGACAGAGGATTTCACAAGGGTTAAATAAAAATTATTGCTAACTATTTATTTAGCCGCAATAGGTTCCTTCACTACTTTATTAGTTTTCGCTTCCACATTTGCCTTATCAACAACTTTTGCTCTCTCAACTCTATATGCCTGCGTCCACTTTATTTTTCTTCTATCTCTCTTAAGCTTCAAAGAATTTTTTCTGCATTTTCCAGAGCAAAAAAATGTGACAACTCCATCATTTCTTATAAGATGCAATCCTCTATGTATGCTTTCGTCTATGCCGCAAAAATGGCACTTAACCATCTTAATCACCCGCTCCCTTTCTTATCTTAGTCCTTATTCTGCTTGCCTCAATTTCAGTCTCTCTAAGAGTCAATAAATCCCCAACCTTAACACTTCCCTTAATATTTCTCCTCATTGTCTTTCCTTTATTTCTCCCATCAAGAACTCTAACTTTAGCTTGAGTTACCTCTCCTCTAGCGCCAGTTCTCGCAATAAACTCTTCAACGATTCCATTAACAGGAGAATCCGCGCTAAGCCTTGAAGACATTGTTTCTCCGCCTTTCCCTTCCTTAACATTCTGTTGCTTTGCCATTTTTAGAATTATTTATCTTTCTTAATCTGGGCAATGTCTTTTTCAGCATCACCAGGATTAATTACCGCAACAGCACTTGCTCCAACACCAATTCCAGCAGCAATGCCTAACTTTTGTTTAGAATCAGCTTCAACACATAATATTCCTTTTTCTTTGCATAAGATAGATAGATGAGCAACAATCTCTTTAGGAGAAACATCAGCTGCGTATACAACTAATTTAGCTGTTCCTAACTCTATAGATTTCGTTACTTCATTCGTTCCCTTATCAATCTTTCCAGTTTTTCTTGCTTTTTCCACAATTTGATAGAAGTCCATTTTGACCTCCGTAGCCTGAAACTCTTGAGAGTTTTAGGGGCAGAAAACATTTAATATTTTCTGTATTTAATTACCTCATCGGCTTAAATTAGTTGAAAAAGATGGTTTATAAATCTTTTCACAAAAGATTTATGGTCTCCAGCTAACTTCCACATCGTCCGTCCTTTCTCTAGGCTTAACTTCAATCTTTTCTACAGAAACTTTTATCCCAGCCCCGTACATTATCTCTCCCGTATAAGCTATCATTCCTGCGTTATCCACAAGAAATTCGCGAGCCGGACAAAAAAATTTAGCTCCTCTCTCCTTACACATAATTCTGCACATCTCCTGCAACCGGGTATTACACGCAACTCCTCCTCCTAAAACCAATTCATTTTTTCCAGTATGCGCCATCGCTCTTTCGGCAGCTTCAACAAGCATCGCAAAAGCAGTTTCTTGCAGTGAAAACGAAAGATCTTCTATTTTAGTGCCCGCATCATAAAGTTGCTGCAACTTCGTCTGCATTCCAGAAAAAGAAACATCCATTCCTTTTATAGAATAAGGCAATTCTATAAACTTGCCATTTTTAGCGTGCTGTTCAATCTTCGGCCCACCTGGAAAGCCTAATCCTGTATGCCTCGCAAACTTATCAATAAAATTCCCGATTCCTATATCTAAAGTCTCACCAAAAACTCTATACTTGCCTGCAGCGTATGCAATTACTTGTGTATTAGCCCCAGACGCATAAAGCAAAACAGGATCGCTCGCCCCAGCACTTCTTCCAATTTCTAAATGCGCGATACAATGATTAACAGGAATCATAGGAACATTCAACTCCTCTACTTTTCTCTTAGCAAATCTCATTCCTTCGTAAAGGCAAGGCGCTAATCCGGGAGCATTTGAAATTGCAATCGCACTAATATCTTTAATACTTATTCTAGCTTTTTCCAAAGCAGAATTCCAAATATTATCAGCGACAGCCGCATGATGCTTAGCGCTTTCCATCGGCACAATTCCTCCTTTTTCAGTCACATACATATCTCGCACATTAGCCAAAACTTTCCCATTTGAAACAACCCCGACTCCAAATGTGTGCGCCGTGCATTCAATTCCCACTATCATAAAATTTCTTAGAAAGATGTATTTATAAACCATCATAATTCAAAATTTTCATGAAAGGAAAAGAATTAGCAGTTAGAGAATTAAATAGTCAAGGAAAAAGTTGTACAGAGATAGCGCAAGCAACAAGTCTTTCGCTAAACACAGTTAGATCTTATATTAGAGCAGCAGAAAGAGGCCTTACCCACACAGCATATCAAAAAGAATTTTTACAAAACAAAGGCATAACAAGTTATCAATACATATTAAGTACCTTAAGAAAAAAAGGGTATAATGGGTATGGAGAGTATAATGCACATCAAAGGATAAAAAAAGGTATTCCCTCAAGAGACGGAAAATTCAATGGAGCGGATCTTGTTGATCCAGCAAGACTTGACACCATGCCATATTTTGATACGCATATAGAAAGAGGAGAATTAGCATGTCTATTATTTTCTCTCATTGATAAGCTTCCACAAAGACAAATAGCAGTTGTAGAAGGGAGATATTTTAGCGATAAAACTCTTCTAGATCTTGCAAAAGCTCTAGAAATAACCCAAGAAGGAGTAAGACAAATAGAACTTAGAGCTCTCAAAAATTTAAGATATTTAGCAAATGGAAAAGGCATAGAACTTTTCCTAGAAAGCGCATAAAGCGCAAGCAACAACCCCTAATCAGGGAATATATCAATTAAAAAAGAATCAAAACACCTTCCATAATATATAATAAAAACAATAAATTAGCAAAAGAAAAATAAAAATATAGCTAATTATCTCTTCTTCTTTCTTCCGCCTCTAGCCATCTTAGCTTCACATACGTTTCCTTTACCGTCAACGTAGTACAAGTATCCTGGCTTTCTCTTAATTGCGTTTTTTACAAGAACTGTTCCCATTTCAACCTCCTTTTTACCTCTCTAATTTTATAATTAGTTCTAATCAGAGCAATATATAAATCTTTCCTCTCCGACGGGAAATTACAAATAACTCCAAGCCCAGCTAAAACAACTGACCCGCAAGGTTATTTAAAGATAACATCTAATAAAATATCATGAAAAAAGAGCTCATTTATTTATATAAAAAAAATAAATCCATAATAGAATCAAAAATCTCTGCTTTTAAATCGCTTCCAGAAAAAGATTATTTCAAAGAGTTCATGTTTTGCCTTTTAACTCCTCAAAGCAATGCCAAAAAATGCTGGGATGCGGTTGAAAAGCTAGAAAATATAAGCCTAAAAGACACAAAAAAGGTTGAAGAAATATTAAAAAAAAGAACAAGATTTTACAAAACCAAAGCAGCAAGACTATCAAAATCCCAAGAAGCATTTAATCAAATATTTTCCATTTTAAACAACGCAAATAGAATAAGTCTAAGAAATAAAATCCAAGAATTAGTAAACGGCTACGGTTTAAAAGAAGCAGGGCATTTCCTTAGAAACATCGGAAAATCAGACAATCAGATAGCAATTTTAGACAGGCATATTTTAAGAAACCTTGAAAATCTCCAAATAGTATCTCCCTCTCCCAAATTAACCAAAAAAACCTATCTAGAAATAGAGCAGAAATTCCTCAAATTCGCCAAAGATGTAAGTATTCCGATAGACCATCTAGATCTATTGTTCTGGAGCAAGGAAACCGGGGAAATTTTTAAATAATCAATTAGTTTTAAAAACCCTGCTTTGAATTAAATCTAATGGAAGAATCGGAACCGATGCGGAAGCTATGGCAATACAAGGCAACTTTCAGGTTGCCAGAAGGAGGAGCAATAGGAGTAGTTGATACTTCTTATATGCGGCAATTTGTATTGGGCGCCCCTAAAAGTTTTACTTCCGAAGAAAGATTCCAACAGATACGCGATGAAAATATGTTCTATAATCGCCTCGCCGTAATAGTTAACCACAATACCACTTTTCCACAAGAAGCGATACAAGAAAAAGATCAGTATTTGATTGACCTTCAGCGTCGTGCAAAGAACTGGCAAGGATTTCTTTCTACACACCTAAAGGGCAAACCAAATGGGGGCCGGATGAGGCTCATTAATATAGACTCTAGGAGGGATTTAGAAGAATATTCTGAACAGCGGATTAATCTAGCGAGAAAAGGCAGAGCTGTTTTAAATAAAGTATTAATGGTAAATCCAACTGAACCGAATATCTCACAAGCAGGATGGAATAATTACCAGCAGATTATGAGCGCGCTTATGGAGATATCTAAACACCCAAGTTTGGCAAAGCAAGAGAGAGAAGAAAGGTTCAGGAGAGAGCATATTGTAGAAAGCCACAAGCATAACGATAAAGCGATATTAGCTAAGTCTATTGCTATCTCTTATACAAATCCTGCCTATCTATTTACTGCGGACAACGATATATTCAGAATGTGGGGAGCATTTTACAACAACTTAGGGCAATTATCTGTGCAGCACCAATTCGCAATTCCAGCAGATCCAGTTAACTTGGTTTATAATTCCCAAGGGCATTTTAGTCTTTCAAGGCTGAATGCACATCCAAAATTGATTAAATTTGGCAAAGTCGGAGTTGGGATCGGAATACTAAACCTCAGCGAACTTCGTGAGCCACGCTCACTAGAGCGGGTCGTTAGCACTCAGGAAACGATGGTAGAAATAAAGGTTTAAAAACCCTTCTTCTTATCACATTTTATTCCACAGATTATTTGTCTCGTGATAAACATTAAAAATGGCAGAAAAAGAAACAAGTTTGCAGAAGATTAACAGGCTTACTTCTAGTCAGGTTAATATTAGAAATATTGCAACTAGCGCGCATATACATCACGGAAAAACGGCGCTAACAGACAATCTTCTAGCAGCCGCCGGAATGATGGCTGAAAAAAACGCGGGAAATTTGGATGAAGGAATGACAACATGGCAGCACTCTGACGAGCAAGAAAGATTAATGACCGTTGATGCCGCAAATGTTTCTATGGCTCACAGTTTCCAAGACAAAGAATATCTTATCAACCTTATTGACACCCCGGGGCACGTCGACTTCGGCGGAAACGTAACTAGGGCAATGAGAGCAATCGACGGCACAATTGTTCTTGTCTGCGCAAGCGAAGGAATAATGCCCCAGACAGAAACCGTTCTAAAACAGGCATTAAGAGAAAGAGTCAAACCAGTATTATTCATAAACAAAGTTGATCGTTTAATAAAAGAATTAAAATTAACTCCTGAAGGAATGCAAGAGCGTTTTATAAAAATAATTAATCAGTTCAATCATCTAGTCCAGCAGATTGCCGAGCCAGAATTCGCATCTAAATGCCAGGTAAATGTTAATGACGGCTCAGTTGCCTTCGGTTCTGCAAGAGACAACTGGGCATTGTCCGTTCCTTACATGAAAAAGCGCGGGGTCTCATTCAAAGATGTTTACAAAATTTATGAACTAGACGGCGAAGCTAGGAAAAAATGGGTTTGGGAAAAAGCGCCGCTATTTGAAGTTCTTCTAGACATGGTAGTAAAGCACTTGCCAAATCCTCTAGAAGCTCAAAAGTACAGAATACCAAAAATTTGGCAAGGCGATAAAGAAACAAAATTCGGCCAGGATTTAATTAGTTGCAATAAAGACGGCGAAGTTGCATTTGTAATAACAAGAATAGTCATAGACCCTAAATCTGGAAAAGAAATTGCCGCAGGGCGCCTTTTTTCAGGCACAATTAGAAATGGGATGGAAGTCTATGCAAATAACGCAAAAAAATCTTCTAGAGTACAGCAAGTTCTTGTTTATAATGGTATAAAACCAGAGCAATTAGATGCAGTCCCGGCAGGAAATGTTCTTGCAATTGCTGGATTGAATGCGGATGTCGGAGAAACGATAACTGTTACACCACAAACACCATTTGAAGAAATAAAGCACATTTTCCAGCCAGTCATTACAAAATCAATTGAAGTAGTCAAGTCCGCCGATTTGCCAAAGTTAATTGAAGTATTAAGGAAAGTTGCAAAAGAAGACCCCTCAATAAAAATAGAAATCAATGAAGAAACCGGCGAGAATTTAATGTCTGGAATGGGTGAACTTCATCTAGAAATAGTTGAAAACAGAATAAAAACAGAAAAAGGATTGGAAGTTAAAACTTCATCGCCCATAGTTGTTTACAGAGAGACTGTATTAAAAGAAAGTCCAGAAGTAGAAGCTAGAACTCCGAATGGGCATAACATCGTCTGGCTAACAGTAGAGCCTTTAGAGGATTCTGTTTACGAAGCAATTCGTGATACAAAGATTCCAGAAGGTAAGTTAAGAAAGCGCCCAGAAGAAATATGGAAGAAACTTTCTGAATTGGGAATATCAAACGACGAAGCAAGGCAGTATGTAGAAATATACAAGGGATGCGTATTTGAAGACAGAACAAGAGGAATTGTATTGCTTAGCGAAGTAATAGAAACAATCTTAGAAGGCTGGAGACTAATAATTAATGCTGGCCCTTTGGCAAAAGAGCCGATAATGAAATTAAAATGTGTTCTTCACGATGTTAAAATCCACTCAGATAATGTCCACAGAGGCCCGGGCCAATTTTATCCGGCAATGCGTCAGGCGATAACAGATGCAATGCAGAAAGGCGGAGCAGTTATAATGGAGCCAGTTCAGACTCATCAAATTGAAGTTCCTGTTGAATTTATGGGAGCAATTACTGCTCTAGTAGGCAGCAAGCGTGGCGTCCTTATAGATGTTAATCAAGAAGCTGGCCAGACAGTTATAAAATCCAAGCTTCCAGTCGCAGAAATGATTGGCTGGAGTAATGACTTGCGTTCAGCCACAGAAGGGCGAGGCGTATCATCTTTAGCCGATCAGCAATACGAGAAGCTTCCTACTTCATTGCAGCCCGACGTTGTTAGAAAAATTAGAGAACGAAAAGGATTGTCTGCTAATCAGTAATTAATAATTGATAGCGTTTATTTCTTTGATATTAGAAAAATGCTTATCGTTTCTTGTCATTATTTGATCACAGCCATTGGAAAGCATTATGCCGGCAATTAAGCAATCATTTTGATCCATCATTTTACCATCTTTAACTAATTGCGCGAATATCTTGGAAGCATATTCGCCGAAAGTCAGAGCGGGAAGTATTCTTATGGAATCAAAAAACAATTTTGCTGCTATCTCTTCTTTTTCATTTATAATCTTTTTAATATTAATTCCAACAAGGACTTCAAATAAATTGATTTCAGTTGTAGATAAGTAGTCTTTGTACTTGCTTACAGCTAGCACAGCTTCTTTCTTACCTCTCAAGAAGTCTATAATACAATCAGAATCAAGGCAGATCATTTTATATTTTTAATAAGCTCTTTAGTTGAATGTTCTCTTATTTTTCTTATATTCTCTTTAATCTCCAAGGCTTCTTTGTCAGAAATATTGCTCCAAGCCCCTGCAAATCTCATAATATCCTTCTTCTCAACTAGCACTCTTCTAATTAGTTCAGAGAAACTTTCTTCTTTTCTCTTTTTGTTTGCCAGCATTTTATAAGCATCTTCCATTATAGATATAGTTTTTGTACTCATACACATACGTGTACACATGCACATATTTAAACCTTTCCTTCAATAAACAACCCATCAAGCGGGCTTTTTATTTTTATCATATTCTCCGAGGCCATCGCCTTTAGTACTTACCCTCTACATTTAGATTTTAGCTTGTAGAGGGTAAAACCCTATTTCACCTTCCCGCAATTCCCCTCATAATGTATGTAACCCCTAAAAAATAACAACAATACAGAAACATTTAAATATCCATTATTTGTATGAAAGAACATGACCAAAATTGGTTTACAAATAGTAAGGGCATTAGAAGCAGAAGAATTTTGTGATTCAGATGTTAGCAATGCTCTTGAAGCCTGCCAAAAGGAGCATGAGGCTCAATTTATGCCTGCGATTTTTGATGCTAGAATTGCTTATCCAAATAATGCAGCAATCTGGTCAAAGTGGTTTTCTGCACCAAGCATAAGAGCCACTGGAAAGACCTCGCAAGGCAATTCTGTAGTTGTTTATGCTCATATACCTAATTATTTATCTAACCCTAAAAACATAAGAGAAGCTATAGGAAAAGGATTAAGAAACATGGCAGGGATTATGCCTCAAGCTGAATTTCAAAGACTTGTTGATTTGGATGGCTCAACAGATAATCTGGAAAACAGGTCTGTTTGGGTTGTAGATTATGATACTCTAAGAAAATCTAAATCTGGAGGAATCTCAGTTTACGATGCTTTAGAGCATCCACAAACGATTCCATTTATCGGCGGAAAAGACAGGGCAGAAAGATATTTACTGAGACATAAAAAAGTTAATGGGAAAAATATTGGTAACTGGCATTCTAATGATTTACAAGAAGATGGAAGCGCAGTAGGGCGTTTGCTGTTTATTGGCCTTGACGGCGACTGCGTCGGCTTGCTTGGCAACTGTTCTCTTAATGGCTATGGTCGGTTTGTCGGGCACGTAAGGGTACCATAGGCGTTGCGTCAAAAATTTTTGGGGCAACACAAGAACAAGTTGGAAAGATAATCGGAGAGTATATTGCCCCCGTAATAAAAGAGAATTAGAAGAAAGAATAGGCGCGCTCTTCAAAACCAATAAGAAAACCCATTATATAAATCTTTTAATTTAACTCAGCCCTAATCTTTTCAGCTACAAGAAAACTTAATTTTGACTTTCCGTGATCTGTATCAAGTTCGGCATCAAAATGTTGCCCATCAAAAGTTCCAATAAGTTCATGTCTTCCACTCGTACTAATTACTCCCTCGTATCTTTCTCCCCTTACTTTTTTCCTTTCTTTTCCAGTCTGATACATTCTAATCGCTTCTATCATAAGACTCTTCCTTTCTTCTTCGCTAAGTCTAGTATCAGATACTAAGTAGACCCATCCCCATTGCATACAGTTTAAATTTTGCATCCCTGCCCTAAAATTAAATTCTTTTTATACCTTCATAATCCATAAACATACTCATTACAAAAACTTCAATCTTTTCTAAAGTTGAAGTTCTTGGAACGAATTACAGTCCGTAGACGTATTCGTTACAAAACTCGCAATTGTCCTCAATTGCACAGGGCTTGAAGCCCGATGAATAAGCATTAACAATCGCCTTCGCCGTGCTAACTAATTCGTCCTCAATCTCTTTTATGTTAAACTCCATTCTTCCACTAGCTTCCCAGGCATTTCCTTTATCATCCAATTCAAATTCTAACGGCTTCTCCTGTTTTAGCATTTCAAGAGTCACTTTGCGAACATTTCCAAATTGACGAGCCGCCAAAGCATAAAATCCCAACTGCCAATTCCTGTGTCTAGGAGCAATGCTCCACTTTCCAGTTTTATAATCTATAATTTCAACACCAGAATCGGAAAAATCAATCCTGTCAGCATACCCATGAAACTTAAATCCTCCTATCTCTGCTTCAAGATGCTGCTCAGTCAGCGACCCGGAAGCATATTTATTCTTATTTCTCTCATAAAATACTTTAATCATCGCCAAAGCGCTATCCAGTTCAACACTCTGCCAATCCTCATCAAGATGTTTCTCTTTTGCTAAATCGAGAAACTCTTTCTCGCTTGAAAATCCCCCGCCAACGCCTTCTTCTAAGATAAGATGAATAAAACTTCCTAATAACATTGCTTCCCATGAAACTGTCTGCTTTTCAGGCATATTATACACATATTTATACTCATATTTTTTCTCGCACTCAGCAAAAGCAAGCAAAGCTGATGGAGAAAATGTCATTTTTCTATCCTGTTCGGCAACCTCTTTCTTAACAATCGCCCCAATCGCCGCCTCGAAATCTCCAGACTTCAAGGCAGATTCAAAATTTAATCCAGTTTTAATCTCAAGAGGCGGAGAAATATACTTTTCTTCTAAATCCAAGCTAAAAGAAAGGTCAGGATTTTTTCTATAATCTATCTCGTTTAAAAACCTCGAAGCCCAAACTTTCTTTCCCCCATATTCTTCAGCAAAAGTCAAAATCAGTCTTTCCTTAGCCCTAGTAAAAGCAACATAACCCAATCTTCTCTCCTCA
>Ga0209542_10002745_pt1 | contig 38898 bp, 41 predicted proteins | sample RifCSPhighO2_01_FD_184028 | JGI IMG/M metagenome (GOLD analysis project Ga0209542, IMG submission 184028) | Soil microbial communities from Rifle, Colorado - Rifle CSP2_plank highO2_0.1 (SPAdes) (version 2) | ecosystem: Environmental > Terrestrial > Deep subsurface > Rock core/Sediment ... | reverse complement strand
TTAAAGATAAAACCAAAAGAAGTAATTTACATTGGCGACAGCGATACTGACATCGAAGCATTCAAAGAAGTGGGATTACCAATTGCCTTTAATTCTGCTTCAGAACAACTAAAGAAAGTAGCTACTCATGTAGTTGACAACAATAATTTAGCTGATGTTCTGCCGTATCTTAAAGATAGAAAATGAGTGGAATAAAAATTAAAATTTCTCTACTTCTTCCCTTTGCCCCAATCTAAGAAATTCTCTTTCTTTCTGTTGATGAAATACAATACTGCAAAGAAAGTGATAACTAAAATCGCAAATCCTATTTTACTTCTAGTATCAAAATATCGGATAGTTCCCCCGAAAGTGGCGGCAATGCTACCCATGAACAAGCCCATGGTCACGCTGTCCTGCATTTTTGGCAAGAACAATGCCAATAATAAGATACCTAAGTTGAAGAGGGAGATGAAAACATATTTTCTTCCTTCGTATGATAACTTTGCTTGTTCAAAGGCCTGCTGCTCTTTTTGAAATTCTTGATTACACTTTTGCTGATTTTCTGCAATTGATGCCCGATCTGCAACGGATAATGTTTCTGCATCAGCTGGGTACGGATATTTCCCATAACAATCAGTGTACCCTTGATAGTAAGCGCTGCTTCCAGTATATTCAGGAAAAAACACATTTGCCCCTACAAATACCATCGGCACATAAAGTAAGACAATCATCAAAACATAGAGAAGCTTGGTCCAATTCATTTTCTAGGATTTAAGATGAAGAGATATTTAAGCATTTGGTTCTATATAACAAAATTTTATATAACTATGATATTATCTAGAATTATGCCATCAGAGCTCTATCTTATCGGTATAGGACACTACGATCAGCAAGGACAGGAAAGGTTGGAGAAACTTCTTTTGCAGATTTTCCCGGACATTGTTTCCGTGGAATATAACGAAGCAGTATTGCCATGGATCGATCGACTAGAGAAAGCAAGACAATCACCGGGAGGAATACAAAAATTAGTAGATGAATTCTGTAAAAAGGGAACATATGATCCGGAAAATGTCCGGCAATACGTACATATCATTAATTTCGAATATTTCGCCGCCCGGGAATATTGTAAAAAGTGGTCAAAGCCGTTGCTCTTCTCTGATTTTGGAGCTGGATCATTATCGCAACGGCACTTTCATGAAATCTTATCGAGACCAATTCAAACAACGCAGCAGCTCATCGAGATGGCCTACCAAAGCCCAGTAATACCGGTACCTCAACAAGAAGTTCCTCAGCTTCTAAAAAGAGATGAGTACGCCGAAACAAAACTGCGCCCTTTATCCGGAAAAGTAGTTCATGTTGCAGGAGCATGGCATCTTTTTGGCAATTACTGCAATCTCTATGAACGAGTACGTGACCTTAATCCTTGTAGAATAATGCTCAAGCAGGCAGATTATTTTTAACTCAAACCTCCATCTTCTTCCCATCAACATAAAATATAGGATTCTTAAAAACATGATCTCCATGATAAATAGTTTTGATCTCTCCGCCAAACCAGTAATTGCTGCCGATAGCGATATGCGCTGTTCCCAGCACTTTTTCATCCATGATCATGGAACCTATCAACACCGCGCCTGGATTTATTCCTATCCCTAATTCTCCCACTAAGCGAACTCGTTCCGGATACTTTGCTCTATCTTCAAACTTCTGAAAGGTCTGCTCTAGTAAATGAGCTTTCTCTCCTTCAACTTTCACCACCCTTCCTTTTTCGATATACATTGTTACTGGACTGTCTAACAATATTGCGCCGTCCTCAGTCTTCATGCTTCCATCGATAACTACTTTCCCGTTCACCCCCTCCAATCCTTTAGGCGGAATATACACTTCCCCTGCCGGCATATTGCCTCCTTTACCTAATTCATGATATTCACCTATATTAGCGACTGCCTCCATTCCCGAAACATCAAAAATGATATCCGTTCCCGCTTCCGTTTTCACTCTGATCTCATTGGCTTTATCCCATAATTTTTTTATTGCCAATCCTTTCTTCTTCATCCTTGAATAATTCACATTCATCGCTTCCATAAATAAATCAAAATGATGCGGCTTAACATCTGCCAGGCCAGTTGCAGATAAAAAACGATGTTCGCGTTCAGCACAGAAATTGCGGAAGCTTTTTTCTTCTCCAAACCGCCCCAATTTATTTGAAACAGCCACGATCACAACATTTTTTTTCTCCAGTCTGGTAATTGATTCAATCACATGATCATCAGCAAACATGAACCCCTTCTTCGCTTCCTGGAAAAGAATATTTACATTCAGGCCTTTTTTCTTTGCCGCATGATAATACCCATATCCAAGCATGCCAGACATTTTATGCTCCCCAACCCCATAATCGCTGATGATGAGGATATCTTCCTTCTTCACCTTCAAAGAATTCTTCATGATCTTATAGAAACGGGAACTGTGCTTCTCTACGGCATCCATCACCGGCTTATCAAGACCAAACATCAAAGAAACTATATCTTAAAGGTATTAAAGGATTGTGTAGATGGGGAAGATACCAAAGTTGTCGTCTTGGCCTCAAGGTGGATGAAGATTCGTGTTCGTTGCTTCCGTCAGGCCAAAACTATACGTTTATTAAAAACAAAATCTAATTTACTAAAAACTCAAAAGACAAAACTTATTTAGAGATGGACCTTGAAAGAATATAACAGGTTTCTCCCCATCTATAATGATTAGAAAGCGCACCTTCTTGATTATAGCCTTTTGATCTATAAAAACGTATTCCACTTTCAGTTTCGGCAATGGTTAATTCAATTTTGGAAGTTTTAGATGCTCTTTTAACTCTTTTTTCTACTTCGCCCAACAATCGAGATGCGACGTCTTCTGATTCAAAAGCAAAATGTCTAAACTTCCATAATTTGTGAGAACCATCAGCATTTTGTCCAAAATTGACCAAAAAAGTGCTCCTTTCAAAGCACCATTTTCTTCATAAATTAATAAATCATTTTCCTGAGCTTGCTCCTTAAGATATTTAACAACTTCTTGGTTTGATTTTTGGAAGATATTATGAGTACTTAAAAAAAAATGATATAACTCTGCTACTTTTACAAAATCTGTTTTTAGAGCAGTCCTAATTATCATTATGGATAGGTATAATAAATGGAGTATATAAAAACTTTCTCTTGTTTCCTCCAAATAGCATATTTCCCATTTAAACCAACAATAATCAACAAAGCTGTATGAAAAAGCACGAACGGCAATAGTGGTTTCCTATTTCTTCTTTCTAATCTTCGCCACAAAAAACTCTAGTCACTTCGCTACGCTTCGTTCCATTCCGCTAGGAATGCTCCGAACATCAGTGAGGTTGGTGAGTTTCTTCGTTGCACGAATTTATCTTTTTCTAATCTTAGCAATGAAGAAACCTTCTGTATCATTATCCTGCGGCCAGATTCGAAGAGTATGTTTCACCGAAGGATGATATTTCTCTTTCTTGAATTCCATCACGGCAGGACTTAACTTCAAACCAGGCAACGTCACCTTAACTATCTCCGCATCTTCATGATTTTCCAACAAAAAACTTACCACACCTTCGTTCTCTTCCGGCTCCAGCGAGCAAGTTGAATAGACCATCTCTCCGCCGGGCTTCAAATTCTGAAAAGCCACTTCAATCAGCTCTTTCTGCTCCCTAGCTAATTTGGTGATCATACTGGCATTCCAGATAGAAATGGTTTTCAGACTCTTACGAATAGTTCCCGTTCCAGAACAGGGAGCATCAAGAAGAATCTTGTCAAATTGCATTCCCTTAATTCCCTGTCCGCGCATGAGTGTGATAAGGACATTGGTAATCACGCAACGCTGCAGGTTAATTCCCAAAGATTGCAGACGATCGCCTTTGTAATCATTGGCAACTAGCAACCCTTCATTGTTCATCATCGCTGCCATCTGGGTAGTCTTACTGCCGGGGGAAGCGGCCATGTCCAACACAATATCGCCAGGCTTTGGCTGCAATACCAAGGGAGGAATCATGGAAGCAGCTTCCTGCACGTAAATCTTGCCGATATGATACTCCAGCAAGTTACCAACATCCCGTCGCTCATCATGGGCGATCCAAAAACCTTCCTTGCACCAGGGGATGGGGGTTAACTTCCAACCTTTTGCTTCGATGCTCTTTTTAACATCTCTAACTGAAGCCAGCAGGGTATTGACCCGAATGCTCCTTCTGAGAAAAGACAAAGAATATCTCTTGAACTCTTCCCAATCAGTAAGCTCGGAATATCTTTCAATGAAGGCTGGTTTAAAGACAAAATGTTCGGTACTGGGAATTTGCTCTGGTTCTGTCATGAAATCTTGATATCGAAGGGCACTTTAAATATTTTGGGTTGATTATTTCTTTTAAATCCACAACAAAATCTATATAAACCACTAAATCTTCCTAGATAAAATAAAAGGTGTAAACATGTCTATCAACGTAGCAATAAATGGCTTTGGGCGTATCGGCAGGATGGTTTTCCGCGCTGCTTGGGCAGACAAAAAAATAAATATTGTGGCCGTCAACGATCTGACTGACAACAAGACTCTAGCTCATCTTCTCAAATATGATTCGGTTCATGGAGTATTTCCTGAAGATGTGAGCTACAATAACAGCCACCTCTTAGTTGGAAAAAAGAAAATTCAAGTTCTAGCAGAAAAGGATCCTTCACTACTTCCTTGGAAAAAACTCAAAATTGACGTGGTTGTTGAAAGCACCGGAAGATTTACTGATCCGTACAAGGCAGCAGCGCATCTTGATGCCGGTACAAAGAAGGTTCTTATCTCCGCTCCCTGCAAATGCGAGGCAGAAAAAGTCTGTCCGGTAAACACCGCAACCTTAGTCATGGGTGTCAATGATCATACTTACGATAAAAAGAAGCATCATGTCATCTCTAATGCTTCGTGTACTACCAATTGCGTCGCCCCAGTACTGAAAGTAGTGCAGGATAATATCGGCATCAAACGCTGCTTCTTCACCACCGTGCATGCTTATACCTCTTCACAGAAGATGGTAGATGGCCCTGACAAGAATCTACGCCGTGCCAGAGCAGCTGGAATCAATATCATTCCTACCTCAACTGGCGCAGATGTGGCTGCCGTAGAAGCGATTCCAGAATTACAGGGCAAAGTGCGAGGATTAGCTTTCCGTGTTCCCGTGCCTGATGGCAGCGTCACTGACTTCACCATCGAGACCATGCGCGAAGTTTTACCTGACGAAGTGAATACCTTGTTCAGGAAAGCAGCACAAGGCAAATTGAAAGGAATCCTGCAATATTCAGAAGACGAACTAGTGTCTACTGACATTATCCATAACTCTCACTCGGCTATTTTTGACGCAAAGTTAACCAATGTGGTGGCAGGAAAATTTCTGAAAATCGTAGCTTGGTATGATAACGAATGGGGATATAGCTCTCGAATGGTAGATATGATTAAGAAGATAGGGTAAAGATTTAATTTATCATTTCTATCAACTTCACAACTATTCTGCTTTGATGCGGACTACTTTCGGATAAATTTTATTCTTTTTTTCCCAACTAAAACCATGTTCGCCAATAATATTTGTTATATCTCTTCCGGCGTACACTACAACGGAATCTTTCGGCGTTCTTCCCGGTTCCATGAATCTATTTCCCATGCTAATTACAAACGCTTTCTCAAAATTGTCATATTCTTTATTATCAACATATTTTAAACCCTCCATATACTGATTATAAATGTACCGATCGTTATTATCAATCAGCGAAATGCTACCTTCTCCAAAAGCCCAATGCAAAACATCATTAACCGGAGTAACATCGTATTTCAAGAATAAAGCTCTCAGGAAAGGTTGCCATTGTTTCTTAAACTTTTCCTTACTATCAGAAAAAAATTTTCGATAAGTTTGGTTATATCTGCTTTTCTCTTTTTCCTCTTTATATCCGGGAGTAAATATTTTTCCATGGGGGGCCCATTGAAAAATAGGCGGAGATTCAGATGGAATAAACCTCATTTCATAATCGTTAGGATGATAACCTTCAAAACGCCCAGCATCAGCCTTCCTTACTTCAGAATAATCGCCCCGTATCGTATTAACCATGACCGGCTCGGGAATATCATTCTCTAAAGGAAAGAATAAATTGCCCAATTTTGGCAACTTATGTATGATTATATCTTTAGATAAATCATGGCCCTTATACAAAGCTCGGTCTTTGTAGATCTCTCCAGAATAGCCTAGCGTAAAAAAAGAAGAAAATAAACTTTTTTTCGACAAAGCTTTTACTCCTTTTAGGATTTCATTCGAAAGCTTAAATGCTGCCCTAGAATCTGTATTGCGATTTATTTTCCATGCTATCTCAAGAATATTATAAAGAATAGGCAGATTTAGAGTATCCATTCTAGAATCATAATATTTTTCGTGCAAATCGTACATTTTTTCAGCTTTTTTAGCCAATATAACCTTATCATATCTAATTATTTCTCTTCCTGTTGGATCGTGTAAAGTAATATTTCTAAATTCGTAGGATTGCGGCGTTATGTTGATTCTTTCTTCAAGTGATAAATTTTTTTCCATAACTTACATTTTATGTATTCTTTATTTTAAATTAAGTACGAATCAGTATATTCCTGCTCGTACTTTTAGAAAATTATTTAAATAGGAGATTGTTTTTTCACTCATGCTTCGAAAACTCATAAAACAAGGCAGCACTTCTTTAGTCGTTTCCCTTCCTATCGAATGGGTTCGTGCCAATCAACTCAAAGTAGGAGAAGAAGTAGAAATAAACCATACAGACAATCTCATAAATATAAAAACGAAAGGAGAGAAAAGATTACTAAAATATAACCTGCAAGTTGATTCTTTAGATGAAATGAGCCTTTACATCAATCTCCTTAACCTATACAGGAAAGGATTTGATGAAGTTAGAATCATTTCTAAATCCAACAAAATCATGGATTATGAAACAAACAGAACCATTAATACGTTTAAAAGTATAAAGAAGTGGCTGCCTCGATTCATAGGATGGGAGATAATAACACAAGATCCCATAACCATTAGAGACATTACTGGAGAATCTTCTGAAGACCCAGAAAAATTATTGCAGCGAGTATTTTTCCTCCTGAATAGCTTCGTTGACGAAGAAATCGCAGCCATAAACGACAAAAACCAGCTACCCGACCCTAATGAATTCTATATGACTACATTTAAGCTCATAAACTATGCCATTAGGACTTACAACAAACGATCTCAAACTTCCTATAATGTAATTCTATTGCAGCATCTTCATGCCATCTCTCAGCAATTGAGGGATACCCAACCCTATCTTAAAAGTAATAAGAATATTATCGTTCCCGTTCTTAAGCTTCTACGACCAACTTTAGAACAATACGCCAGCGGAGACCTCTCGCTTTTCATTAAACAGCACCATATAGTTGGATTGGAATTACATCAACTAAAAGTAGATACTAATTTGCTGAGAATGCTTCTTCGATTGCATAATCTTCTCATGGATGTAGCATACACTATTAACTTTTTACAAATCAAAAACGACCAAAACTAATTCTCAGCTTAAAAAATACATCTTTCTTCTTCTTCAATCCTCGAATTTTCTGTATCCGCCTAACAATTTCTCTCCATTAGCTTAGCCAACTCGCTCGTCTTCCAAACCTTGACTTTCTTTTGTTTCTCAAAATGTTTATCATCAGACCAGATTTCAGAATTAGTTGCCAGGGCAGCAGCAATAAATGGCGTGTCTTTTGAGTCTATCTTGTTCATTATTTTTTCTGCTTCATCATATTTTGAACTAAAAAAATCATAATCAAGAAAGACTAGCCGGTTCTTAAGTTGATCAAATAAGACTTTAAATTCAATTTCGTTTAAGTTTGCCTTTCTCAAAATATCATTTTTATATTTTTCAACTTCTTCCTGCAAAAATATCGGAGAATAAAGCTTAGCTTTAATGTGCATGATTATTTTTCTGGTTACAGAGTCTTTTATTAATGCAGAAATAAGTACATTTGTATCTACAACCAATCTCATTTGATAATTACGGGGAGCTTAAGACAAACTTCTTATTCTTTTGAATCTTTTAGCCATTTCTCCTTTTATTTTATGTCCAATTTCATCCGCATCTTTTTCGGTCAACGTACTCTTTTCCAAAACCTTATCCATCCAATGCAATTCTTCAACCTTCTTTTCAAAGGCTTGTCTAGCCACATCACTCCATTTAATCTCAGAGTGTGCGGTCATTTCACTGTACAATTCCTTAGGTACTGATAAAGTCATATTTGTCATTGTAGACCCCCTGATTACTAGTTAAGGGTATTATGTGTTAACACATATTTAAATTTTACGGATAATTTTCACAAAACTCACTCAAAATACATCTTCTTCAATCCCCGAATCTTCTGTATCCTCCTAACCAGCTCTTTCAGATGTTCTAAATCACGGGGAACTACTAAGAACGAACATTCTGCCAGAGTCTGACTCAACAGTTTCGCTTTAGCCTCTTTAACTTCAAAACCAGTATTAGCAATGGTGTTCAATAAGTCTGCCAATAACCCGCTTCGCTCATCTGCGGTGACATAGAATCTGATCTTTTGGTTGAAACCGTCTTTCCATTGCACTTTGATCCAGCGTTCTTCCTCCTTTAACGCAGCCCGGCAATCGGTTTTATGCACAGAAATAATCCGTCTCTTAGTAGCCAATCCTGCAATTTCTTCCCCAGGAAGAGCATAACAACATTTTGCCAGCACACAGACTGCATTAGGATAGGTTGGAGCTTCCGCCAATATTCCTTGTTCTTCTGTCGTAACTGGCTTGAGCTGCTTGAAATGCATGGCTGGCAATTTCTCATGCTCACGTAATGACTTCCTGATCTTCTGCCGAGCGCCACCTGATTTGACGATCTTGAGCCAGTCTCTGCGCGGACGTTGATTTTTATTGGTTTCAACCTCAACGACATCACCAGAAAATAATTCTTGTTTCAGTGGTACAAATTTGCCGTTCACTCTGCCCCCAACCGCATGATTACCCACTTCTTCATGCACTAAGAATGCGAAATCAAGAATGGTTGCCCCCTTAGGCAGTTCTTTCACGTCTCCTTTGGGAGTATAACAATAGATATTGTCTCCAAATACATCCACCTTAGCTGTCTCTAAAAATTCTTGATTTCCATCTTTCTGCAGATCTAAAACTCCTTTCAGCCATGCAATTTTTTTCTCAAAGAATTGGTCTGATTTCAAACCTTTATATCGCCAGTGCGCGGCTACTCCTTCTTCTGCAAACTCGTCCATCTCTGGAGTCCTAATCTGTATCTCCACGAATTTGCCCTCTGACAACTTTAACGAAGTATGCAATGAACGATAAAGATTAGGTTTAGGGTTGGCAATGTAATCCTTCAGCTTTCCTTCGATTTGTTCAAATTTTTCATGCAGCAGACCTAAAACTGTATAACAATCCTTAATCTCAGGTACAATCACTCGGATAGCCGATAAATCATATTGCTCTTGCAGAGGTACTTTTCGCTGGGTCATCTTCTTGTAGATGCTGTAAATATGTTTAGAGCGGCCTTTTATCTTGATAACTTCTACATTGCCGGCGGCAATATTTTCCACTAATTGGATCACTTCGGCCAGTAATGCTTCACGCTGTTCACGAGATTGTTCTAAGAAGCCCATGATCTCGCGGTATTTCTCAGGGTTTAATATCTGCAGCGCCAAATCTTCCAGGGGATTTTTTATTTTCTCTAACCCTAAGCGATTCGCTAAAGGCGCGTATACTTCCAATACTTCTTCCGCAATGCGTTTTTGATCTTCGGATGGAAGCACTTGGATAGTCCGCAAATTATCTAACTTGGTCGCCAGCTTGACAAAAATAACTCGTACGTCTCTAAAAGTAGTCAGCAAAATTCTTCGCAGCGCTTCTGCTTCTAGCTGCGGATTTTTTGATTTTACTAACTTGATCTCATCCACACCTTTTAGTAATCCCAATATTTCTTTGCCAAAAGCATCTTCTATTTCTTTATCAGAGCTGTGCTTGGTCACCCCATGCAGCAGGCCGGCGATGACCACTTCCGGCGAGACTTTACTATCAACCAGAATTTCCGCTACTCTGACATTGTGCTCAAAAAAAGAATCCCCGGAGAGCCTTTTCACCCCGCCCAGATATTTCTGCGAAAAAGTGAGTGCGGATTGAAAAATAGGTTCGTGTGAAGTTCCATACTGCTCTCTGCACAGCTGTAAAAACGATTCTTGCCCCATGTTAGGAATAAAATAAGGTAGATTTAAAAAAGTATGGCTCTTGATTCTTTAATGTAGAGATTAGAACAGATAACATATTTTATATGAACCTTTTTCCTATGATAAAAATGGTTTTTATTTTCGAGATTTATGATATATCTGGAAGAAAAATCCATCTCTCGAAAGAACGCTGGTCACATATCCAAAAACATCCTGAGATGGTAAATCAGATTGAAAATATTAAATAAACTTTACAGAGACCAGAGGCTATTAAAGAATTTGAATATGATGATAGAGTGAGATTTTATTTCCGTTACTATAAAGAAAGTAGAGAATACTTATTTATCTCCGTAAAGTACTTAAATGGCAAAGGTTTTGTGATAACCAGCTTTTATACAGATAAAATAAAATGAGCAAATTAAACATATATTATGATGAAGAAGGTGATTTTCTAGAGTTAGGAGTAGAAAAAAATACAAGGGGATATTTCAAAAATTTAGGCGACGGAATTTTCGAGCGAATCGATGAAAAAACGAAACAAGTGACTGGAATAGCTATCATGGGCTTTAAGAAAAGAATGGAAAACAAGAAAGGAGTAAAAATCTCTTTACCGGTAGAAATCCATTTAAGTTCTGAAAAAAGCAAAGCTCATAACTAATATTTTCATTAAACAAATCTTTATCTTCTCCGCAACACTTCTTCAATCCTTAGCAGCCGATTATACTTCGCAACTCTTTCTCCACGGCAAGGAGCGCCGGCCTTGATCATCCCGCAGCCAATAGCAACTGCCAAATCAGCAATAAATGTATCTTCTGTTTCCCCGCTGCGATGGCTGACCATCACCTTCCAATCATTTGCATACGCTAATTTCACTGCATCCAGCGCTTCAGTCAAGGTACCGATCTGATTTGCTTTCAGCAACAGACAATTGCAACTCTTTTTCGCAACAGCTTTCTGTATCCTTTTGATATTAGTAACTGTTAAATCGTCTCCGACAACCTGGATCTTGCTTTTTCGTTTCAATTCTGAAAAGCTAGAGAAATCTTCCTGCTCAAAAGGGTCTTCGATGGAGATGACCGGATATTTCTTAATCAAACTAAGATAATATTTCAACAATTTCTCTTTGCTCATGGTTACATGAAGTTGATATGTTCCTTTCCTATAAAATTCAGAAGCAGCGCAATCAAGAGCGATCTCCATCTTTCCGGAGTATCCAGCTTTCCAAATGGCCTCAGTCAATAAATTCAGTGCTTCTTCTGCTCGCTTCAATGGTGGAGCAAAGCCGCCTTCATCACCAACATTGGTCGCTTCTTTGCCATATTTCTTTTCAATCACTTCTTTCAGCACATGATACACTTCACTGCCCATGCGCAATGCTTCGGCAAACGATTTTGCTTTTGGGGCAATCATGAATTCCTGAAACGCTAACTGATTTCCGGCATGCTTGCCGCCATTGATGACGTTGAAGAAAGGCCGGGGCATAATTGGTTTCCTCTCAATGCAGGCAGCTGCTGCTAACTGATGAAGATGCTGGAAGAGAAATTTCTTTTTCTCGGCTGTTGCCGCCCGAGCTGCGGCCAAAGAAACTCCCAGAATAGCATTTGCTCCCCATCTGCTTTTATTTTTTGTCCCATCTTTTTTGATCATCGCTTCATCGATCTGGCGTTGCTCTTGGCAATCTATTCCACGCAGTAACGGATAAATCTTCTCTTCCACAATTCTAGTTGCTTTCAGCACTCCTTTACCGAGATATCGTTTTCCTCCGTCACGTAATTCAACTGCTTCATGCTTTCCAGTCGAAGCGCCGCTAGGAACCGACGCAGATTGGCAAGTCTGCTTGGTGAAGAGATCAACTTCTAAAGTAGGATTACCTCTGCTGTCAAGAATTTCTCTTGCTTTGATGGAAGTTATGGATGACATTATTTTTTCTCCTTTAATAACAATCCTATCTCTTTAATTAAATTTAAACACTTCCCTATTGCTATCTTGGCAGTCTCAAAATCCATTTTTCTTCCATAGTAAACTAGGGAATTCCTTTTGTAACGACAATCATCAAACATCCTGAACAAAACATCTTTTTTCAAAAGGTCACGAAGATAATAGCCTAGGCAAATATGATTTTGTACATTATATCCTTTTAGAAGAACCACGGTGTGAAGCATCTCTAATACTGAAGAATAATATCCCTCAAAGACATAATTGGCATTACTTTCTGCCAAAGAAGTTGACTTTAAAAATTCTATTCTTCCTTTTGCTGTATCAGTAAGGGATTTGGCTTTCGCCGGATCGGGACTTACTTTAAGAGAGGCGGTGCTTTCGATACATTCTTCCCAGGTACTTTCTTTTTCCCTCATTTGAAAACCTCTAGGAACCCGTTAAGAGTAATGCCGTTAATAATATTATTGGCTAATTCCTTATTTTCAACCTTAGAAATACTTTGATACTTAAATAATTGTATTTTCCGTTGTAATTTTTTCTCAAACTTTCCTAAAGAAGGAAGTTCTTTTTTTGCGGACTCGATGTATAAGTCAATATCGCTTTTTTCCATATCCTCACCTCTGGCATACGAGCCGAAAAGAACAATAGTTGGGTTGCTTAACTCCTGCACTAAAAAATCAACTAATCCTGAAGAGTATAAAGAACGAAGATTGTATAATTTCTTTTCTAAAAGAAAAGCAGCTGAAGCTCTGTCTGCGGAATAAAGCGTTATTCCTGGCGCTGCGGTACTCTTAAGAATCCCCGCTTTTTCCAGCTCTTTGGTATAACGAATAACTAATGGAAGAGACACCTTCAAATCTCGTTCTATCTGCCTTACCCACAATTTCATAGTGGGATTAAGGAGAAAATATTCCCTTATTCTAGCTTTGATATCTTTTCTTATCATTTGATAACTTAAATTACCAGTTGATATTTAAAGTTATCGGAAGAAATTTCCCCTGGTTCTTCTTATGCACTAATGTGCATAATATTATGTGTATAAATCCTTCCAAGATATTTTTAAACTCAGTTAATTGCGGAAAGAGTAGCGCAGCAGCGGAAACCTACGGAATAATCGGTGTATCCTACCTGATCGTGCGCAGTAGTATCTTCCTGACAGCCTTGACTTTCAGGAGTCTGTCCTTGACCCGGACGTGCATAGTGAGAGCCAACAAAGACAGCACATTGCCCGCCACTACATTGTGAACCTGGTGCTGTGTCAGCAACAATCTCGTGTACATTCCCGACCATGTCAAAAACACCATAACTATTAGAACATTCAGAAAAAGCACCTGTTGGTTGTTTCATTAATTGCCCGTTTGTTCCTTCAACTGTTCCTATGCGTGGGTCCATCATATCGTTTCCATTCGAAGTTCTTCCGATCACACTTGGAGGCCAGGGACTGGCAATTGCAACATTACATTTTCCACCCTGATACGTCGATCCATACGGATATGCTGCCTGCAAAAATGAAGGACCATCTGGACCGGCACAAGATTTATACCATTCTTGCTGAGTACAAAGGCGTTTGCCGGCATTTTGGTTGCAAGCCTGTTTCGCCGCTTCCCTAGTTACAAAACTTGCAGGAATTTTCCCAGGAACCGAAACAGCCATGGCTACAAAATTAGCATTAGCTTCCGCGCCACGCTCAGGCATGGGATAACCAGCCGGAGTTGTTTCTCTATTTACGAATTGATTGTATTGATAATCGGCGGTTATGGGGCCAGTGCGAAGAGGAATATAATGCGGAGATGCTTCTGCTTCCGTATTTTTATCGACAACAGTTGCTTCCCACTTATCGATGCAATATTTATTATCGATATTGGCCATCTCCGGAGGGCAGGCAGATAACGTTGCTCCGCCGGTAGAAGGGAATGATGGAGAAGGAATTCCCGGACTGCTTATCCCAAGCTCTTCTCTCAACAATAATACATATACTTGAGCAGATTCTCTAAATGTTTTTGATTCTCTCAGATGGCAACCCTGGTTATCATAACATCCGTAAGGTAAAGAAGCCCACTCTTTCCCAATTCTCTTTGCTTCCATAATTGTTTGCCATGTATCTTTAAAACTTTCACTATTTGGATCTGGATTAGGACCAGCACTTCTAAGAATCTGGTCTATTCCTTTATTTTTTAACCAATTATGAACTGTTTCATCCTGATTTTGCGGACTGAAATCGTTAACTCCTTTTGAGGTAAGTGGAGCATATTTACTTTGCCAACTACTTTCCAAGAACTGGTATCGTCCCGCTGCATCAGAAGTCTTACTGCCTTCTCTCCATTCAACAGCTATGTTAGGATGGCCATTAAATCCATTAAAATAATTACCGAAACAACCGCCAGATAATTTTCCGCCGTATCTTCCTTGAGGATCACTTTTCATTGTCCCCCCAACTAGAGTTTGATATGGACTAATCCCATTGCAAATCTTTGATGATCCTTCATATTTAGTGATCATCCGCATAAAAGCTCTCAGATAAAGGTCTCCTCCACTCATCGCTAACGGTTCAATTCCTGTAACGGAAACTGTTGGGGGAGGAACTCCAAGAGTTACCACCACCGTGGGTCGAGCTTCTACATGAGCTCTCCATCCTCTGACTGTATCAAATACTTGTCCTTTACGGGCGCTATTGACCCAGACGGCGATCTTCAGCCACACTGCATCTATCTCATCGCAGCGATTCTTATCTAGACAATTTTCTGCGGAAGCAGATGATACCGGAGCATTGATGACCGTCGTGGCGATGGTTGGCGCACCAAAGACGGTATCCAGCATTACCGTAATGACTGCTCTGCGTCCGGTGCCATCAAAGAAATGCAGGTTATCTTCCCGACAATATTTCCCGCAAGCATCACTACCGGCGGGATCTTCAGTGGCAGAATAGGCGTCAACGGCATGATCAATAAAACTTGTTCCTAATTTATTGTTGAGAAGATTCTGATTAAAAGCATCCTGCTTGTCCTGTACTGCTTGGGACCAGTATTGAGGCCCCTTATGGGGGGTAGGGGTAAGGACGACTACTTTAATATTAGGATTTTTATCTTTTATTATTTTTGCAAGTTCAACCACATCTTTAGTATATTCTTCTAGGGAAGATTCCCTCATCTGATTCACTGAAACATCTAAAATAACATAATCTAAATCAGCATGGGCTGCCAGCAATGAATTGACTAATGATTTCTGGGCTCTTGGACCCCAGCCTCCCACCGCATACAAGAAAACGTGAGACCCTGGACATTTTTCTTCGAGAATTTTACTCATAGGATTGTTTGCTTTATTCCCTTGGAGATCTTCAGCGACAGTATTCGAAGCTCCGACCAAACCAAAATTTTTGTTCTGGCAAGCTTCGTACACTGCCACTGGATTTACACCGACAGTTCCTACTTGTACTGGCTGAGCAAGAGCACTGCTGATTAAAACCAAGCCAAGGATCAGAAAAATCATTTTCTCTTTCATGCTGATTCCTCTTCCACCACCATGAACTTCTTGGTCAAGGTTATTTTCTTTTCTAAAAGAAGATCTTCAAGAATTATGTCTAAAGTATACTCCCCAATAATCGCATCTTCGCCCAGGACGAAAAACTCTCCAAACACTACGTTTTCTTTGTTTCTGCTACTGCTCAATTCGAAATTGTACCCATTTTTTTGCTCCGCTTGCAGTACCACTTCGCCCAAAGGGTTGCTCATCTTATAATTCCTTAACAGCATCACCTGCCCATCAGTTACGGTGCTTTCCACCACAAACCACACATACACATTTTCCGTTTTCCCAAATTCTTCCTGCCTAGCCAAACAATTCAAATCCGCATCCACATAACTGCAGAAGGCAAAATCTTTCACTGCCAAAAATCCTTCTCGGCCAGCAGGAAGGAATTGCGCATTCAATACCGGCTCAGCCACCACATCATCCCGAACTTCAATCGTTCCTGACTTGACTAATAATAATATCACTGCGCTAGTGACCACTATCGTAATCAAGACAATAAAAACTTCAATCTCTATTTTCCCTTTTTTATGCATTTGGTTTTCCACACTGCGCTGAGTTTCTTATTTCTCCAAAGTAGGCATCAACTTTCTTATACTCCGCACGGTTCTTAACATCTGCAGGATAATCAGGTAAAGTTTCATTATTCTTTGCTTTCCTAATCTTAAACAGATCAATCAAATAACAGACATCATCTTTGAAAGCAATCTTCCAACTCACTTTACTTTGGTCTTCAGCCTGAGCGATCTTTCCTGCCACTAAATAATAAAATCCTTCTACTTCCTGAATATCTGCAGCTTTTCTCGCGATCAACCCTTCCGCCACCCCGATTACATTAGCATAATTTTTATTGATGAAGTCTTGGTAAATTTTGCTGGCTAGTACTGATATGAGCGGCTCCAAGCGCAAGGTTATCTGCTGGGTCCAAGGATTCTTGCCGGCAGTAGATTTTACTCGCTGACGTTGATCGTAATTATAACAGTTTCCAACCGCATCCGGTAAATAAAGTTCCGCGGTCACAGAAATACTTTTTTCATTCTGAGCAAACTGCGTTCCCGCTGCTTTACGCACCTGATATTCACAACTTGTTCCTCCAGTAGGAGCGCCAATTGCGTTACTGAAGCGCACGCCTTTATGATCAAATACTGCCTGCCTGACTTCTAAAGAGCTTAACTCCTGTCTTCCATCCTTTGTCAAGAGTGCTCCAGATACCCCATACCCATTCCCAGCAACAACAGTCACTCCTTCAGGCATAGTTATCCTGTAAGCATCTCCTTCTAATTTCTGAAATATGAATCTTAAGTTCGCGGTGGCGACATCTCCGCTCTGCAAATTGACAAGATTTAAAGTTCTTTCACAGCTTTGGTCCCCTCCATTCCATACCACCGTCGTACTCGCTCCGCTAAACAATCCCTCATTGACTGTTCCTAAAAACATATCAACTGGAAATGTTCCTGGAATTCCTTCCGGCAATTGCCGTATCTGTACATTCTCCTGCGGTAATCCAGTAGAACTCATCTTCACACAATATTTTTTCCCATCGCTGACCGCATTGGCCCGGACTTTAATCTCTTCTCCTTTCGTAAATATATTTGGCGTAGTGCACGGCGCCCACGATTGCGTTTTTGCATTAAAGCAGCTGACATAAGGGTCTTGCAGGTATGCCCCTTGGCCTCCACCAAACATGCTTACCAGGTCCGGACACTGATACTTCCCAGTAAACGTATCGATTTGACATACACCTAACCCTGGGGGTGAAACATCATTTATCCTGAAATAAAATTTACCATCTTCATATCCATCGTCAAAACAGGTATCGGCATTGAATCCTTGCGCCAGCTTTAGATCAATTACCACGTGATCAAATCTAAACGGCTTGTTCACCCGCTGCGGAGAAAGTATGGGAACACTCTGAAAAGAATTCTGGGCCAGATCAAATCCTCTGCCGCCGTCAAGATTATGTATCCGCTCTGCTGCCGGAGTCGCCTGGGTAGTAAAGAGACAATCGCAAGCTTGGTCACCGCCGCAGAATACGCCCGGCCGATTTGGATTATCGTCTGGACCGATACATTTCAGATAGACATCATAGCTTTGTATCCTGCAGCCAGGCAGGATCATCGCCCCCACTTCATAATTATATACTGCATTTCCAGTGGTTGGATCAAAGGTAGATAATTCTCGGTGCGCCGGAAGAACATGCGCGGTGGTTTTTCCCGGAACTGCATACGCTGCATCTAAAATGAAATCTGCTCCCAACGGCCAATCATATCCGAAAGCAGCCATACACATGGATTCAGTCAATCCCTGTGCGCCTCCAGCAAAATATTGATTGAGTACCGCGTTATCATAATCTCTCTGCACATCGTCGATGGATGATTGCATCGCCTCTCCGATCGAACTGAACGAGGCATCGACCACTTCTCCGACTCCGCCTAAAACTCCCTTATCCTCGTCTTTAAGGTCGTTAGGAGTGCACTGATTGACGAAATAGGCGATCGCCTTATAGACTAAGCCGCATACTTGTTGTGTGAAAATGGTTTTACATACACCAGCATCCTGCAATCCAGTATACTTCGCTTCTTGGATACAGTTGCGTAATCCTTCTAAGATGCTTCTCAAGGTAATCAGATGCGCTCTGATCCTGGACAAGCACATGGTCTGATATGCGCCTAAGAACTGGGTATTTGGGCTGACTGTTGGCACTTCTCTCTTATCATTCAGATAATCCAACAGATAATCTGCGCCGAAAGCTGAAGAGAAATCTCTGCCGCCATAGTATCGCCATTCCGGATAATAAGTCCCAAACTTTTTATTAGATTCAAAGAAGACTCGGTCTTGATGATATGACCAATCTTCTGCGATGCCATTTTGTTCTTTTGCTGCGATCCTGACACCCGGATAAGAATGTGGCTTTTCTTCGGTCTTAGTACACACGCATTGCATTAAACCAGTTGTTTTCCCGTCTGCGCTGGTACCTTTTGGCGTGACGCCGCTTTCCGGAGGAGCAGCACAGCTTCCGGAGATACATAATGCTCCGGGAAACGCTTTACAGTCATCATGAATATTACAGGTCGTATTTTTCAAATTTCCAGCATCAACACCTGCGCCCAAAGATGCGCCAGCTCGATAATCAATAAAACAATCATTAGTATATCCTGCCCGGAATTGTGATTGGCCTACTACTGTTTCACTTCCTGGAGCGCCAGCCCCAATAAGAACAATCTCTCCCTTTGCATCGATAGTTTCCCTGAAGCAGCCTTGTACTGGATTGCCCTTACCATCCAGAGCATCCTTAGCTCCTCTCTCAATCCATGGCCGGTATCCTGGTTTAGCAGTATTGGTGCAGGCTTGTTGGCAGCTTACATCCTGTCCTATGATATATTGATCCGAACCTGGCGCTCGATAGGCAAGCAGATCGCTTCCGCCGGCATACAATTCTGTTTGCTGCAAGGTTAAACCAAAATCATGGACTTGCTGTAACCGAACGATACTTCCTCCGTTCTGTAAAGGAGTAGCTGAATTTTGGTTGGCATAGTATAAAATATTTTTATTATCTATGTAGCAGGTAAATTCTCCTTTTTTCAACAATGCAGTGGTTTTTGCATTCGGATTAGCGATATTGGTATTCTTTTCAATCAATTCACCGCAATTCTCCCGCTCGCGCAAAGGTATTCCTCTTCCGGAAGCGGCGCATTGATTTTGGGCAGCGATGACTGCATCAATGTCCTCTTTCTCCTTGTCGGCAGTCCATCCGGCTGGAACAGTTCTGCATAATACTCTGTCACCGGTCCACCTATATGCTTGATCCAATGCTGCCTCTGCTTTCCATAAACCTGTTGTAGTTGGACATAAAGTATCAAGAGACGTATCTTTTTCAATACTATCCCAGCCCGAGCGTAAGCCTCGCGTATCAAATTCTGGCCAACTATTTTTCAACTTATCCCAATGATCTATCTCACTTTTAAAATAATATTTTTCCTGGTCTGATGGACATTGTTCTTCTGGCGCTTTAGTTTTAGTAAAATAATATTCCAACTTGGAACTGACAATCCGCGTATATCTGGTCGCTAAACGCCCTACAAAAGAAGCGATCCATGCTACGCCAGTAACAAGAATCGCTTTCTCCAAATACGGCAGCACAATATCAATTTTGTCGATGGTAAATTCAATCGCATCCAGTCCTTCTTCAGCGATAAAGTCAGGAAGCATATCTTCACTGTCAACAGGAATATCAATGAAGTAAGCCAGATCCTGACAAGAAACCTGCGTTTTCTTTTCCCCTAACTTTCCGCCACCAAGATTTTCACGGTAATTTATAGTGATTTTCAATGGAAAGACAATCTGTCTCTTGCTAAACTCGTCCCAGAACTCGCTCTTCTTTTCACTAAATTTTTCTGTAGTTAATACTGGAGCAGTGATATACCACGCCGTTTGTTGTCCATTAGGAGTTTTCTGCGGAACTTCTGGAAAAATTACACAACCAATTTTTGTAGCATCGTCTTCCAGCATTCCTTGGGTACATGCTTTCCTAAAATCCACGCTCAGAATCTCAAACGCATCCTGTCCTTGGGTAGACACTCCTGAACCACGATAACTCAGATTAAAAACCGCAGTGACTGATTCACGGCCATCATCCAATAATGTAGGATTCAATCGCAAAGGCGCCTGGAATCTAGCTAGAGATTGCACATCAAAATCAAAATCAGAAGAGTAACAAGTGTTAAGAGTTACTTGCTTCTTGGCATATCCTGCTTTACCGCTTCTGTCTTCGGCGATCAGATAGACATGATAGGTAAATTTCTGCGCAGCTTGTACTTGTTCGATGCGGAAAATCGACTCCTGCTGTAGTCCTTGCGGCACTTCTTTCGGAGCAAGATCTTTCAAACTGATGGGCGGGTGTTCAAAATTCACTTCACTAAAAGTAAACGCTCCATTCCCATCAGCAGTAACTTCTTCCCACGCTTTATCAAAAGCAGGAGTAAAATCGGCAGTCAAGGGCCTGAACACATACAAGAATACTGTTGCGCCAGGTTCAGTCGTTCCAGAAATATCGGTCTCGGCATTTCCTTGATAATATTCTTTTCCCTTAGCAAAATCAAATTCAATTGTCGGCGCTTTGGTATCGGAAACGATAATTATTTCTTCTTCGGTTACCCAACCGGCTGCATCTTTGATCACAATCAATATTATATTTTCTCCTTCTTCTAAGGAAAGATCTGCTTTCAGGGTTGTTCCTTCGCCCTTAGCTGCAGATTGATTATCCATGAACACCTCATAACTGCTCGCTTCAGAAATTGTTCCGGTAAGAGTTATCTTTTTCTCGCCGGTGATTTCTGGAAGGGCAGTCAATTGCAAGGCAGGCTTGCTGGTGTCAGCAAAAATTTTACCTTCTACTGATGCATTATTTCCAGCAGCATCGACTGCTTCAATCTTCACCATACTCTCCAGATTACTTTCTAAGGGAATTGCTATCAGCGTAAAGCTTCCACCTATTGCAGTGGTACTTTGCAATTGCGCGCCATTCACATATGCACGAACGGTCGCACTATTTTCTGCCGTACCAGAAAGATCTAAATTATTTCCAGCCACCGCTTTGGGAATTTCTACTTTCAATTCCGGAGGCGTCGTATCTGGAGCTGGTGTGCTGAAGGAATACAGACTGCCAGCATTATCATCGACCACGCTGCCGCTCTGCACTTTGTAGTAATAAGTTGAGGCTGGTGTTAATGCTGCAATCTCCACGCGGTGTTCACTTACTGCACTTGCATCCCCTACCGGATTAAGATTCTGTTGCGATAAACCATAATTCACTAAACTATTCGCCGGTTCATCTGTCTCCCATAACACTTCTGCTTCGGTAGAAGAGATGACATTGACGCGCACATTAGATATTTCCAAGGCAGTTACAATGGGAAGATTAAGGAATAGTGCGATGACTAGCAACACCAACACCTTCCACATCCTCTTTTTGGTATTCATCTTATTTATTTACGATTTTATTTCAGGCGCTGGTACATACTTGCTATATTCGCCTACATTCAGCATCAGATCAAACATCTGTTCCTCACTGCTTGTTTCTCTGCTCGCTACATGAAATACAATCTCCTCAGCATCGTTCAAGGCACCCCAGGGGACATACCAGCTCCCTTTGTAGCCGCCCACATACTTTTCTCCACCCAGTATTGTTAATTCCAGATCATAAGTGAAATCTGCTTTGGCTAAAAATTCTAGGTTATCGAATGCTTCTACCGCTTCCTGGTCTTTAGTCTGCGCTTTGGTGATGCTTGATTCATGGAATGCTGTTCTCGGTAAATCGCTCGCTTTTCTGAATGTTACTGTCACTAAACCTAGTTCTTCCGCTTTCAGCGGTACTGCTGGCCCTATATTTTCCGGATCGGCAAAATTATGTTTGACGATTTTTATCTTGCTGGCAGGAAGCTCATATACTGGAACCATATCTAGATCTACTTCTTTGCCTGCTCCAGTCACCACCCGCGTCCAGCTTTCTTTATACCCATCCTTGGCGCCGCGCAAGATCCCGCCAACGCAATAAGGGAAGTTGGCAGTATATCCTGCCACATTTCCACGACTAGCGAAATCATACTCTGTCTCCGACATCTCGCATTTGTAGCGCAGGCAGGTAAAACTAGTCTGCACCTCATCCAAAGGCTCTCGATTATACGCGCCGGTATTTTCATTTTCTATTGTTTCGTATGTAAACACAGTCATGGGAATCTCTTTCGATCCACAATAGTCTTCATCAGAAACGGTATCGATAAAATACGAAGGCCTGGGGATAGCCTCTCCACGTTCAGGATTATTTCGGACCAGATGCACCGTAAACGCAATCTCAAAAGTGTATCCCGTGGTTTCATCTTTCACTTTTACGAGAACAGGATATACTAGATCATAGGTGAATTTCCAGGTTTGGATGCATAAGAACGAAAGTAAGTCGCTGCCGCCCAACTGCGAGCTTTGCATTTTATTTCCTACTAGCGGGGTGACCGCAAAAGTATACGGATAATTCTGATCAAAATTAAACAAGACACTGACTTGCGGATGCTTGAATTCAGATCCCAGATTCCAGATGTAATGATTTTGATAATAGGTCAGATCTTCCGGGAAGGCTACATAATCAGTTCCTTTAACTTTCAGTTCATGGACGTTGATGCGCACTAATTCCAATAAGGTGTTTTTGACCGTATCAACTTCCCATCTCTTCTTGCTGCAGCTTAATTCCATTCCTGCTACGGGAACATCAGGATGTTCTAGCGCAATCAAATCTTGAGTGATATCTTCCAGCTTCAGGGTTTCCATCTCTTTTTCTAGAATCGCCCTGGCAACTGTATAGACATTCCGCAATTTGATCGGCGATTCAGCCAGGTGATCGATGACTTCGGTGATGATCTCCCCTCCTTTGCTGCGGATCTCCACATCCCAATGCAGATTAAAAATCACTTTATTTTGCACAATTTCTGTGTTCGCAGTAAGCTCGCTTTTTTCGATCAGATCGTACGACTCTTGAAATACTTCCATAGAAAACAGACAATCGCGCACATTTTCTTCCAGATATTGATCGATCTCTTCTTTGATTTGCTGCAGCGAAGGTATGCTGGTCTGCGCACCGTAAGCCCAGTAAGGCACCGCTAAGGTAGGAGAAATGTCTAAGCGCCTGGTGTTATCATCAACCACATCGAAAGGTAACTCAATGTAGCCGCCTTGCAGTCCAACTCGCACTAAAGCATCATGGCCAACTTGGTCGATACAGGAAGTGATGAAGTTTTCCACTTTTCCTTTTTCAGTAGGGATTATTTCTTCCGGCTTAAAAGTGATAATTTCTTTGCGTACAAAGATGACCAATGTTACCGCTAAAACCAAAAGAATTCCCACAATGATGAAGATGGTTACCTGCCCTTTAGAACTAGGAATAAAGCTACTTCTATCTACTCTACACCTCTTTTGATACATCGCTTAAAGTATAGTATGATGATATATAAAGGTTATGCTGGGTTAAAGGGGAAGAAAAACTCTGAAAATATCTCCAGTAAATTTCTCAAAAATAGATGTTTGGCTACGATAAAACTTATAATATCTCTTTTTGCAGAACCAAAAATGATCTCCTGGCACGGGCTTATCTTTAAGGGATTAGATTCCTTTTGGAAGAATATTCGGGCCTTTGCATTTGAAAACAGGACTATGTTCGAGTTATTTTTCATTGCACTTTATTCTGTTGAGCAGTTCTTATTGATCCTGTTCAGCTACAAAGCAAAAGACCTCCAAGAGCAAGGATTTATCATATCTATTTTTGCTATTATCGTGTTAGCAACATTTGCTGTCCATAAGCTGCTGATGGAATCAAGAATAAAATTTCTAGAAAACAAGGCAACAGAAGCCGAAAGCAATAAAATAGCTTTAGAAGAGAAAAATCTGAACTTGATGCATTCATACCAATATCTGCTTCAAAGATTCGAAACTTACATTTCGAAAGGTTTAAATCCAAGAGTTAATTCTAAGAATCAGAAGAGGAGCTTATGAGAAAAAAAGATTTAGAAGAATTAAGGTTATTTTTAGAACAAAATAAAAAACAAGCTTACGAAGCCATAAAAGGTTTTGAGGAGCACAGCAAAAGATTTGATGAAGCTATGAAGAAACTGCGCGCTGCGCTTTAAATTTCAAAAAACCAAACATTTATATATCAAAAATATTTCTTTCCTGACATGGATAAAAGAGGCCAGTTAGGAACTATTGAGCTTAAATTCTTCCTTTATGGGATGTTCGTTGGCCTGCCAGCTGGGTTTGCTTTGGTCTTTTTAGGAACTGTAAAAATATTGCCGTTTTCAGTTCCTTTTGTCTGCCCGGGATTAGTAAAATTCATGGATAAAAAAGGGCAGCTAGGATGGATTGAATTTCAATATTTTCTAGGAGGCTTAGCCTTTGGATTCGTCGCAGCCTTAGTCTTAACTTTTTTAGGCACGGCTGGCATTTTACCTTTTCAAATTCCTTTAGTTTGTCCAGCTGCTCCTGCAGCACGTTGAGAAAATCCTTCTCCTTTCATTTTTTTAGAGTTCTTTTTCAAAACTAGTTTTTAAGATAATTTTGGCCTTGGTTTTAGTATTCTTGGGGACCGCAAAAGTTCTGCCTTTTCAGATACCCTTAGTCTGTGCATAAACTCCATCGATTAATCTTATTCTTTTCAGAATAGAAAACGTTATTAAGCACTTTCTTTTCTTTCGCTGGATAGTAATCAAAAGAGGGGATGTAATATGGATGTTGAACGGATTCAGAAAATAAATAAACTTGCGCTTGACTTGATGCGCCAAGGCTTAGCTTCAGATCGCGATGATGCTGTAGTACAGGCAGAAAAGATTTTTCGATCTAAAGACGGCGAGTATAGTTCTATCAGGGAGCGTATGCAAGGAGGACCAGAACCACTACAGTCTGCCGCTTCCTTGGCTTTAACCCCTAACACTGCACAAGCAGTCGCTTCTGCAGACCTTCATCCTGAAAAAGTAAAAGACATTCTCCTGCAAAACAGCCAATTTCTGGTGAAGAAAATCACTGAATTCCAGGAACAGATGCAGGCTATGCGCAAGGAATTAGATATGATGAAGCAGTTAAGGATGGGTTCTCCGCAACAGGCACAAGTTTCTACTGCTCCGCCAAAACTTGGAGAGATTTCCGCTAATAACCCGGACATCCAACGGGGACCATCAACGCAGGCTTCCGCCAGCAACCATCCGCGCACTGGAAACTTTAAAGCAGAAGAAATCTCCATAGAGAAGTTCTTCTATATGGGGAATAAGAGGTAAGTATTTTTTAATTTCACCAGTTTTACTATAATTTTAATTGCAAAACATTTAAATACTACTACTCCAAAATAGTGCTCGTTGTCCTATGAATAAACCGAAATTCAGTACTACTCTAATATTGTTACTGGGAGTATTGTTATTCTTACCTCTTTTTGCAGCTGCTGCTCCAACTATTACGGAGACTTCAGTAAAACTAACTGCTGATTATAGCAAATTCGCAGATGAAGATGATGATTTTATCATTGTTACTACTGAATCTTTTACTGTTGACAACACTGATGGAACTTCCCAAGTTACCGTAAAGGCAACTGGCTTACCTACAGGATATACCAGCGGCACCGCAACGGTAGAAGCTGGCCAGACTAGCTTAGTAACCCTAAGTGTAAATGTTCCCCATAACAATGCGCCGGGAACACAAAAAATAGGATCTATTGTAATCGAATATAACAGCAACCAAATAGACAGCGCCGATCTAGTGCAGGAAACCTTGTCCATGCTAGAACTTACGGAACTGGAAGTAAAATATGTAGATGCTGATGGCAAAACTCAGAAAGATGAATTCTCAACGGATGATAATACCTACAAATTAGAGAATGAAGTAAAACCGTTCACCGAAATAACTTTCACCTTTGACCTGCAGAATCTCTTTGACCGGGATTATCAAGATAAAGGCGAATTAGAAGAGCTAGAATTGACCGTTGATGTTGATGATGAAGCGCTCTTTATTGAAGGATTTAAAGATACCTACCAGCTTGAAAATATCGAAGCAGGGAAAGAAGGAAAATTTACGGTTACACTTCCTATCAGTGAAGAAGTGGAAGCTGACACTTATACATTAGAATTTACCCTCACTGCGGAAGACAGCGAAGGCATTGAATATGAGATTGTAAAGGAGTTAGAAGTTGAGATACAGCTTGATGATGATGATATCAGGATTGTAAAAGCTACGCTGGTTCAGCCGACCGCCACTATTTGTGACAAAGAAGTTTCATTAGAAGTAGAAATGCATAACTTCGGCTCAGATGATCAAAGCAAAGTAAGAGTCACTTTATCCAATACCGAATTAGGCCTTAACGAAAAGGTTGAAAATATCGCTATCGATGCGCATACTGAAGATGATGACGACTGGCAGAAAAGATTCAGTATCCCATTAGAAAACGTCAAAGCAAAAATCTATTTCCTGGACCTTAAGACCTACATTGACAGCACACTTACCGATGCAGAAGTAGTCCAATTGGAGCTTAAACCCTGCGCAACCGGAGAAGAACTAGTAGTAGTTGAAGAAGAGCAAGAAGAACAGGTTCCTTTCGCTGATGCAGGCAATGAATCTACTGAAAATCCCGCTTCCAGTAAAGAAAGTGTAACTGGCAATATTATCAAAAGTGTGGAAAAAATACCCTACACTTCCAGCGACTATCTGGTAGCGCTCATGCTAATAACTATCGCTGTGGTTGCAGCTATGATTGTGCTGATGCTGGCCATACTATTCAAAACAAAATAAATAACACTCAAATGTGAGGTCACAAAAAATGAAATCAAAAAAATTAATCATCGGATTGGTAGCTGTTATAGCTTTACTAATTACTATCGCTGGAGCGATGGCTGCAGTAGAACCGACTGCAACCTATACACCACTTGGTGATCCAGCACCTATAAACCAAACCCAAACAATTAGTTTTAGTGCATTAGTAGCAAATCCTGATGCTATGATGTTAGATTATCAATGGTATGTTGATGACGTTCTAGATGTAGTGTCAGTTCACAACGACGAAAGTGCTACTAGTTACACTTCTTCATTCACATTTGACGCAGTCGGCAAGAGTTTAGGAAGCCACAGTGTCACCGTAGTAGTTACTGGAGGAGCAGCTCCTCTTACCAAAACATGGGACGTAATTGTCCAAGAAGCAACTCCTACTAGCTTACTTTCCATCACTAGTGTAAAAGTAAATGGAAAATCAACTGGGAAACTTTCCTTATCCGATCTAAATGATATCAAAGTTGAAGTCAGTAATGATCATACCAAGAAAATGAAAGAGATTGTTGTTGAAGTAAGAATCCTTGATGTCGATGGAGATGACTTAGAAGAAGAATCTGATGAATTCGACCTATCCAACGGAAAGGAAGACGATGTAACTCTTGAATTCGATCTCTCTAACGAAGAAGTTGATGAAGATGAATACACCGTCGAAGTGGAAGTCACTGGAGAAGACATTGACGGAACCGACTTTTCAGATCTTGAAACTCTAACAGTCGAAGTTGACCGAGAGAAAGATGACATCACCATCACCAAAGCCGTGCTTGAAGACAGCCAAGTGGTCTGCTCAGCCCAGACTTTGCAAACTTCACTGGATGTCAAGATCAAAAACATCGGCGAAAATGAGCAAGACAATGTCAAGATCACTGTCAAAAATACTGAGCTTGGCTTGAATCTGCAAAGAACCGCCATCGACCTAGATGATTACGCTGGTTCTGACAATGATTATGAAGCGACCTTCGCTCTTAATCTTGAAGAAGCTGTTACCGGAGCCTACACCGTAGACGTAGCAGTATACAGCGAAGATGGCGATCTGATGGATACTAAGGAAGTAGAATTGCAGGTAGAATGCGCAGCAAATGATAAGCCCTCCCAAGAAGACCAACAGGAAGAACAGTATGCTGATAAAGAATTAGCAGCTGAACTGCAGAAGAAGATCGATGAGTACAAAGCCATGCAGGAAAGCCAAGCTGCTTCGCAAGGGGACTTTAGGCAGAGTGATTCCTATGTATTGCTCTTAGGGGTGCTTGTGGCCATGATGTTCTTTGCCGCAGTGCTGTCCGCAACATATATGCTGGTGAAGAGGAAGTAGATTCTTCATTTTTATTTTTACTTTTCTTTCTTAATGATATTAAAATGCCCTGGCAAAGATCATTTCGACTAAAGGACTTTAACGATTTCTGGAGAGTTAGTCCTGTCCCATTGTATAAAGGTTACTGCGCATTAGAACTGCAGAAAAGCCTTCTCGATAAAGGAAAAAAGAAAAAATGGCCGGAATGGGAGAAATACACCGAAACTGCAGTTGAACAAGACAAATTTTACGTTGGTTCTTCACCGATGCATTATGCATTGACTGATTTGCTCTACGAAAATAAAGATCATCCTCAATACGGAGGAGAGATAGAAGATATACGCGCTTTTTTAGAACAAGAATTACAACGTCCTCTAGTCACTTTATCAAAAACATTGTACGTTCCGTTGCCTCTTCCTGATTCAGTAATCCATACCCAAACAACAAAGACTTACCGCCAAAGAGAACATCTTTTTGGAAGCAATAATTATCTTAATCGTCTTTGGGATGCGGATAGAATGTGTGCAGCGCTATTCGGAGAAGAAGATTGGGAAAGAGTGAACCGAGTCAACCAATGGCTGGCTAAAAAAGACACTTATTTGACCAGAAATAATACTAAATCTAAAAAAACTAAAGATAGATGTATCTGTCTGGCAATAGGCAATAACTTTCAAGTTTGCATCAACGCGTCAACCACCTACAACGAATTCCCAGCCTTTGGCATGCGCATCCGTGGGTTGAGAGAAGTAGATTACTAAATCGTCTTCCTAAACTTCTCCATATCTTTCCACATCTTATCTAGCTTAGGATTGATTAAATCTTTCAACCATCCAAATTCTCCAGAAAACAATAATTCCCCATCTTTGTACAATGGCATCTCGATGAATTCACTGCCCCTAACTTCCACAATGATTTTAGAGCTTGCACTCAAAATACAGCTTTTCTTGTAGAACTTTCTCGCTTTCTCTAGCAGAGTATGGGCAGCTTCCAAATCCTTGCAGGCAATATGCAGGATCACCGCCTCCAAACGCAGCCAGACTATTCCTATTTTTTCATCACAGCCAAAGAATTTCTCATCGATCAGATCGTGGCTTACTTTCAGCCACTGAGTTTCCGACTTTTTACCGGTACCTTTCCATAGATATACTCTGCCCGAACAGGAAGAAGTAGTATAATAATCTGGAAGAGCATTGATGGTGTCTAATAATGGAATCACTTTTTCATCGATGCCGCCTTTCTTGCTCTTATCTGATTTGGCCAGATAGGTTTTCTTTTGGTTCAGGAAGGTCATGTTATATAGTGAATAGATGTCCAATTTATATAATTTAAGGATAGGAATAGTATGTGTCCCCTTCGCAACTGCGTGAATTTAATCGTCGTTCTATTGATCATTTAATTGAAGAGGGAATCCACATGGTATATGACCATCATTTAATGGAAGAAAATGAAAACTGGGGGATCTGGGAGCCATCTTATGACTTGATCCGCATTAATCCTAATGTTGAAAAAAAAGGAAGAAATTTCGCCGACCTAGTTATTGTTCATGAATGGCTGCACCCTTTTGAAGACTTAGTTTTAGAACGTTCCAAAAGATTTAAAGAAACGCAGATTGATTGGTGGGCAGCGTATCATCTCCAGCGCGATCCTAAAATTGGAGATTACATCCGTAGTTTCTTTTTAGAATATGGATTTAAGTGATTAAAGAAAATCCTGAAAGACGGATTTTCTTAAATCAAAAATAGCGAAATCTATCGCAGCATTCATCCCACGCTATGAATAGCGGTGATTTCTGCTTTTTTGATTTAATCACAATACTTTTTTAAAGTTCTCTTCTTCTTCGAAGCATATGGCTAAAGACAGTAAAAAAGATCAGAAAAAAATACTTATAGAAGCAAATAACGGAAAAAAATATCTAGTCAAGGACCTAGCCGAAAACTATCACACTTCTTTTGGCATTATCAGCAGCAAGGATTTGAAAGGAAAAAATAGCAGAATAAAATCAAGTACTGGTAAAACATTCCTGCTCTTAGATGCAACATTTCCCGACCTTTGGGAGCAGTTCCAGCGCGGACCGCAGATTATGCTCCAGAAAGACATTGGCCTAATCATGGCCAAGACAGGCATCAATAAAGATTCTGAGATAGTCGATGCAGGCGGCGGTTCAGGTTCACTCTGTTTATCTCTTGCTAATATCTGTAAAAAAATAACTGTCTACGAAACCCATCCGGAACATCACAAAGTAGTGCAGAAAAATATTGTTTTGTCCGGATTGACCAATGTTACACTTAAGCACGATGATATTTACAAAGGAATCAAAGAAAAAGAACTTGATCTGATTACCTTAGATTTGCCTGAACCATGGCAAGTGATCAAACATGCAGAAAAATCATTGAAAGACGGCGGATATCTGGTGATTTATCTTCCAAATCTAACTCAGATGCAGAAATCTCTTGCTTCTCTGAAAGGAGCACCTTTCAAAGTGTTAGATATTATAGAATTATTAGAACGCAAATGGGCCATCAACGAGCAGATCATGCGCCCCGAATTCCAGATGCTGGGGCATACTGGGTTTATGGCTTTCTGCAGGAAACTCTAACCATTTCTAAATAATGTCAAATCCGCTAAAATATTTCTGGGCTGTGCTACTGCATGGAGAATCAAATCTGCAATATCCCGTGGTCTCATGGCCTGGGACGGCATTTGCAATCCGGCATTTTGAGCAAAGTTAGTAGCCATACCTCCTGGTTTCACAGAAATTATTCTGATCCCGTATGGTTGCAATTCTTTTTGGGCAACCTGACTGTAGATATCTGCTGCGGCTTTAGCTCCGCAATACGCTGATTCATTTGCTCGCGGCGTAAAGGCGCTGGTGGAAAGTATCTGCACAATATCCCCTTCTTTTTGCTTTACCATTTGTCTCGCTGCTTCTTGCGTACCGTATACTAAACCATGATAATTGACATCAGTTATCTCTTTTAATAGTTCAGGGGTAAGCTCAAGAACAGAAGCAGGTTTCTCGGAACCGGCGTTATTCACCCAGACATCAATTCTTCCGTAATGCATAACCATTCTTTTTGCTGCTTCCGCAACTTGTTCTGGTTTAGTGACATCCAGTGATATTGGAATTGCTTTTCCTTGGGCATTATTGGTCTCATCAGCTATAATTTTCAACCGGTCATAATTTCTTGCCCCCATGTATACCGTACAGGCATTGCTGGCAAACTGTCGTGCAAGAGCTTCACCTAGGCCGCTGCTGGCGCCGGTGACCATCACCGCTTTATTGATAAGATTCTGGTATAACATTTTTATTCATCCCTTCTCCATTTTCTTCCTTATTATGATATTAAATACTTTATGGAGGAGTATTACATCTTGATTTGATTTGTTAACCATAACAATACATTTAAACCAGCAAATGTTCTTAATTCCATGAACATCCGTATCAAACGTATCGACAAAAGCTTGCCCTTACCGCAATACAAAACCAAAGGCGCGGCCGGTTTTGATCTCTATGCCAGGACAACCGTTATCGTCAAACCAAAAGAAGTTGCTTATATCCCTCTCAATGTAGTCTTAGAAATCCCTTCCGGAACCTGGGTGATGCTCGCACCAAGAAGTTCTACTCACAAATTAGGGATCATTGCTGCCAACAGCATCGGAGTAGGAGATGCCGACTTCTGTGGAGATAACGACGAATATCACTTTGCTGCCTTCAATTTTACCGATAAAGAAGTGATTGTCGAGCGAGGGACCAGAATCGCCCAGATGATTCTAGTAAATTATTCTCAGGTTAATTTTGAAGAAGTTGAATCATTTAATCGGGAAGATCGCGGTGGGTTTGGTAGTACGGGGATGAAATAACTACCCCAATCATTTCCCTAGATACTTCTTAACTTCCGCAAAAATATATTTCGCCCAGCCTTCCAAAGGACGTTCTAAAGCCTCAATCTCTTCAACGGTCTTCAGGCTGCCGGCCATGATATCTCTTTCTTTTTTATTGACGTTGATTTCCGGAAATGTCCCATGGATGAGGTATACAATACCAAAATGGACTTTATCTACTATCGCCGAAGATTCGTGATTGACATATCCCAAAGGTTGCTGATCAATCCAAGTTTGGCCATGATATTCTACTTCTTCTTGAAATTCACGATCCAGTGTCTCAAGAAATGTCTGATTATATGAATCCTTTTTATCACCTGGATTGACGTGCCCGGATATACCGATGTCATTTCTACCTATCAGCCGAGGTTCTCCCCCAATTCTAGTATAGGTAAAAATTCTGTTATCATATAGAAAAACCCCGCTGGGATTGAAATGTTTCATATCTCCGTCGTACTCAACATCATAATCACCCTTAGAAGTCTTTCGCCATCCAAAAAAGGAATGTTTATGCAATACTGCTTCCAGATCAATACCTAATTGCTCCGGAGTCCTAAATCCACTAAAAGCTCTTTCATCGTTATATCCAAACAGCGCTTTCCTTGGCACGACTAAACATTGTTCGGACTTATCCTCTTTTTCCTCAGCCATCTATAACTGAAAAATGATCAAGAACTATTTAAGTTTATATTTCCTCAAAAATAGAGAAAGAAAAAATCATTTATTTCCTAGCAGGAAAGATTAAAAATTCCTGTGCCGCAGGGATTTTCACTTCAATCCTAACTTCTTCTTAATCGCATTTACATCCCGATGGAGCTCCAGTAAAATGACATGGGAACTCTGGTCAATATGTAAGTCTCGTAAATCCTTCTCCAAGTCGATCTCTAATCGGGCCTGATCGCGCCGCGAAGCGCGATTCTGGCTCATCAAAATGATGGGAGCCTGGATTGAAGCTAATGCGGACATGAATAAGTTTAAGAGAATGAAAGGATAAGGGTCAAATGCGTAAACGTTTAAAATAACCACATTTAAAATCACCCATACTCCTAAGAAAACAAAAAACCCAGTAATAAATCCCCAGCTGCCGCCCACTCGGGCAATCTTGTCAGACCAGCGATCCAGTCTGCGCAAGTCTTTTTGATAAAACTCATCCACTTTTTTCAGTGTCTGTTCTACAGTCTGAATTTCTTTTTTGATAATATCAAGCACGTCTAATCTGTCATTTAATTGATGTTTTCGAAGATGGGCCATTATCTCACCTTGTACCCGTTATTTTTCCGTAGGAAATCTTTTGCTAATCCCAGCTTAAATTCATTCATAGCATAGATAGTATATAATAAATCGCTTTTTTTAACCGAATCATGGATTTTTTTGCTCAAGTAGAGACCAGCGCCTTTATCAGTAGGTGCGCCAGCAATCCTTGCTACTTTGGCGATTATATCATTATCAATTTCCACAATCCTACCTGCTTTTCCGCTATACACGGGATAACGGTGCTTTCCTAATTCTGGTTTAACTTGCTTTCCTTGGGCATCGATGATATCATTCATCTTTTGTAGAGCTTTGCCGCTTTCCAAGATTTCTATGGCCATCTTCAATCCGCCTCCTTTCCCGCATGCACAGACAAGTTCCAGCAGTTGTCCAGCCAGCATCAGCGACTTCTCTTTCAGATCCCGCGGAGCTAATGGATCATTCCGCAGCACCGCCATGACATCTTCCGCTTCCAATAATGGGCCAATACCATTACCAATAGGCGCAGAACCATCTGTAATCACTACTTTTACCTGCATTCCCAATTTCTTACCAATCAGCTCAAACATTTTCTTGAGATGAGCAGCTTCTTTCCTATTTCGCGCTTTCACACTTTTTCCCATGGGGATATCGATCAAAACATGATTAGCGCTGACAGAATGTTTCTTAGCCATCACCGAAGCCAGCAATTGTCCTTCCGCATCGATAGATAACGGATGCTCTACCTCGATTATTTTGTCGTCGGCAGGCGCAAGGTTGACGGAGCCGCCATGCACTATGCATGCGCCTGTTTTCTTCACTACTTGCCGAATCTTCGCCTCCGGCATCTCTACCTTAGCCAGACACTCCATGGTATCCGCAGTTCCTGCAGGAGAAGTTATCGCTCGCGAACTGGTTTTAGGGATGGTATATCCGGCTGCCGCGACGATGGGAACTACGATCATAGTAGTCCTGTTTCCTGGGACACCACCTATACAATGCTTATCTAATGTAATACCTGGGAACTTTAGGGTCGTTCCGGTCTGCACCATCGCTTTGGTCAGACTGATTACTTCTTTCACGCTTAAGCCGTGCGTAAAGGAAGCCGCCACAAAATAGGTTTTTTCGATATCGGTCAGGCGGTCGTGAGTGATATCATCGGTGATATGATATAATTCTGTATAATTGAGTTCCTTTCCAAATAATTTATCGCGGATATGTTTGACTGATTCCGGCTTTCCGGTAAATCTCACTTCCACCATATCGCCATGCTTGATATGCAAACGATCCAACACTTCTTCAAACAATCCGATACTTCCCACTGGAACAGCTTTCTTACTTTCAGAAATATCTAAGATACAAGTGATGCTCTTGCTGTTGTGCTTGACTAAGATACGATCAGCAGAATGAAGGTCTAACTTCTTGGCGTCCTTCACATTCAGGATAGCTACCAGGACGCCACCTGAAGCTATATCCATATCTTTCACACGGAATTTCAAATTATACTCCTCTTTTTAGAGAATAAAGAAGTTTGATTTTATATAAGTTTGGGTTGGAGAAGAAGAAGCGTTATCTTTTAATCTTGTATTTAATCCATACTTTTTTGAAAAAAGGCAGCGATAAGGTAGAAAGAACAAAACCTGTGGTAGGAACAATAGAATTAATGAATGGTTTTGGCAATTGAGCAACAAAGAAAAATGACACCACCGTGATATATGTTAAGACCGCAATAAGGATTTTTCTTAACCTGCTGATCTCCCATGCTTTATCTAATTCAACCCTCTTGTTTCTTTGCTCGATCGCTTCCAGTCTTTTTTCAATATCTTTCATATTTATGTTTATCAACTTTATAATTTTATCCAAAAGGACAATATCCTTGTTTAAGAAGATGAGTTATAGGCAGAAAAAGAGGTTGAGGTAAGTCTTCCCATTCGTACCAGCCTATGCTTGTGCATTTTTCAAGTTCTTTTATTTGTGCTTCTCCAAATTCCCAATCGCAAAGCATGAAAATCGTAACATAATGTTTATCCTCTTCTGTAAAAATATCGTTAGTAAGACCAGCAAAGCGTATGTTATTTACGCTAATCCCTGTTTCTTCTTCCACTTCTCTTTTGACACAATCTTCAAATTCTTCGTGTAACTCTAGATGGCCGCCAGGAAAACCCCAGGTCCCTTCTCCATGCGCATTCTTTCTTTTTAGAAGAAGTACTTTGTTTCCTTTTACTAAAATAACTCCAACACCAACTTTAGGTTTTTCTTTCAAAATAATCACTCCAGTCCGCTCAAAAATTCTTTGATTACTTCTCTTGGCTGCTTAAATACAACCTAAAAGAGTCTTCAGTTTTTTTTAATCCTAAATTACCAAGAAAATTAGTTTTGTCTAATAAAGGTAGAGAGAAATGGAATGCCTTAGCATACGTCAAGAATTCTTTTTGCGATAAAGCAGCTAAGTCAGAACGCAAGTTTTTTTCTGCACGATTGCCAACCCTCTCAGTTAAAAAAGGGTACACCAAATGTTCTGCAAGATGTGATAATAAAGGCGATTTTTCTGCCACGGCAATAGCGCTTCCAAAATATCTCTGGCCTATACACCTCATTTCTTTTTCAATAGTAGCCTCTCTTACATACTCTTCCAATCTTCCTGCAACATAGGTGAGTGGAATGATCAGATTGTCACAAATCCGAACAATTTCAGGATCCTTATCATTATCTACACGCAGAAGCAGGAGATTATTATAATCTGGTTCTTCAAAAGAATCATTAACAGAGAGAGCAACAGTATTCATTAAAAGAGAATATTCGCTAAAGAGCGAGACGTAAAATTCCTCTAGCTCATTATTATCACCAACCTTCAATTTACTTATAATTTCTAACGTACGCGAAAAATTTTCGCCGCGATAAAATTTCGTAGCAGCATCCACATATTCGGATAGCCATGCTTGATCAGAACCAGTAGAAAGTGCTTCTAATTTAGGTATAACTGTTCCATTTTTCCAATCCTGAACCACTACATTTACTGCATCTCGATAGCGCTGTCGAGCTTGCTTAAAGAACAACTCCGCTTCTTCTTGATTAGACATAATTAGCTAATATCGAATAATTACTATAAAAACCTTTTCAAAAATTCTTCTATCTTCTGAATATCTTCCTTCTTGCCCAAATCCAGCCAGTAGTCCTGCAGCATCATGACTTTAACCTTTCTGCTTTCAGCCAGTAAAGTGATTGCATCTGTCAATTCCAACTCTCCTCGTTCAGAAAGTTTTATTTGCTCTAGCGCTTCAAAGATATCCGGAGTAAATTTGTATAAGCCGGCGTTGATCAGATTACCGATAAATTCTTTCGGTTTCTCAACTATTTCCAAGAGAACTTCTCCTTTCGAAACCAATACACCGTATCGGGAAGGTTCTTCCACTTCCCAGCCGGCGACATAACAAAATTCATCAGCGTGCTGGATGCGTAACAGGTCATCAGCGGAAAAAAGATTATCGCCTCCGACTACGATAAAATCCTCTTCATCAACAAAGGCCCGGGCATGGTAGACCGCATCTCCTGTACCTAGCAAAGCCTGCTGTACTATTACTGTGATGGGCAGATTATGTTCATCCAAAAATTCTTCGATCTTTTCCACTTTGTAACCGGCCACGATAGCGATATCCTTGTCAGCAAAACCAGCATCGTGTAATCGCTCCAAAAGATGCAGCAGAAATGGCTTTTCATCTACTTCGATCAACGGTTTCGGCTTATCCCTAGTCAAAGGAAGCATCCGCACTCCTTTTCCTGCCGCTAAGATTACTGCTTTCATTGTAACACTCTCTCCGAAACATTTGCACTAGTTCTCAGAACCGACAGTAATTGCGAAAATTCCGTGATGGTATGATGCGCTTCCTGGATTTTATGCTGCGGAATCATATCTTTATACTTCCCATGCTGCAATCGCACTGTCTTCATCCCTAATTCATTGCCGAACTGGATCTCCGCATCTATTCTATCGCCCACTACATAAATATCTTCCGTAGGGTGTTTCTCCTTAATAAGTTGCAAACACTGTTTCTTCTCTTCATTGGAATTACATATAAATATATCATCCAAAAAGGAACGTATTCCCAGTATGTTTATCTTTGCGTCTTGTAATCCTTTATCTGTTTCCCAGGTCAATAACATTTTTCGTGCTGGGAAGGAATTGAGAAAATCATGCACCCCCGGAAATGCAGTTATCGTCTTGACGTCTTCCCACATGGTCTCACGGCGCATCTGTGCGCTGGAATGAAATAGTGTGTCATCTAAATCAAAAACTATCAACAATTTTCATCAACTCGTTGGCTAACTTTTGGGAATCATGCCGCAGCAAGCTCCGTTTAAGCGCATCAGTTTTTTGCGATTGAACTATTTCGCTGCTTAACAGATCAGCCGCAATAACCCGAGAATCACTCTTGAGATCATTCTGGACCGAATCTCCTTCTTGCTCATACAGCTTGATCAGGTCCTCAGGAACTTTGCTGCTATTGACTAGAACATAATCAAAAACATCTTTACCGATAAACCGCTTCAATTCCCTGAGATAGTCACTCACTTTAAACTGGGTAGTCTGCCCCAGTTTGTTCATCAGATTTACAACTAAGGCTTTTTTGGCTCCAGTTTCCCGCAGCGCTTTACTCACTCCATCGACTAAAAGATTAGGAATCAAGGAAGTATACAGGTCTCCTGGGCTAAGAATGACGAGATCAGCAGTCATGATCTGATCTATAGCACGGGAATTAGCTTCTGGAAAAGGTTCCAGATAGATGCTCTGGAATCCTTTATCTATCTCGGTAGAGAGATCGATCTCATGCTCCCCTTCTAACATCCTATTATTTTGGAGAAGCATCTTTAGATGAACTTTATTTGTGGTTACCGGAATCACTTTTCCTTTGATAACCATAATTCTGCCCATCTCTTCTACCGCTCTATCAAAACTTCCGGTAACTTTTTCCAAAGCAGAAAGAAGCAGATTGCCAAAGCTGTGTCCCTGCAGGCTGCCGTTCTCGAAGCGGTAATTCATCAAGCTGCGCATCAATCTGCTGGAGTCAGATAACGCTACCAAACATTGCCGCACATCTCCGGGAGGTAAAACGCCTAACTCATCACGTAAGATTCCGGTACTGCCTCCGTCATCAGCCATGGAAACAATCGCGCTAAGATCGATATTATGTTTCTTCAATCCATTAAGGACCGTAAAATTACCTGTCCCTCCGCCAATAACCACGATCTTCTTCATCACATTAGAACATAAGGAAAATGATTTTTAAAGATTGTGGAACGAGAAATTAATCCATCAATAGGCAATAGTCAAGGAGTGGCAACGAAGGCTGCTTTACTATATCATTAAAAGCTCGATAACTGGATTGATCATAAACTTGTGGTTCTAATCCAAAAGAAAGAACGGCATGGCGTAAAAGTTCTGGATCTGCTCGCGCTCTTCTGCC
>Ga0209542_10002743_pt1 | contig 38904 bp, 36 predicted proteins | sample RifCSPhighO2_01_FD_184028 | JGI IMG/M metagenome (GOLD analysis project Ga0209542, IMG submission 184028) | Soil microbial communities from Rifle, Colorado - Rifle CSP2_plank highO2_0.1 (SPAdes) (version 2) | ecosystem: Environmental > Terrestrial > Deep subsurface > Rock core/Sediment ... | reverse complement strand
CCTTAACCGGCGGGATTCTCGTCAACAACGCGACGAGTACCATCACCAACCTCACGATGGTCAACGCCACGAGTACGAATGCGACGACGACGAACTTCTATATTTCTGGTCGACTCAATGCTGATTCCACCACCGCCACTTCCACCTTCTCAACTGGTGGCTTGACCGTTGGCAGTTCACAGTTTGCTGTTCAACAGACTTCAGGCAAGGTCGGTATCGGCACTGCGACTCCATCCCAAGCCCTTGATGTTGTTGGTTTCATTAATACTGATCAATACTCTGGTTACAAACAAGCTGGCAACACGATCCTCTACGCCTCTTCCACGAATTCTAGTTTGGCGGTCGGAGAAGGGGCTGGAGCTGCGCTTCTGTCCGATGGTTTCTACAACACTGCTCTTGGTTACGAAGCCCTTAAGGTGGCGACTTCGACCGACGACAATACCGCGGTTGGTTATCAAGCGCTTTTTTCGAATACTACAGGTAGTGTTAACACTGCGGTCGGGAAAAATGCCCTCCGTAGCAATACCACAGGTTTCCAAAATACCGCCTATGGTATCAGCGCCCTTTACACCAATACCACGGGTTATGATATGACCGCCGTCGGCCTTAATACTCTTTTTTCGAATACTACGGGTTTTGGAAACGCTGCAAATGGTAGTGGTGCTCTCTATGGAAATACCACGGGTTATGAAAATACTGCCATTGGTGGCTCTAATGCCCTTTATTATAATACCACCGGTTTAAGAAATGTGGCACTTGGAGTACGAACTGGTGTCGGTGATGCCACTACCCCTGACCAACGCTCGGTCATCGATGACTACATGACCTTCCTCGGTTACCAAGCCTCGCGTGATGCTTCAATTGCTTCCACGACCGTTCTGACGAATGGCACCGCCATTGGCAAGAATGCTCGAGTCGGGATTTCTAACGCCATTGTTCTTGGTGGTACCGGCGTTGATACTGTGAATGTTGGCATCGGCACCACCACGCCTCATTGGACTTTACAAATAGCTTCTTCTACGGCACCGCAACTCACTCTCACCGCTGGAATTACTGATAGTCATTGGTCCTTCCGTAATATGGGTGGGACTTTAGTGATTGGCACTTCTTCGCCAACTACTTTTGCCACCAGCACTTCCCCCCAAATTCAGATTGCTAGCACCGGCTTCGGCACCACCACTCTTTCTGGCCTCACTATCACTGGTTCAGCTACCAGTACTTCCAATGTTGGTTTCAATCTAACAAGTGGGTGTTTCGCCATCAATGACACTTGTATCGGTGGCGGTGGCGGTGCTTCCAACTGGACGGATGGGGGGATTTACCTCACGCCGCTCACGGCCACCGACGGCATTTTGATCAACGCCGCCACCTCGACCATCACCAATCTCACCCTGGTCAATGCGACGAGCACGAATGCGACGACGACCGGTAGCTTCGTCCTCTCCGGTGGTCGGGTGACTTTCAGTGTCATTGCGACGACGACGATTCCCAACAATTCTCCCTTCGCCTGGACGATTGCGACGACGACGGGGGTGGCGAGTAGCACTCTTTTCAGAATTGATACCACCAGTGGTTCCGAGCGGGTGACGGTCGGCAGTGGCTACAGCTCGGATGTGATTATTGGTTCTCTTGGCGGGACTTCCAATCTTATCTTCGAGGAGTCGGCGACTATCCATGGTCAAGGGACCAATACTCTGACCTTCGGCACAACCGGCGACAAGATCAACTTTGCCGTCAACACTGGTTTCGGCTCAAGCACACCGTGGAAGACACTCTCGGTGAATGGTTCAGTGGCTATTGCTAACTTGAGCGTCACCGAAGGCACCTTCCACACCCTCTGCATTGACCCCACCACCTTCAATGTGATTCAAGACAACGACGATGCCTGCACCTCTTCCTCTCTGCGTTACAAGCACGATGTTCAACCCCTCAACATCGACAGTTTAGACATCATTAACTCCCTCAAACCCTCAGCTTACGTCTATAATGATAAGAGCTTCAAGAACGAAATTTATTGGGGTTTCATTGCTGAAGATATGGCTCTCACTGACTTACAGTTTGGCACTAATCTGACGGATATTAATTCAGACGGTTTACCCCAAGACTACTACCAACGGGCGGTGCTCGCGGTGACGGTTGATGCCCTCCAAGAGCTTGATTACAAGCTTGAGTCTCTGGCCACTTCTACTTCATCAACGCAAGCGACTTCTACTTCCACCTTCGCTACTCGCTTCTTTAGTAATTTTTACACTAACATTGTAAAGTGGTTGGCAGAAGCGGGGAACGGGATCGGTGATATATTTGCCAACACTTTCCGAGCCAAAGAGAAAATTTGTGTCGATGACCAATGTTTAACTAAAGATGACATCCGGTCGCTACTCGATCTCTCGCGTCGAGGGGTGGCGACACCGACGCTGATAAACACTAGCGTTCCACCACCACTTTTACCCCCGCCTTCTACACTCCCGCTGATCGCCACCAGCACGACACCGAACATCATTGCTACCACCACCGAAACTATTACTCCTTCTCCAATTCCAGAAGCCACAACCACACCCGCAACTCCAGTGGCGACGACAACCGAACCGGAAATTATCCCCACCCCCCTAGACGATTCACAGAGTGAATCGTCGGCTATAGCCGATGGCTCGCCCGACGACATGTCTAGGGGCGAACAGTCTACGGAGCAGACTATTATAGCCGAACCAGTAGCGGTGACTGACGAAGCCCCGACTTTGCCAGTCGAGGATGAGGTTGAGTCTGCACTCGAACCAGCCCAAGAACCATAAATTTGACTTAATATATGGTTTGATATACCATAAATTCAATGATATTTCAGAGAAAACAGGATATTAAGAGCCAATTAGAGCCCAAAAGGGTTTTGCTTATTTATGGCCCAAGACGGGTTGGCAAAACCACTATGCTCGAAGCATACTTGAAAGGGGTATCTGGAAAGAAAGTATATTATGGGACCGGGGATGATGCTCGATTGCATGAAATTTTCAAGCCCCAATACCGGAAAGAAATCCTTGATTTTGCTCGCCCGTATGACATTATTGCTCTTGACGAAGCCCAATATATTCCGAACATTGGAATTGGTGCCAAAATGATGATTGATGCCTTTCCGGAGAAAAACATAATTTTGACTGGTTCATCGTCGCTTAATCTCTCCAATAAAATCGGCGAACCATTGACCGGTCGCCATTTTACTCTTACTCTTTTGCCGTTGTCTCAAAGGGAGATGAACGGAAGTAAGTTTGAACTAAAAAACAATCTTGAAGATTTTCTTCTCTATGGTTCATACCCGGAAGTTTTGAGTGAACCTGATACCCAAAGAAAAATCAAACTATTGAATGAAATAGTGTCCTCGTACCTGTTCAAGGATGTGCTAATGTTAGAGACGATCCGTTACCCCGATCTCTTGAGGGATGTTCTGAAATGCCTAGCTTTTCAGGTGGGGAATGAAGTCTCTCTCAATGAAATTGCCGTAACCGTCAAGACCGATGTCAAAACTGTTGGCCGATATGTAGATTTGCTTGAGAAAATGTTTATCATCAAAAAGGTTAGAGGTTTTAGTCGGAATTTGCGTAATGAAATATCAAAAAAGTCTAAATATTATTTTCTTGACACTGGTATTCGCAATGCCGTTATTTCTCAATTCAATGGGCTTAGTTCACGTAATGATATCGGGGCTCTTTGGGAAAACTTTATTGCCATCGAATTTATCAAGAAGAGCCTGATCGAAAACCGGCTAGACACCTATTATTTTTGGCGGACTCATACCGGGCAAGAGATAGATATTATTAAAGAATCAAACGGTGTCCTTTCGGCGTTTGAATGTAAATGGTCAAAGAATATTGTTTCGCCACCACCTTTATGGGGAAAAACTTATCCCAGCACTTCTTTCACTTTGATCCACCGAGATAATTATTTGGATTTCTTGCTAACTAAGGGATAAAAATTAGAATGAAAATTAACAAAAATAATTACGCCTTTATTGATTGATAGTCAGAATTTTTAAAAATATAAAGCTTGTTGACCGCACGGTTAATAGTTGATAAGATGTAATTATAACTATGAAAAATATAGAGATTAAAAAATTTCGAACCATGAGCGAATCTGAATTTTGGGGAAAAATCGCCTTACGACAACAGGAGCTTCTTCATGCAAAAAATAAAACTTAGAGCTATCCGAAGGGGAGATGTTTGGCTGATTGATAATGCCAACGCTGTCGGGCATATGCAAAAGGGAATCCGCCCGCATGTTGTTGTCACTCAAGTGACGGGTGAAACTGTCACTGTCGCCCCGTGCTCCTCTGCTCGAAAGAAAGTCCATCAAAAATATGTGGTGGAAATCTTGCCTACAGAAGGGAATGGATTAACCATAGTTTCTTTTGTTCTTCTCTATCAATCATTTGCTGCTGACGCGAGCCTTTTACAGGAGAAAATCGGTCATCTTGGTGAAAACGAAATTGCTCGTATCCAACTTGAGTATGTAAAGTATGTTACAGATTAACGGCCTTCGCTCTGTTCAACTGAGACCTTGGGAACTTTATGTGGAAAACTAAAAATCACCAATTGAAAATTGTTTTGGCGTGTTTGCTGGGTTTAATTTTACCGAATTTGATGTTAGCCAAAACCGTCTTCATCACCTCCGGCACCTCCTGGACCGTGCCGAGTGATTGGACCAACACCAACACGGTTGAGACAATTGGTGGGGGGGGGAGTAACAATGGGGTAGATTGGGAGTGTACGGGTGGCGGTGGTGGCGGTGCTTACTCAAAGATATCCAATTTATCCACTCTCACTCGCGGTGGTACGGTGACGATTCAAGTTGGCGCCGGAGGAAGTCTCGGGGTGAATGGCACTGACACTTGGTTTAATGGTACAACCTGTGCAGGATCTTCTGTTTGTGCTGATAATGGTGCAAATACTGCAACTTTAACTGGGGCGTCTGGTGGTTTGGTTAATAACGGAGTTGGTACAACGAAGTTCGCTGGCGGTAATGGTGGTAATGCTGGCGGCACTGGTTGTTCTGAGTATAACGAAGGCTCGGGCGGTGGTGGTGGTGCCGCCGGCCCCAATGGAGCAGGAAAGAACGGTGGCGCTGGTGGCGCTAATAGTGGTCCTCCTGATCTTTTCGAAGGCGCGGGCGGTGGTGGCGGTGGAAATGGAAACGGTACTGCGGGCAGTGCTGGTGATACGGGCCCGGGTAACGGCGGCAGTGGAGGCAATAACAGTTTAGGATTTGGTGGCGGTGCGGGAGGTACTGGTCCTGGTATTGATGCTGGTGATGCTGGAACCAAAGGTGGCGGTGGAGGAGGAGGTAGCAGGAGCAATGGTGGCAACGGTGGAGCTGGTATCGAATGGGATGCCTCAAACACACCTTATGGTTCCGGTGGTGGCGGTGGAGGCGGTGGAGTCGGGGTCAGTGGTTCTGGTGGTCTCTATGGCGGTGGAGCTGGTGGTTTTTTTTATGGTGGTAATGGAAGTGGTGCCCAAGGTATTATTGTTGTCATTTACGCCCCGGAGAAAGCTCGGATCATTCGTCTGCATGGAGTGCGTCTCCATGGTGTCCGGCTGCAGTAATACCCCGCTGATAACCATGTCAAGGGTTACCCTTGACATGAAAAATTGTCCCAGAGATTTTATTGTCCTTTATGGCCGCAAATCTGATCCATTTAGTGTCCTTTGGGTTTTCTATAGGACAAGATGTTTAGCCCAACTTACTTTACATTTTGTTGTTTCCATTTTTGCCACTTTAACTAAATCATGATCAAATTGCATCTCAAACTGTACATTAGTTGGCGTTGATGTAGGGCGTTAGAGTTGATTTTTTGACCCCAATCTGTTAGGTGTGGAGGCAGTATTTTGACGCTCTTCTGCGCGTCAGAAATTGATCTTTCACTGATCTGATCTTTCTGTAATGTCTTTTATTATCAACTTACGGAAATCAGATCGGTGCCCACTCTATCTAAGGGATTGTTTATTACTGCTGTCCTTATCCTCGGGTTTGGTTACATCGCCCGAGCTATTCCTGTACTCGCCACAACCATTCAACTTGATGGTGGGCTAGCAATAAGTGGCGAATTCACTGGAGCGGTGGCCGGGGCGGGTCAAGGAACTGGTACTCCGTCGAACGAAGGGACGATCACAACCGTCGCTGTCAACAATCTTAGTAATTCGGTGGAGGGAAATTTCTCCACTTTGTTCGCGCCAACTGGTGGCGATCCAACTTCACCTTCCGGGGAGGTCACTTTTCAAACGCTTCCAACCCCTGCCCCCTGTCAAGGCGACGCCTTGACATGCGAGGCGGAACCGTCAGCGGAGGGGACGTTTACGACCGGCGTGGCACCAACTGATAATCCGCCACCCGGCGGCGGGGACGACGGTCCACCAACTGGCGGCGGGGGCGGGGGAAGTGGCGGGGGAAGTAGCGGTGGTGGTTACGGTCGGCGATTGCCATTACCGCTCGTCCAGAATGTTGCTCCGAATACTTGCCCAGTTTATCTGACCAAATTCATTCGTTTGGGCGCCAATAATGATCCCGGCGAAGTGCTGAAGCTCCAGAATTTCCTGCGCGACTTCGAGGGGTTCACTAATGTGCCACTAAGCGGTGTTTATGATCTCACCACCTATAATGCGGTCATGGTTTTCCAAACCCGTTACGTTAAAGACGTTCTCACTCCATGGGGGATTGATTATCCGACCGGGTATGTGTATATCACCACTTCACTCGCCATCAACAATCTCTATTGTGAGCGCAATCCAGCGACGACACTTGACCTCCGTTCGCGGTTTTTTACCCCGAGCATTATCGAAGGGGTTTCAACGACTACACCAACTGGTGCGCCCACTTCCACTTTGCCACTGGTGGGGGTGATCGAAGCGACTACCAACACTAGCCGCTTCCTCACCGCGATGCTTGGGGCGTTTAACTTTTTCAAACAGATTCCCGTTTGGTGGTGGATTGTGTTTCTCCTAGTCATAATTTTGTTACTTTTGCTCGAATTGGTGCGAGAGCGTCGTCGGCGTAGGGGTAATGTCACGGGGGCGGACACGGAAGATAAAGATATCGAATATACGGAAGATGATTTCGGGGGGTTTGACATAACAGACGAAACGCGTTAGCTGTAGAGATAGATAGTACCTTGATTGGCAAGGTTAGGTAAGAATCACGGGTTGGTTTTTTGGAGGTTGGCGGTTATGGCAAGAAACTTGACGGGTTTTCTTTTGGTATTGGTTGGCGGTTGTAATAATTGGCCACCGCCCCTGACAGTTCATGATCGAGATGTCGTGGTTGACGACGGGGATGCTGTGATCAACGGCGATCTCACAGTTCACGGCACGATCACGGCTGACAATGTCGAGGTGGAGGAGAATCTCAATGTCGGCAGTGAGACTACCACGGACACGATTACTGTCGCTCACAATGGTGACTTCGGTGGTAATGTGACAGTTACTGGTGCCGTAGATTCTGGCACGGTTCATTCCGAAGGTGACATTACTTCTGATGACGATGTGCTGGCGGAAGACGATGTTCTTGCTGGTGGTGAGATCGAGGAGCAGGTTCCTTTACCCATTGATGATGGTGACAACGATAATACCGATAATGGGAATGATAACGGCAACAGCAACGATAATGTTGACGGCAACAGCAACGATAATGACGATGGCGAACCGCCACCCCTCCTCACCGCAACACTCCGGAGCGACAATGGGAATGATCATTTCCATGTCGGCGATGATGTGAAGCTCACGCTTTATGTCAATGGTGGTGAGGCGCCCTGGGATTTCCGTTGTTTGTGGGTGGATGGTAATTTTTCCATCAAAGATGGTTCTGAAGATCCTGTGTTCTCGCTCAAGATCATCAACTCACCTGGCGCTGGTCAAATCACTTGTCGGGCGACGAGTAATGATGGCCAAACCACTGATGCCAGCTTGACCATTTATGTCGAATAATCTCGACCCCATCCAATGTCAAGGGTTACCCTTGACATGAAGCTCTTGGTTTTCGGACCAGGAGCTTTTTTCTTGCTAAAATTATGACGATGTGCTAGCTGTTTAGATATGAACCAAATAACCAAATTTTTAGCCATTATTTTAGCCATCGGGATTATTATTACACCATTTTCTACTTGGGCCGAAGATGACACGGTGGATAATGTTGACACGGTGGCAAATGCGGAAAGTGATGGTCGTGTCGCCGTTGCACTTACTGCCGCGATTTCCACTCCCGTTGACAACGCGAGCATCCAGACTGGTGTCAGCACAACTTTCGCCGCCATCGCGCAAGGTGGTGAACCACCATACGCCTACACTTGGGACTTCGGTGATAACACCACGGCCTTCGGCCAGAGCTATGATAAAACTTACACTGCGACTGGGATGAAAGCTGTTACTTTGAAGATCACTGATTTTGCCGGACACACCGCGTCGAAAACCATTGATGTCGAAATTAAAGCCCCGGTGACCACTCTCACCGCCACAATTTCCACTCCCGCCGACAACATCACTATTCAAACGGGAGTCGCTACAACTTTCTCCGCCGCCGCGGGGGGTGGTGAACCACCGTACGCTTACACTTGGGACTTCGGTGATAGCACGACCGCCTTCGGCCAAAGTTATGATAAAACTTACACTACGACTGGGGCGAAGACCGTTACTTTAGTTATCACTGATTTTGCCGCCCGCACGGCTACCGCCACTATCGCGGTGACGGTGACAGCTCCACCGACACCAGATGATGATGACGATGATCCAACCACCGAGCAATTGACAATCAGCAATATTCGAGTGACCGATGTCACTCACAACAGCGCGATCGTCCGTTGGACGACCAACCGGGCCGCGTCCAGTCGCGTTATTTATGACACCGTTTCCCACCCCTCGATCACTGGTCAAGTGGCGCCTAATTTTGGCTATGCTTCTTCTACGGCGACCACGGATGTTGACACTAAGATTATCGAGCACTCGGTTTCGGTCACTAGCCTCTTGCCGAGCACGACCTACTATTTTCGAGTGATCTCTCAATAATTTCAATTCCCAGCATGGCCCGACAAGTGCTATCCTAGAGGGATGAGTAAATTTAAAGAGTTTATTTTTATCACTTTCTTGATCGCGACCGCGATTACTCTCATTGTTGTTCAGGTGTACTACTGATGTTTAAGCGAAATGTTTTGCTCGCGCCTTATACTACTTTCGGTATTGGTGGTCGGGCCGATTACTTTCTCGAAGTGCGTAATCCGGAAGAATTAGTGTTGGCAGTGAAGCTGGCTGTGAAGGATAAGATGCGCTATGAAGTGATTGCTGGCGGAAGCAATGTGGTGTTTAGCGATAAAACTTTTGACGGATTGGTGATTCATTATCGGGTTAAAAAACAAGGTTCGACTTTAAAAACCCGCCAAGGTCGAACCTTAAAATGCGAAGCCGGTCTTCTCTTGTCGCGCCTGATTGAAACTGCCATTAGCAATGGTCTCGCCGGTTTGGAAACCTTGTCTGGCATACCCGGGACGGTGGGGGGCGCGATTGTCGGCAATGCCGGCGCTTATGGTCAGACGATCTCGGATTGCTTAACGAGAGTTGAGATTTTTGATCCGAAAAATGTGCGACACTCGGTGTCGCACAAAAGGTGGTTAACAAAAAAACAATGCCGGTTTGCATATCGGGAGAGTGTTTTTAAATCAAAAAATTGGCTGATCTTGCGAGCGGAATTTAAATTAAAAAAGGGGGATAAAAAAGTGCTGGCCAAAAAGTCGCGAGAAATTATTAAAGTTCGATCCGAGAAATATAATCCAAATCTGCGTTGCCCCGGGAGTTTTTTCAAGAATGTATTGATAAGTGACGTGTCAAGGGTTACCCTTGCCAGAATTGATAAGCAGAAAATTAGAGCTGGTAAAATCCCAGCGGGCTATTTACTCGAAGCGGTGGGGGCAAAGGGGAGGCGCGTGGGCGGCATTTACGTCGCCGACTTCCATGGTAATCTCCTAATCAATGATGGCCACGGCACTTATCGTGATGTTCGTTTGCTTGCCGCAAAGTTAAAAAAGTTGGTTCAGAAAAAATTTGGGATAGAGCTTGACGAAGAAGTGCGATATATAAACTGAGCTGCTTTTTTTGTGTCTGTGATCGTGATAAAGTGTGGTGATAAATGAAATACAAGCCAACCATTGGTCTCGAAATTCACGCCGAGTTGAAGACCAGGACGAAGATGTTTTGCAATTCGGCCAATGATCCGGATGAGAAACGGCCGAATGTAAATATTTGCCCAATTTGTTTGGCTCACCCCGGGACTTTGCCGACGATCAATCAAAAAGCGATGGAACATGTGCTTCGAGTTGGACTCGCGATCGGCGGAACGCTCGCTGACTTCACCGAATTTGATCGCAAAAATTATTTTTACCCCGACATACCGAAGGGATATCAGATCAGTCAATATCAATATCCGCTCGTAACTGGCGGAGAAATTAACGGAGTTAAAATTACGCGCATTCACTTGGAAGAAGATACCGCGCGGTCGATCCACGACGATAAGGGGGGCGGAAGTCTAATTGACTTCAACCGCGCCGGTGTGCCACTCATGGAATTGGTGACCGAACCGGTGATTGAAAGCGCCAAGCAGGCGGGCGACTTCGCCCGCGAGTTGCAGTTACTCTTGCGTTACCTCGATGTTTCGGAAGCCAATATGGAGAAGGGGGAGATGCGGGTGGAGGTTAACTTATCGGTGTTAAGGGTCGCTCTTTCAATCGCAAGGCCAGACCTTGGGAATTCAGAAAGGTCTGGCCTTAAATTGGGAACCAAAGTCGAAATCAAAAATCTCAACTCTTTCCGCAGTGTGGAGCAGGCGATTGAATATGAGTTGAAACGGCAGATTGAATTTCTTGAATCCGGCGAGGTAGTGGTTCAAGAGACGCGCGGTTGGGATGAGACAAAAGGGGCAACTTTCTCCCAACGGCTCAAAGAGTCATCACATGATTATCGCTATTTTCCCGACCCAGATTTACCGAAATTAAGAATCAGCGAGATGGCTGCTTTCTGGAATCTTGCACCGACGATTCCGGAATTACCGTGGGTGAAACGCGAACGGTATCGCAAGAGTTACGGGATTAAAGCTGAAGACGCCGAGATGTTTATAGCAACGACAGAACTTGCTCGGTTTTTCGAATTGGTGGTTGAGAATCTGGGTGAAGACAAAAAATTGATTCAGTTGGCGTCCAACTACATTACCAATGATTTGGTAAAATTGATCGGAGGCGATTACTCCAAGCTGGAGAAGTTGGACGAGAATTTCGCGGCATTGATTACGATGATTGGCGCCAACGAGGTCTCGTCACGCGGGGCGAAAGACATTCTTGTCGAGATGATCGTGACGGCCGCTGATCCTCAAAAGATTGCGGAAGAAAAAGATCTGTTCCAAAAGAGCGATGAGGGTGAATTGCAGGCGATTGTTGGTAGAATAATCGCTAATAATCCCAAAGTTGTCGCTGATTATTGTGCCGGCAAAAAGGCCTCGCTTAAATTCTTGATTGGTCAAGGGATGAAGGAGTCGAAGAGGAGCGCCAACCCGGTCGTTTTGGAAGCACTATTCAAAAAAACGCTAGGTTGATTTTTGGCACAATGATATAATAAACACTATGCTATGACTATAACTATGAAAAAAATACGGGTGGCGATTAATGGGTTGGGGCGGATCGGGCGGGCGTTTTTAAAAATTGCGATTGAGCGACCGGAGCTTGAAGTGGTCGCGGCTAACGATCTCGGTGATCTCGAAAACCTTGCCTACTTGCTTCGTTATGATAGCGCTTATGGGCGCTACGTGTATCCCGTAACCATGAAGGATAAGATGTTGGTGGTGAACGGTCACGAGGTGCGCGTGGGCCAAGAAAAAGATCCAGTGCACTTGCCGTGGCATGATTTACGGATTGATGTGGTGGTTGAATCCACTGGATTTTTTACTACTTATGATAAAGCCAAGATGCATCTCGATGCTGGTGCGCGTAAGGTGGTCGTCTCGGCACCGGTGAAGGGAGATCCGGTACCGGGGATTGTCGGTGCGACGGTTTTGATGGGGATCAATGACTCGGTGCTTGAGACCTGTCAGATTTCTTCGAATGCTTCATGCACGACCAATTCCGCGAGTCCGGTGATTCAGATCTTGCTCGAGACAATTGGGATCGAAAAAGCGATTCTTAATACTGTCCACGGTTATACCGCGACGCAAAAGTTGGTGGATGCACCGGATGCAAAAGATTGGCGCCGCGGCCGAGCCGCGGCAGTCAACATCGTGCCTTCCACCACCGGCGCGGCGGAAGCGGTGACCCAGGCGATTCCCGCGCTCGCCGGAAAATTCGATGGGATTGCTTTGCGCGTGCCCGTTTTGACCGGTTCGATCGCTGACATTACTTTCATTGCCAAACGCCCGACGACGGTGGAGGAAGTCAATAAGGTTCTCACTGAGGCTGCAACGACACCGCGCTGGCGCGATATTTTCATGGTGACCACTGAACCGCTAGTTTCATCCGATATCGTCGGTAGTCGCCACGCTTCCATTGCCGATCTTGGCCTGACAAAAGTTGTCGGCGGTAACCTCGTCAAAGTGATGGCTTGGTACGATAATGAGATGGGATACACTCACACCCTCGTCCAGCATGTGATTAAGACCGGCACTATATGAAAATTATAAAGACATTAGGCGGGGTTCTCTTTTTAGGGTCAATTTTAATTATATTAAATGATTTCTTTTTCCTGATTTTATTACCAAAATCTCTATGGTTCCTTGAATCTTTCGGATTAATTTTGTTTTTAGTCGGTTTCATTTTATCTCTTATCGGGTTTAAGGGAATCGTTAAAAAGATCATCATTATTTTATCATTTTTAGCAGTAATTTTTTTGGTTTTGCTAGCAACTTCTGAGCCGACAAAGAGATACGATTCATCAATTCGAGCTACACTCAGTTCGATGCGATCAGAGGCAGAGTTACACATTGTAGAAAATGAAAATAATTGGAATTATTCCGCTGATCTTTGTGATCAAAACAATGGATCAATGAGGGTTCTGTTTAAGGCGCTAATCTCTATCAAAGCCCGAGATATTCAATGTTTTATTAGCCCAGATTCAAAATCTTGGGCAGTTTCGACTAAATTGAGAGATTCTGATGATATATATTGTTCTGATAGTACGGGTTTCTCTGGTAAAGTCACTGGAAATATCACTAGCCCCAGTTGCGCGTCAGTGAAAGCTGAGGATGAATAAAATGTTTTACACATATGTGCTAAGGAGTGAGAAAAATAATAAGTTATATACTGGTTCAACTCGAGATTTGCGGAGACGTTTGGTCGAGCATCAATCAGGAAAATCTACTTACACCAGAAACCGAGGACCGTTTGTTCTGATATACTATGAGGCAGGTTTGAACGAAGAAGACGCTCGAACAAGAGAAGAGTATTTAAAATCTGGTATGGGTAAACGTTACCTTAAAAATCGACTCAAGTGTTTTATATCAGTCAACAAAATATGAGATTTAAAATTACTAAAAATAATTTGTCGGTAGGTGAGCTGATCATGAGCTATCTTTTGGGAATGAATCCCGTTAGAGGCCGCGGTCGTTTAACCGCGACCTGCCTCTAACGGGATGAAAATTTTTATTGGTTCAGATCATGCGGGGTTTGAGTTGAAGGAGGTGTTGAAAAAATATCTCCGCGATGATTTGGGTTATGAGGTGTCGGATGAAGGGACCTTCGCATTTAATCCGGATGATGATTATCCGGACTTCGTGCGCGTTGTCGCTAAGCTAGTGGCTGGTGACCCGACCGAGAGCCGTGGGATTATTCTTGGTGGTTCGGGCCAAGGTGAGGCAATGGTTGCTAATCGTTTTCGCCATGTGCGTGCGGCGGTTTATTATGGACCACCTAAAACAAGCGAACTAGATATAATTAAATTATCGCGCGAGCATAACGACGCCAATATTCTCTCGCTCGGGGCGCGTTTCTTGACGGAAGCAGAGGCAAAACGAGCCGTCAAATTGTGGCTAGAAATCAAACCTAGCTCTGATGCGCGACACGTCCGTCGGATCAAAAAAATTGATAATCCCGACCGTGCGGACAACCAATTTTAAACACCAATGAACCAGAAAAAAATTATTCCAGCAATAATTGGCCAAACCTATTCTGAAATCGAGAGACAGATAAAAATTCTCGAAGGCCACACGGATTGGGTGCATCTCGATATCACCGATGGTCGGTTCACTTCATCCGAGAGCTGGAACGCCCCCGAAGACTTCAGTTTTCTTGATGGGAAAAGCAAGATCGAGATTCACTTGATGGTTGAAAGCCTGGAAGAAATCATTGGTGATTGGGCCGAGGTCGCCGACCAAATTATTATCCATCAGGAGGCGACGGAGAATCTTCGAGAGATCTTTGATTCTTTTACATCGTCGGTGGTCAAAATCGGCGTCGCCTTGCTTCTTTCCACGCCCGTTGAAACGTTGTCGCCGTATCTCTCTAAAATTAGTCTTGTCCAACTCATGTCGATCGCCGAGATCGGCGAACAAGGGCACTCTTTTGACAATCGAGTGCTTGAGAAAGTTAAGCGTTTACGCGCGCTTGCCCCCAATGTTATAATTCAGATCGACGGCGGGGTAAATCTGAAGACGGCTAAACTCGCGTTTGAGGCCGGTGTGGATAATTTAGTGGTCGGTTCGGCCATTTGGCAAACTCCCGATCCACTTATTTCTCTTAAAAATTTTCAATCTCTCCTAAAAGCTAACAGTTAGAACCTAAAAGCTACCCATGCATCTACACGACGACAAAGTTAAATTTCTAGAGAAAAAGGCCAACGATATTCGGCGTTCGATTATTGAGATGTTGGTCACCGCTGGTTCCGGCCATACCGCGGGGCCGCTCGGGATGGCTGATATTTTTACGGCACTCTACTTCCACCTTTTGAAACATGATCCGCGCGATCCGAATTGGCCCGATCGTGATCGGTTGGTGCTCTCCAACGGCCATGTCTGCCCGGTGCTCTACGCGACGATGGCTCACGCCGGATACTTTCCCATCGAAGAATTGAAAACGCTTCGTAAATTCGGTTCGCGCTTGCAGGGTCATCCGCACCGCGAGTGGTTGCCGGTGCTCGAGACAAGTTCCGGTCCGCTCGGCGCCGGTCTCTCGCAGGCGGTTGGCATGGCCCTCGCCGAAAAAATGGATCACGGCGAGGTCTCGACTAAGTTTATTTATTGTCTAATGTCGGATGGCGAGCACGACGCCGGGAATACTTGGGAGGCGATACTTCTTGCCGGCCGCGAACGACTCCGCAACCTAATTGCCATTGTCGATCGCAACAACATTCAGATTGATGGCTTCACCGAGGAGGTGATGCCGCTTGAGCCGATCGCCGATAAGTGGCGGGCCTTTAATTGGCAGGTGATCGAAATTGACGGGCATAATTTTGAAGAGATTAATAATGCGGTTGGTCAGGCGAAAGCCACCTTTGGCAAACCGTCGGTGATTATCGCCCACACCATTCCCGGGAAGGGAGTCGGGATGTTCGAACGGCGTTATGAGTGGCATGGTAAACCACCGACCAGAGCCGAAGGCGATCTGGCGATCAAAGAACTCCGCACTCTCTGGGGCCGCATCCAAAGCGAACATGAGTGATCTTGAGAACCGTTAGCACTGGTACTAAGTAGAAGCGATAGCAGTTGCTTGGTACAAGAGTTAGCATTTTATAATTCGATTTATAGTTCGAACTGGAGTTTTAATTCGGTTTCATTGGTGGGGTGGTTTAGTTCAGCATATCTAACATAAGATCTAATTTCAAAAAATTCAACCAAGAAATCAATTTCATCTCGACAAGGAAATGGATAAATGAAAACTGATTTTTGCCATTCGTAAAAGCCCAACTCTTTAAGTTTCTCTCGCAGAGCTTCTCGGGCCGGTTTCTTTTTTTCAGGAATATCATATAAAACTACTCGCCACTGATTGTCCCAGTGCGGTAATTTCGGTAAGGTAAGTTGGTCAATCTTAAATCGCAGAACCCGTTTTTTACCTTGTTCGCTTAAAACAATTTTGATATTACCGTCGTCATTCTCATCATATTCCACCAAGCGATCATCGTAGAATTCGCGCAGGCACCGATAAAGATAATGACGGTTAATCCCAGCCCATTCTTTGGCGGCTCGTTGGATAATTTTTACTTGTTGACCGATGGTAGATTTACGCAAGCCTAACGCCACGCCGGTAGCTAAAAGCAGGAGGATTTTTTGTTTGGTTGGACTATAAATCCGCTTTCCTCTTTTCTTTTCCATTTATTATGATTGTACCAAGTAATTGCTATCGCTACTACTTGGTTAGGGTGGGGATAAGCTTGGTATTGTAAATTATGTGGTAGAATATAGTCGCATCCAAATCCAAAGCGAATATGAGTGAACTAAGTTTAAAAGTTAAAGGGCAAAAGTTAGAAGTGCCCAGAAAAGAAATCAAGAAACTGATAGCGAGGATGTGCTCGATCTGCGGGAAAGACATTAAGGTCATCGTATATAAAGATAAAACTTATCGAGGTGGATATTACTTTTTCAATATTCCATTGTCTACAAAAAAAGAACGAGAAAAAGCAAGACGGGCTGGTACCCGCACCGAAATGATGGGTGGTAGAGAGGTTCAAGTGATGCGTCAGGATCCCAAACCTTATGCTTATGTTGAATACTGGGAATGTTCGCCGTGTTTCCGTGGGGGGAAAGTTAGCGATCCGCCAAAACCGGTGTTGGTAGACAAGAAAAATATGGTTAAAGGTGGTAAAATAAAGAGAACATGAGTAAAAAAATACGCAATTATCTTATTTTTAGTGTAATTTTTGTAGCCGTTCTTTTTTCTTTGGTAGTTTATATAAGGAATGCTGGGTGTGCTGGATTAGGATTTAATTTACTCATTCAGCCGGTGTTAGCGATATGGTCCATTGTAACGAGCATAATTTTATTTCCTAAAAGCAGTTTACTTTCCCCTTCCCTGCGTTTTTTCTTAGTCGTTGTTTCGTTGTTAATAATTTTTTTCTTATCGAGAGGAGTATCTTTGTACATCCTTGAGATAAATTCTATCAAAGAAGGTTGTCATTTTGGACCGTAACCATGCTTAACCCCACTCAAAAACTTAATCCGAAAATTTTTGATCTGAATGTCGAGCAGGTGCCGATTCGGAAGGGTTTTGGCGAAGGGTTAGCGCTCGCTGGCGAGCAAGACGAGCGTGTGGTGGGTTTGTGCGCCGACCTAACCGAATCAACGCAGATGCACCTCTTCCGCGCCAAGTTTCCGGAACGATTCGTGGAGATCGGCGTCGCCGAGCAGAACCTTGCCGGCGTCGCTTCCGGTCTCGCGGCGATGGGGAAAATCCCTTTTATCTCCTCTTACGCCATGTTTAGCCCGGGTCGTAATTGGGAGCAAATCCGGACCACTATTTGTTACAACAATCGCAGTGTGAAAATTGTCGGTTCGCACGCCGGTGTCTCCGTCGGTCCCGACGGCGGGACGCATCAGGCGATTGAGGACATTGCCATCACGCGGGTGATCCCGCGAATGACGGTCATCGTGCCGGCCGACGCGCTGGAGGCCAAGCGGGCGACGCTCGCGATTGCCAAGCACGAGGGTCCTGTCTATCTCCGGTTGGCGCGGGAGAAAACGCCCATCATCACGACCGAAAATTCACCATTCGTGATTGGCCAAGCCAGTGTTTTAATTGTTCCCGAGAAGCCGACCGTGGCGATTATCGCTTGCGGCCCGCTAGTCTATCAAGCCCTCGTCGCCGCCCGGCTCCTCGCGCGCGAGGAGATTATGGTTACCGTGATTAATTGCCATACCGTCAAACCCCTCGACCAGAAGACGATTCTCGCCGAAGTCAAACGAGCCGGCGTGGTGGTGACGGTTGAGGAACATCAGCAAATTGGCGGTTTGGGTGGCGCGATTGCCGAATTGCTGGCCACGCACTGTCCCGTGCCCATAGAATTCGTTGGTGTCCATGACGAATTTGGTCAATCGGGGACACCGCCCGAGCTCGTCGAGCATTATGGTTTGGGAGTGGAAGGGATATTGGCGGCGATTAAACGGGTGATCGCGAGACGGGGATAAGTGTGTGCTTCAATTAGGTTGGGCTATGATATACTGAGAGGGTCGGTATAAGCGATATTACTAGCTAAATTTTATCAATATGAAAGGACTACATTCAATTGCGTTTATCTTGTTGATCGTTGGCGGTTTGAATTGGCTTTTGATCGCTCTTTTTGATTGGGGAATTGGCAATATTTTTGCTGTCGATTCAATAATTACCAAAGTGATTTACATTTTGGTTGGCCTGTCGGCAATTGTGGAAATCATTAATCACAAATCCTTGTGTAAGAAGTGTGACAAAGGTGGAATGGCGATGTCTAGCGGAAATTAATCTAGATAATTTTTGGTTTGTAGTTAGTGGGCGCTTGAGCGAGATATTGCTCAAGCGCTTGTCTATCTAAGAGTCCGGCCTGCGCCCCGATCTCTTGGACGACTGACATGGAGTTGATGGGTCCCCAGGTTAAAGCCGTTTGGAGTGGCTTGCCTAAAGCGAGGGCGGCAGTGACGGTGGCGGAAAAGGCGTCGCCGGCGCCGGTACGTTCGAGTGGTGGTTTAGGATCCGGGTAGGGTGGCATGAACCATTGCCCGTTTTCAAGATTTCCGTCTTCGGCATAGGCGCCATTTTTACCGTCAGTGATAATCACAATTTTAGGCCCGAGAGTTCTCAAGTCGCGGAGTAAGTCCTTGATTTCTGATGTTTCCGTTTGGAGAATTTTTTGAGCCTCTTCACGATTGCAGAATAGAATTTCGGTTCGGGCATAAATCCTTTTCAATCTCTCCGACCCCAAATTGATTTGGAAAGTGCCGGGCTGAAAGGCAAGTTTCACTCCCGGATGCGCTTTTAGATATTGCTCAATTAACCCATGATAGGTGAGCGAATGCTCGCCGAGCGAGCTTAAATAAATCCATTTAGGATTACCAATCTCCGGCAAAACATAAGGATATTCTTCATGTTTAATTAGAATAGTTCGATCATCGTGGAACCAAAGTACATAGTGATAATTAGTTTTATGCCCCTCATGGAGATGAACGAAAAGAGTATCAACTCGATCTTTGGTGAGAGAAGCAATGGCCTCGTCGCCATAATGATCGGTGCCGAGATCGGTGACGAGAGCGGTTCGGAGACCGAGGCGGGCGGCGGCTACGGTGGCGTTGGGACTATTGCCGACGGCCGGAACGACGGTGACCGATTCATAAGGAATTTTAGCCGCGAAGTCCAGGCAAATTTGGTAGAGCTCTTTTTTAACATCACAATGTATCTCGGCATTCTTGAGTCGAATAAAAGCATCGGTCACGATGTCACCGATGCCGACAAAGTCAAATTCTTGATTTTCCATCCAGTTATTATATCAAGCCCGACAGTGTTGTGCTACAATAGTGGGGCATGAAAACATTACGGGAATGTGTGGTCGAGGCGGAGGCTAAGAAGGCGGCGATTGGGCATTTCAATATTTCTAATGTCGAGGCTTTCTGGGGGATTGTTCGCGCCGCGCGCGAGCTCGCGGTGCCGGTGATCATTGGTGTCTCTGAAGGCGAACGCGATTTCATTGGTGTGCGGCAAGTCGCGGCGCTAGTGACGAGTGTGCGGCAAGAATTTAATCACCCCATTTTTCTCAACGCCGATCACACTTACTCTTTCGATCGAGTCAAGGAGGCAGTTGATGCTGGTTTCGATGCCGTTATTTTCGATGGAAGTAAGTTGTCGACAGAAGAGAATATAGTCGAGACGAAGAAATGTGTCAAATACGTACGTTTGGTTAAGTCAGGAATGATTGTGGAGGCCGAACTTGGCTACATTGGCACTTCTTCTAAACTCCTCGACGCTGTGCCGGAAGGCGTTGGCCTTGGCGCTAACGATTTGGTCAAGCCCGATAACGCCAGGCGTTTTGTTGCCGAGACGGGGATTGATCTCTTTGCTCCAGCGGTCGGAAATATTCATGGCATGCTTAAAGGACATCCAGATCCGGCGCTCGATATTGATCGGATCAAACTTCTTCGAGAAGCGGCCGGTGTTCCCCTCGTTCTTCATGGTGCTTCAGGTAACACTGATGACGATATTCGTCGCGCTATCGTAGCGGGGATTGCCATTATCCATATCAACACCGAGATTCGGCTAGCTTACCGCGATGCGCTCAAGCAGTCGCTCCAAGAGAATCCAGAAGAGATTGCGCCTTATAAGATATTAAAACCAGCGGTGCAAGCTATCGAGCGTGTGGTTTTGCGTAAGCTTAAACTCTTTAACCATGTCAACTGACGAACTTGGGTCAAAGATTAAAACTTTCTTTCGCGGTGAAGTTCATCCTGAATCAGCGATGCTTGATACTTACAGCCGCGACGCCAGCTTACTTAAGGTTCGGCCGGTACTGATATTATTTCCACGCGATGCAATGGATATTGAACGCTTGGTAGAATTCGTGAAGGTTGAGAAACCTAAGAATTCGGAATTATCGATTACGGTTCGCGCCGCTGGCACTTGTATGTCTGGCGGTTCGCTTAATGAGTCAATTATTTTAGATGTGACGAAATTTATGGCCGGCGTGGTAAGAGTGGATGATGAATCAGCCACAGCTTTACCCGGCACTTATTATCGCGATTTCGAGCAGGCCACTCTCGCGCGCGGTCGCGTGATGCCGTCTTATCCGGCCTCACGCGAACTCTGTGCCATTGGCGGGATGGTAGGTAATAACGCTGGTGGCGAGAAGACCCTTCGCTATGGTAAAACCGAGGATTACCTTGATTCACTCAAAATTATTTTAAGCGATGGGAAAGAATACCTGATTAAACCGCTCGATCGCGTTGAACTTGATCTTAAGCTGGCGCAACAGGATTTTGAAGGAGAACTCTATCGGAAACTTTTTAAATTAATTACCGATCATGAAGCGGAGATCAAGGCGGCGAAGCCGCAAGTGAGCAAGAACTCGGCCGGTTATTATCTCTGGAATGTTTGGAGTAATAATATTTTCAATCTCTGCAAACTGATTGTCGGCTCGCAGGGGACGCTCGGCATTGTGACGGAGATTACTTTTCGGCTCGTACCAGTCAAGCCGATTTCCAAGTTGCTGGTTATCTTTTTGAAAGATTTAACCCCGGTAGCAAACTTGGTGAATGAACTTTTACCGCTTAAACCGGAAAGTCTTGAGTCGTATGACGATAACACTATTAAGTTAGCCTTACGTTTTTGGTGGGGGATTATGAAAGCGATGAAGGCGAAAAAGTTTTTCAAATTGATTGCCAGTTTTATCCCGGAGGTGTCTTTCCTCATTTGGGGTGGCTTACCTAAACTTGTGGTTTTGGCGGAATTCTCGGGTGATGATGAAAACAAAATTAATCAATCTTTGGTCATGGCGACAGAACGAGTTGCGAAACTCGGTCTCTTGCATCGCGTGACCAAAACGGCTGAAGAGGCATCGAAGTATTGGACGATCAGACACGAGAGTTTCAATCTTCTGCGTCATCATGTGAAGGGTAAACGAACCGCACCTTTCATTGACGACATCATTGTTCGACCGGAATTCTTGCCAGAGTTTTTGCCTAAATTGAGGATAATTCTCGATCGTTATCATTTGTGGTACACAATTGCTGGTCATGCCGGTGACGGCAATTTTCATATTATCCCACTCATGGGCCCTGAAGAATTGAAAGATACAAAAGTGATTACTGAAATCTCGGCGCTCGTCTATGATCTAGTCGTTTCTTATCATGGTTCAATCACCGCCGAGCACAATGATGGTATCATTCGCACTCCCTATCTCAAGAAGCTCTATGGGCCCAAAATCTGTGATCTTTTTCGACAAACCAAAGAAATTTTCGATCCGCAAAATATCTTCAACCCGGGCAAAAAAGTTGGCGGGACAATCGAATATCTCACCACCCATCTCTCCTCGACAATTTGAGTGGCACCTTTCCCTTTTTTAAAATCCGTGCATAATGGAGTAATGTTTACATTGCAGGCGGAAAAGCGAGAAATTTTTGGCAAGAAATTGAAGGCCCAACGCCAAACGGGGCATTTGCCGATCGTGATCTATGGCCATAAGAAACCCCCAACCTCACTCTTCGTTTCTCTTCTTGATTTCAAGAAAGTGCTTCAAACTGCCGGGGAATCCTCGATTGTTACTCTCACTGTTCCCACTGGGAAGGAGAGTGTACTTATTCATGATGTGACTTATCATCCGATTAGTCGTGAACCGATCCATGCTGATCTTTATATTGTCGAGCAGGATGTTGCCCTCAAACTTCATGTACCGGTTGAATACGTTGGTGTTTCGCCGGCGGTCAAGGAGCTCGGCGGTACCTTAGTCAAAGTACTTCACGAGATCGAGATCGAAGCTCTGCCTAAAGATCTCCCCGCCGAGATTACGATTAATATCGGAACTCTCGCTACACTCGAGAGCCAAATTCTAATTCGTGATCTTAAGTTACCAGTAGGAGTTAAAGTTTTGAACCGTTCCGATGAAGTAGTCGCCGCGATCTCGGTGGCGAAAGAGGAAGAGACAGAAACAGCGCCAGTGGATCTCTCGGCAATCGAGGTTGAGAAGCGGGGTAAAGAGCTTGTGGCCGATGAAAGTGGATCAACGTTGTCGGTGGAACCCGTTAAATCTCAAAAATAATTTTTATGCTATACTGTTGCCATGAGGCGATGGTTTTGGTTTATTACTGTCACGGTTAGTTTCGCCGCGACTTTTGTTTTTAGAACGTCAGTTTTCGCACAGACGAATGACGAGGTGGAACGTCGGAAGATGGCTCTGGAGACGGAGCTTCAAGTTGTCGAACAACAGATTGCCCAGCAGACGAAACTTCTTGGGGTCACCCAACAGCAGAAGTCGTCACTTCAGCGAGATCTGAATATTCTGAACGGCCAAATTAGTCGCGCGAAATTGATTATTAAACAGCATCAACTGGAGATTGAGCGTTTGAGCGGGGATATTCAGAAGAAATCTGGCACAATTGTTGAACTCACGGATAAAATTGAAAAAGACAAAACTTCTCTAGCCGAGCTTTTGCGTAAACGCCGCGATGCGGAAGAAGTGACAATTGTGGAATTATTTCTCGAGAACGATAGCTTGGCTAATTTGACTAATACTGCCGCTACTTACCAATATCTCGAAGATGCCATCCACCAGGCGTTTGTTGAAATGAGATCAGTGAAGACTCAAACTGAAGAGGCTAAGGTAGTGTTGGAAGATAAGCAACAGGCCGAAATTGATGCCAGACAAGCTATCGAGACAGAGAGACGTTTGATTGAAAAGAAAGAAGCTGATAAGCAACAGTTGTTATCAGTGACGAAAAATCAGGAAACTAATTATAAAAAATTATTGGCGGAACGGCAAAAACACGCGGCTCAAATTCGTACGGCACTCTTCGCTCTTCGTGATACAGCGGCGATTCCGTTTGGGGAAGCACTTGCTTACGCCAACAAAGCATCACAGAAGACGGGTGTCCGACCCGCGTTAATTCTAGCTATTTTGACCCAAGAGTCTAATCTGGGTAAGAATCAGGGTTCGTGCCTTCTCTCTAGTCTAGAAACAGGCGATGGTGTGGGGAAGAACACGGGTACGCCATTTGAAAAAGTAATGAAAGCCCCGCGCGACACCGTGCCCTTCCAAGACATTACTCGTCGTTTAAGTCGTGATTGGAAGCTGACGCCGGTCTCTTGTCCACTTGGTGTGCGTTATGTCTCGGGTCGCGGTTATGGTGGCGCGATGGGGCCTTCGCAATTTATCCCATCAACCTGGGAATTGTTTAAAGAGCGAATCGGGAAATTAGTTGGCTTATCGGGCGATAACGTGGATCCATGGAATCCAGAACAGGCAATTATAGCAACGGCGCTGTATCTAGCGGACTTGGGTGCGAGTAACGGTCGTTATACAGCAGAGATTAGTGCCGCTTGCAAATATTATGGCACCGGCGGCGCTAGCTGTTCTTACGGCAAGCAAGTATTGGCTAAAGTATCCGATATCCAACTCAACATGATTGATCTATTGCAAAATAGTTAATTGACTGTTAAAATCAACCCTAAGATGAAGTTTGATATTCATCCGGTTTACCATGAAGCGGCAGTGGTCACTTGCTCTTGCGGCGAGACTTTTTCTGTCGGCTCAACATTGCCGAAAATTCAGATCGAGATTTGCAGTGCCTGCCACCCCTTCTTCTCGGGTCAAGATAAGATTCTTGATACTGCCGGACGAGTGGAGAAGTATAAAAAACGTGATCTCAAGAGCGCCGAGATCAAAGTGACGAAAAAGCCAAAGAAGTTACGCGTAAAACCTAATGGAGTGGGCCGCCCTTCGAGATAATCCTAAGACAAATTATCTAGCCCTTGAGGCCGAACGGCTTCGGGGGCGGATTGCTGAACTCGAATATTTCGTATCAAGTGATAGTGAAATGAAGGAACTGGCCAATGGAGAAATTCAAGAATTAGTTAAACAAGAAAAAGTTCTCCACAAACAAGCCGAAAGAATTCTCGAGAGCGGATCAAGTTTGGATCAAGGGAAAGGTAGACAAATTGATAACCCCAATCTGATTCTTGAGATTCGAGCGGGGGCCGGTGGTGAAGAATCGGCTTTGTTTGCTTCAGAACTCGCCACGATGTATCAACGTTATGTCGCGACCCGTGGTTGGTCGTTCACTTTTATTTCAGAATCGAAAACAGGATTGAGTGGTTATCGTGAAGTTGTTTTCGAAATATCTGGCAACGGGGCTTATGTCGCTTTACAATACGAGAGTGGCGTGCATCGGATTCAACGAGTACCAGCCACTGAGAAGATTGGTCGAGTCCACACTTCGACGGCTTCGGTGGCAGTTATCCCTCTTCGACCAACCGAAACCTTTGAGATCAACCCCGTTGATCTCGAAGTTACCTTTAGTCGATCGGGGGGTGCGGGTGGACAGAATGTTAACAAGGTGGAGACGGCCGTCCGCATTTTACACAAGCCAACAGGGACGGTGGTGCGCTGTACCAGTGAACGAAGCCAGAGTCGTAATCGTGATAAGGCCTTCCTGATTTTACGCAACAAACTGGCCGATATTCACGAGTCAACGATTGCTATGAGTGCGGCTACTGAACGGCGCAATCAAATTGGCACGGCTGATCGGTCTGAGAAAATTAGAACTTACAACACTACTCAAGATCGGGTGACCGACCATCGTTTGAAGCAATCTTGGCATAACATTGACCGCATTTTTGCCGGTGAAATCGAACCAATCATCACCGCTTTGCAAAAGTTTTTTGACCCTGCTACACTTAAGCTATGATTACTAAGGTGGCTAATGATGTTGTTGAGGAACTTTTTCAGCGCGGGACTCACTACGGTTATTCGCGTTCTCGTCGCCATGCTTCAGCCAAACCCTACATTTATGGTTTCAAGAACCGATCCGCGATAATTGATTTGGAACAAACGATTGCTTCTCTTGAGCTGGCCAAAACTTTTCTTAAAGAATTGGCCTCGACGGGTAAGCAACTCTTACTTGTTGGCACTAAGCCAGAGGCGGTGCTGGTGATTGAGCGTGTGGCTGGGCGCCTCGAGATGCCTTATATCACTACACGTTGGATTGGTGGCACTCTCACTAATTTCACCGAGATTCGCAAGCGGATCGAACGTCTCAATGCGCTTAAGAGTGAACGAGATGGTGGTGGCTTTGGCGTTTACACTAAGCTCGAGCGCGCCAAGTTAGAAAAAGAAATCCAAGATTTGGAACGCTATTTTTCTAATCTAGTTTCTCTCACCAAACTCCCCGGCGCAATTTTAGTCATTGATTCTAAGGCCGAAGGGATCGCTGTGGCGGAAGCTCGGCGAGTAGGAGTGCCCATTATTAGTTTGTCGAGTACGGATTGTGATCTTACCTTGATTGATTATCCGATTGTTAGCAATGATGGGAGTGCTCAAAGTATTGAATATCTAGTCAATGCTTTAGCGCTGGCTTATGAATCCGGGAAGCAGTTAACCAGTGTTCCCATAATATGATTACTGTTAGGGAAATCAAATCTCTTCGTGATCGAACCGGTATCTCCATTGCCGAATGCAAACGAGCCCTCGAAGCATCGGCAGGTGATGAGAGCAAAGCGGTCGAGTGGCTTAAGGTGGCGGGGGAGAAAATTGCTGGGAAGAAGTTGATGCGAAGTTTGGGGGCGGGAATTATAAGTGCTTACATTCATTCAACCGGGACACTTGGTGCTTTGCTTGAGCTCCAATCCGAAACTGATTTCGTGGCCAAAAACAAAGACTTCCGTTTACTAGCTGATGACCTCGTTATGCACATCGCCGCGATGGCGCCGGAGGATGCGACTGAATTTTTAACGCAACCTTTTGTTAAAGATCCTAATCAAACTGTTGGTGATGTTATTAAGGGGGCGATTCAGAAGTTTGGCGAGAGAATTGAGATTGGCACTTGGCACCGACTCGATGCGCGTCCCAATGCCTAGTTTAGAATCGCGACTATGTTACTCATAATCACTATAATCTTGGCAATCAGCTCGTTTGCGGTGATGATAGTAATGATTTTTTCTGACCGCCGACGGCTCTCAATGGCTGATCCTCTCCTTTCCTATCAACCAGTGAATAATGTGATTGAACCCATAGTTTCGACTACCGCCAATGGTCTCATTGCGATCGTTCGTTACGCCGTTAGACATACTTCTATTAAGTTATTGATCGCTTTACGCTCCGTTGTTTCTTTTGGTCGAGCTCTGCTCTTTCACATTGAACAGCGTTTCTCGCGTCTTATCGATGCGGTTCGTGGTCGTGGGCCGACGCCAGGTGATCGCCATCGCGGATCGGTATCCTTCTTTCTAGAACAAATTAAGGATTACAAAGATGAAATGTCTCGCCGAGCAAATATTCGTTCCTAAGAATTTTTAAGTGGATATGCCAGCGTAGCTCAGTTGGTAGAGCAACGGTTTTGTAAACCGTAGGTCGTCGGTTCAAGCCCGACCGCTGGCTTCGACGCTTCAGCGGAGAACGGCCGAGAATTCGCTCGCCGTCCGCTCGCGAATTTTTCCATCCACGTCATTTACCTCCTCGTTTGTTAGAGTACGATCAAGGTGGCGATAAATTATTCGAAAAGTGTAACTCATTTTCCCCTCACCGAACTTGGCGGCATTCTCGTATTTGTCTAGAAGAGTTACTTCTTCTATCAGACTACCACCCAAATCACGAATTAGGTCAAAATAATTATTAGAGATGAAGGTATTAGGGGCGATAAAAGAGATATCGCGAATAATGGGCGGATATTTAGAAACTTCTTCGTATTTGTGCCCGAGTTTCAATTGTTTCTTCACCCGCGAGTCACTCGACCAGAGAAGACGAATGTCTGGTAAATCCATACTCAAGATGGCAAGACGTTCGAGTCCAAAACCAAAGGCCCAGCCGTTGTAGCCCTTCACGCCGAAATTAGCTAGCACTTCTTTTTTCGGTATTCCGCCGCCTAGAATCTCGATCCATTTAGCATTTTTCTCCACTTCCACTTCCAGACTTGGGTTGGTGTAAGGGAAAGTATCAGGGTTGAAACGGAGATTAATCTTCGGCCCAAAAAGATTTTTGGTGATGTCGGTGAGAATTTGTTTCAGATCGTCAATGGTTAGGGTGGCTTTCGAATCAGGAACTAAATACAACCCGCCCATCTGGTGGAAGACGTTTAGGTGACGACGATCAATTTCGTCTTTGCGATAAACTTTGCCGTAGCAGAAAACATTAAGTGATTTTTGGGCGGCGATTCTCTTTTTGATTTCTGGATCATTGAGATAGTAGTACCACATTACCGTATCGTGAGTCCGCAAAATATATTTATTGTCGACATAATAGGTATCGGAGTGGCTGCGAGCTGGATGATCAGGAGCGAAATTAAAGAGATCGAAACTAATTTCTGCGGAGACAATCTCGGGGATAGTGATGATGTCGAAACCCTTGAAGAAGGGAATATCTTTCACTTGTTCAACTAGAGCGTAGAGAGGGCTGTCGGGGGTGCGCGATAGATCAGGTAAATCCAAGTAGCACCGGAGGCGTTTGCCTTCAGTATCCTCTCGTTTCATTAGTGTCGTCAACAACCGCTTCTCTTCGTCAAGAGGCATAATATATTCAGCCATCACTCTATTGTAAGCATAAAATAGAAAAAAGAAAACTAGGCGTATAACTTTTACATTTACAACATCATTTTAAATTATTCCATAACTCCCACGGTCGTTGAAGATGTGGAAGGATTTGGTTTGAAAAATAATGAAGTCACTTTTTAATCCATATGTCAAGTATATTGAACCCACCTAAAATGCTATAATCATGACAAGTAAGTTATGCCCAAAGAGGCTAAAAGACGAAGGAAATATGACGCCGAGGACATCTTAGTTCTTGAGGGTCTGGAACCGGTACGCAAGCGCCCCGGGATGTACATTGGTTCAACCGGGGCCGATGGTCTACACCATCTCTTGGTAGAAATTTTTGACAATTCGCGAGACGAAGCAATGAATGGTGCCTGCGACGAGATCGAAGTGGTTCTTCTGCCGGATGGGATAGTGCGGGTCACTGACAACGGCGCCGGTATACCGGTCTCGATTCATAAAAAGACTAAGGTCTCGGCACTCGAGACGGTGATGACGACGCTCCACGCCGGTGGTAAATTCGAAGGTGAAGGTTACAATATCGCCGGCGGTCTCCATGGTGTTGGAGCGTCAGTGGTAAACGCGCTCTCTGAATGGACTCGGGTTTGGGTCTATCGTGACGGCGGGCAATATTTTCAAGAATATACGCGAGGAGTGAGGAAGGCACTGGTAAGGAAATTGTCAGCCTCGAATCTTCATGGAACGGTGGTAATGTTCAAACCAGATGCTCAAATTTTTTCCGAGCTGGTTTATGATTGGGATCGAGTCGTTAATCATCTTCGCGGTCAGGCTTATTTAGTTAAGAAATTGCGTATCAGAGCAATTGATGCACGAGGTTTTGATAAGTCGATTATTGAGAAAACCCCGTTTTTCTTGTCCAAGCTCGATCTCACTGTGCCGGCTAAAACTTTTTACTTCGAGGGCGGACTTCGTTCCTTCATTCGTTTCCAAATTCAGAATGAGAAGCCGATTCATAAATCAGTTTTCTATGTGGAAAAAGAAGCCAATGGTGTGATGGTGGAAGTAGCTCTTCAATACATTGATGATATCGCTCCGCGGGAGGTTAGTTATACTAACAACACTATTACACCGGAAGGAGGCACGCATTTAACCGGTTTCCGGACGGCACTAACCCGTGAACTTAATACTTACGCCAAGAAAAATAATTTCATTAAAGAAAACGATGATAATCTAACCGGTGATGATGTCCGCGAGGGTATTGTGGCGGTTATTTCTGTTAAATTAAAGAACCCGCAATTCGAAGGTCAGACTAAAGCCAAGCTCGGGAATGTTGAAGTCCGCGGCGCTGTGGAGACCGTTTTCAGCGAAGCACTAGCTCAATATCTCGAAGAGAATCCGGATGATGCTAAGTTGATAATTAATAAAGTTCTATTGGCGCTTGAGGCGCGTAAGGCCGCCAAGGCGGCCAAGGATAGTGTGTTGCGCAAAGGAGCACTTGAGGGGATGACGCTTCCGGGCAAACTCTCCGATTGCCAGACGAAGAAAGCCGAAGACGCGGAACTCTTCATCGTTGAGGGAGATTCGGCTGGCGGTTCAAGTAAACAGGGGCGCGATCGACAGACACAGGCGATCTTGCCACTCAAGGGCAAGATTCTCAATGTGGAGAAAACGCGGCTCGATAAAATTTTGGCATTCAAAGAAATTAAATCTCTGATTATCGCTCTCGGTACTTCCGTTGGTGACACTTTTACTATTGATAAACTTCGTTATCACAAGATAATCATCGCAACCGATGCTGATGTGGACGGAGCACACATTCGCACTCTTCTCCTTACCCTTTTTTATCGTTATCTTGAGCCGATTATCATCGGTGGTTACCTCTACATTGCCCAGCCGCCACTCTACAAACTGAAACAGGGGAAGGTTTTGTACTATGCTTACTCCGACGAAGAACGTGATGGGGTGATCAAGCGACTAGGAGGAAATAAACTTTTAGATTCTGGCGCGAACGAAGAAGAAAAAGAAGAAGAGGAGGAAAGGGAAGAAGGAAGGAGTGAAACTGAGACCCCGACTCGCAAGAGTAAAATTAGCATTCAACGATACAAAGGTCTTGGTGAAATGAATCCTGAAGAACTCTGGGAAACAACCATGGACCCCGAGAAGCGTATTTTGCGACAAGTAACAGTTGATGAGGCGGTTGAAGCTGATCGCATTTTCACTACCTTAATGGGCGACGAAGTCGAACCGCGCAAAATTTTCATCCAAACCCATGCCAAGATGGCGACACTGGATGTTTGACCAATAAATGAACTTCCGGTTTTTACCTCTACGTCTAAAGAAAGAAACTGTGTGAAAAATTGATTATACCAACTCCTCACGATCGTGCTGAAGTGGAACAATAGTTCATTTTTCCATAGTTCTTCTACTTTTTCTCTCCAATCTCCGTTTGCAATCGGATTATCAAATCGACGGTTGAAATACCCTCCAATTTTTCGGTTCGGCTCTCGACGGTTAATTTGCCAACTTGAACTTCTTTATCACCGATCACAATTAGATAGGGAACTTTTTGCAGTTTATGATTTCTGATTTTTTTACCCAAACTCTCATTACTCTCATCTAGCTCAACCCGGATTTGTCCTTGTCGCAATTCCTCGTAAACTGTTTTTGCGTATTCTTGATGCGCTTCACCAATCGGTAGGATAACAGTTTGCACCGGTGCTAACCACAGCGGAAAGGCGCCGGCGTAATGCTCGATCAAGAAAGCCATTACCCGTTCGGTTGTGCCAATCGAGGAGCGATGAACGGCGAAAGCGCGTTCTTCTTTACCACTTTCGCCGATGTAAGTAAGATTGAAGCGCTCGGGCATGCAGAAGTCATATTGGACAGTGAAGGCGGTGTCTTCTTTGCCGTTCACGTTTTTCATCTGAATATCAATCTTCGGTCCATAGAAAGCAGCTTCACCCTTCGCTTCCTCGAATTGCCCATGTCGCTTTTGTAATAGTTGGCGTAAGAGCACCTCACCTTTTTCCCAAGCGGTATCGTTCTTATAATATTTCTCGCTATTAGCGCGATCGCCGAGTGACAAGCGATAGCGGTAATGTTTACCGAGATGCAAACCAAGAATACCCGTCACATGCTCAATCAAGTCGAGTGCCGTGGCAATCTCTTTGATCGCTTGTTCTTCCGAGGCACAGATAATATGGGCGTCAGCAAGACACATGACCCGTGTGCGTTGGAGCCCCATTAATTCGCCGGACTGTTCATAGCGATAGAGCTTCGCTAGTTCGGCAATCCGCATCGGCAATTCACGATAGCTATGTGGTTTAGACAAGTAAAGTTGGAAGTGGTGTGGGCAAGTCATCGGTCGAAGCATAAACTCATCTTCGTCAATCTTGATCGGTGCGTACATCGAATCTTGATAGTACGGATAGTGTCCCGATTTCTTGTAGAGTTCCAAACGAGCAATGTCCGGTGTGCTTACGTGTTGGTAACCGCGCTTGATTTCTTCGTCGATGATAAAACGTTCGAGAACTCGCTTGACCGTTGCTCCTTTGGGTAAGAACATTGGGAGTCCTTTACCTACTGTAGGGTCAATATAAAACAGGCCTAATTGTGGCCCCAATTTCTTATGGTCTCTCTCCTCGTTTGTCTCCATCGGGATTTAGCATATCATAACTCTTTTGCTCCTTCCAGAATAACGCTTGGTTCTCCGTTGCGTAGGGATAACCGTCCGCGGACAACCAGACACTTCTCGGGAACGATCAATTCTTTGTATTGCTCATAAGAACGATTGAAGATGACAACCTCGATTTGATCAGTGAAGTCGGCAAGTTTGAAGAAGGCCATCCGTTCGCCACGTTTAGTCAGAATGTTCCGAACTTCTTCCACCAGACCACCGACGACCACCGACGACCCTTCTCCTTTCTGTTTGAGATTTTTAATACTGTTCTCGGTAGTGAATTTGGCTCGAAAAGGTTCTAGGGGATGTCCGGATATGTAGAGACCGAGTAACTCTTTCTCCCAAGCCAACTTTTCGCGCAAGGTGGCCGGTGGCGCTGGATCAAGTTTTAAACTCGGGACACTCGATGTATCAGCCATAAGGGTAAAGAGTGATTCCTGATTCCTTTTACTTGTGTCGGCGTCACGATTGTAGGCCAAGAGACGATCAATATTCGCGAGCATGGTTGCCCGATCGGTACCCAGAGAATCCATTGCTCCGGCCTGGATGAGCGCCTCGAGAGATTTCTTATTTAAGTTGCGATGGATAATCCGTTCCAGGAAGTCAGAAATAGATTGGAAGGAACCGTGTTTTTTTCTCTCTTCGACAATCACGTTAGCAATTTCGGCCCCGAGGTTTTTTATCGTATAGAGGCCGAAACGAATTTTATCACTCGGGGTCTTGACCACTGTGAAGTCGCCGAAACTCTCGTTAACATCCGGTGGTAGAACCGGCAGTCCCATTCTCACGCATTCGTTAATTACCTCGGTGATCGTTTCGAGATTCCCGGATTCCGCCGAGAGCACGGCGGTCATGTATTCGGCTGGATAATTTGCTTTCATGTAAGCCGTTTGATAAGCCACTTTGCCGTAACTGGCGGCATGCGCTTTATTGAAGCCATAACCTTGAAAAGGTTCGAACAGATCCCAAAGCTCCTCCGCCTTTTCTTTTTTCATTCCTCCATTTTTGATACAACCTTCGACGAAAAGAATGTGTTGCTTGGCCATTTCTTTAGGAATTTTTTTACCAACGGCTTTACGAAATTTGTCGACCTCTCCCCAGGAATAACCGGCCACCTCGGTCGCCGTCATCAGGAGATCGTCTTGATAAACCAACACCCCATAAGTCGTTTCCAGAAAATTTTTCATTTTTGGATGAAAAAATTTGATTGGTTTCTTTCCATGCTTGCGGGCAATATATTCATTAATATTATCCATCGGACCGGGACGGTAAAGAGCCACCATGACGTTGATATCATGAATCGTTGTCGGTCGAAGTTCTTTGAGACTTTTGGTCATCCCGGAACCGTTCAATTGGAAAAGGCCGGTGGTTTCGCCGCGGGCCAGGATGTCAAAAGTTTTTTGATCATCGAGAGGAATTTTCTCGATCTTGATCTCTTTTTTATGAATTTTTTTTACCAATCGAATGGAATCTTCGAGAATAGAGAGATTTCTGATTCCCAAGAAATCGAGTTTAAGGAGGCCGGCGTCTTCGATAGCGTGCATGTCGTATTGAGTGATAATCTTTCCCCCCTTCGGATCAAGTTGGACAGGGACATAATCAGTGATCGATGAGGGGGCAATAACCACGCCGGCGGCGTGAACCGAAATGTGACGGGCCCCACCCTCAATTTTCCTGGCGAGATCGATGATTTGTTTAGATTCTGGTTCCCGCTCGTAGGCGGTTTTGAATTCCGGGGTCAATTCCAGGGCATGCTTGATGGTCATCGGGAATCCCTGTGAACCCATGGGGATTAGATTGGCCAAGCGATCACCGATAGCGTAAGGAAAACCAAGAGCGCGGGCGACGTCGCGGACGGCACCACGTGCCATCATTGAGCCGAAGGTGCCAATCTGGGCAACTTTGTCTTCGCCGTATTTCTTTTTGACATAGGTGATGATCTCATCGCGGCGCTTGTCGGCGAAATCCATATCAATATCTGGCGGCGACGGTCGGTCGGGATTGAGAAAACGTTCGAAGGGTAATTTATAGATCAGAGGATCAACGCCAGTGATGCCGAGAAGATAAGAGACGAAGGATCCGGCCGCTGACCCCCTAGTATTGGTGAAGATTCCTTGTCGCTTTGCCTCACTGATGATGTCGGACACCACCAAAAAGTAGGGAGAATAACCTTTGTCGGTTATGACTTTGAGTTCGTGGTCAACTCGAGCCGTTGCCTCGGCGCGCGAGCCCGGATTGCCCAAGAGGTAATCGGCGAGGCATTCCCTGGTTTGTTTGATCAACAATTCATCGTAGCTCTCACCTCGCGCGAGAGGATATTTCGGGAAAACCCATTTTCCTAGCTCGAGTTCTATGTTGCAGAGTTCAGCAATGCGCAAGGTGTTCTCGAGGGCTTCGGGTGTGTCGGTGAAGAGTCGAGCGGCTTCCTTCTGATCAATGAAGGAGAAATCTTCTCCGGCCGCCGAGAAACGTTTGCTGTCATCAAAATTGTTTTGCTGAATAGCAACAAGGGTGTCATGAGCTTTAGCGTCATCCGGTTCAAGATAATGAGAATCGTGAGTGGCGACGAGTGGAATTTTGGTTTGCCGAGCGAGCTCGATTGTCGCTAAACGAATAGCGTTCTGGGTCTCGATCTTTGGGTGGTTCATAATTTCTAGAAAATAATTTTCTGGACCAAAGATCTCACGATATTCGCGAACTATCGTTTCGGTACGAGACTGATCGCGAGATTGAAGGGCTCGCCCCAACTCGCTCGCCATGCAGCCGGAGAGACAGATAATTCCCTCGTGATGCGTGACGAGCAATTCCTTATCCATGCGAGGTTTGTAATAGTAGCCTTCGAGGTTCGCGGCGGTCACTAACTTAATTAAGTTTTGATAGCCAGTGCGATTCTTGGCAAGCAAGGTGAGATGATAACGTTTGTTGTCGATGTTTGGCTCTTTGTCATGCCGCCCCCGGACGGCGATGTAGGCCTCGACGCCAATAATCGGTTTGACTTCGGCGCTCTGGCAAGTTTTGTAAAACTCAATGGCCCCATAGAGATTGCCGTGGTCAGTGAGAGCGAGGGCGGGCATACCGAGGCGCTTGGCTTTATTCACGAGACCATCAATTTTCGAAAGTCCGTCAAGAAGGGAATAGTGCGAGTGTGTGTGAAGATGGACGAAACTCATAATTATTGGGATTATAGCATGTTAAACTATTAGGAATGAGAGTCAAAAAGACGCAATACATAATCGGCATTGATGAAGCGGGGCGAGGGCCATTGGCTGGGCCAGTTAGCGTTGCGGCTGTTGCCACCATGTCAAGGCTTAGCCTTGACAATAGATTGCGAGATTCGAAAAAGTTATCGGAGAAGAAGCGCGAGCAATGGTTCAAATGGTTAAAGCAAAAACAGAAGAGTGGTCAACTTAAATTTACGGTCTCACTCGTGGGCGAAAAAATAATTGATCGAATTGGAATTGTCCTGGCAATTAGAATTGGTATTAAGCGATGCTTGTCACGTCTTACTTTGAATCCTAAACAATACCAAATCTTGCTTGATGGGAGTCTTTATGCGCCAAAAATTTACCGAAAACAAAAAACGATTATTCGCGGTGACGAGCAAGTGCCGATAATCATGCTAGCTTCAATCGCGGCCAAAGTGCGCCGCGACCAGCGAATGTGCAAATTGGCTTTAATTCACCCCGATTATGGTTTTGAAATTCATAAGGGTTACGGTACACGCTCTCACTACGTGGCGCTTCGCCGCCGTGGTCTCTCACCCCTCCATCGTCGGTCATTCCTTAAAAATTTTCAACCTTGATTTGCTCGCGAATGAGAAGGATGCTAAGATATAGGTATGGTTGTTCGAATGAGACATACGCGGGCGCATACCGGTAATCGCCGGTCGCATCACGCACTCGCCACTTTGCGGCTCGCGCGGTGTGAGAAGTGTGGCCAAGCGCGTCGCCAGCATACGGCCTGCGCGAATTGTGGTTTCTATCACGGCCGAGAAGTGATTAATGTGCTTGCTCGATTGACCAAAAAAGAAAAGAAGCGCAAAGCCAAGGAGCTTGAAGTTAGAATGGGAAAGAAGGTTTAAGTTTCTAATCTATCACCCGTCCAAGGCGGGTGACCTTTAATGGCTAATAGGCATTTGTCAAGAAGTATTGCGACTCAATCACTCTTCGAGTGGGATTTCAATGGCCAGCAAAATGGTGTGATTGATCGAATTGTGGATCGCAATCTTAAAGAATTCGCCCCCGGTCTTGATGATCGAGTGTTTGTTGACCGGCTGGTGCATGAAGTGGTGGTTGGTCGACGGAAGCTCGATCACATCATCGAGAAAGCGGCGCCCGAATGGCCGATTGAGAAAATTGCGATCATCGATCGCAATGTTTTGCGGATTGGGCTTTGGGAACTTCTTTTCGCTGATCGGAAAGAAGTGCCGGCGCGAGTGGCGATCAATGAAGCGATTGAAGTGGCTAAAACCTATGGTGGTGAGAATAGCGGTAAGTTTGTAAATGGCGTTCTTGGCACAGTGTATAAAGAGATCGGTGAACCCGGGAAGGATGATGTCCCCCTTAAGAAGAAACGGCTTAAGGATGTTCCCTACGAAGATATGCCGATCGAGAAGTTGGGTGGAGCGGTGATTTACGCGCGGCATCCGGACGGTGCTCCGCGCCTCGCTTTCGTTCACGATATTTTCGGTCACTGGACGTTGTCTAAGGGGCATTTGGAAAAAGATCAAGTTGAAGAAATAGCTACGACTCGCAAGATTAAAGAGGAGATTGGTATTGATATTAGAATTATTGAAAAACTGGCTGAGAATGAATATGTCGCATCGAATCCGGAGACGGGCAAGATTCGAAAACGAGTCACTTATTATCTAGCGGAAGCTCCTTTCCAGCCACTCAAACTAGAGGAAGGAAAGGGTGGTCTCGATGATGTTCGTTGGTTTCCCCTCACTTCTGTGCCCGAGCTCAAAATGTATGATGATGTTGTCCCGATTGTTACCCGGGCACTCAATCGACTTTCGAATATTTAATTGCCAATGCCCCAACCAGATTTCCATATTTTTGAAAAGACAGTCGGAATTACCTTCCGCAATCTTAAATTACTCGAACAAGCTTTCACTCATCGTTCTTATCTTAATGAGAATCTGCGTTCCGGGCTCAATCACAACGAGCGATTAGAGTTTCTCGGTGACGCAGTGCTTGAACTTGCTACCACCGATTACCTCTATCGCCATTATCCAGATAAGACGGAGGGTGATTTGACCGCTTATCGGGCGGCGCTTGTCAATACTGTCACTATTGCCCAAGTGGCGGCCGACATTGGTCTCAACGATTATTTGCTTTTATCACGCGGCGAAGCTAAAGATATTGGTCGAGCAAGACAAGCGATCCTCGCCAACACTTTTGAATCACTGATCGGCGCGTTTTATCTCGATCAAGGGTTTGAAGTTGCACAGGGATTTATAAATAAGTATTTAATACCGCGGGTTGGGCAAGTGATTGCCGAGCGGCGATCACAAGATGCTAAAAGTTTTTTCCAAGAACGAGCCCAGGCTGAAACCGACATAACGCCAGCGTATGAGCTCCTTCGAGAATCAGGTCCAGATCATGACAAAACTTTTACCGTTGGCCTTTATATTGGCAAAGAGCTAATGGCGACCGGCAGTGGCCATTCTAAACAAGAGGCCGAACAAGTGGCCGCTCGCGAAGGGTTGAAACGCCGCGGTTGGACCGAATAATTTATTATGCGCCTCACGAAGCTCGAACTAACTGGTTTCAAGTCATTTGCCAAGAAAACGGAGTTCCTTTTTGAAGCGTCAATTACCGCGGTCGTTGGGCCGAATGGTTCGGGGAAATCAAACATTGCCGAGGCTTGTCGTTGGGTACTCGGCGAGCAATCACTCAAGTCGCTTCGTGGTCGACGGGGAGAAGATTTTATTTGGAATGGGACTGGTCGAGAACGCACTAATCGGGCAGTTGTTAATGTTACTTTCGATAACCATGATCACAAGTTTCCACTTGATTATGACGAAGTGACGATTGGTCGCGAGGTGGAACGGGATGGAACCAATATCTATAAGATCAATCGTTCATTGGTTCGACTTCGCGATGTGACCAATTTACTAAACGCGGTCTCGATCGGCGCTTCGGGTTATCATATTATGAGTCAGGGGGAAGCGGATCGTCTTTTGAGTGCCAATGACATCGAGCGGAGACAAATGATCGAGGATGCTTTAGGATTGAAGATTTATCAAGCGCAAATTAGCGAGAGTGAAAAGAAGTTGGCGAAGACACAAATTAACCTTCGCGAAGTGGAACTCTTGCGGCGAGAGATTACTCCCCACTTGCGCTTCTTGAAGAAAGAGATGGAGAAAATTGGGCGCACCCAAACTTTGCGGGCCGAGCTCAAGAAGTTGGCGCTCATTTACTTTGCCACTGAGGCGCATTATCTTACCAGCGAGCGCGAAGTGGTCGAGAGAACGAAGGTTGAACCACAAATGGTGCTGACCGAGATTGCCACTCGATTTGAAATTCTAGCGCAAAAGGAGGGAATATCAGCAGAAGATCCGCCTCTAGCTCAAAAGCTTCGAGGACTTGATGAACGGCTCGGCCGTCTGGCCGAGGAGCGCAATGAAATAAATCGCGCGGTGGGGCGCCTCGAAGGACAAGTTGAGGCTTGGGAAAGTGTTGTTGGGCCAAAGAGTGAGGAGACTGTTTCCAAATCAGCCGTGGCGGTTTTAGCCCAAGAGTTGGAAACGACTCTTGAAGAAGGTCAAGAATCTAATGACTTACTTCTGCTCCGCCATTTACTTGATAAGGTGGCCGAGATTAGCCACCGCCTTCGAATTTTGGGTGGCAGTAGTGTTTCTCCGGAGAATAAGGGGCAGACGGCCGCACTTGTGCGTCTAAATTCAGATCGAGAAAAGTTTAATCAGAAATTAATCACGCTTGCGGTCGAGTTCACTAAACTAGAAACGGAACGGAAGAATACTCGTAACGTTTGGGACCACGAACGCGAGAATCGGCAGGGGATGGAACGAGAAATTTTCGAACTCAAACTTCGCCAAGCCGAGAGTGAGACTAAGCGCGCC
>Ga0209542_10002741_pt1 | contig 38909 bp, 33 predicted proteins | sample RifCSPhighO2_01_FD_184028 | JGI IMG/M metagenome (GOLD analysis project Ga0209542, IMG submission 184028) | Soil microbial communities from Rifle, Colorado - Rifle CSP2_plank highO2_0.1 (SPAdes) (version 2) | ecosystem: Environmental > Terrestrial > Deep subsurface > Rock core/Sediment ... | reverse complement strand
CGAGAATAGAAACTTAATTAAGTAAATTTGCACGAGATTTTTTGGTTTTTGATTGTATCAATTGAACAATTAAAACCCAATCTCTTGCAAAGGAGCAAAAAATGCAAAAACCTAATAGATCTTTTGCAAAAAAGGTCTTTGCTGCGGGTTTAGCAGTTTCGACTGCGGTCTGGGCTGGCGCCGGTCTTTTGGCGTTGCCTGTCGCCGCTGTTGATGCTCACCCAGATGGTACCCTAGTGCTTTCTGGCGGAACGGTCTGGCACGTAGTCGACACGAACAGCGACGGTACTGCTGACGGTCGTCACGGCGTCGATTCTTTGGCGAAATTCTACTCAAACCGGTTTGATTTCGCTGACGTAGTTCCTGCCAACTCCGTTGACACGGGGCTTGCTGACCTCGGCTTGATGCCGTGGGGCAGCGGTGTCCTGTTTAACGATGGCGGCACAGTGTATCAAGTCTCTGGCGGAACAAAGCACGGCTTTACATCAGCCGCGGTCTTCACTGGTCTTGGCTTTAGCTTTGCCAATGTCATGAGCGCCGGTTCTCTTTCTTCTGTTCCAGCCGGTGCGAATCTCGACAATTCCAGCGCTGCTCACCTCGAGGGCACTTTCGTGAACTCGGGCGGCACGATCTGGAGGATCTCGGCAACGGGCCGCCAAGGCGTCCCCAGCCCCGAGGTCTTTTACTCTCATGGCGGTCAGTGGGGCGAAGTAGTCGGCGCTAATTCTGCCGACCTCTCGCTTGCCAACGAAGGCAACGCGGGCTTCCGCGCGGGTCTTCTGATCAACGATGGCGGCACAATCTTTGCCGTTACTTCGTCCACGAAACGCGGCTTCCCGACGGCCTCCTGTTTCACCGATTTTGGCTTTAGTTTTGCCAATGTCCTGGTAGGCGGTACTTCGGGCCTCACTGCCGGTGCCAATCTTTGCGATGGCACAACGCCTCCTCCTCCGCCGGTCTCCTCGACCGGTAACTTGACCGTATCCCTCGCTGGCGACACGCCGGCTGCGGGAACGGTTGTGGAGAACGCGGCGCGCGTTGGTTTCACGAAAGTGAACCTCACCGCCACGGGCGGCGATGTCACGGTTGACTCGCTGACTGTGGAGCGGATGGGTGTTTCGACCGACTCAAACTTCACGGATATCATTCTCCTTGACGTTTCTGGCGGCACTGCGGTCGGGCAAGCGAACCAAATCGGCAACGAGCGGTCGCTCAGTTCGACTCACCGCGCGACATTCGGCGACAATATCAGCGTTCTAAACGGCACGACCAAGAGCGTCATGATCGCGGCCAACATGGCTGCGGCCTTGAACTCTGCCGACCAGGCCTCCTTGGCTTTGGTTGATATGGCACTCGTTGGTTCTGCCACGCGTTCAGGTTCCCTGCCGGTCAACGGCAACCTAATGACCATGAACGGTTCGGTCGTGATCGCCGCGGTAACCGTCAAGGCAAGCGCGTCTCCTTCGGCCACCACGCAAAACGTGGGGACGCAGGACTACATCGTGGCTGCTTTCCAGATCATCAATGACAGCACCGAGAAAGTCGAAGTCCACAGCATCAAGCTGACGCAAAACGGCAGCGCTGGCGACAACGACATCGTGAACATGGATTTGATGATGGACGGCACGGTGCAGACAACCACTGCAAAAATGGTGAACAAAGAGGTTATCTTTAGCCTCTCCTCCCCGATCGTCCTCGACAAGGGGCAGACCAAGAACTTTGATGTCCGCCTCGACATCGCCGACGGTTCCGGACGCACCATTGACCTGCAGATCGAATCCAAAGCGGACGTTGTGGTGAAGGGCCAAACTTTTGGCTTCTTCGTACTGCCGACTTACCAGGACTCTGCTGCTGCGGCGGACACCACTTCACCGTTCTATGATCCGAACGCGACCAACATCGGCAATGGTTCGATCACTTTCTCCAAGGGTGTGATGAGCTCGCTCAACATCTCTGAAGGAGCTTCGGGCCAGGCCTTGGGTGCTTTCAAGAGCACAGTCCAGGGCGAAGCGATTCGGGTTACCCAACTGATTATTGGAGTAACAACCACACATACTGATATCAATCCTGATATCAGCGACCTCATCGTCAAAGACGAGAACGGGGTCTCGGTGGCGGGTCCGTTTGATCCGTCCGAATCCTCGGGCTTCATCTCAATGGGCAGTGCGACCTCGACCGATACGATTATTTTCCCGGTCGGTACGCACAGCTACACTATCTACGGCACGCTCAACTCCGACTTCGCCGCCAACGACACCATCGTGTTGCGGTTGTCGGATCCGGATGGTTTGGTCACGGCCAAAGGCGAAGTCACGAACCAAACAATCACTGCCGGTCCGACCTCTGACTTGTCCCTCGACACAGTCACGGTCAAAACTGGCGGATTGAATGTCTCCACGTCAGTAACCCCAGCGGCGCAATCCGTGATTGTCGGTACTACCGGCTTCACGTTTGCGAACTTCGTGTTTGACGCGGGTGGTTCCGGCGAGGACATTCGCCTCACCCAGTTGCTCGTACCGCAAAGAACGGACGGCAACAACGAACAGTCGCAAATCGCGAACCTGCAGCTCTTTGACGGCGCGACCGGCCTTCTGCCGATCATCCAGCCGGCAAACGTTGCGGGGACGGCGGCTACTTCGACCTTCTCGTTCACCAACGCAGTTGTCATTACCAAAGGGACCAGCAAGACCCTGACCCTCAAAGGTGACATCGTCTCCGGCGCTGCCGACGACGACCACACCTTTGGTTTGAGCAACTCGGACCTGGTGACCGCGACTGGCGCGACGACAGGCAACACGGTTACCGAAACGGTTTCGGTAAGCGAAGGTCAAACGATGACCATCGCCTCGTCCGGGACGCTGACCGTGGCGACCGACGCTTCCAGCCCGAGCTCCGGTGCATTGCTCGTGGGTGGCGCGTCCAAGGTCACCGTTGGCGAACTACGCGTAACGGCCCTCAACGAAAACATCGACATCACTGGAATTCATCTGGATCGCACGCAGGTAAACGGCGGTCAGCTCAACGATGAGTTCTCGATGGTCTACCTCTTCGACGGCACGACGCAGATCGCCGCGATTGCTCCGACCACAACGGCGGAGATTACCTTCGAAAACCTCGACGGGAAATTTGTCATCCCGAAGGGTTCGACTGGTAAGAAACTGACGGTCAAAGTGGACACCCAGGACGTCACCAATAACCAGGGCGACGGCAATGTGGCCGACTCTGGCGACGGGGTGAGTTTCTCGGTGGCCCAGGACAAGTACGAAGCCAAAGGCGTATCTTCGGGTACCGCCATTGCCGCGGGCAGCAAGTCCGGCACGTTCACCGGGGAGGCATTCACTGTCTACCGCAGCGTCCCGACTTGGGCCAAGCTGTCGCTCTCGAGCAACACGCTTGTCAACTCCTCCGGCGTTCCGCTGTTCAAGTTCCGCTTGACGGCTGACCCGAAGGGCGATATCGGCTTCTACAAAGCCTCCTTCGCGCTCACGACCACCACTGCCAGCGTAACGGCACTCCAGCTCTTGGAAGAGCCGAACACGGGCAGCGAAGTCGATCTGACCGCCGATGGCGGCCGGTTGCCCAACATCACTTTGGTTTCGTCTACTGACGGGACCGGTGAACACGCGATCCACATCCTGTTCCAGACCAACTCTGGACTGGGTTTTGGCAATGGTGGAATCTTCCGCACGGTTGCGGCGGGAACCTCCAAGACCTATGAATTGCGCGGTACAGTCGCGAACTCGGTCACGGGTTCGACACTGTCTGTTGCGTTCCGGGGTGATAGCCAGTTTGGTGTGCTCCCTGCATATCCAGACTGTGCCGGTGGCGCTACTGTGGGCGATCAAGCCTGCACTGGTATCGCTGACGCGGCCAAGGGTAAGTTCGTCTGGTCAGACCTGCACTGGGGTAACAGTTCCTCCACTGCGACCAACACGGAACAGTGGTTCAACGGTTTCCGAGTGTCGGGTATGCCAGTAACTTCGACAGCTGAATTGCTGACGAGGTAACGGACACGACCACACATCTTGTAAAGTTGTCTTATCTGCCTCGGCTTGAAACCGAGTCAAGACGGGAAACTTTACTCGATAAAACACCCCCCACTTTCTTCGGAAAGTGGGGGGTTGTTTTTATACCCGTCTTTTGTTAAAATCTTCTTATGTCAAAATTGTACAAAATATTGATTGTAATTCTTCTAGTGGCAGTCGCCGGAGTTTTTCTCTATTATCAGTTTCGCGCTCCAGAAGCACCCGATCAAAACCTAGAGGAAATGAAAACAAGCATAGTCGCGCCGCCGGTGGTGAGCGCGACCAATCTGAGCGAGCAGGACAAGCAGAAATACCTGGATCGCTTTGAGGAACAAAAGAAAATCGCCTTTGATTCCAACTTCGACAACCTCCAGAACATCAACGAGCTCGGTATGCTCAAAAAAGTGCTGGGGGACCTCGACGGGGCGCGCGTCGCCTGGGAATACGCGGGCATCATCCGGCCCGGAAACTCTTTGACGTTCGCCAACCTGGCCGCGATGTATCACTATGATCTGAGACAGTTGGATAGAGCCGAGGAAAACTACCTCATCACCATCCAGAACGACCCCGACGATATTTCGACCATCCGCAATTTTTTTGAATTGTATGTTTACGATTTCAAGGACGGCGCGCGAGCCGAGGGTTTGATCATGGACGCGATTGCCAAAAATCAAGAAAGTCCCATCCTGCCGGATCTGTATACATTATTGGGAAGCTTTTATCTCGATACCGGCCGGATCAACTTGGCCATCGAATATTATCAAAAACACCTCGATCTGAATCCGGACAACGAGGCGGTGAAAAAAGAGATCGAACGGTTACGCGCTTTGCCCCAGTAATTCGCGGTAGACTGACTCGGTTTTCGAGATCATCTGGGACAAGGAAAACTGTTTGACTCGCTCTCGGGCACTGTCCCCGAGAGTTTTTGCAAATACGGCGTCGCGGAGAATCTGTTTGATGGCTCCTGCCAGAGCCCCGGAGTCGTTTGGCGGCACCAACAGACCCTCGCGGTCCGAGGTAATGGCCTCAGGGATGCCACCGACCCCTGTCGCGGCGATAGGCAGGCCAGCGGTCATTGCTTCGAGGATGGTGTAGGGAAAACCTTCTTTGAGGGAGGACGATACATAGACATCGAAAGCGGGGAGGAGCCGCCTCGCCCGGTCCCCGTCCGGATCGGAGATGCTGACCGTTCCGCCTTTCCCAATGACGCATAATTTTACTTTTGGAAAATCTTTTTGAACCAGGGAGAAAGCCGCGCGCAGATTCGGCAGCCCCTTTGTTTTGTAGTTATGCGCAATGGTGCCGATGACAATGTCGTCCGGGGCGATTTTTTCCTCGCCGTATTGGTTGAGCACCCTCCTCGCTTCATCCCGGCTCAAAAAATCGATTTCGCCGATGCCGTTGTGGATGGTGGCGAGCTTTTCCGGCGTTATCACACTATTTTTTAGGGCGGCTTCATGGTCGTTTTGAGACACGGCGATAATTTTCGCGCGGTACCCCCTCACCAATTTTTCCGCCCCTAGGTAGAACATTTTTTTCAGCGCTGATCCGGGCTCCAAAAATGCGAAGCCATGCGCCGTAAAAACTACGTTGCGCGCGCCAGCCATCGCGGCGGCAATACTGCCAACAAAACCCGCTTTGGTGCTGTTGAGATGAACTATGTCAGGCTTTACGGCTTGAATGAGACGGCGAATTTCCCACAAAACCAGAAGGTCGTGCCACGGATTGATCGCGCGTTTCAGATGTCGCAGGACTCGGGTGCTGATTCCGGCGGCGGATAACTTTTTCTCCAGATCCCCCCGTTCGTTACCTACAGCGACAGTGACTTTGTACTGTTTTGGATCAAGACCGGTGGCGAGGTCGTAGACGTAGCGCTGTGCGCCGCCCATTTCGCCTTGGGTGATGATGTAGAGGATTTTGATAAGGTTTGCGGATTGACGCTTAGTCATTTTATTGGCATAATACACAAGTATAAGTATAAGTTGCTAACGCGATGGAAGACAAATCAACAGCGGTAAAAAACTTGGGGGAGAGCAGTCAGCAGACCCTGCCTCATAATCTGCCGCAGAACAAACCCGGGCTGAAAATCGGCGTGATTGGCGGCGGTTATGTCGGCGGCACGGTGGCGCGGTGGTATCGCGAGCACGGCGCGACCGTCAAGGTTTACGATAAATTCCGGGACAGCGATCCGGTGAAAGAGGTTTTGCGCCAGGATTATATTTTTATCGCCGTCCCGACGAATTTTGACGGTAAAGGCATCGACCTATCCGCGATGGACGACGCCATGCAAAATGCTTCCAAATCCAGCGCCAAGGCCGTGATAATCAAATCCACGGTCGTGCCCGGGACAACGGATCACTATCAGAAAATGTATCCGAAAATAAAGATTCTATTCAATCCCGAGTTTTTGACCGAGTCGACCGCTTTCCAGGATTTTGGCTACCCGGACCGGCAGATCATCGGTTATACCGATCAAAGCTACGGTCTGGCCGCGGACATCGAGGCGATACTTCCGCTCGCCCCGTTCGTCCGGATGGTCCCCGCAAACGTCGCGGAAATGGCAAAATATTTTGGCAACACTTGGTTCTCGGTAAAAGTCGTTTTTGCCAATCAGATGTATGATCTCTGCGATAAATTGGGCATCGACTATGGTTTGGTCCGTGATATCGTCGGGGCAGACCGGCGGATTGGCCGTTCGCACTTGGATGTGACGCACGGCGGCTACCGGGGTTACGGCGGCAAATGTTTGCCGAAAGATACGCGGACTTTGATCAGTTTTGCCAAAGAGCACGGTGTTGATTTGGAACTTTTACGGGTGGTGGAGGAGATTAATAAGCGGCTAACTGGCGGAGTGGATCGATAAACCCAACACCACCTCGCGCATGTTAATATTTTAACTACTTCAACGCAATTTTTATGCGGGCATTGGTAACAGGCGGTGCTGGATTTATCGGTTCTCACATCGTTGACCGGCTGATAGCAGAAGGCAACGAAGTCATAGTTCTTGATAACCTCACAACCGGGAAACAGGAAAACGTAAATCCGCGGGCGACCTTTGTAAAAACCGATATTATCGATTATGAAAAAATTGCCCCGCATTTCGCCGGTGCAGAGGTAGCATTTCATTGCGCGGCGCTGGCGAGGATTCAGCCTTCCATCATAAATCCGTTGCCGCCTAATTCAGTCAATATCACCGGCACGTTAAATGTACTTTGGGCAGCCCACAAGGCGGGAGTCAAAAAGGTTGTTTATTCCGCTTCCTCTTCGGCGTATGGTGACCAGACCGAATTTCCTCTTCGCGAAGACATGACTCCGAAACCAAAGACGCCTTATTCCCTGCAGAAGTTGGTGGGGGAGATGTACTGCAAAATTTTTGGGTCCCTGTATAATCTGCCAACCGTTTGCCTGCGGTATTTCAATGTGTACGGGCCGCGACAGATTACGGAAGGCGCTTACGCGGCAGTAGCCGGGATTTTTTTACAGCAGCGCCAAAGCGGCGGGCCAATGACGGTTGTGGAAAACGGGGGCGAGATTAGACGGGATTTCACGAACATCGCCGACGTAGTGGAAGCGAATATTTTGGCTATGGAAAAGACGGTTCCTCCCGGAGAAGTTATCAATATCGGGACTGGAAAGAACTATTCCATTGAAGAGGTGGCGAACATGATCGGCGGGGAGATAACTCACATTCCGCCCCGCCCCGGCGACGCCCTAGTCACGCTTGCTGACAATACCAAAGCCAAACAGCTGCTGGGCTGGCAGCCAAACGTCAGTTTGGAGGAAGGGATCGCCGAGCTTAAGAAATTGCATGGGATATGAACCCCGTTAGAAATTCCACTCCTTCGGGGATTAATTACATCAATCTATGGCGCAGATTAACGATAAAGTTTCTAACGGGGTGAAACCCAGAGTTTTGATATTTAGTGTCGCGTACGAGCCGTGGGTTGGGGGAGCAGAGCTGGCGGTCAGGAGCATCACTGACCGTTTATTTAATTATGAGTTCGATTTGATAACCTGCCAGCTCAGGCCGGGCCCGTCGAGGAAAGAGCACGTGGGGAACGTGGAGGTTCATCGGGTCGGGTTTGGGGGAAAATTGGGCAAATACCTTTACCCTTTTTTTGCAGCCCGATTGGCAGCCAAGCTTCATCGGCGCGCACCCTATAAACTCGTTTGGTCAATCATGGCGGCGTACGCAGGCGGCGCGGCCCTGCTGTTTTTGCGCAAACAGCAGGACATAAAATTTCTTTTGACTCTCCAGGAAGGGGATTCCCTGGCCCACATCCATGAGCGCGTCCGGTATTTTCTTCCGCAATGGCGGCGGATTTTTGGGCGCGCCGACTATGTCCAGGCCATCAGTAAGTTTTTGGCCGAGTGGGCAAAGCGAGAAGGAGTACAGTCCCCGGTGGAGGTGGTTCCTAACGGGGTTGATCTGCGGAGCCTCTCCTTGAGCAAGGAAAAAAAATCCCCGTCTGACAAAATTATCATCACTACTTCCAGGCTTGTAGAAAAAAACGGTCTGGACGTGCTCTTGCGCGCATTTGCCGAGTTGAAAAAAAGGGGATTTGGGGGTAAGCTAAGTCTCCAGATATTGGGGTCGGGACCGCTAGAGGGTCGGCTGAAATTGCTCGCCGTTGAACTCGGAGTGAGCGGGAGCGTGGAGTTTTATGGCCACATTGAACCTGCCGCGTTGCCGAAGTATTTGTACAACGCGGATGTGTTTGTCCGCCCCTCTCGTTCGGAAGGTCTTGGCAGCTCGTTTTTGGAAGCAATGGCCGCCGGTTTGCCAGTAGTGGCCACGCCGGTGGGAGGCATTCCCGATTTTTTGAGCGACGGGAAAACTGGATTGTTCAGCCGCGTAGATGATCCGGTTGATTTGGCGGAGAAAATCAAAAGAGTTTTGGACGATCCCAAGCTCAGTGCTCGTCTGGCTGCAAATGCAAAACAGCTGGTCCAGGCACGGTACGACTGGGAGTTGGTGAGCAAGAGCATGGACCGGATATTTAGTAAGCTTGTCCAGAAAACCCCATGAATATTCTAATTTGCACGGGAATTTTTCCTCCGGAGTCAGGCGGCCCGGCAACCTATACCGCGATTTTGGCGGACGCTTTGAGCAAACGTGGCCATTCCGTGAGCGTGGTTACTTATGGCGAGCGACCTCTAAGTCGGCGGTATTCCTTTCCCGTTACGATGGTAAAGAGGAGCATTTTTAAGCCGCTGCATTATTTTCGGTATTTCCGTGCAGCCCGAAAAAATGGAGCGGAGGCGGATGTCATTTACGCACAGGACCCGGTTTCGGCCGGTTATCCTGCGTCGCTCGCGGCCCGGAGTCTAAAAAAGCCCTTCGTATTGCGCGTGCCAGGTGATTACTCCTGGGAGCAGGCATATGGCCGAAAATTCACCGACCTGCCCATCGATGATTTCCAAAAATTACGCTCTTTTCCAAAACCCGTCGGCCGCATCCGCGATATGCAGATCCGCACTTGTCGGTCCGCTGATGCGATTATCACCCCTTCGGAGTATCTGAAGAAAATTGTCATCGGATGGGGAATTAAAGAAACTAAGCCGCGGGTCATATACAATGCGATATCATCATTACCGGATATCGAACGCGACAGGGCGAGGGAAGAGTTGGGGTTCGGAAAAGACGAATTTGTCATTTTTTCGGCTGGCCGCCCGGTCCCGTGGAAGGGTTTCGCGATGCTGCAGGAAGTTGCGGCCGATCTAAGACGCGAAGACACTGGGTACCGGCTGGTTATTTTGAATAAAGCGCCCCGGCCGGAAATTTTGAAGCATCTGCGGGCTTGCGACGCGTTTGTTTTGAATTCCGGATACGAAGGCTTTGCTTTCATCCTCTTGGAGGCTGCCGCAATGGAAGCCCCGATCATTACGACAACGGCGGGAGCGAATCCGGAGGTTATCCGCGACGGTGAAAATGGCTTGCTTATCGAGTATAATAATCGCGAGCAAATCAAAACTGCGATTCGAAAGCTGAAAAGAGACCCAGAGTTGCGAAGCCGGCTGGTCGGGGAAGCCGAAAAACTTCTTGAAGTTTTTGCGGAGGAGCGGATGATTAACGAAACCGAAGGAGTATTGCAGCAATGCGCGTCCTGATGATTAGTCTCGATCGGGGACTCCTGGGGAAAGTTGGTTCAGGGGATGTCATTGCCCGTCATCAGAAATATGCCGAGCTTTGCGGCAGACTGGACGTGATTGTTCTTTCCGCGAAGCCGGGAGGGCCGCGGTGGATCGGGGAGAACCTGCGAATTATACCAACCGGTTCATCGAAATTGTTTCATTGGAGAAAAGCGGCCGCGATCGCGACGAAACTGCTTATCGAGCGTCCATACGACCTGTTGATTACCCAGGATTTCGCGGCGCCGGCAGGCGAAAAAATCAGGCGGCTTTTTCGGGTTCCGTGGATTGTCAGCATTCACGGGATGTTTTTCAGCCGCGAGTGGCTAAAGTTTAACCCGTTGCAGTGGTACTTGTTTTGGCGCATCAAGCAGGCGATTGCTCGCGCCGACGCTTTCCGGGTGAACAACGAGGTTATCCAAAACCGTCTCCAGACATGGGGAATCGCTAAACCTATTTTGGTTCAGCCAACTGCGATCGATATCCGCCCCTTTTTCAGTGATTCCAAGCCGGACAACAAGATCCCCAGGTTATTGTACGTTGGCCGGTTGTCGGCGGAAAAAAACGTGGCGATGCTTATCCGGGCGGTAAAATCGCTGCCGATTCCGTTCCGTTTGGAAATTGTCGGCGGCGGCGCGCAGGACAAAGCGCTACGGGAGCTGGCAAAAAATGATTCGCGCATAGAATTTTTGGGACAGAAAAATTTCGAGAATCTCCCCGATATTTATCGGGAAGCGGACATTTTCGTCTTGCCTTCGGATACCGAGACTTTCGGGCAAGTATTAATGCAGGCAGCTGCCGCGGGCTGCGCTATCCTTGCCACGCGCACCGCCGGGGCGGCGCGCCAGCTCGAGCATGGGCGGACCGGTGTGTTGGTAGACTTGGGGGACGAAAGCGCGCTTCGAAGCGTGCTAAACAAGTTGCTGATTGACGCTCAATTGCGTCGGCAGTTGGGCGAAAATGCTCGCAGCGCCGCGAAAAAGTACGACAGCGACGAGGCGGTACAAAGCTTGGTTAGTTTTTGGAAGGAAATCGCACATCAATGAAACTGATTTTTATCACTAGGAAAATTGACCGCGGCGACGCCCTCACGGGGTTCGTTTTCACGTGGCTTGCCGCACTGGCGAAAAATCTCGACCGGTTGTATGTCATCTGCCAGGAAAAAGGCGACACTTCGGGTTTGCCGGCCAACGTGGAAATCCGTTCCTTTGGCAAGGAACGGGGATTTGGCAGACTGCGTCAGGGTTATGAATTATTTCGCCTGAGTTATCGGTTTGCCGGTCAGGCCGCCGGTTTTTTCGTGCACATGCATCCGATCTACGCGATTATCGCGTGGTTGCCGGCGAAACTGCGCGGAAGAAAAGTGATACTTTGGTACACTCACAAATCCGTTGATTTTAAGCTTCGCCTTGCCCATACACTAGTTGACAGGGTCTTGACGGCGTCCCCGGAAAGTTTCCGACTGCTTTCAAGAAAAGTGAAGGTCGTGGGACACGGGATTGATCTAAGGAAATTTGCCCCCCTCCCTAACCCTCTCCACCAAGGGGAGGGAAGATATAACAAAAGAGTTTCCTCCCCACCGCGTGGGGGAGGGGAGGTGGGGAGGAGAAAATTCCGAATTATTTCCATCGGAAGGATAAGTCCGGTGAAGGATTATGAATCCCTCCTTAAGGCCGTGGAGATCCTCGTAAACCACAAAGGTGTGAAAGACATGACGGTTGAAGTTTACGGCAGAGTCGGACTGCCCGAGCACCAGGGATATCTGGACTCCCTCATAGAATTCGTGCACAACGCGGACCTCGAGGACTGCGTCAAATTTCAGGGCGAGCTTTCGTATGAATTTGTTGATGAGATATTACATGAAGCGGATTTGTTTATTAATATGAGCGGTACCGGCAGTATTGATAAAGCGGTTTTGGAAGCGGCGGCCGCGGGCTTACTCGTGATAAGCGCGAACGAGGCTTTCGCCGAACCTCTGGCAAAAATTTCCCCGCTGTTTGTGGTCCAGAGAGATGAACCCGAGAAATTGGCAGAGAAGATTCTGGCGATAAAGAGTCTAAATACAGGGCAAAAACAGAGTTTACGAGAACAATTGATGCCTTGGGTAAGAAAAGAGCACGCCTTGGAAAACTTGGTCAAAAAAATAATCGCGGAATTCAAGGAATGAAGATTCTGGTGGTCGCCTACAAATTCGGCAGCGAAGAGGAAATTGGCCGTCATCTCGGCACGTATCATTATTTTATCGAGATGACGAGACGGCTCAAACGAAACGGGCATGACGTGGTGGTGGTAGCGCCTTGGCTTACATTTTGGAAACGCGGGAGCGGGGCCGTGGACGGAGTCAAAATATTTCGGTATTATCCGCCGTTATGGAACAGTGCCAAGTGGTTTTTTTTATCTCGGCCGTTGAGACGGTGGTACCTGGTCGCGACAAAACGAGCGGTTTTGCGCCTGGACGGGCGAGAGAAATGGGACGCGATCTTGGTTTGGCAGGCCCGCGAGACCGGATATGCCGTTTCTCAAATTTCCTCAAGGTTGCGCGCGCCTTTTATATTTCGGCAAATTACAGCTTGGCGGTGGCACGTCGGCAGAGGACCTGAGGAAGTATTTGGCCGAAGGCAGTGGTACCGGGTGGTGGCGGCTTTTGGTTTGGCGCGAGTTTTCGAGCCAGCTTTGCAGTGGGGATTGGATCGCAAAAATCAGAAAAAATTCGCCAACCGGATTTATAAAGCAGCCGCGAAGATTCTCTTTGTCAGCAGGGCGGCCGCCGAAGCCGAAGCATTGGAGGAAAATTTTCGGAGCAAAATCACTGTTTGGCCGGTGGCAATCGAGGCCGACCTGTTTGCCCCCCGCGGGGACCGGGAGTATTGGCGAAAGAGCTTGAACGTACGCGGTGAAAAGACCCTCCTCTTTATTGGTCGGATCAACTTCGCGGAAAAAGGAATCGGGTATCTGCTGGAGGCCATGCCTGAAATCATCAAAGCAGTGGACGGGGTTAACCTGGTGGTTATCGGCGGCGGCGGGGAAAGTGAACGGATGAACACGCTAGTCAAAAAGTTGAATATTGAGGGGAACGTCCAGTTAGTTGGCCGTCAGCCTTTTGAGAAATTGGCCGATTATCTGCAGACCGCGGATGCGCTGGTGGTCCCCTCGACCTGGGTGGAACATTTTGGGCAGGTTACGATCGAGGCCATGGCAGTTGGAGTACCCGTGATTACGACAAATATCGGGGGTAGCCCGGAAATAAATCTCCACAATCAAACCGGTTTAGTCGTCCCCGCCGCGGACTCGGTGGCTCTGGCTAGAGCGGCCATCCAGTTGCTTTCTGATGAGACGGGGCGCTTTCAGATGGGAACGGCGGCGCGAAAGCGGGTTCTGGAAAACTATACCTACGAGGTTTTGACCAAGCAGTTGGAAGAGATAATCAAAGGACCCCGAAATGAATAGAATCGTAGTCATTACCGGCGGGAGTCGGGGAATCGGGGAGGCGCTTGCTTACGAATTTGCCCGCGCGCGATTTGTGGTCGCTATCACTTATCGCAAAGAGGCACAGCTCGCGCAAGGAGTTTTGAAGCATTGCTTGGAACTCGGCGCGTCCGCTGCCCACGCTCTACCCCTTGATCTGACGAGTGACGAGAGTGTGAAAAACTGCGCGAAGGAAATTTTGAGGATGTTTGGAGCACTGGATATCCTAGTTAACAATGCCGGTACTGTGATCTCAGCGAAACTTTCCGAGCAGAGTTTTGAGCAAATTGATGAGCAGCTGCATGCTTCCCTCGTGGGTCCGATGAAACTCACCAGTTTGCTCTTGCCGGTAATAAAAAATTCGGTTATTAACATCGGCAGCAACTTGGCGACCGTAGGCAAAAAGAATTGGACTGGTTACTGTGCGGCTAAATTTGGCATACGCGGGATGACCCAGGCTTTGGCTAAAGAGTGGCCGGATATTAAGATTCTCGCGCTCCATCCGGGGTTGACCGCAACGGCAATGGTGAACTGGCGGGGGACCGAGCCGGCGGCTGTGGCGCGCGTCATCTATAGTTTTGCAACGGGTGCTAATAGCGTGGTGAGCGGGTCAGACATTTGGATCAAGGACTATTTGCCCGGTTTTTGGCGATCGCCGCGGAGGGTTTTGCGGCGGTTACGTAATATATTTAAATGAAAATCTGTTTTTTCAACTCAGGGTATTTGCCGGATCGCGGTGGCGTGGCGACTTTGGCGGGTGGCTTGGCGGAAAGTTTGGCGTCGAGTCCGGCAGTAGGTGTCGTGAAAGTCGTGGCCTTCAAAAATTCTCAGCCGCGGCACGAAATAAGAGGGAAACTGGAAGTTTTTGCGTATCCTTACAAAAAAATGTGGCAGATGATTTTCGTAGTTTTTTGGTATACTTTGAAATTTCGGCAGTTCGACGTTTTCCACGCGACAAATATTTTTCCAGTTGGTTTTTTTACTCTTCTCTTCGGGAAATATATTTTTGGGAAGAAAGTTTTTATCACAATCCACGGGACTGACGTTCTAGCAAAGTCAGGCTCGGGGCTAGTCAAGTGGGCGAAGGGATTTACAATGCGTCGTAGTGATCGAATTTTGCCTAATAGCCGTTCTACAATGAAGCTTGCCGCGGAGGACTACCAAATCGATGATCAAATTTTTTTTGTGATTTATCCCGGTGTCACGCAACTATCGGAGCAAAAACCCAGCGTTGATATCCGACGTCGATACGGGCTTACTGATCAGGACTTCGTTGTTTTGACAGTCGGCCAACTCATAAAACGGAAAGGAACGGATGATTTGATCCGTGCGATCAAGGGGTTGGATGACGAAACAATTAAACTGTTGGTTGTTGGGGAGGGACCGGAAAAGCAGAATTTGCAGAATTTGGTTCGAGAGCTTGGTTTGGCGTCACGGGTGGTTTTCGCCGGGTCAGTGGAGGGCGTGGAAGATTTTTACGAGACCGCCCAAGTATTTGCCCTGCCAGCTAAATATTTGGCCGAACAGGGTGATATAGAAGGTTTGGGAATAGCATTCCTGGAGGCCCAGTATTTTGGCAAACCCGTAATTGGTACGGATTCAGGCGGGATACCAGAAACCTTCCGTGCCAACGAAACCGGTTTTTTGGTGGGAGAGGGAGACATTGCGGCAATAGCCGAGCGGATTAAACATTTAAGACACAACCCGCAAATATACGAACGAATGAGTAATGCTGCAAAAACATTTGTTAGACAAGAGTTTCCATGGACGAAATCAGTCCGGCAGCATCTCAATATATACTCTCAAACACGGCAGGCTGATTGAGTATTTAGTCAAACCCTGCTAAAATTTTACAAATGACGCTAAAAAGATTTTATTATAGGTTCATCAAAGATAGAAAGCTGAAAACCGTCGTGTTTCTGGTGGTTTTGATTGGCGCGGTTTTTGGCGTGTGGGCGCTCAAGCACAAGGAGTCGCTACGCAAAAATCCCCGGGCTTTTGCGATGTACCAGCAGATTCGGAAACTCGGGGATATTGTTTACTTGCCCTATTTATTCAAAAAGGACGAAGTCCCGACGTATGAGCTGGAAATCGCCCCGGATCAAAAAAAACTCATGGATGAGAGTCTGCCGTCGGGTACGGGGTACATTTATACTGATAAAGTATTTGTACCGGCCAAGTTTTTTTATAAGGGAAAAGAATACGATGTCCGAGTACGTTATCGTGGGGATGAGGACCTTCACTGGAAGCACCCAAAAAAGTCTTACTTAGTAGAATTTAAAGATAGCGCGCCGTTTTCGGGTCAGACCCGTATCAATTTCATTCTCGTGGATGACAGGAAATTCGCTTTGGAACAATTCAACAACTGGCGCGCCGAGAAACTTGGGTTACTGCATCCGCCAAGCGGGTTTGCTGATTTGCGGATCAATGGCCGTAACCACGGATTGTATTTCATGATTGAGAATTGGAGTCCCGAAATGCTGGCGAAATGGGAGGTTCCCGATGGGAGCAATTTTTATAGCGCTTTGGACCTGCCCGCGTTGTACCAAACCCCGCCCAGTTTTGGTTTTTGGGACAACTTGCACGGCTGGCAGTTGGTCGTGGAAGACGCGAGAGTGAGTTATGAGCATTACTCCGAGCTCGACAAGCTTGTGGAGCTCCTGCACACAGAACGTGACGAGGACTTTTTTGCGCGGATTTTTGATCTCATAGACCGGGACAATTTTTACGCCTGGCAGGTTCATCAGGAATTGACGAACTCAGTCCATCAGAATGTGGACAATGTCCGTCTATTCTTTGATAATTCCAAGGGTAAATTTATTTTTATCCCCTGGGATGTATCCAGTGACACACCCGACAGCGACAACTCGGACATTTACAGTTCCCTCTCAGCGCGGATTTTCACTAACCCGAAATATTTGCACGAAAAAAACGAGCAGGTCTATCGGTACGTTTCGGACGAGAAAAATCTGGATGAGGACTTGGCCTTTTACGACGAGACCTATCGCGCCATCAGGCCGTCTCTCTACAAAGATCGGATGAAAATTTTTACCAATCGCGATGCCGATAAAATGCACAAGCAGTTTCGTCAGCAGATTATCGACAACTTCGAGCGGCTGAATTCGCTTTTTGAAAACCAGAGAACTATCCTGGCGGAAGTTCGATTGACCGGCGACGACGTCCCGCGGTTTCAAAATAATTTCATCCTGGCCGCTATTGATCTCAAAGTGGAGAGCGTCCCGGATTTTCGGTTGCAGGAAATCACGGCCACACTCACCGACCAATCAACCCTCACCGATTATCAGCTATTCTACGACGCAAATCAAAACTTGCGGCTCGACCCTGCGGAAGCGGACAATTACCGCGACGCCCTGATCTATACAAGCAGGGTCCGGAGCGATGTGGAGGGAGTGCTAGAAAAGCAGCTGACCAACCATCGTTTTTTCTTGGTCAGTTCGCAGATGAGCGCTACGGAATTTGCCAGTCGGCTGGATTCCTTCAGTGTAGTTTTGCAAAATGCGATTACCGGAGAAAAAGTCGCGAATTCGGCTATTGGCGTGCGCATAATCAATGAGCAGGCGTTCGTGGACTTCGAGAAAATATCTGACATCAACAGATTCGCCTTGGAAAATTCGATATTCCGAGTTGATTTGGCGCGGAAGACCATATCCTTGTCCGCGGGAGAGTATCGAATCGAAAAGACTGTCGTTGTTCCGAAAGGACTGAAATTGCGTGTTGCCCCGGATGTTACCCTTCGCCTGGCATCAGGGGTATCCATCATCAGTTATAGTCCGGTCGAAATGGTGGGGACTGTCAGTCAACCGATTGTGCTCACTTCCCTCGATGCCGGGCGCCCGTGGGGAACTTTTGGGGTTGTTAGCGCTGGCAGTGAGAGCGTGTTTCGCAATACGATTTTTCGAGATGGAAAAGATGCCTACATAAATGGGATTTTCTTTATCGGGATGCTGTCTTCGTATCATTCCGATATCCTAGTGGAGTCCTCGCAGTTTAGCGGGGCGCAAGGCGATGACGCGATCAATGTCAAATCCGCCGAAGCGACGATTATCCGTAATCGGTTTGTGAATAATTCATCCGACGCGGTAGATTTGGATTTTGTCAAAACAGGAGAGGTCGCCGCCAATGAATTTGTCCGGAACGGCAACGATGGCGTGGACTTGTCCGGTTCCAGTGTTTTGGTGAGGGATAATTATTTTGAGGGGTCGGGCGATAAAGGGGTGAGCATCGGTGAATTATCGGTCAATCCGAAAATTTACAACAACGTGTTTAACGGCTGCTTGATCGGTGTTGAAGTCAAGGACGGCTCTACCCCAAAGATTATTAATAACGTTTTTTATCGGAATCAAATCGGCCTCAACGCGTACATGAAGAAACCGATTTTTGGCGGTGCGATCGCGCAAGTTTACAATTCGATTATTTGGGAGAACACCGAAGACGTGAAAATTGACGAGCGGTCAAAGATTGAAATTCAGAACAGCGCGTTTCGAGGGGCCGATGGGCAAAATGGGAATTTTGCAGCTGCTCCTGCCTTTGAAAATCCTGCCGCGCGAGTCTTTACAGTGCGCCGCCAGGCTGATAATATACAGTTTATGAATGGTGGGGATACCGAGGTTCTGCGCAGCGAACTAGGCATCGAACGTGAGGAAGCGCCGGTCGGATTGATTCGCTAAACTCCATATTATTTCGTGACCAAACCAACTCTTCATTTCCAACGTTTCGAGTTTAAATACTTTCTGCCCCGGCACCGGGTCAAGCAACTGGTGGCCGCGCTTCTGCCGCATATGGACTGGGATCCTTACATCAAACACTCCCAGGGTTTTTACCGGGTGAACAGTTTATATTTTGACAGCCCTGACTATGCCTGTTACTGGGACAAGGAGGCGGGGGTGCCGGATCGCAAGAAGCTGCGTTTGCGTTATTATGGCGAGTCAGTCACTTCTGATACTCCGATTTTTGCGGAGATAAAGAGGAAACAAGACGCCCTGATAGTCAAAGATCGGGTTGGACTTTCCTCTGCAGACAGCTTGGGTGGCGCCCTGGACAGGAAGCTTAATGAATTGCTGAAAAACGACAGTAACCACGAATTTATTCAGGAACTGCTTTGGTTTAAAAACCGGAACGCCCTTCGCCCCAAAGTAATGATCGCGTATAATCGGCGAGCACTTTTGGGGCGGCGCGATAAAAAGTTTCGCGTGACAATCGACGAGGACATTATCGCTTCCCGCGCGGTCGACTTTTCCCCGAAGCCCTTTATTCCTCATCGAGTTTATCCAAATGGCGTGGTGTTCGAGGTAAAGTATCACAATATCTTGCCCGCCTGGTTTCACAGGGTACTGCAAACTTTTCAACTCCAACGATTGGCATATTCGAAATATGGCAATGCGCTGCGGCAAGTATTGCCCCAAATGGATGACAATAATTATCAGTTAACTTTTTAGCATATGAATTTCAACGGGTTGTTTAATAATCCGCTCTCGGTTCCCCAGCTAACTTTGACGGTCATTTTGATAAACCTCGCGGCGGCTTTTGTGCTGTCATTTGTCTCGGCAATAATTTATAGGACCACCCACAAAGGTTTGTCTTATTCCCAGAGCTTTACCGTCAGCCTGGTTTTGATCAGTTTTTTTATCGCCGCAATCGTGATGGTTATCGGTAACAGTCTGGCTCTCGCTTTTGCCGCGTTTGGCGCGGTTTCACTGATTCGCTTTCGGACCGCGATAAAAGATGCCCGGGACATCGCTTTTGTCCTCCTTGCCGTGGCAATCGGTTTTGCCAGCGGAACCGGCAGTTATATCATTGCTGTTTCCACGACCGTGCTCGGCCTGTTGATTGTATATATGCTTGCCAAAACAAATTTCGGTTCCATCAGAAAATATGATTATGTTTTAAGCTTCTCAACCCATACCGACAGCTTCTCTAGCGACAAATTGCGGCAAGTGTTTGGCGAATATCTGAAGTATGACAATCTGCTGAATTTAGTGGCGCGCGAGAATGGCAAGGTTCTCGACCAGAGCTTCAATGTCAGATTCATCAATGCTTCGGAAGTTGAGAAATTTGCCAAGGCCCTCTCTCAGTTGCCGGGTGTCAGTTCGGTTGATATCATCAGCGCCAAAAACGACATAGAATATTGATCTCGCGCTTGGTTTTTTTGGCTGCGGGACGCCGGGCTTTGCGTAGGCATTCACCCCGCCCCAGTCCAGTCGATATTTGTTAGCAGAAAAGTGAGCGTCAAGCGCGGACATCGCTGCGCTAAATTGAACTTTAAGCAATATTCTCAATTAGGACTGGAGCGGGGTTTATCTCGGCTTTTTTTATCTCAAATTTTATCCCCGGCCTAAGTAACGGCATTATTGATTTTACTAGTAAAACCGGCTGATGAGCAGTGAAGATAAGCAATATATAGTGGGACTGAACCTCCCGCTCAAATCCAGATGCCATGAGTCTGGAGTTGCGCTGATTGATTTTGAGGGGAAGGCGCTCTTTGCCGTTAATGAGGAGCGGCTATCCAGAAAAAAGCTTGATGGGGATTTTCCAGAGAGATCCATTCGAGCCATGCTGGATTATACGGGTATTCGGCGCGAGCAAGTGCGCTATGTAGTCGTTCCGACTTTGACCTTCGGTCAAAAAATTATCCGCTTTGGCGAATTTTTTTTTCGCGAAAGGCTGACTTGGATTTTCCGGCCCGTTTTTTGGCGGTCGCTTTTTCGGATGACCAGAGCCGAATTTATATCCCCCCGATCGAAAAAGCAAACACCTCCTCGCGCGCAGAATCAGGAGCAGGAAGCCTTTGTGATGCGTTATTTTTGGAGGGATTTCATCCGGGAGCATTTTCCGCGCGCGCAGATCATCGAGGTTGACCACCACGTCGCTCACGCGGCGGGGGCGTATTTTACCTCGCCCTGGCAAAACGCGCTCATCGTTACCTGCGACGGGGCGGGAAATTTATTGAGTTCAGTAGTCGGGGCAGGAGAGAACGGCAGCATCAAGGTATTGGACAAAACTTTCGTGCCGCATTCAGTGGGGACTTTTTGGGGGAGTATTACAAAAGTGTGCGGTTTTAAATCCGGCACCAGGCACGGCGGCAAGACCACGGGCTTGGCGGCGCGGGGAAACCCCGCCAGGCTCATCGATAAAATGCGCCAGGCGATTTGGTGCGAAGGTCTGCGATTTCGAGTACGGGAAGACTTGTTTTTTGAACGCTCCCAACTGGTTCCAAATTGGGCTAATTATAATCCGGAACAGATGAAGGAGTTCTTGGGACCGGCGACTCGGGAAGACGTTGCCGCCGCCGCCCAGCAGCGGCTGATCGAAATTGTCACCCAGTTGGTCAAAAACGCCCGCCAACGTGTGCCATACGATAAAATTGTCCTGGCCGGCGGGGTATTTGCCAATGTTTTGGTGAATCAAAAGATTCTGGAGCTCCCGGAGATTTCGGATGTATACGTTTTTCCCGCGATGTCAGACGGGGGGCTGGCCCTCGGAGGCGCGTTGTATGTTCTTTCACAATGGAAAAATGGTCGGGGGGAGAATTTATCGCCAAAAGCCTTGGAAAACGTTTACCTTGGCCCGGATTATAACGAAGCATACGTTGAGCAATATTTGCGCCGAGTCGGGGCGAAGTATACGCGGATGGAAGACGCGGCCAAGACGTTGGCGAAATACATCCATTCAAAAAAGATCGTCGCTTTTTATCAAGGCCGGATGGAATACGGACCGCGAGCCCTGGGCAACCGCTCCATTCTCTATAGCCCGGTTGATCCGGCGGTCAACGATTGGCTCAACGAGCGTTTGAATCGCAGCGAATTTATGCCGTTTGCGCCGGTGACTATGCGCGAACACGTCAAAGACTGCTACGTTGATATTGTTGACGATCCCGTCGCCGCAAAATATATGACTATCACTTACCAATGCACTGACAAAATGAAAAGCGCGGCTCCGGCTTGCGTCCATATCGACGGGACCGCCCGCCCGCAGGTCGTTTTCCGGCAGGATAACCCGCGTTATTATGATATTATCAGTGAATATTATAAATTGTCAGGCATCCCGACAATTATCAATACAAGTTTCAACATGCATGAGGAGCCAATCGTTTGCACGCCGGAAGACGCGTTGCGCGCGTTTTTGGACGCAAGACTGGACTTTCTCGCTTTGGGAGATTTTCTGTTGAGTTACGAGGAGAACAAACATTTAGCCAATACTGCATGAAAATAATTCACGTTGCAAACATTCGTCTGCCTACGGAGAAAGCGCATGGCATCCAGATCATGAAAATGTGCGAAGCATTGGCCGCGGTAGGAGTCAATGTCGAGTTGGTCGTGCCGTCGCGCACCGACAATCATTTAAAAATGCTTGATCCCTTTGACTACTATTCGGTTAAAAAAAAATTCGAAGTCAAATATCTATTCAGTTTTGACCCGGGTTTTTTGCGCGCGTTGAAGCAGGGTATATACATTAAATTTCAATCCTTTTTTTTCCTGATTAGTCTATTTTTTTATTTACTTTTTCGGGGACGCGGCGAGATCCTATACACGCGGAACGAATACCTTCTCCCATTGCTTCTGAAATTTTCGAAGCGAGTGTTCTGGGAGCCGCACACATTGCCTAAAAATCAATCGGCATACTTAGGGTACTGGAAAAAATGCGCCGGAATCATAGCGATCAGCGGAGGACTCATCCGGGAGCTCGTCAAACTTGGAATTGATGGCCAAAAGATGATAGTCGCGCCTGACGGAGTTGATCTTGAGAAATTTTCCGCCCGAGGCGGATCCGCCTTTGGCGGAAAGAGCCAAGAGTTAGTAGACAAAAACCGGGAAGAGCTTGGGTTGCCGCCTGATGCGAAGTTGGTGATGTACACAGGGCACTTGTATGAGTGGAAAGGGGCTGGCACTCTGCTGGCGGCGTCGCGAAGTCCAAAATTTCAAAATAAAAACATCAGATTTGTTTTCGTCGGCGGGACAAAATATGACATCGCCAGATTTCAAAAACAAGCTTCGGGAGTGGAAAATATTCTGATTTTGGGGCACCGGCCCTATTCTGAAATTCCAAAATATTTAGCGGCGGCGGATGTCCTGGTTTTGCCGAATTCAGGAAAATTTGAAATCAGCAGAACTCAAACCTCACCGCTTAAACTTTTTGAGTATATGGCCTCTAACCGGCCGATCATCGCCTCAGATTTGCCGAGTATAAGGGAGATTTTGGACGAAAGCACGGCACTTCTGGCGGAGCCGGATAATCCGGGGAGTTTGGCGGATGGAATTTTTACAATTTTGAATGACGAAAATTTGGGCAGAAAAATTGCTGAAAATGCTGGACGGAAAGCTAGGGAATATACTTGGGAAAAAAGAGCCCAAAAAGTCATCTCGGCCATTAGAGGTGCTTTGACTCAATCAAGGATTTAGCATAATCTTTAAAAAGACAAATTTTTGAAAAATATGAAGGAAACTCCGCTTAAAGCCGAGGAAAAGTTAACGGGCCATCTTTATGGGGCGGGTTTTTCGTTGTTTGACGATCAGGAATTCAAAAGCGTTATTCAGCCGATTATTGAGCGTTTCAAGAAAAATAACATCCCTCTGGAAACTTTCCAAAACAAAGTTTGTCTGGATGCCGGTTGCGGCGGCGGCAGGGGCACGATTTTTATGCTCCAAAACGGGGCAAAGGAAGTTTTCAGCGTGGATATCGACCAGCAGTTAATCGACTATACCAAGGCGAAAACCAAAGAGCTTGGCTTTGAAAATGCACACGTGAGTTTTAATTCCATATTGGAGTTGCCTTTTGATGACGAGAAGTTCGACGTGGTTTTTTGCAACGGCGTTATTCATAGGACCGATAACCCGGACAGCGCCCTTCTTGAGCTAACTAGGGTGCTGAAGCCGGGAGGCCATTTATTTTTGTATACTTTGGGAGCCGGAGGGATAAACTATCACCTGATGGATTGGATCCGAAGTGTTTTAGGATTTTCCGAGATTGAAAAAAGCATCAAATATTTACATTTGCTTGAGTCCAATCCATTAAAGCTCGCCGCCTACCTGGATGATTGGTTTATGCCAATGTTTCGCCGTTACACCGCCAAGGATATGACCGCGCGTTTGCAGTCTTTGGGTTATGAGAACCGCGAGGTACTGAAGTATGGCACGGTATATGATACTTCTCATCGCAAAAACGCCGGGGATAGGATATTCATGGGGGAAGGGGATTTGCGATTTTTTAGCAGAAAGACCGGCCCGATTCAATCCGACTTGGTTCCCTTGCCTGATGTCAACCACCAGGGCTCGGCTTATGTTTACCCGAAAGAATTTCTCCAACTTAGTAAAAAGCACGAAGAAATTACTGATCTGCTTAAATCAAAATTTAAGGACGGCCTTCTGACGAAACTTACAGTAGTCAGGTCTCTTCAGGACAAAGTGCGCGACTTGCTGAAAAAAGAGGGGACATTTGATATGGCCGCGTATTCCAATCACCTGGATAAGACTATTTCTTTGTTGGGAGGGATCTAAGCGCCAAAAAAGACCCGAAGAACGCCGGCGTCCTGTGTTTATAAAAGGGTTTGCGGGACCCTTTTTTTTGGCTTATTTAAGGCAAATTTAAGGAAAACTCTTGACACCACTTGACACCACTTGACCCCTATTGATATGATTTGAATAGGTTTTTGCATTAAAAAAGCATTGGAAACAAAATATCTCCCCCTCATTTGATGGCAAGAAAGACCCTCGCTTTCAATGAGGGGGATGATTTTTAAAAAATATGGACCATTTCGAGATAAAGGAAAACGCTGTTTATACTACCGGAGAAACCCAGGAGATTTTGAAAGTTAGCAACAGCACTCTCAAGCGGCTGCTCAAGAAAGGGCTTTTACGCGCTAACAAGATCGGCGGACAATACCGAATTTTGGGTAAGGAGCTTTTACGGATGCTCTCGCCGGATCTGGAGAAGAAGGCGGTCAAGTCATACCTCAAGCTTAAAAAGAAAGTAGTTGAGAAGATCAATCCGTGGTGACAAAGAATAAAATTTTCAAGCTCGACAGGGTGATCAGAGTGTTCACCCTTTCCTGGAAAACATACGGGCCTTACAAGGCGCGTATTGTTTTGCTGACCGGTTTAGGCCTCCTGAGCAGTTTTCTGGAAGGCATCGGAATAACCGCTCTTATCCCACTATTTTCATTCGCTTTTGGCGGCGGCGAGGGCAGCGATTTTCTTTCCCGGCAGATCGCAAAGTTTTTTGATTTATTCGGCTTTGATTTCTCGGTGACTTATTTATTGATTTTTATTGGTGTCTTGTTTATCTTTCGCGCGTTTTTGGGGGTGGCTGTAAATTTCATTCGCGCAAAAATAACCTCAGAATACGAGGAGCAGCTTCGCAACCGACTCTTCGAGGGGATTCTTACGGCCAGGTGGCCGTACTTGATGAAACAGAAGTCCGGTTATCTAGAGACGATACTTTTAAACGATGTGCCGGCGAGCAGCAGCATGCTCCAGCAATTCGCGATCATCCTCACGATTGTCGGCAGTTTGGTAGTTTATATGGTTGTAGCGATCAATGTGTCTGTCTCCATCACAATCAGCGCTTTGGCACTCGGCGGCATATTTATGTTTCTCGTAAAACCGTTGTTTTCACGAATCAAAAGGGTCGCTATAGAGCGGACAGCGATAGCCAAAGAAGCAACTCATCATGTAACGGAAAATATTTCCGGTATCAAAAGCGTAAAAACTTTATTTGTGCAAGAAGGTGTGGTCGAAAAGGGGCGTCATTATTTTCGAAGGCTCAAAGAAAATAATATCAGGGCGGCCCTCCTGCGCGGGATTGGCGGAGCGTTTATTCTTCCCTTGGGAGTAGTGTTTATTCTTGTTGTGTTTGCAATTTTTTACCGTTCGACGCAGTTTAATCTGGCCGCGCTGGCCGTAATAATTTATCTGGTTGATAGAATTTTCAATCTCATCCTGGAATTACAGCGCTCCTTACATACCGCAAACGATTCGATTCCGCATGTGCAAAGCGTTTTAAATTATGAAAAGCAGGCTGCGGAAAATCAGGAGATAGAGGCCGGTGACGGTCCATTCTCTTTTGAACACGCCCTGGAGTTTAAAGATGTTGATTTTGCCTACGAGGGCGGAAAAATCGTTTTGTCGCAAATCAATTTTGCTCTGCCAAGGGGGGGGATGGTCGGTATCATCGGTCCTTCGGGCGTGGGAAAAACGACTTTGGTTGATTTGATTTTGCGGCTTTTGATTCCAAGCCGGGGCAAAATTTTATTGGATGGTCAGGAAATCGAAAAAGTCAGCCGCAAGGAGTGGTACCGAAACATCGGGTACGTATCCCAAGACATTTTTTTGATGAATGATACTATCCGGAGCAATATTCAGTTTTACGATGGTACGATCAGCAAGGAGGAAATGATTGCCGCGGCCAAACAGGCTAATATTTACGATTTTATCATCAGCCGGCCAGAAGGTTTTGACACGGTCATTGGTGAGCGGGGGGTGATGCTGTCAGCCGGGCAGAGGCAGAGGATCGTGATCGCTCGCGTACTTGCGCGGAAGCCGCAGCTGCTCATTTTGGACGAAGCGACCAGCGCTTTGGATAATGAATCGGAAGCGAAAATTCAGGAAGTCATTCAGAATCTGCGCGGCAAAATCACGGTGCTCGTCGTGGCGCACCGCCTTTCTACCGTGATCAGCTGTGACCGGGTTATCGCTTTGCAGGATGGCCGGATTGTCGAGGAAGGGGTCCCCAAAAAGCTGTTGGCAGATGAAAAAACGTATTTTTACCGCATCTATAATTTAAAAGCGGCGAGCGCGGCATGAAACTGTTTTTGATTCTTGCTGGCCATGGCAAAGAAATGACTGATTTGGTCCGCGGGCTTCAGGCCGGCGGGCATGAGGTGATTTATTGGGTAGGCCTGCGGGGAGGCGACGAGGGAGAATTTCCGGAAATCATGTTTCATGACTCCGCTGACGCCGCGAAAAATATTTCCGCACCCGGCATCGATCCGCAGTCTTTTTTGCCCCCCGGACTGGAACTTATCAGAAAACTTTACCGCACCGAATCCATGGTTATGACTCTTCTGACAAAAACCGAACATAATTTGACTTTAGAACAGCGAAAACGCCGTTATTTTGAAATGCTTCGGTATTGGCATGGTTTGCTCACGTCGCGCCGGCCGGATGCCGTCATTTTTCCCATCTCCCCGAGTCAGGCTTATAATTATCTGATTTATGATCTGGCAAAACTGCTCGGCATCAAAACTATCATGTTTTACGATACTTGGGTGGGCGACCGAACACTTTTGCAAACCGAATATGAAACAAGCGGCCAGCGGATGCTCGAGGAAATTCAAAAAAACTCCAATGCACACTTTACTTTCGACGACTTGAGCCCGGACCTGAAAGATTATTATCAGCGGTATTATGATCCGTCTGTCGCTGATCCTTCGCCTTTGAATCTCAAGCGGGAACAAAAACGCAATTCTGGACTAGCGATTTTGCGCCGCAAACTTCGGATTTTGGGCAAAGCCGCTCTTGATGGGCGGATCTTCCAGGCCGTTTTCGCGAACCTGCGCAAGCGTCTGGGCGAAAATCCGCAAAAAGAATATCGCAGTGTGCAAATCACTCCGGATTTTTCACGAAAGTTCGTGTATGTGCCGTTGCAATTTCAGCCGGAGCGGTCGACGTTGGCGCTCGGCGACGTATTCGTTGACCAGCTTTTGATGCTGGAAAACCTTTCGGCCTCTCTGCCCGCGGGTTTCTTTGCTTATGTGAAGGAGCATCCGACGCAATGGTGGCGCCGGGGCATGAATTATGGCCCTTACCGGCCGAAAGGTTTTTATCGCAGGATCGCCAGTTTGAAAAATGTCACGGTCGTGCCGATTGGTACTGATAATTATGAGCTCATCAACCGATCGCAGGCATTGGTCACGGTAACTGGAACCCCGGGCTGGGAGGCAGTGGTGAGGGGCAAACCAACAGTGGTTTTTGGCTATCCGTGGTATATGGACTGCCCGGGAGTACTGCGAGTTTCGGATGTTTCTACTTGTTCATCGGCCTTGCAAAGAGTTGCGAGCGGCGAGTTTCAGGTTAATCGTCAGGGCGTCATCAACTATCTGAAGAGCCTGGATAACGCCACTATCCATTTGTACGTTGACGACTCGGAAGAAAAAATTTCACTTTATTCAAAAAAAGAAAGAATGAATAATATGATTCAGGCAATTCTTGCCGAATTAAAAGGAGAATACAATTATGTTCGATGACAAAGCGATCTTGGTTACCGGCGGGACCGGATCGTTCGGCAAGAATTTCGTGAAATTCTTGCTCAGCAACTTCAATTTCAAAAAACTCATTATTTTCAGCAGGGACGAACTGAAACAATTTCAGATGCAGAAAGAAATCCAGGATGAACGTCTGCGGTTCTTTATCGGGGACGTCCGGGACCTCTCCAGACTGCAAAGAGCATTTTACGGCGTCGACATCGTGGTGCATGCCGCGGCCCTCAAACAGGTTCCCATGCTTGAATACAACCCGTTCGAAGCGGTCAAAACCAACGTCATCGGCAGTCAAAATGTCGTGGAGGCGGCGATTGATCAGGGAGTGGAAAAGGTCCTTTTGATTTCCACGGACAAAGCAGTACAGCCGGTGAATTTATACGGCGCCACGAAGCTTTGTGCCGAAAAGCTTTTCGTGAACGGCAACGCGTACGCGCATAACAAAACCAAATTCAGCTGTGTTCGGTACGGCAATGTGTTGGGGAGCAGGGGCAGTATCGTGGAAGTTCTCCTCAAAAACCCGGACGCGCAGGTCGTCCACCTGACGCATCAGGAGATGACCCGGTTTTGGATAACCTTTGACCAGAGTTTTCAGCTGGTGCTTTTTGCCTTGGAGAATATGGTCGGGGGAGAAATTTTTGTGCCAAAGATTCCTAGCATGAGGCTCGTTGACCTTTTCGAGGTGCTGGTACCCCAGGCTCGCAAAGAAGTGGTGGGGATTCGGCCGGGCGAGAAAGTGCACGAAGCGTTGCTGACTGACGCGGAATCGCGACACGCGGTAGAGCTGGATAAATATTTCGTTATTTTACCCCAGAGCAAAGAGATTTTTGATGTGGAAAAGAGATATTCGAAATATTTAGGAATGGGCGAGGAGGTCCCGGAAAACTTTCGGTTCACGAGCGACACTAATCCACTTTGGCTGACGCCCCAGCAATTAAAAGTTTTAATCGAAGGCCTTAATTTAAAATGATTCCTTACGGTCGTCAGACAATCGACGAGAACGATATCAAGCGGGTTGTAAAAACCCTGCGCTCGCCCTGGCTTACTCAAGGACCGGCGGTTTTGGAGTTTGAAAAACTGCTTGCCAAAGCGGGCGGCGTGAAGTACGCGGTGGCGGTCAGTAGTGGAACCGCCGCGCTGCACCTGGCATATTTGGCCGTTGGATTAAAAAAGGGAGACGAGGTGATTACCACCCCGAATACTTTTGCCGCCACTGCGAACATGCTCCTGGCTGTGGGCGCAAAGCCGGTGTTTTGCGACATCCGTCTGGATACCTATAACATAGACGAGCGTAAAGTTGAGCGCTTGATTACGAAACGCACCAGGGCCTTGGCAGTGGTGGATTTTGCCGGACAGCCCGCGGAAATGAAAGAGATTTATCGAATTGCCAAAAAGCATAAACTTTTGCTCATTGAGGACGCGTCCCATTCCCTCGGGGCCAGCTATCGCGGCCGGAGCGTCGGGAGCCTGGCCGACCTCACGACCTTGAGCTTTCACCCGGTCAAGGCGATCGCGACAGGGGAGGGCGGAGCCGTGCTTACGAATAACAAGAAGCTTTACGAAACAATCAAGCTCTTGCGTAGCCACGGAATTTTTAAAGACAATCGAGGTAAAAACGTCATGGTCGCGCTTGGCTTCAATTACCGGATGAGCGACATCCAGGCCGCGCTTGGGACTTCCCAGCTGGAAAAGCTGGATAAATTTATTCGGCTCCGCAACCAAGCCTCGAAATGGTACGAGGAGGAATTTGTCGGTTTGGAACACATTATCCTTCCGCAGACTTTGCCGCATAATTATTCCGCTTGGCATATTTATGTGATCAGGGTAAAGTACCCTAAGCTTAGAGATAAACTATGGCGGTATTTGGTCAAAAAAGGGATCGGCGCTAATTTTCATTACCCCGCAGTTTATACCCACCCTTATTATCAGAAGCTTGGATACGGAAAGAAAAAATTCCGAAATGAGGAGCTTTATTCCCAGAGCTGCATTACCCTTCCGTTGTACCCCACCTTGAAAAGGAGAGAAGTACATTTTATCGCATCTTGTTTAAAAGAGTGGTTTAAATAATGACCGGTAAAGTTAAAAAGCATTTATGAACCTCAGCATCAAGCCACATTCAGCAAAGGAGCCTAAAGATTGGGACGAATTTTGCTCGAAAAGTCCCGACGCGTGGTTTTGGCATACGTCCGGTTGGCGTGAATATACTTTGAATTTCCGGCCACTACTGCAGACCACTGATTTGAGTTTCTGGATTTACCATGAGAACAAGCCAGTTGCAATAGTACCTCTGACCAAAGAGAGCGTGTCTAACGAAAAAAATACGGTAAAAGCATTTTCGTCTAGCAGCGCTGTCGGTGCCGCCATCCCTTCCCTGGCGCTTGCGGAAGGATTGAATCTAGAGGAGCGGGAGAAGGTCGTTGATTATGTTTTCGCCGCAATTGACGATCTTGCTCGGAAAGAGAGCATCGTTCTAGCAAGATTTTGCTCATCACCTTTGGCATCTATATCGAGAGAGGGAGGTATACAGAGGATGTTTTTTCAGAAATATGGATATTTAGATGTTTCTCTGGAAACTTTGCTTGTCGATCTTCATCTTCCCAAAGACCAGCTTTGGAAACGGGTGCGCCGGAATCATCACCGCAACGTTAAAAAGGGTGAGGGGTACAAAATTTCTTTTTACACTTCAAAAAATGTTACCCCTGAAATTTTCGAGGAATACAAAACTCTGCACACAAAAGCCGCTGGGCGACAAACGAGACCGGATCGAACTTTTGAGCTTATGTACGAATGGCTGAAAGGTAACATCGCTTTCTTGGTAGCAGTGCAAAAGGATAACAAAAACATCGCCTTTGAATATTTCTCGGTTTACAAAAATTCTGTGTATGCGTTTTCCGCAGCCAACGATCCAGACTACGAAACTCAGCCGATCCGTCACGCCTTGGAATGGGAAGCAATACTTTGGATGAAGGAAAAAGGATTTGATTTTTACGAAATGGATATTCAGTACAAAGGGCAACTGCCCCACGACCTTCCCGACAGAAAGCTCATGAGCATATCACTTTTCAAAAAAGGATTCGGTGGTTTCAGCGTTCCGCAGTATTTAGGAGAGAAGTATTACGACCGAAATTTTTTCCTGCAGGAGCAGACCAAACGAGTTCAGCAATTTGCCTTAAGTTTACCGGAAAATGCCAAAAGTGCCGTCAAAAATGAGTAAACAAAATACCGAACGATACAAGAGTGTCCTGCTTTCTGACGGGGGTGTTTTTCCAAGAAAACCCCTCGTCACGAAACTCCTCCTGATAGAAGGAATTTCACGGAGCGGAAAATTTCTGCTCTCTGATCTGCTGGCGGGTTTTGCGGATATGGAGCCGGTTCAAACCCACGTCAGCTTGGAACACATTCCGATTTTCGAGAAACTGGGTCTAATCGAGACCGAAGCGGCACGGGAGCTTTTGCGCTGTGAGGTCGACGTTTACAGTTACGAGATGCTGATCGGGAGGACCCTCAACCTCCGAAAATCAGATAAATCAACGATATTCAATCATCCTCGCTACAAGGAATTTCTCGGGCGAACGGAAGCTGCCGACCCGCAGACGCTTTTGAAAAAATTCAATGCCGGGGCCTACAGTTTGTTTATCGGCCACGAGCTTATGCCCCATATAAAGATGTATTTTGAAACTTTTCCCCAGATGAAAGTTTTGAGTCTCAAGAGAAGCCCGGTCGACCTCGCCGCCTCCTGGCATAAACGCGGCTACGGGGACAGAATAGCCGTTGACCCCACGTTTTTTATGATCCCGTTTCGAAGCGCTAATGGAGCGGTGCCGTGGTACGCTTTATCTTGGAAAGAGGATTTTTACAAAATGTCCCCGATGGATCGAATCATCCGCTCCCTCGACACTCTTTTTGCGATGAGTCAAAAATCCTATGCTCGTCTTCCGAGACGGTATCAGCGGCTGGTGCTGTTTCTAAGCTACGAGCAAATCGTCGCGAAGCCGCATGAGACCGTCGCCGAGCTAAAAAGATTTCTCGGTAAAAGGATTTTGCCGGCGATGAAACAGATACTGAAAAGGGAAAAATTGCCTAATCCGGGGCGGCTGTTTGAGAAAGAAGCGAAGCTTAGGGACATAAAAAAACTTTCGAGCCCGAAATATTTTGCCCGGCTTTTGGAGTTGGAAAAAAAGTATCAGCGATCTTTAAAGATATGACCCATAAAAATATAGATAAACTAATTCTTTTTGGCGGCTCGCGGCTCTTGGCCGATTTTGTTCGTTATGCCAAACGCGGCTTGTCTTACGAACTCATCGTCTACGGCTCGAAGCGGCATCTCGATGAGAAGATACCCGGGGACCGGCGGACATTAAGGCAAGTTCTGGAAAAAGAGCGCGTGAAATTTTTTGAATCTCCTGACATCAACCGGGACAAAAATCTGAAGGGCCTTGTCGGCAAAAAAACGTTGGGAATCGCCTTTGGGGCGCCTTGGGTTTTCGAGAAGAAAACCACTCGTTTATTCCGGCCGGGCTACCTGTTGGATTTCATGGGGATTGATTTGCCGCGGTACCGAGGCGGTGCGCATTATACGTGGCAGATTTTACATCAGAACCTTGAGGGTTGCGCCAATCTCCAGATCATCCGTGGCGGGAAAGAGACTCTGCATCGTGGCGAGGTAATCAAGCGACTGGAGTATGATTTGCCCGCGCGCGTCCGCCGCCCGATTGATTATTTCAATTTTATGGCGAAAAAGGAGCTCCTCTTCTTGAAGGAATTTTTCCGAGAGCTTCGGCAGAATAAAAATTTCAAAATTTCAAAACTCAACGAGGCCCAAAGTTCCTATTACCCTTTTCTTTCCACCAGAGAACAGGGGTTTATCAATTGGAACTGGTCAGGAGAGCAAATTGCGAGGTTCATAAATGCGTTTGGCGAGCCCTACGCGGGGGCGTCCACTTACCTCGACAGCCGCAAGGTGTACGTGCAGGAGTGTGCACTAATGAACGCTCCGGAAAGGTACCATCCCTTCACAGCCGGGCTAGTGGTCAGAAAAGATAAAAAGGGGGTGTACGTTGCGGCTGTCGGAGCATTGCTGCATTTCAGAACCGTTCTTGATGAAAAAGGGAAGGACGTGACCCGCAAGATCGAACTAGGGCAGCGTTTCTATACGCCGCACGGCGACCTGGACCGCGCCATGACTTTCCGGGCGGTCTATAACGCCCAAGGTCAAATCGGGGGGAAAAAGATATGAGCCCCGTTAGAAGTCCCAAGGAGAAAAATTAGAAGAATTTTTTCTTTGAAGAACTAAAAGTTACCCACCAATTATGCACAATAGTAAGACAACTCAAAAAGGCGGCACCCCCCGAACTTCTAACGGGGTGAGCGTGATTATGGAAATTTTAAAGAGAGTGCAGGGGCTGCCAGTAGCGCCGGTTTCCGCCGGGACGGATGAGCAAAACCGGATTTTGGGAGAGTTTTTGCCTTTCAAAGTCCATGAATACAAATCTGGCAGGGAGCATAACGGATGGATTGTGCCGAATCGCTGGGAGGTCAAAAAGGCGGAGATTCGCAAAGACGGAAAGCTCGTTTATGACGGCCTAGCCCATCCCTTGGGAGTGATAGGATATTCGCAGTCCTTTGCGGGAGCGGTTTCTTTGGACGAGCTGAAAAAACATTTATCTTATAACGAAACCGCGCCGGACAAAATCACTTACCACTGCGATTTATACTACAAGCCGTATCGCAAGCTCTGGGGGTTTTGTCTGCCTTTCAACGTGTTTCGAACTTTAGGGGAGGGAGAGTATGAAGTTGACCTTCAGACTACTTACCAGGACGATTGGATGAAAGTTTTGGAATATACTCACCCGGGAAAATCTCGAAAGACCGTAATTTTTAACGCGCACAACTGTCACGCGGGCCAGCTAAACGACGGCCCGGCCGGTTATGCCGTATTTATTGAAGTGATGAGGCGTCTGCAGAATCGTCGGACCAAATATACGTACCGGCTCGTGATTGCTCCAGAGCACCTCGGGACGGTTTTTTATCTGGCGGATCTGCCAGAGCGCGAGGTCAAAAACTTCCGGGCCGGGATTTTTATGGAGATGGTCGGGCATGACAACCCGAAATTTGCCCTGCAGGAGAGTTTTACGGGCGAAAGTATGATAGACAAGGTTGCTCATCACGTCTTGCGGCATAAGAGCGGCGGCTACTGGAGCGATAAATTCCGCAAGATCGTGGGGAACGACGAGACCGTATGGGAAGCGCCGGGGATCGAGGTACCAATGATTTCCCTGTCGCGCTGCCAGTCCGCGAGTTTTTATTATCCCGAATACCATACCAGCGGGGATAATTTGTCTATTATGAAAGCGGACAAACTTGGGGAGACCGCCGATTTGATTATGGCGATGATTGATATTCTGGAGAAAGATTGCGTGCTGCAGCGGAAATTTACCGGCCTCATCGCGCTCTCCAACCCAAAATACGATTTGTACATTCGGCCCGGCACGGACCCGTCCGTGAAGGACCGAACGTCCACGAATCAGCCGAAGTGGAATTATTTGATGGATTGTCTGCCGAGATACTTCGACGGACAGCATTCAATTTTCGATATTGCCGTCAAGCACGACCTGCCTTTCGGTCAGGTTTATGAATACCTCCTCAAATTTCAGGGCAAGGGATTGATCGAGTTTATAGAAAGGGAGTCGATTTGAGTATGGAATATCGGGAAAAATTTTTGGGAGAAAATTTTTATCTACGCCAGTTAGAAGAGTCCGACGCGAGTCGGGAGTATTGCGATTGGCTCAATGATCCGGAAGTCAACAAATTTTTGGAAACCCGGCAGGCCAGTATTGCAGATCTCAAAATCTACATTCGGCAAAAACAGGACGACCCTAATGCTTTGTTTTTGGGAGTGTTTGATCAACATGGCGATGTCCATATCGGAAACGTCAAGCTGGAACCGATTGATTGGGTCCGGAAGCTCGCAGTTTTTGGAATAATGATCGGCAACAAGGCTTATTGGGGCAGGGGCGTTGGCATGGAGGCGACGAGACTAACCCTGGATTTTGTATTTAAGAAATTGGGTTTGGACGAGGTCGAATTGGGCGTAATTTCCGAAAATGTTCGGGCGCGCAAGACTTTTGAAAAAGCCGGATTTAAACAGGTGCGGATTGAGCGGCAGGCCATGAATCATGACGGGACGCTTTATGACAAAGTCGTAATGGCTGTCAAGAAAGGAGACGAATAACATGGAATTGCGTCGCTGCAGCAAATGCGTAATGCCAGAGACCCAAGAAATCATCACGTTTGATGAGCAGGGAGTATGTTCGACTTGCCGGAACGTCGAGATCAAGCAGGAAAAAATCGATTGGCAGGCCAAAGCGACGGAATTCGAGCAGCTTCTGGGGCAATACCGGGGGAAATACGCTTACGATTGCATCATTCCGTTTTCCGGGGGCAAGGACAGCACTTTCACGCTGTATACGATGGTAAAAAAATTCGGCATGAAACCGCTGGTCGTGAGTTTTGACCACCACATGCTGCGTCCGAAAGTTTTGGCGAATACGGAGCGGGCGGTCAAGCGGTTGGGCGTGGATATGCTGCGCTTCAAGGCGAACTGGCAGCTTATCAAAAAAATGATGAGGGTCTCACTTGAGCGAAAAGGCGACATCCTGTGGTATCAGCACGTGGGAATTTTCGTTACTCCGATGCAGATGGCGATTCGCTACAATGTTCCCCTGATTATCTGGGGCGAACCGTCGGCGGAGTATACAAGTTATTATAGTTATGACGAAAACGAGGAAGTGGATGAGCGCAGATTTAACATGTTCACCAATCTTGGGATTACCGCCGAGGATATGCATGGGATGCTGAACGATCCCGCGGTGACCTGGCGGGACATGGCGTCTTTTATTTACCCGTCCCGTGAGGATTTGCGGAAAATCGGATGTCGGTCCATCTGTTTGGGCAGTTTCATTCCGTGGGATGTCAAAAAACAAGTGGAGGTGATTCAGCGCGAGCTTGGTTGGGAAGGAGATGAAGTTGAAGGCGTGCCGCCGGAATATAATTACGAAAAAATCGAGGACATGATGCAGGGGGTGCAGGATTATCTCAAGTATATCAAGCGCGGCTACGGACGCATGAGCCACCTTGCGTCAATTGACATCCGAAACGGGCGATTGACCAGGGAACGGGCCATGGCTCTGGTCAAAGAATGGGAAGGTCAGCGCCCGGCAAGTTTGGACGTGCTGCTCCGCTGGTTGAAGCTGAGCGAGGATGAATTTTATGCGATTGCGAAAAGACTCGCGGTCAGCCCATGGGTTCATGATCCGTCCACAACGCGGAAGGGCAAGGAATTGTGGGATCAAAAATTATGGGTAATTGAATGAAAAGTAATTTACAGTATGTCCCTCTCCTTGCCAGAGGGGAGGGTGACCGCCCGCCTGCCGGCGAGGCAGGGAGGTCGGGAGGGATAGAATGGATTTTTGACCCCTCTGCCTTTCGGGCATCTCACCCTGCCTACCGCAGGCAGGCTCGTCAGGAGAGAGTAGTAAGGAATAAGACCTATGATTGTCGTGATTGACTACGGTATGGGAAATCTGCATTCGATCGCCAAGGCCCTCGAGTACGTCGGCGCGGAAGTTTTGGTTTCTAGCCAAATTCAAGACGTCAAACGAGCCGACAAACTCGTTTTACCGGGGATCGGCGCTTTTGGCGACGGGATAGTGAACCTGCGGGAGCTGGGCCTGGAGGAGGTGTTGCGCGAGGAGATCGTCAAAAAAGCCAAGCCGTTCTTGGGAATTTGCCTGGGTATGCAGCTGTTGGCGGATCGAAGTTTTGAGTTCGGGGAGCACAAGGGTTTAGGACTGGTCCGGGGCGATGTCGTGAGATTTAAATTTGAAGATGCAAAGCTCCGCGTTCCTCATGTCGGCTGGAATAACGTGGATTTTCAGCGGTCTTCGCCCCTCTTTACCGGGATAAAAGACCACACCGATTTCTACTTTGTGCACAGTTATCATTTTGTGCCAAAGGAACCAGCGGCGGCGTCGTGCGATTACGGCGGACAGTTTGCGGCCGCTCTGCAGCAAGATAATATTTTCGCCACGCAGTTCCATCCCGAGAAGAGTCAGAAAGCCGGGTTGAAGCTGCTGCAAAATTTTCTAGAATGGAGCCCCAGCAATGCTTAAAACGCGCATCATTCCATCATTGCTCCTCAAAGACGGCCGGATGGTCAAGTCCGTCCGGTTTGGGGGCTATCGCGACGTGGGGCATCCGGTGACAACCGCCAAAATTTATGACGCGCAGAGAGCCGACGAGCTGATTTTTCTTGATATTTCCGCCAGCCGCGAGGGGCGGCGCACCCTGTTCGATTATGTGAGGCAGGTCGCTGAGGAGTGTTTCATGCCGCTCGGCGTCGGCGGCGGGATCACGAGCATCGAGGACATTCGCGAACTGCTGAAAAGCGGGGCGGACAAAGTCGTCATCAATACTGCCGCCGTCGAAAACCCGGAGCTGATCAGAAAGGCAGCGTCGCGTTTCGGCAGTTCAACAATCGTGGTGTCAATTGACGTCAAAAAAACCCCGGATGGAAAGTACGAAGTTTTCACCAGGGGGGCTACCGCCGCGACCGGACTGGATCCGGTGATTTGGGCGAAGGAAGCTCAAAATTTGGGAGCCGGGGAGATCTTGATTACCAGCGTTGATCAGGAAGGAACATTGGCCGGTTACGACACGGCCCTCATTAGAAGTGTCGCAGAAGCAGTTTCGATCCCGGTAATCGCGCATGGCGGAGCCGGCAAACTGTCCGACTTCAAAGAAGCGATTGCGGCCGGGGCTTCCGCGGTGGCCGCCGCGAGCATCTTTCATTTTACCGACCAAAGTCCGATTAAAACGAGAAAGTACCTACATGATGCGGGGGTAAGCGTAAGAGTATGAACACAAGAAAACACCCAAAAATTCTAATAATCGGGCTTGGCTCCATCGGACAAAGACACCATCGGAATCTTTTGGCCTTGGGTTACGGGAATGTTTGGGCCTATGACGCTAACAATAAAAAGATTAAAGATTTAAGATTAAAGATTAGCACTCTGACTCCCAGTGCGTTGCAAGATTTTGACGTGGCGTTCATCTGCACGCCAAATTATCTGCATATGAAGCACGCGTTGCTGGCCGCGCGAGCCGGATGTGATTTGTTCATTGAAAAACCATTGTCGCACAGTCTTAAAGGCATAACTGAGCTTGCCCGCATTGTCCGTCAGAAACGCCTTGTGAACATGGTCGCCTGCAATATGAGGTTCCACCCGGCGATGCAATTTATCAAGAAGTACTTGCAGAGCAACAGGTTAGGCGAAGTATACTCGATTTATCATGAGTTTGGTTATGACTTGGCTTCCTGGAGCACGACCGGCCGCGACTACAGAAAAACCTATTCTGCTAGCAAAAAAATGGGCGGGGGGATACGCCTGGATGATATTCATGAATTTGATTTGTTATTCTGGCTGAATGGTTTCACCTCGGTAAAAAAATCCGCAGTCCTCTTTGATAAAGTGAGCGGCCTCGCAATTGACACCGAAGACATGGCGATAGGAAGTTTTCTTTTCCGAAACAAAGTATTCGGTTTGGTCAAGGCGGATTATCTACAGAAGGGCTACACGAGGCGCTGTCAGGTGGTCGGCTCTCGCGGCACACTGGAGTGGGACTGGAACGAAAATGTGGTTTGGCTTCGAGATAAAAACGGCAAGCGCGTATTGCGGAGGTTGGGCCAATATGACAGGAATCAAATGTATATGCAGGAGATTCGATACTTTCTTGAGAAAGTCGCCAGTCGCGGCCAGACGTTCAATGACGTCAGGCGAGCGGCGGATGTTTTAAAGATGGTTTTAAAATCATGAACAAAAATCTTTGCGTTATCCAAGCGCGAATGAGTTCAACGAGACTCCCCGGGAAGGTATTAAAGGAAATAAACCGGAAGCCGCTTTTGCAATACGAAATCGAGCGGCTGCGGTTGGCTAAAAAGCTAGACCAAATTGTCGTAG
>Ga0209542_10002740_pt1 | contig 38913 bp, 36 predicted proteins | sample RifCSPhighO2_01_FD_184028 | JGI IMG/M metagenome (GOLD analysis project Ga0209542, IMG submission 184028) | Soil microbial communities from Rifle, Colorado - Rifle CSP2_plank highO2_0.1 (SPAdes) (version 2) | ecosystem: Environmental > Terrestrial > Deep subsurface > Rock core/Sediment ... | reverse complement strand
TACGAATAGGGCTGATACTGGGATGGGACCCAGTATCAGAAGCTTTTGAGAATTTTTCAGACTGAAAGGAATGAAAAAGTCTAAAAGGTGTACTGATAATGTAATGATCGAAGGAATCCACGGTCTATGCTCGCAAGAGCGAGCGTCGTGGATTCCCGTTTTCAAATACTTTGAGTGGTCGACCAGAAGTATTTGAAAAAGATCACCCCTTCAAGCCTGAGGCCTCATTCAGAGCCGATGGCATACCCGCGGAGCAGTAAAATACTTAGAGCCTGTTTAGAATCTAACCGCAATAAAGGGCTCAAAATCTTGCTTGCCTGCCGAAACATTCAAATTTTGGCTACAAATTGCGAATTTATCGTCAGCATATCTCAATATGCCTCCTCAAAATTCTCAATTCTCGCAACAAAATTTGAATGTTTCATCTAGTCATTAGATTCTAAACAGGCTCTTACAAAAAATACGGGCGGAATGATCCGCCCGTATGGAAATGTGAACTGCAGAGAGAGCTTTACGCAACGACTTTTTCTTGTCGTGCACGTTTTATTTGAGTCAGAGCTTGATAAATTTCAGGTCCACGATACAAGATTCCTTCAATGTAGGCATGGGGAACTTTAAGACGTGGGTCACGCCAGAGTTCAACTTTACGGCCTACAGCTTCAAAGGCCTCTTGGATGAGGTCCCTCGTTCCGTCCTGGACTTGCTCTGGATTAGAGTAGAGAATGACTCTCTCCGTGTATTTCTTTATTTCCCTATGTTTTTTAGAGATTGCATCAATGCCGTGGTGACGACCACCATCGTGAGCATCGATGTAGAGCAGAGAAGCTTTCGAATCGTCACGGATAGTAACGTGGCAGTGAAGGGCCTCAAACGCCGACTTGATGAGGGAAACCACACCCGATTCTCGCTCCGCCTCGGTGCAGAATATTTCAACGCTCCATGGATTCATACGAATCGGCAATTCTGGTAGGGCAATCAAGGGTTCTTTTTCTAAAATTGGCCGCCATACCACACTGATACCATTCTTCATTTTCCTAAGTGTTTTCTTTTTCATACTCCCCTTTCTGAATGTACAATTATCCTGCAGTAATTATAGCAGATATGACCAACACCAAACAAATCCACTGGAGGTGGATTTACTTTTTGTATAGGTTCTAGCATAATTAATACTTAAATCTATAATCAATGAACAATCATAATAACTGTCAAAATGGTTTTATCAATATTTTAGCTCTTTTGGTTTTGGCAACATTTATTGGCGCTTTTATTTATTTTGTGGTTTTGCCGGAAACAAACAAACAAAGAGGAGCAGACCAGAGCGCTTTATCGTTCCAAAAAGCTGGGCTATTCGGGCAACTTTGTCAGGGTAAAGGAACATTCAAACTTAAAACTTTTCCGCTGGATGTTAAAAACATAGAGCTTATTACACCAATGGGCAAAGTGCAGGATTCGCATGTTACCCCTACCGACCATCAATACATTATTCCTGTTGGAACCAAAAGTAGCTCTCTCATCACAAACAATCCGAAACAATACCAAATCAAAGCTCCGGCAGATGGTTACATTATCTCCGTTGAACTTTTTCGTGAACCAGTGGAACAGGCATATCGCAGTCAATTATACAGCGATAATTACCTGGTTATTTTTGAGCATTCTTGCGATTTTTACACACGGTTGATACATATTGACACATTGTCGGATAAAATTCTGGCGTCAGTTAAATTTAAAAATCCAGAATCTCAACACCCATACGCTTCACCTAGAATAAAAGTAAAGGAGGGTGAAGTCATCGGCACGGTCGGTCCGCACTCATTTGATTTCCAAATTATGAACGCCAAGACAAAAAACAGCAACTTAATCAGTCCGCAAAACATAGACTATTTCAGCGCTTATACTGTAGATACTTTTGACTATCTAGCCGAACCATTACGCAGTGAACTGTTAAAAAAGAATCTCATCAAACATAAACCCTTCGGAGGAAAAATCGGCTACGATGTCAAAGAGAAACTGGCCGGTAACTGGTTTTTGGTAGGGAGAGATAAACAAGAGCGCGAGGAATATTGGACAAAAAACTTGAGTGTGACATACGACCATATTGACCCTACTCAAATCCGTCTTTCTTTTGGTAATTTCAGCGCTTATCCAAAAGCTTTTGGAGCGCGAGGCAATGCGCCAGACCCTAAAGTGATAGAAGAAAAAACAGGGCTGGTAAAATACGAACTAGTCACTTTTGACTACTATTCCGAAGGGCAAAAGTGGGACGCTTTGCATTTTCTGCCAAACCTAACAGCTAAAAATAGTGATGAGGTTCTTGGTGTAGCACTTTTTCAATTATTACCCGACGGGAAACTAAAAGTAGAAACTTTCCCCGGCAAAACATCCTCTTCCGTCACCAGTTTCACCTCCACCGCCCGTCTTTACGAGCGATAAGATAGAAAAATAAATGAAATACCAAACTGTCAGACTTATAATTATGGTGTTTTTTCTTTTTCAATTTGCAATTCCGGCAAGATTTCCAATAATTGCTGCTGAACTATCAGCTGGATTTGCACCTAATTCGGTTTGGATATCCCGGACAAATGTTACAGACGGCGATTCGGTTAATATATTCACAGTTATCTATAATAGTAGCGACGAAGGAGTAACGGGTGAACTTGTCTTTACGATAGATGGTAAAACAATTGGTACAAAAAACTTTGCCCTTTTATCTGGAGAAACAAAAATTGAATCATTCCCATGGACAGCGGAGCAAGGTAAACACACTGTTTCGGCAAAAATCGGAAAGACACTAAATACCAACACGGGTGCAACTACAGCTCTACTCTACCAGACCACAACAAGTGTAGCGGTTGATATTCTATCTCCCCCACCTCCTTCAAAAACCACCAAAACACTTAACTTAGTGGCTTCTACTTTGGAAACCGCAGTTAGCTCATCTACTCCTATAATATTAAACGCCCTAGAGTCTTTGTATAACACAACAGAATCTTTTCGGACAGAACTAAAATCGTCCTTAGAAAAACAAATAGAGGAAGAACCACAGAAGGAACCAGAAAAACAGACAGAAAAATTAATTGAAAATAATGGAAAGGCAGAAAATACTAGGACAGCAAATTCAGAACAAAAAACTTCATCAGAAATACAATCGGAGACAACAAATAACCCAGAATTTTTAGGAGCAGCCCAAAGGCAAGCGGCTGCGGTATTATTATCGGTGGTCAGTTCAAAACCGTTATTTTATATTGCCCTCGGACTGTCATTTCTTTTTATACTTTTCTTGTTGCGAACATTTATCAAATCCCGAAGAAAAAGATTTTAAGACCTGTTACCTTTAGAGCCTGTTCAAAATCTAATGTCTAGGCAGAACATTCAAATTTCTTTGCGAAAATCACTTATTCTGACGAAGCATATCTAGATCTGTTGAGGAAGAATGAGTGATTTGCAGCAGAAATTTGAATGTTCTGACAGACAAGCTTGATTCTGAGCCAGATTTTGCGGTTAGATTTTGAACAGGCTCTTAACACGTTTCATATTACTTTCATAACAAATTAGGTATACTACAAAGTATGGAATCATTAATGAAAGCCGATATTTTCTTTTTTATATCATCTGTGGCAACGGTCATACTCTCGGTTTTGGTTTCTGTTCTTTTATTTTATTTCATCAAAGCTATGGAAAATCTCTATATTCTTTCAGAGACGCTTAAGGGTGGCTTGAGAGAGTCGGAAGAATTTGTGGTAGAGCTCAAAGAACGACTGTAAAATAACATGATCTTTCGTCTATTTTTTCCTCCATCACGAAGAAGAAGACGGGTTATAGACAAGGATTAACAATGGTAATAACTTAATTAAAAAATGAAAAAAACAATAAAAAATGGTTCGAGCGCGGTAAAATTAACTCTTATAGGCGCCACTCTTGCTGGCCTTGCGGCCACAGCTTATTTTTTCCTTGGACCAAAAGGAAAAAAGCATCAAAAACATGCCAAAGCGTGGGCTATCAAAATGAAGGGAGATGTCATTGCCAAGCTAGAAACAGCTCGGGAGATTACAGAACCGATTTATCACCACATCATTGATTCTGTGGCTAAAGAATATGAAAAAGGTATGAAAGCCAGTCGAGCTGAAATTCTGTCTCTCTCAACAGACTTAAAAAAACATTGGAAAACCATAAGTCATGGAGCCAAAGCGGTCAAAAAAGATGTGACCTCTGGCGCAAAAAAGGCGATAAAGCGAGCAAAACAATAAATTATTTTGCCAATCTAAGGAATCCTAACAACGTCTGCTTTAATAGTTGGTTCTTTGTAATTTGGATTTAAATTTCCGCTGACAACTATATTATCCCCTATTTTAATATCTGTAATAGATATATTTTTGCCCTTAGAATCTAAAAAGCTTGTCCCAAAGTGGCGCGGTCCGTAATACGATTCGTCTGTTTGTATTGTCCACTTAAATTCGGCCAAATTCCAAAAAGTGCTAACTATAATAGTCTTGCCGGTTATAGATTCTACTTTAGCCCCTTGCAAAAATATCAGGCCGTTATTTGCAATATGAACTTCCATCATAGACTTGCCAGTAGGCGGAGTCCATTTTGGACTTTGGGCTATTGCAGTTTCTGTAACGGGTAATAAATGAGGCAATAAGTAAATAGAGGCAAACAAAAGAAAACTAAAAGCAAAAGAGAGTAGCGATATACCAGAAAAAACCGCTAAGCGAGGACTGCTTTCAAACAATGGAAATTTTTTTGCCAGCGTCTGCATACGCTTCATTATACAAATGAGCTATGTAGATAGCATGAACGAGAAGAAAAAAAGTTTATCGTCTATTAAATATATTGCCGAAAAATGAGCCAATACTTTTGATAGCCGAAGCCCCTTGATTAATTCCTTGTTGCATCATACCCCCACCATTGTCTTGACGTGGACTGCCTTGAGGCATTGGTCCGAATTGACGAGTATCAATACCGATATCTTCTGCTAATGTTTGGGCATTATCAAAGAAACTGAAAATATCATCTTCTTCAAACTCACCGCTTTTCAATATCAGAAAATCTTTGTCCACAGCATTCCACATGTCGTCAATGTTTTCTTCAGGATATTTTTTCTTGAACTTAAGGACAGATTTGCTTAAAGTCTTGTATATCATCGGCACTGAAGTAAGTTGTTTTCCCATCATTTGGCAATGGCCGATACTTTGCATTGTTTCACCAATGTCGCTTTGGTCTACGTCGGTAGAGCCAGCCGAAATTAGACTGACCATAGTAGTGGCATCAGAAATAGTAGTCTGACAATCCAAGGAAAGACTAATACCGGATTTTTTAAGTTTAGTCTGGATTTTAGATATTGCTTTTAAAACGGTGTTCAGTTGCTTACCCATGCGTTTATTATTGGCTTGTTGCTGTTTTTCCTGTTGTTTTTCCCACAGACTGGAGCCGGAATCGCTCTCTCCTCCTTGTTCTTGACCCTGACTAGAACGCGGAGAGGGAGAGTTTGTTGTCCTGGAAGGCATTTGACCAGGGGTCATGCTACCTTTTGGAGGACTACCTGGCATCATGTAATTAGTTCCATCTTTTTGTTGATAGTTTGCTCCGTCAGGCTGATAGCTCGCTCCGTCAGGCTGCTGGTAATTCTGGTAGTTTTGTTGCATACCTGCCCCACCCGGAGGGGGTGGAGGTGGAGTTTGAAATGACCCTCCAGTACTGCCAGTTCCTGGCGGAGGCATGGGTGGTGGAGGAGGAGGTGGAGGGGGTGGTTGACTTCCGCTAGGTGGCGGAGGGGTGCCAAAGGTTTCCTGAGCTAATATAAATCCAAATGGCATAATTAAAAAAGCAATCACAAAACTTGCCAGAAAAAAAATTTTCATATTTTTACAATTTATAGTTATACAATAATTACTGACTTATTATAAAATTTTTATTGACATTGTTCAAGGAAAGTTATCAACACCTATCCTTTAACAGCATACGTTAGAATCCTGCTATAGCAGGATTCTAACGTATGTGAGTAAAATTATGTTATTAAGGAATAGATGTTGAGTTATCGAAGTGTATCCCTTAGCCACATAATTTTTCAAAGTCCTCGGAAAAAATCCCCAGACTTTATACCTCTATACCTCTTTGGGATAGACAAAATATGAAAACTATGATAGGGTTATAGCAGAGTTATTCCTCCAGAAATCTTCATGATTGTATCATGGGGGTGAGTAGATAATGGAAACGGATTGACATTTGACAAAAACGCCAAAGGACGGCTCAAAACCGTACTTCTGGCGTCAAAAGGAGACAAAAAGTGAGAAAAATGAATACAGTTCTCGTAGTTATCGTCGGTATCCTTTTTTTGACGCCAGGGCTTTTTGCCCAGGCGCAGACAGGAGCACAGGCGATAGACCCTCAAAAACAAGTAGAAACTCCTGTCTCGCGTGATGATTTACGCGCAGTCAAAGACGAGCTGAAAGCCACTCTTCGAGAATCGGAGAAACGAGGAGCAGAGCAAGCTCTGCAGGAGCGCCAAGAAGCTGTAAAACGGCAGAAAGAACTCTTGGACAAAGCGAATTTGGCCCTTTCAAACGCCAAAGAAGCCCAAGCAGAACTTGCGCGGCAAAACGCCAAGCAACAAGAAGCGGTCAGGCAAGAACAAGAAACAACCAGGAAATACACTCTGATTGCTATTGGACTTGTGGCAGTTCTCTTGATTGTCATAGGAATTTGGAATCGCAATCGTGGGACGAAAGTCCAACTGATTGCAACACATGAAAAAACGTCTGAAATCCCAAAACTTCCGGTAAATCCAACATCTGACCAAGTCCGAGAATTTTCGGAAAAACATGGAAACATGCAAAAAGTTCCGTTCATTCTCGATTTGGACAAGACCGGACGATTCATGTGCTTGGCTGAAGTAAGGCCAAAACCTATGGACCCACTGGTAAGTCTTGGGGATGACCCCAAGCAAACAACTTGGGAAAAACGAAAGTCTTTCGCAGCGCGGAATGTCGCGCTAGCAATTAAGTGACAATTGGGCGGTTCGTATTTATGAACCGCCACAATGTAGAACCACAAAACAAAAAGAAGGAATGAAATTCTTTCGGACATTTGAAACTTTGCAAAGTGGTTCGTCACCCGTAACTGGGGATGGATACATGGAGTAAAGATTTGAATTCTCGAGGGTGCTGAGATACTATAATCGTTTTGTATTAATCATAAAGTGGTTCGTCACCCGTAACTGGGGATGGATACATGGAGTGGATAATATAACTCAATTAAGTTCTTTGCCGAAACTTTCGGGAAGGAAAAGCAGATGTTACGAAAAATAACCATAGGGACCATCGCGGTTCTTATTGGAGTGTTACTCCTCGGTGGCCTCCTTGGGTATTTCATCCACGGTTGGATGAACCAGCCCGTGGTGGACACACAAGCAAGTCTGCAAATAGCTAACTTGCAAGGTCAGGTGGCTGGACTGACGCTTGAGTTGGAAGCTACCAAGCAAACCTTGGCGGCAACAGAAGCTTTGGTTTGCAAAGACCAAATGTATACAGTCGTCAGTGGGGATTCTCTCTCAAGAATTGCCCGGAAAGAGTACGGCAACGGAAATTTCTGGCCATATATTTGGGATAAGAATAAGGACAAGATTGCTGACCCGAATAAAATCGCGATCGGTCTTGTACTGACAATCCCCTGCTACTGCATGTGCAACTTGCCGGCTCTACCAAAGGTTCCGGCGACTGCTACAGTATCACGAGTGGTTCCACCACCAGCACCAACACAAGCAGTTGTTGCAAAAGTGGCTCCACCCGCTCCTACACCAACACCAACACAGCCGGTCATCGTGCAAGTACAACCAGCGGCACCGATAGTTATACCGGCGCCACAGGTCACGATAACCCCACCAGTGAACAATGTGGTGGTAAATGTTCCGCCACCGACGGTGGTCATCCAGCCACCACCAGTTGCGCAACCGGTCGCTCCTGTTGCAAAGCCAACACCAACTCCAAAAATTGGAGAGGTGAGGGTTCCAGAAACACAGTTCGCCTCATCCAGTTGGAGCGGTAGTATCACTAACCGTTTCCAGAACCTGCCGACCGACCGTCATAACTGGGTGAACTACTCCCACGCAGATGTGGGATATACTCTTGGTTATGTAGGAAAAGGGGCAACGGAACTCCAGGTCTTTGGTGCCGTGGGTGGATTGAACGCCCGCAAGGATACAAAAACCTTGTCCTGGGACCAGTCCATGAAAGCCGAGTTGGGTTTACGACTGCTCCGACCAATTACTAGTCTCGGTAGTGTAGAACTCGGTGTCGGCATGGTCGGTGAACTCCGTGGTTCAGGCCTCGGAATACCTCTGACCACAAAAGTCGCGCCGATGGTCTACATCGGAAGCACCATGAGCTGGGACCGACCGACCATTATCCGTCCCGGAATCAACCTTCCGCCGGTTGGACAAAAAATCGGTTCGTCTTTTCCCGGACTTCTGGAATTTCGGGTGGGGAACACTTCCCCATTTGAAAGAAAAAATATCATCGGCACCTTCCACATTGAACAAGGTGTCCTCCTAATGCAAACCAAGAGGTTTGCATTAATCCCCGAACTTAATGCTACGTTAAGCCGGGATACTCAAAAAAGACCGTGGGAAAATCGTTACACCTACGGCGCGGGGATCAGACTAGCCGCACCCGTAGCGGGAGGGGTCTTGAGTTTTATTCCCGGCTACGAATGCGGAAACCAATACCGCGGCGCTCCAGTTAGGAACGCTTCCGGATGCGGACCATCCGGAAAAGTTGAATACAGAATCTACTTCGGGTCAAAAAACCCAGAAAATCAGGGTAAGAATCCGAATAGATAAGTTCTTTCATAAATTAGTTTGCCTCACGAAAATGAGAGCAAACGCAAACGCAAACGCCAACACATCTTGTGTTGGCGTTCTTTTTTATCATCACACTAACTTTGTCCGGATACAGCGGTTTCACCGCTGTAAAGCCAAGATTACATTTGGCCTTGTGAGCAGTTTCGGCACAAACCCTTATGCGAAACTATTTCGTAAACTGCTGACAAACCAACAAGAAGGTAAACAACCATAGCTATAGTTGAATCCATTCCGAAAACCCAATCTACCAAGTTGTAACCCAAAGCCTCAAGTCCCCAATTCAACCCACCAATAATAAGCAAAATAAAAGTGATTTTGTGTAATTTCATATTAAAATCATTAATATATTAAATTAGTAACAATGTTAATTATATACCGATTCATGAAGAACACCATGGTCATCTGTGTATTACTGTATTACCCAAATTCATTGACTTAAATACCCATTCCATGCTTTAATTGAAAGACTGAACTGCCGGCTTCGGCCGGTTTTTAAATGAATTATCTTGAATCGCATCCATTTGAATTGGATATTTGGATGCAGTTCTAGGCGGACGAAGAAAATAATTGGAGACGTACTCGTTGTTGTACGTTAACAATTATTTTACTGAAGTCCAACAACGAAATGCGCCAAATATACAATTCAAACATATGGAGATACGAAATATAGCAATAATAGCTCACGTGGACCACGGAAAAACAACCCTGACCGATGCTTTGATGAAGCAAACGGGTATGACCGCGGGAGAAACTACCATGGACTCAAACGCCATAGAACAAGAGCGTGGCATTACCATATACGCAAAAAATACTTCTGTTTACTACCCTTCGAAGGACTCCGGGCAGGCAACTACAAAAATAAACATCGTGGATACACCAGGCCACGCTGACTTCGGCTCAGAAGTGGAGCGAGTTTTACGCGCCATTGACAGTGTTCTACTTTTGGTTGATGCCCAAGAAGGACCGATGCCTCAAACCAGATTTGTCTTGAAAAAGTCACTTGAACTCGGATTAAAACCGATTGTTATCATAAATAAAATAGACAAATCAGCGGCACGGCCGGACGAAGTCCATGAATTGATTCTAGAACTATTTTTGGAACTAGGGGCAAACGAGGAACAGTTAAACTTCACGACAGTTTTTGCAAATGGAAGGGATGGCTACGCCAAAATGAAACTCTCCGACGAATCAAAAGACCTCACTCCCCTTTTAGAAACAATTATACGAGAAGTGCCACTCTCGGGAGGCGATAAAAATGCTCCAGCGCGTCTACAAAGTTTTAACCTTGCTTATGACAATTTTCTCGGTCGGCTGGCCATCTGTCGAGTATATGATGGCACAATAAAAACAGGTGACAGCGTTTTTGTTAAACAGTCCAGCGGTCAAACCGCTGTATCAGGAAAACTGACAAAACTTTTCTCATTTGAAGGTACAAAAAGAGTAGAGACAGTAGAAGCCGTTGCTGGAGATATCGTTATGCTTGCCGGGTTACCAACTGTTTACATTGGTGACACAATTTGCCATGACGAAAATGCAGAGGTCTTACCATCCATAAACATAGACGAACCGACTATCTCTCTCAATTTTTTGGTCAACGACTCCCCTTTTGCCGGACGAGAAGGTAAATTCGTAACAGGACGCCAAATCCGTGAACGATTGGAAAAAGAACTTGAAATAAATGTCGGTTTGAAAGTAAATTTTAACGATAGCAATCAGAAAGCAGAAGGTTTTACTGTGTATGGTAGAGGTGAACTTCATATTGCAATTCTTTTGGAAAATATGCGTCGTGAGGGTTTTGAGCTTCAAGTTTCACAACCGCAGGTCATTTTCAAAGAAAATGATGGTAAACGAAGTGAACCATTTGAAGAAGTTCTCGTCGATGTTTCTGACGAGCTGGCTAGCTCTATTATTTCCCGCCTGACAGAGCGTCGCGGTATTTTAATGAATGTTAAACAAATGCACGGTCAATCGCGATTGACATTTGAAATACCAACACGTGGACTTCTCGGCTATCGCGGGCAATTCGTCATAGATACAAAAGGTAACGGCATTTTATCTTCCAGATTTATAGAGTTTCGAGAGTATGTTGGAGATATTAAACGAACTAAATATGGTTCAATGATTTCTATAACAGCCGGTAAAGTCCTGGCTTTTGCATTGGACAACTTGCAACAGAGAGGAACGCTCTATGTTGAACCGGGAGTGGAAGTTTATGATGGACAAGTTATAGGTAATGTTTCAAAAGGCGATGACCTTACTGTAAACCCAACAAAAGGTAAACAATTAACCAATATGCGCGCCTCTGGTTCTGATGACAAGGTTTATTTGGCTGCAACATATAAACTTGACATAGAGAAAGCCGTGGAAATTGTGGCTCCTGATGAATACATTGAGATAACCCCCAAATCCGTTCGTCTGCGCAAAAAAAATAAATAAGAAAACCCCGACTGCTCCCACAGCCGGGGTTTTATTTCTGATAAAGTATCAGTCCTCATTTTTGATATGAGGAGAAACAAAGAGCGACATCTTGCGAAGACTGTCATCAGTCAAGGACTTTCCCAGATGATAACGACTTTTCTTAACAGGCGTATCAGTTCTTTGGAAAGGAACGACTGATCTATTCGCTTTCTCATAATCCTCGTTTAATCTGCAGAATTCTTGGTCAAGAGCCTTGTCAGAAATCGCATCGTTCATGTCATCCTCTCTTTCTATTCTGAATGATTGTGCAATGCAAGTGAAATTTGGAACGCTTTTGTCGGCGAGAAGAAAAGATTCGAAGTAAACAATATGCCTCGTTTTTCTTTTCATCCGAAAGACGACAAACTTTGATAGCTCGAACCAACTCCCTTCTTGTTGGATTAACCACTCCGTGCTCAAGACGCCTGATGACTTCTACTTTTACACCAACTAGACGAGCAAACCGAAACCTGTTCAGCTTCAGTCCCGCTCTGGCGGTTTTTATCAAAAGCCCAAATTCCAACCTGGCATCAGATTCAATTGATGTCAATCGTTATCTCCTTTCCAAACATACTATCCTAACTTCATTCAATCATCACCGGTAAAAGTTTGCAAACGACACTTTTCCACACCTATTCCTTAATAAAAGGTATTATGCTGCAGGGCAAGCTCTGCACCCAAAGCGTGTTCGCTTCTCACGGCATGGCACGGCAAGCCGTGCGGTATTTTAATCCCTTATTTTGCTCCTCTTACAGAGGCAGTACACCTTTCACATTTTGAATACAAAATGTTCAAGGTCTTGCGAAGCTTCGCTTCTCACCTCGGCTCGGAAATGAGAAAGAGTACTTTCTCGCTTCCTCGCTCTACGTCGGCAATAACATAATTTTACTCACATACGTTAGAATCCTGCTATAGCAGGATTCTAACGTATGTTGCTAATGGATAGATGTGCACTTTTCCACAGTTTTTAGAGTTCTCATTTTATAACTCTCATCAAAAAACCTTCATGCTACAAAACTCAACGACCGCTTTATTTTATAGCATAATCATTTTTTCTCCATTACTCTAATTTTTGTGTAATTACAAACTCAAAAGTTTCTGTTATACTGGAATCTATGAAATTAAGCACAGAAAGTTACAAAGGCGTTCGCGACTTTTATCCAGAAGATATGGCCATCCAGAATTATATTTTTTCAGTTTGGAAAAAAGTAGTAGAAAGTTTCGGATACGCGGAATACAGCGCTTCCATACTTGAACCGGCCGAACTTTATAGAGCAAAATCCGGAGAGGAAATAGTGAATGAACAAATGTTCACTTTTATCGACCGTGGGGGACGCGAGGTGGCCCTTCGCCCTGAAATGACACCAAGCTTAGCGCGTATGGTCGCGGCCAGACGAAAATCTCTCAAGTTTCCCCTTCGTTGGTACTCTATTCCGAATGTTTTCCGTTATGAGAAACCTCAACACGGTCGCAAACGCGAGCACTGGCAACTTAATTGCGACCTTATGGGAATCGCAGGTGTTGAAGCGGATGTAGAAATTATTTCCCTTGCACACGCGATTATGAAAGCCTTTGGCGCAAAAGATGAAGATTTCGAAATTAAAATAGGTAGTAGGAAATTTTTGAATGGCCTACTCGTTGATGAGCTTGGGATGCACCCGGAAAATGCTAAAAAGATCATTCATGCCTTAGATCGTTTACCAAAAATGTCAACAGAGGAAGTGGAGGCGGCAGAAACAGAACTAAACATATCATTTGAAGAAATAGAAAAAATGTCTGAAGAGCCCCCAAAAGATATTAATGCTATTTTAGTTCCACTCAAAAAACTTGGTATATCGAATGTAAAATTTGATCCAACAGTAACTCGTGGGTTTGATTATTATACAGATATGGTGTTCGAAGTTTTTGACACAAGCCCTGAAAATAACCGTTCCCTCTTCGGTGGCGGACGATATGATAACCTTCTTGAAATCTTTGGTGTTGACCCAATCCCAACCGTCGGCTTTGGAATGGGAGATGTGACTATTCGCGACTTTCTTCTAACACACAAGCTGCCATGCGGAAAATAGTTTTTGATATTGAAACAAAAAATGTATTTCAAGATGTCGGTTCTGACAATCCGGCCGATTTAGATATTTCTCTTTTATGTATATACGATTACGAGACAAATACCTATGACAGTTTCCTGCAGGAAGATTTTGACAGATTGTGGCCACTACTGGAAAAAGCCGGTATGTTTATTACCTACAACGGCGACCATTTTGACATACCACTTCTTAATAAATATTATAAAAAAGCAGGTAGAGGCGATTTAACCAAAATCCGCTCTCTTGATATTTTGAAAGAAATCAAAAACTGCTATGGACGAAGAATGAAACTAGACCAAGTAGCTGAAGGAACTCTCGGAATAAATAAAAGCTCCAATGGCTTGGACGCAGTAGTCTGGTGGAGAAACGGTGAAATAGAAAAAATTCGCAAATACTGCCTTGACGATGTCCGCATCACCAAAGACATATACGAGTATGCCCAGAAACACAAAAAGCTAATGTTCAAAGAAGGTCCATTCACAAAAGAAATAAAAATGGACATCAAACACTGGGAGCCGGTTGCCGAAGTCAAAACCCAAAGTCTTTTCTAAAACTTCCACATTTGGCCAATATCATCGTCTAAAATCCAAAACTGACTCGTCACCTACGCACTATAGGTAGGCTCCGATTCAGTTTCAGATTTTATACGCGACCTTGTCTCAAATCTGAAAGTTTTAAAACAAAGACTTACAGTTTGTTTTAGAGAAAGTTCGAAAAATATTTTCAGAGGTACAGTCCTTTCTAGTCAAAGATTTCTATCTTCGTTCAGCAAAAATTATAATTATCACATACATTATTTTTGTACTATAGTACAAAAATAATGTATGTGATGTGTTTATAGATTTATGAGATTTTACTAATAATAATTGAAAATTAGACATGATCTTTGCGATCGCAAAGATCATGTCTAATTTTTATAAATATACTTATTAATACTTATTCATAATTGTCTTTCCTATTATGGTCATAATAATGGCCAGAAGAATGCCGGCTATGATATCAACAAAATGATGTAATCCCAGATAAACCCGTGAAAGCGAAATGAGAATGCTTATAAAAAACAAAAATAGTCCTATTTTCCTATTAAAAACATATATGACAGAGGCGATTAGAGCCGTCATCGTAGCATGTGTTGACGGGAAACCATTTTTGAAAATATGACTGACTAAAGGTTTAAAGTCTATGACGAGAGACGGCCGGGAATTATAATATATAAACTGTAAGATAAACATTGACAGTATTGAGATGGACAAAGCAATTGCAGATAATATAATCATTTTTTTTTGTTCAGGTCTAGACTGCAAGAAAAAATATAGACCACCGACAAAAAGCGGAACTAAAAAAAGATATTCTGCCGATATGATTGCTAGAAAATCTAACATATAGTAGAATGGTAGCACATAAATTTTTAATTTTATAACTTCATGATATTAGAAAAATTGTCAGTACCAATCGCAATTGTAATCGCCGGAGGCCTCATAGGCGGAGCGCTCTATTACTCAAACATAAAAATAGGAAGTCAGCCGATAAAAACTACTGCACCACAAGCAGAAAATGGAACGATAAGTATGAGACCAGTATCTGCAGACGACCACATACTTGGCAATCCAAATGCAGATGTAATCATCGTGGAGTATTCAGACACCGAATGTCCGTTTTGTAAACAATTCCATAACACACTAGAGAGAGTTATGAACGAATACGGCAAAGACGGTAAGGTAGCTTGGGTTTACAGACACTTCCCTATTGCAGAGCTGCACTCAAAAGCCCGCAAGGAATCAGAGGCGCTGGAATGTGCAAATGAACTCGGTGGACCTGGAAAATTCTGGGAATATACAAATATGCTCTTTGACATTACCCCATCTAACAACAATCTTGACCCTGCACAATTACCTATCATTGCAAAAAACGTAGGTCTCGATGTCAAAGCATTCAACACCTGTCTTTCAAGCGGAAAATACGCTGCCAAAGTTGAAGCCGATTATCAAGACGCAGTAAAAGCTGGCGGACAAGGTACACCAAACTCAATCCTCATTTCAAAAGACGGAACAAAAGTAACAGTCCAAGGCGCCCAGCCATATGAGTCACTCAAAGCCACTATTGACGCTCTTCTCCAAAAATAGAACTATCAAACGCTCAGCGTTTGATAACGTTTGATAATTCTTATAGGTTATTTAATACTCGCCAAATCTCAACCATAGCTAAAGTATCCAGTTTGCAATATTCGATGAGGTTATGGAAAAGTTTTGCCTTGTTGATACCTTCTTTATTTTTTATAACAGCTTCCATCCAAAGCCGTTGAGCGGACTGACCTTCCTGTATATCTAATCCTTTGTAATTTAAATTTGGTACCATTACCGGCAAAACATTTTTAATAGAGCTACTTCCAAAAAAATCTTTATCTACAAAAAGGCCTTGTGCAAATGGCTTCATCAAATCCACTACCCTACTGTTCACATCAATCAAAAAATTTTTATATTCTGGAAACATTTCCACCATTTCTAGATTACGTTTCATTTCAAAAGTCTTGTACCACACAAGAATACTGCCGGTTGAACCGATATCTTTTTTTAATTTTTCTAACAATTTCGGAACTGGATGTGTGCTATCTCTATGTAAATATTCGGTATGTTTCAATTCTCCTACTGGTTTGTCCAAAATATGTAAAGAATATTGAAATGGAATTTGCTGATACGGACTTGTTCCGTCATAGGGTGGAACGATACTCATTGATGTCTCATAATCCAGAAAATAAATAGGGTATGTCAGACATTCCAGAAAATCTTTTATTTTTGCCTTTGCAATACTACGCTCCCCTCTTTTAGTTGCCATCACTTGCACTTGCTGTTTTGTAGTCAATTTAAAGTTTTCCGGTATATCTTTTATCAGTGCTATTTCCAAATCCTCAAGCTCCCCTATGTCCTCTGCCCCTAATGCAATAATATTGTATATGCTATATGTATCTATTTTATTACCTAAATTTTTATAAATATCCATCCACTCACCGAGTGCGCCAAGGTTTGTATAACGCGGAGATGGGTCGGGCATTTCCGGTGAACTGATGACTTTTAGAGCGTCGTCAATGTTTTTCTCCGTTTCGGGAATTTTCTCTCGTACTTTAATTGTTATATCTGTTACGGCAGATAGTGCCAATGGATCCACCTTTCCATTTCTTACATACTTTCCGTTAACGTGTATAACTGCGATATTTCGCACCACATAACCACATGACTCTAGAACTAACACCTGAAATGCCAAGTCCAGATAATGTTCTGGTTTGACTTTTGTGCTTGACTTGACTTCATACAAATCAATTTCATCGTTTGGAGCCCTGTCCACAATGTCGCATATGCAAGTTATGTTTCCCTGTTCAAACCTTCCTTGAAAAATAGTTTGTATTCCCTTTTCCCAAACCTCCGTAGTTCTTTTTGGAAGTGACAAATATTCATTATAATTATTGAAACCAAGTCGTATGCCTTTTGGAAATCTCTTTTGGGCGTAATCTTCAAATTCCACTCCAGCATCAAATGTTGCTTGCAAATTGTCATCCGGCGCAGGCAGTTTATTCTTATCGTGCTTTTTCAGCCACAGCCAAGCCGGATGTTTTAAAAACATCATATACTCCGACTTTGACAGCTGTACATCTTTCTCAAATTCCATCGTTATACAATAGCATGGAAATTTATTGTGGATAACTATCTTTTTTTATTTAATAGTAATTTCGGAGGCGGTTAATCTTTTCATGCTGTCTAATCTTTTCGTGCGCCTTAGCTTCAATCTGGCGTATACGTTCGCGAGTGACCCCAAACTCCTTTCCCACTTCCTCTAAAGTATGTGTGATGCCATCGGTCAAGCCGTGACGAAGTTCCAAAATTTTCCTTTCCTTTTCCGGCAAGTCTCCCAAAATCTCCTTAACCTGGTCAGAGATAATACGTCTACTAGACTCTTGGTCTGGTGAAAGAATTTTGTCGTCCGCTAGAAAATCTCCGAGTTTACTTTTGCTGTCATCATCCTCTCCTATCGGCGCTTCCAGGGATACTGTAGACTGGTCGATTTTTTCAATAGTGTAAATTTTTTCCACAGCCAAATTCATTTCTGTGGCAATTTCCTCTGGGAGTGGGTCTCTGCCGAGGTCTTGGGAAAGTCGTCTGACAACCTGTTTATACTTGGCAATAGTTTCCACCATATGGACCGGCACGCGGATAGTACGAGACTGGTCAGCTAGAGCCCGAGTAATAGCTTGGCGTATCCACCAAGTGGCATATGTTGAAAATTTGTAACCCTTTGTCCAGTCAAATTTATCCACCGCTTTGAAAAGTCCGAGATTTCCCTCTTGAATGAGGTCAAGGAGTGTTAGGTCAGCCGAGCGTCCGACATATTTCTTTGCAATAGAAACCACCAGACGCAAGTTGGCCCTAGCCAAGAGATTTTTGGCTTCAATATCTCCTGCTTCAATCCTTCTTGCCAATTCCTTTTCCATACTACCGGAGATAAGCGGATACTGACCGATTTCTTTGAGATACATCTGTATGGAGTCATACGAACCTTCACTGCTACGACCACTGTATGCATACTTTTTACTTTGTAGCTCATCAGATGGAGTCTCAAGCAGTCCACCACCTTCCAAAATATCCACACCACTACCAGAGAGCTTCTCATATAATTCATCAAGAAAAATAATATCTTCCTCAATGGTCGGAAATTCTTTCAAAATCTCGTCAAATGTAACATATCCACGCTCTTTACCTTTTAAAAGAAGCTTCCCCATACCAAGGCTTTGCCTATCAGCCCGTTTCAAAACTGGAGCACCTTTGGTCAGTTTGATGGTCCCTGCCGCCCTCATAGCTAGGGATGATTTATTTTTCTTTTTCACCCGTACGGTAGGTATTTTTGCATCTTTTATCTTGCGTCCCTTTAATTTCCTGACAAACTTTTTTGCCACCACCTTTTTTTTGGCGGTCGCCTTGGCTTTCTTATTCTTTTTTATTTTTTTATTCTTCATTCTTATTTTTTATTTTGTCTATTTGTTGTGAAATGAGGTGGTAATTTTTTTTGTATTTCTCAATTTCCAAATCACTACCGGATTGTTCTGCTCTTTGAAGTTTATTTCTTACTTCATCACGTTCTTTTTTCAAATATTCTTCTTCAAGTCCAAGAAGCAATTCTTTAATATCAGCCCCTAAGTTATTTTTATCATTATAATAGTTTTCCGTTTCAAATATCAACGCTTCTTTTTCTTTTTCAAATTTTTTCTGCAGTTCTTCAAATTTTTCTCCTAATATTTTTTTAACTTTTTTTTCTATTTCCACATCTTTTCCTTCTTGCCAAAATAGAATCCCTACAACTTTTCTCTCTATCTGTTCCAGTCGCTTGTGCGGAGGAGATGATTCAGGGACTCGGTACTGCAGGTGCCGAGACAATGTCGGCACCGGGACGTTCAAATCCCCCCACAAAGCTTCTTCTTTTATAAATGCTTTTTTGGCAATATTTTTCACAAAATGGGACTGCTCTATGGTGCTGGGGAGAAGGGCGATGCGAGGAAGAATATGTTTTTTTATTTCTTGGCCCAGTTCTCGGGGCTCCAGTCCACGAGCTACTAATTTATCAGTCAGATAGTCAATAATATGTTTTGTCTGCTTAAAACATTCTCTCAAAGATTCGGGATTATCTTTTGCCAAGTCAGCTGGATCCTTGCCTTCCGGCAAATCGGCAATTTTTAATTCCATTCCCAGAGAAAGAGCGATATTACTGCTTCTGTCGGAGGCCGAAAAGCCAGCAGAGTCACCATCAAAAGCCATAATAATACGATTGGAAAGCCGACGCAACTTGATAAGATGATTCTCGGAAAGAGCTGTGCCAGAAGAGGCCACTGTGTTTGTCATTCCGGCTTGGTGCATCATTATCAAATCCATCTGTCCTTCCACTAGTATGGAATAATCTTTAAGTCGAATATCTTTCTTGGCTTTATCAAATCCGAACAGAATCTCTGACTTGTTAAAGAGCGAAGTCTCCGGACTATTCAGATATTTTGGAGACTTCTCATCTGGAGTAAGGATACGCCCAGAAAATGCCACTATTCTGCCAGACGAATCGGCAATCGGAAACATTATCCGTCCTCGGAAAGTATCGTAGGCCCTGGATTCTCCAGCTTCTTTCTTTTTGACGAGCCCCACTTGTAGCATATCTTTTTCTGTGACATCACGCGACAAAAGATATTCATACAACTCACGCCACTCCGCCGGAGCAAACCCAATGCGGAAGTCTTTTATAGTGGTATCCGTAACTCCACGATTCTTCAAATATTCCAGAGCTAATTTGTTTTCCGATAATTTTTTCTGATAGAAAAATACCGCTTGCTCAAGAACCGAGTGCAACTTTTCTTTCTCTGTTTTATCACCTTTGCTATACTTTTCCAATTCCACACCAGCTCTGTCTGCAAGAACTTTGAGAGAGCCAACAAAATCCAATCCTTCAAACTCCTGGACAAAAGTGAATATATCCCCTTTGGCATGACAACCAAAACAATAATAATTTCCCCTATCTGGCGAAACGAAAAAGCTGGGTGTCTTTTCGTTATGAAACGGACACCTACCCTTAAAGTTCGTCCCTGCTTTGTCTAGCTTGATGTAAGAGCTCACAAGTGAGACAATATCTATTTTTGATTTGATTTGGTCTACGGATGAGGACATAAAAGAGTTATAAAGTTCGTAAAGTTATAAAGTTTATAAAGTCTTTCTAATTTCTAAACAAATTCCGATACTAAAAATTATACGCACAGTTCAGAAGAAAAATCTTGATGTCCGCGATTCGGCCAACATTGCTGTGTTTTTGAGACATTACCACTAATCCACTTTCCATCCTGATAAGTTATTGCCGTTTTATATCTGATTGCCTTTACAGAATCGTCGTACAGCCCATCATAAGTCACCGTCACCAGCCAATCACTACTTACTTTTGTTATATCTATTTTACATGATTTGTATTCCCCACCACCGCATTTACTATCAAACAAATCGCCTTTCAAAAGCGATAAAACAGTTTCTTTTGTTAGTTCTGATTGAATAACTGATTTAGTAAATTTAAAAGTAGAGAGAATTTTGTCAAAAATTCTTTGTGACTCTTCTTTGGAAATTGCGCCTGAAATTGCTAATATTTTTTCTCTTTCCCAAACTGTACTTATACCAGAAGTCGCTTGGATAGCATCTCTTTTTACTACTAAAGTACTATCCCCCACAGGAAAATAATATATTAATTCACCACAGCCTTCTGCTCCTGTATATTGCATTGACCCCTTAAGTCCTCCTTGGTTATACTCGCCATCAGTATACTCAAATGTTAGATTCCCAGTTCTTTTTTCAAACGAAAGCTTAAAATCTGTTAATGTGCTATATGTTTTACCATCAGCTGTCATATCACATTCTCCACGATTCTCGTAAGGAATAGAATGACTAAGAGTCACTTTTCCATTCGATTCAGATAATTTCAAATTTTCTGGATATTGAAACTCAAAACCAGATTTTTCATTTTTATATGTTTTCCAGTCTGCTGTTGAAGTCTGCTCAAGTAGAATTGGGTCACCAATCACTCCTCGGGCGTTGCAAGTTGAGTGAAAATAAAATTTCCCGCTAATCCAGCAACCACGCGATACAACCACCACAAGCCCAATTGATATGACAACAACTAGCCCCGCAACAACCCATATTTTTGCAAAACCTTTCTTGTACTGAGCTTGTCGAATGTATTGATTATTTTTCATATTGTTTTTTATTAATTAATGAGCTTATAAACTATAGTTAATTTTGAACTTGACATATCTTTTGTATTTGCTAATATATTAAGTATTAGTGGCTTCGGCCTCCGAGGAAGCCCCCCGCAAGGGGGTTTTCGATTTTTAGGAACTTTTGTAATCTTAGAATTACTTCTTTGAAATCTGACAGAGATATAGACCCCACCTTTCGTAAAAATCTTTTTGTGCTTATGGTTTTTATTTGAGACAAAATAACCCACGATTTCATATCTTCGTGATCTAATTTATAATAATACTTATTATTTTGTCCTTGCGTAGTAAGTGGAAGCGCCCATACCATATCGGCATTGAACTTTTTTACAATGAGCATTGGTCTTTCAAAATTTTCATGCTTCCCATTTACTTCTACTCCAATATTTAATCCTGCACTACACCACCATATCTCCCGAGCGTAAAAGAAAAGCTCCCTATTTACAACCTTTGCATCTACGGTTTTTTTCTCTGTATTCCATTTGTCAAAATCCTTGTCCATACATTTTTTAGTATTTAATTCAGTTTCTTCAAAGTAAACCTTATACCATATTCAACTCCCATTTCTGAATTAGTTATATATTCTTCTGCTTTCTCTATAGCAGTTCGGAGCGAATCAAAAGTACCAATGTTGTGTATCTCTCCATCAGGTTCATAGTTATTTTCAGATACTTTGTAAATACCTTTTGTTTTTTCTTTTATGAGAATAAGATTATTTGCGCTCATATTTTAATGATTAAGTTTTATAAACAAAAGGGGACTAGGATTTATGCTATGTTTCGACAAGACTCAATAGCAACCTATCTTGGACTCTTGCATCCTCACCCCCCTTTATTTACAAAACTTTAGTTTAACATAGGTATAAACTAAAACATAATCAAGACAATATCCAACTTTGATTTGATCAACAGATGAGGACACAGGTATACTACTTGTATTATGCATCAAACTCCGTAAACACCTTTCCATCAATAGAATAATCAACTTCTTTTATTGTCGGATACTGTAATAGTGTTTTTTCAATTGGTATTTTAAATGACATTTGAATACATGCGGTATTATTTAGATAATCTAAAGCTGGTCTTTTAAAATTTACAACTGCAACACTATCTTTAATTGAAACTCCAAGATAATTATTTTTGAGTTCAGTTAGATTTTCAGAAAAAAGGATTTTTAGAGAAGCATCGGCCACTGCCAAAGTTTTGGGTATGGTACGAGTAACTTCATATGTCTCATTACATGGATCTGAGCTATTGCTATCATTAAAATATATCTTGATTTCCATTTTATCCTCAATATTATTTATTGGTGATACTATTGGATTAGTTGATTTATTTTTGTTCTTAATAATAAAATAACCGCCAATGGCTAAAACAACAACAATCGCTCCAATCAACACCACATTTGCAAAACCTTTTTGATTATTTTTCATATTGTTTTGGTTAAACCAAACGTAATAAATGACCACTAAGCAAAATTTCGGCTCGGCATGTTGTTTCCGGAGCATCCGCAGGCCGCAAGCAAGGTTTTTGTCAAGGCATCCCATCTTGACAAAATTGCGGCCGAGGACAGAGCAGACTTTTCGCTGGAAAAGTCTGCGTCTCTGGAAACGACGTGCCGAGTAAGGAATTTTGCGTTAAAAGAACTTCTACAAAAACTTATTTCTTTCCTCAAAAATCTGTGGGCGACTGGCTCTCATATCTGCAATCATCTGGGCTTTTTTACTGCCTTTGAAACCTGTGCCAGCAGGGATGAGACGTCCGAGAATGACATTCTCCATCAGACCAGAAAGCTCGTCTTCGTTTCCACGAATGGACGAGGAGATAAGCATGCGGGTAGTGTGCTGAAAGGAAGCGGAAGCCAGGAAGCTCTTGCGAGAAAGGGAAACATCTGTGATGCCCATAACAACTCCCTCGGCTTTGGCTTCCTCTTTACCCAGAGCTTTGATGCGAGCATTTTCCTCAAGAAGAAAGGCCGTCTCTACAACATCGCCGACTGAAAAGACAGTGTCACCCGGATTTTTGATTTTCTTACGAGAGAACATCTGGCGAACGATTGTCTCAATGTGTTTTCTAGAAACTGTTTCTCCCTGAAGTTCGTACGGTTTGTTGATTTCGTGAATAATATAGTCAATAGTTTTGTCCTTGCCGGCGTATTTGAAAAGCTCGTCAATATCGGCGGAACCGTCGGTAATAATGTCCCCTTTTTTGACTTCGTCGTGGGCTTTGACCAAGATTGTTCGGTTGAGAGAAATGGAATATTCAATTGAATCTTTGGATTTTGTTCTATCTTCCAAGTTTGGAGTAATGACAATAATTTTTTCTTTGTCAGACTGGCGGATATTGGAAATGGTTCCGGAAACGGAAGAAACCACCGCAGGATTTTTCGGTTTGCGCTTCTCAAAAAGTTCTTCCACCCGAGGAAGTCCAGAGGTAATGTCTCCGGAAACAGAAGCTGCTCCTCCGGCGTGGAAGGTACGCATAGTCAGCTGTGTTCCGGGCTCGCCGATTGCTTGTCCAGCCACAGTTCCGACGGCTTCACCGAGCTCAACTACTTTGTTTTTACCGAGGTCGGCCCCATAACATTTGATACAGATGCCGTTTAAGGTTCTACATGACAGTGGTGAACGAACGGAAACTGCAGAAATACCGAGTGATTCTATTTGTACTGCTTCTTTCTTTGTTAGGAAGTGGTCTTTTTTGAAAAGCACAGTGCCATCTTTAGTAACAACTTCTTCAGCCAAAAATCGTCCCTTGATATGCTTTGCGATGGAAACTTCCATACCAGATATCGCATTCTTATCTATCAGCACCCCTTCTTTTGTGCCACAATCTTCTTCGGTAATAATAGTATCTTGAGCCACCACAAACATTTTTCTAGTCAGATACCCGGACTTTGCCGTGTTTAGAGCGGTGTCAGTCAAACCTTTTCTAGAACCGTGTGTAGTAATAAAATATTCAAGCGGAGTAAGTCCCTCTTTATAAGAAGAAATAATTGGAAATTCAATCGTTTCTCCAGATGTATTAGTAATGAGACCCTTCATACCAGCCATTTGAGTAATATTAGCCATTGAACCGCGGGCTTTGGAAAGTACCATATCGGAAACCGAGCCGTTCTTTGGCAGAGTGGCAGGCATAATTTTTTCCACTTCAGCTTTGGCCCCATGCCAGATTTCAATGGTCTGACGTAATCTTTCTTCCTTGGAAATAAGCCCAGCATCAAAATGCTCGGCAATTATTTTTGCTTTCTCTTTTGCTCCAAGTATAATGTGCTTTTTGCCTTCAGGAATCATGATATCACCAAGTCCCCATGTTACGCCGGAATGCGTTGCATACTTGAAACCAAAAGATTTAATTTGGTCAATCATTTTTGGCACATTTTCAATACCGTATTTTTCAATAAGGTCATCAACTAATGTGGAAATCTTATCTCGATTTATTTCGCTATTTATAAAAGGATAATCTTTTGGCAAAACAGAATTAAAGAGGAGCCGTCCAACAGTTGTTTCAAACAGCTTGCCTTCAAATTGCTTGTACTTGTCCGAAGTTGTCGGCAAGATTTTTATTTTTGAGCGAAAACTAATTTCATTAAAGTCATATGCTGTGATAGCGCTGTTTGGAGATGAAAACATTTTTCCCTCGCCCTTTTCTCCGTTAATTTCTTTTGTCATCCAATAGCAACCCAAAACAATATCCAAAAGTTTTGCAGAAATAGTTGCGTCCCCCGAGCCCGGTTTCAAGATATTTTTATCCGATGCCATAATTTCTCGCGCTTCAGCTTGGGCTTCGTCAGAAAGTGGCACATGCACAGCCATTTGGTCACCGTCAAAGTCGGCATTAAATGCCGAACATACCAGTGGGTGGAGCTGTATAGCGTTACCTTCAATAAGTATCGGTTTGAATGCTTGAATACCAAGACGATGTAGTGTCGGCGCGCGATTGAGGAGCACAAACCTGTCGTGGATAACCTCTTCTAGAATAGCCCAAACTTCAGCTATACCATCTTCAATCAATTTGGACGCTCCGCGAATATTGTAGGCATACTCTTTTTTCAAAAGTTCAGAAATGACAAATGGTTTGAAAAGCTCCAGTGCCATGTGTTTTGGCAAACCACACTGGTTTAGGTGAAGGTCTGGACCGACCACGATAACCGAACGACCAGAATAATCCACTCGCTTTCCAAGTAAGTTTTGACGGAAAATACCTCGTTTACCTTTCAAATTATCGGCGATGGACTTCAAAGGTCGTCTTTGTGACTGACTGACAGCGCCCGAGGCTTGGCCGTGACGAATAGAGTTGTCTATCAGAGCATCCGCTGCTTCTTGCAGAATTCTTTTTTCATTTCGCAAAATAACATCTGGAGCATGAATATCTTTCAGTTTTTTCAAACGGTTGTTTCTGTTTATAACCCGACGATAGAGGTCATTGACGTCGGACGTGGCATAGCGACCACCATCCAGTGGAACCATAGGCCGGAGGGCTGGTGGCATAACTGGAATATTTGAAAGAAACATCCACTCTGGGCGAATATTGGAGTGAATCATTGCGGCAATAAGTGAGATTCTCTTATTTACTTTAACTGATTCTAAATTGGATGCTTTTTCAAGTTCTTCTTTAAGTTGGGAGAGGAGTTTGTGCAAATCTATTTTTTTGAAAATATTATATATAGACTCTGCGCCTATACCTGCTTCAAACATAGTGCCGTATTTCATGCCAAAGTTGTAGTATTCCACTTCGTCCAAAACTTTTCCTTCCTGAATTGATTCAATCTCCCGCTTGGCGGTAAGGAGCATCTCTTTGACATGCTCTTTTGTTTTTTCATCCTGCAAGGATTTTATTTTTGCTTTGTATTCGGAATCCAAATCCTTCAAATATCTTACTCTGTCTTCCTCGGAAACTTTTGTAACGATATATCCAGCGAAATAAATGACTTTTTCCAAATCTGCCGTAGGAATACCCAAAACCATACTTATGCGTGATGGCATGGATTTCAAAAACCAGATGTGGGATACAGGAGAGGCCAGTTCAATGTGACCCATACGCTCGCGACGAACAATAGAGCGAGTAATTTCCACTCCACATTTTTCGCAGATGATTCCCTTGTAACGGATACCTCTATACTTTCCACAATAACATTCATAATCTTTGTCTGGACCGAAAATCTTTTCGTCAAAAAGACCGCTTTTTTCACTACGCTGGGTGCGATAATTGATTGTTTCCGGTTTTGTAACCTCGCCAAATGACCACTCTTTTATTCTCTCTGGAGAAGCTATCTTTAATGATATGGTTTCAATATCATTGGTATTTTGTGTATGTTGTTTCATATATGTTTTGGTTGATTAGGGTGGGACGGCAAAATGCGCGATGCAATATCGGCACTGGGACGCTTGACTTGGACATCCAAAGCCAAACCTCGTAAATTATTAAGCAAAACATTAAAAGATGCTGGTGTATTAAGCTGGGTTATTGGCAAACCTTTAACTATAGCGTCAAAAGCGGCCGAGCGTCCTGTAATATCGTCTGACTTGATAGTTAAAATCTCCTGCAGAGTATGGGCCGCGCCGTGACCAAGCAGAGCCCAAACTTCCATTTCTCCAAATCTCTGTCCTCCGTTTTGAGCTTTTCCGCCAAGTGGCTGTTGAGTAATGAGCGAATACGGACCTATAGAACGCATGTGGATTTTGTCTTCCACCATATGGTGAAGTTTCATAATATACATGTAACCGACGGCGATGTCCTGTTCAAATGATTCGCCTGTCCGTCCATCAAAAAGTTTCATCTTGCCAGTCTCCGAAAATCCAGCCAGTTTCAGTTCTGCTTTAGTTTCATCTCCTGTCGCTCCGGCAAATGGAGGAACGATAGCTTGATAACCGAGCGTGTGCGCGGCAAGTCCCAAGTGAAGTTCCAAAATCTGCCCCAAGTTCATACGACTTGGCACCCCAAGCGGAGTTAAAATAACATCAATCGGTGTACCGTCTTCCATATACGGCATGTCCTCTTCGGGCAAGATACGAGAAATAACCCCTTTGTTGCCATGTCGTCCTGCCAACTTATCGCCAACAGAAACATTTCGCAATTGAGCCACTTCAATATGTATGCGCTTGATGATACCGGAGTCTAGCTTGTCCCCTTTTTCTCGCGAAAACACTTGCACTTTGATAATTCGCCCGCGCTTGCCACCCTCCATTCTCTTTGATGTATCTTTGACATCATGAGCTTTCTCACCGAAAAGCGAGCGGAGTAATCTCTCCTCTGGTGTCAGTTGTGTCTCCCCTTTTGGTGTAATCTTACCAACTAAAATATCTCCAGGTCGAACTTCAGCTCCTACCCGAACGATGCCGTCTTCGGCCAAGTTTTTCAGTTTTAATTCCCCGACATTTGGAATATCACAAGTTGTTACTTCTGGACCAAGCTTGGTGTCGCGAACATTAACCACGAATTCCTCAATATGTATGGATGTAAACTTACTATCTTTGACTACTCGCTCGGACAGAATAATAGCATCTTCGTAGTTACTGCCACTCCATGACATAAATGCCACCAACATGTTTTGTCCAATAGCAGTTTGACCATTTTGCGAGGCGCTGGTGTCTGCCAAAACATCACCCTTTTTTATCTTTTGACCAACGGACACTATCGGACGTTGATGAAAAGCGGTAAAACCGTTTGTTCTGGAAAATCGCACTAGATTGTATGTTGTATCCTTTGCCTTATTTCCTTTTACTCTGATTTTCATACCATCTGCACTAGTCACTGTCCCCTCTTCCGTGCTAATTACCAAACGTCCTGTATATTTCATAGCATCCTCTTCCATACCTGTGGCAACCAATGGCGCTTCTGGAACAATACATGGAGTGGCCTGTCTCTGCATGTTGGAAGCCATGAGAGCCCTGCTTGCTTCATCGTGATTAAGGAAAGGAATCATGGATGTGGCAATGGAAAAAGCTTGGTTGGTAGAAACATCTATAAAATCAACTTTGCTTTTTGAAACGGTTGCAGGATTGCCTTCAATGCGAACCTCAACTTCGGGAACCAAAATTTTGCCATCCTCGTCCACTGGTGTTGCGGCATGAGCGATAGCATATCCTTCTTCTTCGGAAGCATTTAGATAATGTATTTCATCGGTAACCACCCCTCCTTTTACCTTTGCATACGGAGTTTCTATCATGCCGAAGCTGTTGATGCGAGCGTAAATAGCCAGACGCAATACCAATCCAATGTTTGGACCTTCTGGAGTGTGAATCGGGCAGAGCCTACCGTAATGTGAAGTGTGGACATCACGCACTTCAAAACCGGCTCGTGTGCGATTTAATCCTCCCGGACCCAAAGCCGAAAGTGTCCGCAGATTTTCAATCTCGGCCAGCGGGTTTTCCTGAGTCATAAACTGCGATAGTTGGTTCGTGGTGAAAAATTCCTTAATGCGAGCCTGCAAGGGTTTTGGAGAAATAAACTGAACGGGAAGGGTCACATCCGTGTCAATTGTTGACATACGATTTTGAATATTTCGTTTAATCTGAACCATGCCGGTGCGAATTTTTTGCTGAAAAAGCTCACCGACAAATCGGACACGGCGTTTGCCCAAGTGGTCAATATCGTCAGGGATTGCGTGTGGAGTGTTGTTCAGAAGAGCGATGTTTTTGATTATGGTAACAATGTCTTCCAAGGAGATTGTTTTGCGTTTCAATTCTTTGTCATCCATTTTCTTACCAAAACGCTTGTTAAACATATGTCGTCCAACCACAGAGAGGTCGTATCGTTCCGTATCAAATATAGAAGTTACAAATTCCTTTGCATTTTCGGCGGTAGCTAAATCTCCATCACGAAGACGTTTGTGGATTTCAATGAAAGCATCCTCTATCGTTTTGGCATGGTCTTTCAGAAGTGTTTTTTCAATTGATACTTTGCTAAAATTATCATCTTCAAATAATTCCAAAATATCGGCGTCTGTTTTTGCTCCTAGAACACGCAGAAGCACCGTAGCGGCAAACTTGCGTTTGCGGTCAATCCTGACGTAAATCATGCCGTCTAGGTCAGATTCTATTTCCACCCAGGCCCCTCGAAGAGGTATAATCTTAGCCCCAAAAAGCTGACGACCCTTGACTTCGCTTGCTGTAAAGAAGACTCCGTACGAACGAGCTAGCTGTGGAACGATAACCCGTTCAATACCGGAAATAATAAAAGTGCCGTGCGTTGTCATCAGTGGAAAATCAGCCATGAAAATCTCCTGCTCTTTCTCCGTGCCTAGAATATGATTTTGGAGTTTAACTTTGACTTTCAGGGGCGCATCATAAGACAGTTTATTGTCTTTTGCATAGTACTCGTCATACTTTGCTTCTGCCAATTCAAACCCTGTAAAGTCCAAGGTGAACTTTTTGGCCGAATAATCTTTTATAGAAGAAAACTCATCAAAGACCTCTTTCAATCCTTTTTCGACAAGCCACTTGAAAGAGTCCAGTTGAGGTAAAACAAAGTTTGGAGTTTTGACCAAGGGCTCTTTGAAACGGCTAAAATACTTTTTTGGTCGTGAAGTGATATTCATAAAAAATGTCTGTGTTTAATTTGTTTGAAATTTAAATTTCAAACCTCTTAATAAAATAAAACAAATAAAAATAAACCTTTATCGAAAGGCCTTATTTTATTTGTATTGATTTGTTAGCGATTTAAACCCAAAATAGTGTGAGAACCAATTAATTATGGAATTCCCTCCTTATTTTCCTCGCTTCGGTCAAAACTCAATCGTGAACCCAGTAGTAGATTTTGGCATTGTTCCGATGAAATCGGAACGGCGCAAGGCGCGATGCCAAAATTCACTACTGGGTGAAGGTAAAATGAAGTGTACACTAGTCTAGTAAAACCTGTCAAGTGCTGTTTATCAATTTGCAAGCCACTTATCCACACCTATTTCTTAGCAACATAATTGTCCTCACATACGTTACAATCCTGCTATAGCAGGATTGTAACGTATGCTACTAAGGGACAGGTATTTAGTTATCCTCAACCTAAAAACTTCATTGTATAAAAAATCCGCATGCAGAACGTGTCTGCATGTGGGATGTTTAACACACATCATATGTTTTTTCCACGATGGGGAGAACGTTCTTCAGTCCATTTTACTCTGGCCTGAGATAATCTTCCAGACCAGAGTTTATGATTAAACGGGTAATGTTGTGCTGCCTCAATTTTCGAAGAGCTTTTGATTCAATTTGTCGAACACGCTCCGCACCTATTCCACCAACCATTTCTGCAACTTCAGCCAATCCGTATTCTTTTCCATCCTCCAACAGCCGGAGCCGCTCTATGCTATAAGAAAAATTCGGGTCAATCTCAAGCGCTCGTTTGTATTCGGCCGTTGCCTCGGTCGTATTGCCTGAATCTTCCAAACACCGCCCGAGGTTGTGATGCGTCTGCGGATACTGGTCGCTTATCAAAATTGCTTGCCGATAGTACGGGATGGCTTGTTCGCAGTTACCCCTATTGGCAAGCTCCAAGCCAAGGTTCGCGTATATTCTTGCCGAGCCTCCATACTCCAACTCGTTTTGATAAAAGCGGATTGGGTCAGCCCAGTCTGTATTACGATATATCGTAAGAGATAGATATATACATAGGACAATAACGGGCACATAAAGAAACAAACTTTTTGATGCTCCAAATTCCTCTCCACTTATTTGCAAAGCATAAACTACAAAAAATACAACACCGATAATAGGAACATACAGCCAATGCTCCAGATACATTGCGTTTGTCGGAATAATGCCGGAAAAAGGCAAAAGAGCTACAAAAAACCATGAGTATGTAAAAAAGAAAATACCTTTTCTGTGTGAAAGTGATAAAAGCGCCAAGTATGCTCCGCCAAAAATAAGAGTAAAGCCAAATACCCCAGAAAAAGTAGAGAGTGTATCATACGCCACATATGGGGTTTCGTAGTGAAGACCAATCGGCACAAGAAGCATCCAGACATAATGATAGAAAATACTTATAAATGTAATAAGTCGTATAGAAAGAGACTCTGTGTAGACGTTTGCAAATGTTGGGATAGCAAAACCGCCTGTAATGTCTGATGTGAAATTAAAAATAGTAAACCGAGCCCAGAGATAGAGTGCCGTCAGAATGCTAACAGTAATCAAAACTAAAATTCCTCGCTTCCAATTAACCGCGCGTCCTTTCATATATATATAGATAAGAGTCACAAGCATCAGTGCCGGTAAAATGACAAAATTCTCTTTTGTAAAAAATCCAACTAAAGTAAGAAGCAAAATACTAACCCAGTATTTTAGAGAAAATCCTTCACCCCCTTCAAGACCTCGGGCAAATAAAATGAGTGTCCCTATTAAAACAAGACCGAGAAGAGGGTCCGATATACCGGAAATGTAGCTGACAGCTTCCGTTTGTATAGGGTGTAGTAGAAACAAAAGAGAACCTAAAATAGCGTACAACCTTTGCAGACCGAGGTCAGAAAAAAAGAGAAAAATAAGAAAACCTAGAGTGGCGTGGAGAGCAATATTTACAAAATGAAAAATGAGTGGAGAAAGTCCAAAAAGCCATGTGAGCAAAGCAAAAATAGCTTGACCATTTGGTCTATAGAAATTGTCGCCTGAAAGACCGCTACCTGCTGTAGTGCTAGATGTGTAGATTTGTTTCAGGTCAAAGTTTTGAACCGAAACATTGTGCTCAATAAAAATATTATCGTCAAAGAAAAACGGCCCACGGAGTGCCGGAGCATAGGCCACAAGTGTTACGACAAAAAGAAAGAGATAAATATACAACTTCCGAGAAAGTACTTTTGAAAAAAACTTTGACATAATTAGGTACTTTAGAACTTTCATAATTTAACCAAGGTCGCGTATAAAATCTGAAAATAACTCGGAGCCTTAGTAATCCTAAGGTGACGAGGGAGTTTTGGATTTTAGACGATGAGATTGGTTAAATTTGGAAGTTCTACCTGTGGATTTTGTTAAATATGGTGGCAAAAACACTACCCACAACATAACCTCCTACAACAGCCAAAAGAACCATTAGAACAGCCGTGGTCATATCAAAAGCACCGACAATAAAGGGATTATTCAGAGAATGCATCCCAAGCTTAAAGTCCATAAGTCTTTGAGCATTACCAGTATAAATCAATACTTCCCAAATCAGATGCATTAACCCCGCAAAAACACCTAACGTTAAACCTACTTTATGTCTATTCATAATATTAAAAATTAAATTTATAACAAAACTGTGTACTATCAAATTATACCACCTTATTTAAATCTGTAACCTTCTACTATCAACATCTCCTTTTTCTTTGCTGTTCCCCTATTATACCCACCAGGCGTTCCGTCGGAGCGAATCACCCTATGGCAAGGAATATTTTTGTCATAATTTTTATTCAAAATATTTCCAACCGCTCTGTATGCTTTTTTATTCCCCGCTCGTCTGGCAACTTCTCCATATGTCAAAACTTTTCCTTTTGGAATCTTCTTTACTACTTCTCGTACTTTATCACCAAATGTTTTCATGAATTAATTATAGGGATTGTAGCACGAATCTGTACAACTTTTTAGACCAAATCGGCCCAGCATAGCGTATGCCAATACGTGGAGTTCTAAGAATTTTAACTTTTCGTATCTCGTAACTCTTATCTCGTACTTCTATTCTATCTTCTACCCACTGTACCCATAATCCGCTCGTTTTGCCGAGCATCTTGCCGTTTAGTCTTTTATCAATCCCCAATTTTTTAGTCAGCCGTCCGGGACCACTACAACTTTCCACTCCCCTTATCAAAACAGCTGCCGGATGTCCTTTCTTTCCACAGACAATATTGAACATAAAGTGCATACCATAAGTAAAGTACACATAAATCGTCCCCGGCAAACCATACATCGGTGCATTCCGCACAGTTTGTCCTCGCGAGGCATGTGAAGCCCTATCCAAGAGTCCCTCATACGCCTCCGTCTCCACAATTTTGTACATTTCTCTCTCTTTCTTTTCTCCTATTTTTCTCTCTCGCACCAAAAATTTCCCCAGCAACTCCTCCGCCACTGTTACGGAACTCCTATCAAAAAACTCTGTTTTTAAAATTTTTCTCATATATACTTTTTATTTTAATCATCATGTATTCTTGTATTCTGCAGAATAGTGGAAATTGTTGAAGAAAAAAGCCAGGACGAACCGGACAAGGAGTCAATCAAGAATGGAGACGCCGATTTTTTAAAAGTCCTGAAAATCAAAAGATACTAATCCGCCACCAAGTAAATCCACTGGAGGCGGATTTACTTTGTATACAAATTTTATTTTTCAATCCCAATCTTCCACACACCTTTTTCAAGAAAAGCTTCAATCGTCTGACGGGTCGCCTTATTGATAAGATTTGAGTGTGATAATTTCATTTCCTTGGCGTGTTCAACTAGCGTCATAATTTTCTTACCCTCCAAATATGCCAAGCGTTTATGATAACTGTTAGTCAACGCCTTGCCAACAATTTCTTCCATAATAGTCGTTTGACCCTTCTCGTCGAACTCTTTAAAGGCATCGTAATACTTCTTTCGGTCAATAAATTTTATGTTTATCGGAACAAAACCTTCTCGTATCAGTAAATAATTATTTAAAACACGTCCAATACGACCATTGCCATCAATAAATGGGTGGGTGTACTCAAAAGCCAGGTGTAACCGAGCAATACGTTTAATAATGTTTTCATGATTCGAGGCATTGTAATCACCGAGCATTTTTTCCAGTCTTTCAATAATTTCTTTCGGGGGTGGAGCAATATGACTTCCCACACGAACGCGCTCATCATCTTTTCTAAATCTTCCAGCAATATCATCACGAATATTTGAAATCAGCATTTTATGAAGAGATAACATAACCTCGAGAGTTAGTTCCTGTTCCTTTGCACGCTTATAGATGTATGAAATAACTCGTGCAAGGTTTTTGGCTTCAAAAATTTCGCGTTCAGTGATAAATCGATCAAGATCAATAGCCAGAAGTATTTTTTCAGTTTCTTCGAGAGTCAGGGTGCTATTTTCAATAGCATTAGAGTTATATACTTGCTCAGCAATCTCTGCCTCACTGACAAGTTTAATAAGCGCTTCTTTATTTATAGATGCCTTGTAGTATCTATCTCGTAAAAGACTTATTTTATTGAAAACAGATGATACCTTTGCCATAATACTCTAAGTATAGCTATTTTCACGTTTTTGTCAACATAACCGTGAAAAACACTCAAAAAAGTACTACTTTTCACGGTTTTAGATTTTTCCATATTCAATTGTCAAGTAGATTGTCAACAAACCTATAGCTCCCCCGCAAAGGCCTTTTGGAGAACGAACTTTTTAAGCTCCTTCAATTTTGTCAAATTCTGCTACACTCTTCCCTTCTAGCCGTAACGTCTCAAATTTCAAATCATCCTCACCTGTCCACGGTTTATAGGCATTCGTATATTTCTCCTTCTGCTCTGCTAGCGAAAACTTTTTTGGTATTGGTAAATCCATTTTTTATTATCCTTTTTGCAAGAACTTTTCGCAAGAACGGTTCTTGCAAAATATTTCTCGCTATCAACTAAATTACCACTATGAGATTCTTCAATTCTTCAATTCTTTTCCTTAAATACCCTTCATCTATATCTTCTAATTCCGCAATTTCTTTTTTATAATGTGCAAGTTGGTGACGTAGTTTAGAAACTAGTGGATTACTATCACCTTCAAATTCTACTGCTATTTTTTTATTTTTTACTTGCTCCTTTATCCATAGATTTAATTTTTCGAATTTTTCCTCTCCTAAATAATTACAAAGTAAATATTCATACAACTCAATAAAATAAGTCTTGCTTGGAATATCAAAAATCATATAATTTATTTCTGAATCAGATTTATAGTCCAAAAAACCTGGCTTATCCATAGGTTTGATATCTGTTGAATCTTTCTTAGCTTGATTACGGTATACTTGATAGATTATGTGATTCTTTCCTAACTCAATAAAATAAGGATCGTGCGTTGTAATTAATACTATTATATTTTCTCTTTCTGAAAGTTCAAGTAAAGAATTATGTAAACTTTTTTTCCATTTTGGATGGAGATAAATTTCAGGTTCTTCAAAAATAATCATCGTTTTTTTCTCGTCATTCTTTATATTTGCATATGCTTGAATAAGAGCAACAACAATCATTCTTTTTGTACCAGCTCCAATATTCTCTATGTCAACCTCGTCAATATCTGTATCATATAGATCATGTACGATTCCTTTAACTAGCTTAATTATTACTTCCATTTTTAAATCTTCACCAGAAAGCTTAATATCAAATCTTTTCTTTTCAACACCAAGGTTACCTAAAATACTATTGACTTCTTGAACAAAGGCGTCTTTTTTAGGAGACGTATTAAAATTCGTTGCTAATGGCTGAAACATTTCTAATTGGAAAAATGGTTTAATGAGAGATTCAACAATCTTATAGAAAGGATCTCCTTTTGCAGAATTTTTTATCTGTTTCTCCTGAGGATTAGTCTCTTCTGCAGCTATATATATTTTTTCGTATTCTTCTAAACTCACATGTTCTTGTATCGCAGAAATCAAGTTTGTTTTTCCGCTATTATTTTCTCCAGCAAAAATAGTGTAGTCTCCTAATTCTAAGGTTATTTTTTCAATAATACTACTAGCTTCTTTTTTACCAATAGTTATTTGCATAATTTTTTATTTATCATTAATAATAGAAAATATGTGGATAAGTTACTTGTGGACTTTCTACTTTTTTCGTATATACTGATAATATTATTCTTTCGAAAAAATAAGTCAATACAAAAAACATGCTTTTAAAGAGGAAAAAACAAATATTAGATTATGTCAATATATATAAAAGTAAAAATGGTTTTTCACCGTCTCTTGAGGAAATAAAAAGGAAAGTTGGTTTATCATCTGTCTCCACCGTACACCACCATTTAAAAGACCTTGAAAAACAAGGTTATCTCGAAAAACAAGAAGGAAGGGTAAGAGGTATAAGTTTAAAAGAGATAATGGTTAATATTCCATTAGAAGGATTTATTGCTGCAGGTCAACCAATTGAAGCTGTTAATGAATATGAGACAATAACTGTTCCAAGAACCTTACTATCTAAATCAGGGGAACATTATGCGTTAAAAGTAACGGGTGACAGTATGATTGATGATGGTATTTTTGATGGTGATACTGTAATCGTCAGAAAACAAAATACTGTAGAAAACGGCGAAACAGCGGTTGCTCTTATAAATAATAATGAGGTTACATTAAAAAAAATATTCAGAGAGAGAAATCGAATCCGCTTACAGCCAGCAAATCCTCGCTTAAAACCCTTTTATTTTAAAGAGGTAATTATTCAAGGTAAAGTTATTAGTACAATTAGAAATCTAGAGGAGCAAGAGCATAAAAATGACTTCAAATTCAACCAATTTTTATGTGGAGATGTTTTGGATATGTTAAAAAGGGTGCCGGATAATTCTATACATTTTGCTGTGACATCTCCCCCATATAATGTTGGTAAGGACTATGACAACCACAACGATAAAATGAGTCATCAAGAATATCTAGATTGGTTATATAAAGTTTGGATTGAAACAAAGAGGGTTCTTAGAGACGGTGGCCGTTTTGCAATTAATATAGCTCCCACTGGTATAAGAGATTTTGTGCCAATCCATCACGACTATATTGAACAGATGAAGAAACTTGGTATGAAGTTTCGTACAGAAATTTTATGGTATAAACAAACAATGTTAAAACGAACTGCTTGGGGTAGTTTCAAAAGTCCTGCTAACCCACACATTGTTCCATCTTGGGAATATGCTTTAATTTTTACCAAAGGTAATAACCGTCTAGACGGTGATCAAAAAATGGCTGATATTACAAAGGAAGAATTTATGAAATTTTCGGATGGATTTTGGAAAATACAACCAGAGAGACAGAGAAAGGGGCATCCCGCTCCATTTCCAGAGGAACTTATTTATCGCTTAATGAAATTTTACTCATACAAGGGTAATAATGTTCTTGATATGTTTGGTGGTACTGGAACTGTCGCCACAGTAGCAAAAAGAACGGGGAGAAACTTTATACATATAGATATCTCACCTCAGTATTGTAAAGTAGCAAAAGATAGGGTGGAAAATGAGGGTAGTCAGAAGAAACTTCTAATTTAATCTTTTACATGAGTATCTATTCCATATTTATCAAATAGTTTTAAGACTTCTTTACAAAATTCAATAAGATTTTTATCTTTAATTTTAATGGAAGTTTTTTGTAATCTCAAAAAATACCTCTTACCGAGAGTTGTTTGTCCTAAATTTTTCTTTAAGAAATTGTGCTGTGAGCATAGTGTTTGTCCGTTCTCGACAATAGCCTTACCGCCCCTATCTTTTGGTTTGATATGATCAGCGTGTATTTCCATCCCCTCTGCGACACCACGTCCACAAATAACACATTTGTAGTTATCATTTTTAAAAATTGCTTCTTTAGTTTTTGCATCAAAATCTTCTAGTGTCCTATTTTTAATATGATTTGGATCATATCGATATACACCTTTACTAATCTGCATTAAAAACCCATCTTGATAGAGCTTCCTTATACCGCGGTCTGGATCTGCAAATACCCTTCTTGTATATTTTCTGTATTCCTTCATTACTAGTGGCACAACTTCAAAATGAGGTATATCTCTGTTGGGATTTTTTGTATAGAATTCAATTAGTAAATCTTTCTGTGATATCTGCTTCTTTTTCTTAGTCATAAAATTTTTATATTTTTACTTCTGAATTTCAGTATAATCCTCCTTTTTACCACCTATTCGTATATAACCCTCACATCCATCAACCCAAATGGCCTTACATTTACAGTGTGTCAGGTTTTTGTGTGTATCTGAAGGAATTTCATCACTACACCTCAAGCACTTTATGTAAGTTTCTTTTTTAGTTTTAACTGAATTCATATTGCCATATTATCACATAAATCACTGTGTTTCTAGGTAATATTATGGGCTTTACTTTGTAAGTTTCGTCGATAGTTATAAATGTGGATAAGTCTTGACTTTCTCAATTCATTTGCTATTATGTAGGTATTACGACGAGAAAGGTTCCGAACGGCTAGCTGCCTAAGGAGCCTTTTTCATTTCTATTTTTATTTTTTGGAGGAGAGAGACTTGGTGATGATTATGATGAGGGAGATGAGGAGGAAGAGAACTGACATCGCGAAGGAGACAACTCCTTTGGTGATAGGGAGAAGAGAAGGGCTGTATTCTGGAGCAAGAAACGTAAGAATAATAGTCAGAGGTACCCACACATAGGTAAATTTTAGCCATGTTTGGAAAATTTCATTTTTGAGTTTGTAGGTGATGATGGAGAGGATAAATGTAGGAATAAAAATTAAACAGTAAATAAAAAATGGATGAAGTATATTCACACAACTCTCATTATTATTACAAAGTTTATAATTTCCAAAAATACCGATTATTATAAGTATTAGACTAACAATTCCAGAAATTAAAAAAACTCTTTTTTTTGTCATCATAAATTTTTAGTTAATGTAATAATATCACTTTCTTTTGAATATTGATACAAACCAGTTCACGGTCTTTTTCCAGAAATTAGTAAAACGAGAGGTAAATTGTGGATTGGAAGAAATGACTTGAGCTGTTTGGGCTGAATTTTCAATCCTAGTAAGTGCTGGTAACTTTTTACGAGTAACAATACTTCTAGCAACACTCGGTGAACTCGTTGCTACGCCGCCTACACCAAGTGTTGGAGA
>Ga0209542_10002737_pt1 | contig 38952 bp, 51 predicted proteins | sample RifCSPhighO2_01_FD_184028 | JGI IMG/M metagenome (GOLD analysis project Ga0209542, IMG submission 184028) | Soil microbial communities from Rifle, Colorado - Rifle CSP2_plank highO2_0.1 (SPAdes) (version 2) | ecosystem: Environmental > Terrestrial > Deep subsurface > Rock core/Sediment ... | reverse complement strand
AATCCAGCTTCTACCACCAAAATTGCTTTTGATAATCCCGCCACTATTCTATTTCTTCTTGCATAAGTCCAGTTGACTGGTAAAAATTTTCCTTCCAACTCTGAAATAATCAAACCTTTATTTTCTAAAATTTCATAATAAAGTTTTTCTTGGTATTCTGGGTGTATTATATCTATTCCACAGGGCATTACAGCAATAGTTCTTCCGCCAATTTTTACCGTTGCCTGGTGAGCGGCTTCATCTCCGCCATACATAAATCCAGAAACAATAGTTATGCCAGAAGCCGCTATTTCTGTTACAAGTTGTTCTGTTACTTTTCTTCCGTAGCTGGTTAAATGCCTAGAACCCACTACCGCTAAACAATTTTCAAAAATATCCATATTCCACTCGCCTTTATAATACAATTTTTTGGGAGTTTCGTTTCCAATTTCTTTTAGCAATTTTGGATAATTTTTATTTTCTATTGTAACAATCTTATCCATATTTTTTAATTTTAACATATATCTGTTCAACAAAAAACATCCCGCCAAACGGAATGTTCTTTGTTGCTCTGATATTGATTTAGATTTCTACTATAGTTTAGGTGGGTGTTCTCATGTTAAAACCACGGTTTTAACTAATATTGAACTCCCATAAAAAAGCTCGTATAGAATCTAATTAGGAGTGCGGGATTCGGACAGAATCAATTTAGCGGAGTGAATTCAGGCAAGATTCAAGGAGCGAGGAAGAGATATGTACCCTCTGTGGTACATTCTCGACGAGCAACGAAGAAGATTGACTGAATTCGCCCGCCCGAAGGGAAGCCAAAAAATGGTTGATTTCTGCGTTGCTCCTCCTAAAGGTAGCCTACGGCTACGATTTAGTCGTCGCGTCTTGAAATCATCTCATTTTTTGGCTTCTAAACTTGATTCTGTCCGAATCCCGCACTCCATATATCAGAGCTACTTTCATTCTAAATCTTTAAAAAGGCAAGTCAAGTGCCTTAAATGCCAAGTGTTTTAACTAATTGTTTTATTAAAGAAACTACAACTGGCGGTGGCATCAAACTGTTTACAACCTTTCCTTCGTCATCTAAAACTTCCCAAGGTTTTTCTGTTGTTATAACTTCTTTCTTCTTCTCATCAAAAGTATAATTATATTCTGGAGTAATTTCATAATCATCAACAAATTCTTTAATTTTATCCACAGGAATGCAATTTCTTAAAAAAACTTTTGGTATGCCCTGCAACAACATTGCCTGCTTTATTAAAACTTCGTCTTTGTTTAATCTTTCTCTGATTGGCTCAATTCCTAATTCATCGCCCTCTTTTGTTATCATACGAGAACCCTTGCAGTTTGAGTTGTCGCAAATTAAATAAAACTTATCATCTTTCGCAGAATACTCAACATTTTTTGTAGGTAAAAGTTTCAAACTTCTTGATGTTTGGCAAAGCGGGCAAATTACTCTGTACTTTACTCTTTGGTCAATAACCGATGTTGGAACATCTATTAAAACAAAAACATCGGGGTCTTCCCTATATCCAATCAAGTCCCTAAAAAACAACGAATAAGAAATTTGGTCTAAATCCCTTGGAAAACCGTCAATAAAAATTGCTTTTCTGCCAAACTTTGCAATTTCTCTTTTAGCTAATATTAAAATTAACTCTGAAGGCAAAAGAGTTTTTGTAGACCTATTTTCCAAATATTTTATTATATTTTCCAGCGGTAAATATCCTCTATAATTTTTTTCTAAAAAAGTTATAAGTTCTTTTTTCTTATTTTCATCGCTAACAATTTCATCAAACGACCTTACCATATCTCCAATAGAAAAATGGGCAATTTTATCTTTATCGATAACTTCGGCTAACATTTTTGAATAAGTTCCTTTTCCAGAACTCTTTTTACCCAATAAATAAGCCACAAAGGTATTATCTTTCAAATATTCTCTTAATTTTTTAATTTCAGGGCCTGCTTTGTATTCAAAATAAGCCTGCCTTTGATTAAAGTCGGTTAAATCAAATTTTTTGTAAATATCGCTTTTTGTTTTAAATATTTCAAAATCTATATCTTTCATAAAAAATTATTTTACTATTTTTAAATTATCACCATCACTCTCTATTTTTATATCGCCATATTGGTCTGTTCTCAATATATGTATACCAAATATTTCTAATCTTTGCAAAGTTTCTGGCGTAGGGTGACCATATGAATTTTTTCCAACCGATATTACGGCAATTTTTGCCATCACATTTTCTAAAAATTCATCAGAGGTTGAATATTTTGAACCGTGGTGAGCAACTTTTAAAACATCTGATTTTAAATTAATTTCTCTGCTAATAAGTTCTTTTTCTGCTTTGCTTGATATATCGGCTGTAAATAAAAAAGTATTTTTGCCAAAAATTAATTTTGAAACAATGCCTGTATCATTACCTTCTTTTTTGAATTCTTTGCCTGTTAAATCTTCAAATGGATGCAAAATATCAATAACAACATCGCCCGCTTTTATTTCTTGTGATAATTTAGCTTTTACTATTTTAGTTCCCTGTTTTTCTGATTTTTCCAAGAGCGTAATCCACTTTTGGTAAAAAGGTCCATCTCTTACAATACCAGTCCATAAAATATAATTTATTTTATACATTTGCAAAACTTCCAATAATCCTTCCATATGGTCTTTATCGGGATGAGTTAAAATTACAAGGTCAATAGTTCTGTCGTAAAAAGGCATTAATTTTTGCAATTTTTGCAGAATATTTGAATATGGTCCGCCATCAATTAAAATTTGATGTTTATTTGGACTTTCAATAAAAATTGCATCACCTTGCCCAATATCTAAAAAATTAACTTGTAAATTATTGGACTTTGTTAAATCAAAAACTTCCAGCCAGGCAAATATATTCAGCAAAAATAAAATTCCAATGAAAAATAGTATAACTTTCTTTTTCATTTACCTATTATAACAGGTCTAATAAAAAATGCCCCCGCCAATAGCGGGGGCATTTTTTGAAATTCTATTTCTTCGCCAAACCCATTATTCTAAACATCTTTGTTCCGCACTTTACGCAAGTGCCGGTCATAGCTGACCTTTTTTTACCGCCTTTTCCTTTCATTGAAACCTCTTTTGGGTCTTGCATTTCTCTTTTTGCTTTACATTTTACACAATAAGCTTCTGTCATTTTATTATATATTTATTTTTAATAATCCGTTGATTTAATATCGACCTTGTATCCTGTAAAATTACATAATCTCACAGGAACAATTTTAATGCTTTATATGATTATACCACCAAGGATAGTCGGGGTCAACTGTTTGTCAAGCTAAAAGCCCTAAATAATACTTTTTCTTTTAAGAAGAAGGGAGTTTAATACAACTGAAATAGAACTAGTAGCCATTGCAAAAGATGCGAAAATTGGATTTAAAAGAATTCCAAAAAACGGATACAACAATCCCATTGCGACAGGAATTAAAATAATATTATATCCAAAAGCCCAAAATAAATTGATTTTTATGGTTCTTATTGTTCTTTTTGATAACACAATTGCCAAAGCAACCGACTTTAAATCTTTATTTATAAGCGTTATATCTGCGGCCTCAATGGCAACATCCGTGCCACTACCCATAGCAATACCCACATCAGCCATGGCCAGAGCTGGCGCATCATTGATACCATCGCCTACCATGGCAACAATTTTACCTTCGGCCTGAATTTTTTTTACTTCTTTTGATTTTTGGTCAGGCAAAACTTCTGACAGCACTCTTTTAATGCCAACTTTTTTTGCAATAGCATTTGCAGTACGATTATTATCTCCTGTTATCATAACGACTTCTATGCCAAGTTTTTGAAGTTTTTTTACTCCATCAATTGCAGTTTCTTTTAAAATATCGGCAACCGCTAAAAGAGCCAATAATTGACTATTAACTGCCAACATCATAACGGTTTTCCCTTCATTCTCTAATTTTTCTATATCAATCAAAAAATCTGCTAAAGAAATTTTTTCAATTTCCATTAACCTTTTGTTACCAAGTATTATTTTTTTTCCAGAAATAAATCCCTCAACACCATGACCGGGGATTGCCTTGAACCCTTCGACTTTGCTCAGGGCAAGCTTTTCTTTTTCCGCTTTGTTCACAATACTCTCTGCTAAAGAATGCTCTGAACCTTTTTCTAAAGATGCCGCCAATTGTAGAGCTTCATTTTGATTCATCTTTCCAACAATATCGGTAACTTCAGGCTTGCCTTGAGTAAGAGTGCCTGTTTTATCAAAAATAATGGTGTTTATTTTATGGGCAGTTTCCAAACTTTCTGCATCTTTAATTAAAATGCCGTATTCGGCTCCCCTGCCTGTGCCAACCATAATTGCTGTTGGAGTTGCCAATCCCATCGCGCACGGGCAGGCAATAATTAAAACTGTAACTGTATTTAAAAGCGCAAAAGTCAAAGCTGGACCAGGCCCAAAGTTGTACCAAATAATAAATGTTGAAATTGCCAGCATTAAAACAATGGGCACAAAATACGACGACACTAAGTCGGCAAGCCGCTGAATTGGCGCTTTACTGCCTTGCGCCTCTTGCACCAACTTAATAATTTGGGCAAGCATAGTTTCTTGCCCAATTTTAGTGGCTTTGAATGTAAAACTGCCTGTTTTATTTATTGTTGCTCCAACTACTGTGTCGCCCTTTGCCTTATCAATAGGAATGCTTTCTCCGGTAACCATAGATTCATCAATACTGGATTCGCCTTCCATAATTATTCCATCAACTGGAATTTTTTCGCCCGGCCTAACACGAATAATATCGCCAATTTGCACCTCACTAATAGGAATATCTATGTCTTTACCGTCACGAATTACTCTCGCAGTTTTAGCTTGTAAACCAATAAGTTTTTTTATGGCTTGTGAAGTTCCCGCCTTGGCTTTTGCTTCAAAATAGCGGCCAAGTAAAATTAAACCAATAATAATTGTAGCCACATCAAAATATGGCAACGGTTCAATACCTACACTTTCAACAACTCGTGGCAAAACTGTAACAAAAACAGAATAGAAATAAGCAACCGTAGTGCCAATTGCCACAAGGGTATCCATATTCGCTGTTCGGTGTTTAAGAGCAGATACAGTAGCTCTGTAAAAACCCCATCCTGCCCAAAACTGTACAGGCGTGGCTAACAATAATTGTATAAAGAAATTTTGTAAAATCATTGGAGCAGTATTCATAAGTCCTGGAAAACTGCCCCAAAGAATAAGACCGCCTAAAAACAAACTAACTATGACTTTGGTTTTTAATTCTTTTATTTCTTTTTGCTTCTCTGCTTGTTCTTCATTTTCTGATTTTAATTCGTCTTGAATTATTGCCTGGTAGCCAACATTTGCCACAGCCGACTCTAAATGATTGTCTGTTACTTTTTCTGAATCATATGAAACGGTTGCTTTTTCTGTGGCTAAGTTGACATTAGCTTTTGACACACCGTCAATTTTAGAAAGTGCACCTTCTAAAAGAACAACACACGAAGCGCAGTGCATTCCTTTTATTGAAAATGTTTTCTTAACTTCCATGATAATAAAAATTATTTAATACTTCGATTTACTCAGCATCTTTAACAATTATTTTGCCGTGAAACATATTCATACCGCAAGAATAACCAAACTCTCCACTTTTTTGCGGAGTTATTTCAATAGTAACTTTTTTGTTGAGTGGCAAGTACTTGCGAATTTTAAAGTCACCCAACACAACTTCTTCTAAACAGCTATTTATGTCACGGCGAATAAAATTAATTTTCGTAGTTTTGCCTTTCAGAATAGATATTACTGATGGAGAATAACCGCCATCAACTATAATATCTATAGAATCGGTAGCTATAACTTCTTTTTCTTTCTTCATAAAGAAAAACCAGTAAGTAAAAGCAATTGCCACAAAACCTGTTATGGTAACAATTATTTTATCCATATAAGTTTACTTTTTTTCTTCGTAAAAAATGATTATTTTATCCTCATCGTAAAGCACAGTGTTTTCATAATCTTGTGTTTCTTTTCCGTTCAATGTCTCACGAATTATATGAGTTTCGTCAACTTTATAATCAAAAATTTGGTCTTTGTTATAAGTTTTATTCCATACAGCAAAAAAATCAGATAAAGTAAAATCTCTTTTTTCTGGTGCTTCAACATGAATCTTGCCACTATTATCGTGAGTATGCAATGAATTCATACATCCGTCATTAATGCCAATATTTGCTGGAATTTCCTGCCTTTGACCATTAATTATAATTTCTAAATTCGGATGAATATGAAATTGAGTAGCCATATCGGTAGTGCAAGTCAAAGCAACTTCTCTATTTGTTTTAGATGAGAATGGCTTATTTTGGTAAAACACAACACCAAACAAAACCACAATCGAGACAATTACAATACCCACTATCCACCATGTCAATGAAATATCAGACGAATATTTTTTATTCATAATGAAAAAATTAATTTTAAGAAACAACTTCTATAATTCCCGTAAACATTCCCATTGAACAGGAAAACTTATATTTTCCAGGAGTATTTGCCGTAAACTCTTGCACAGAAACTTTTCCAGGCAATAAACTAATTGAACCAGAAAACAAATTTCTTGAAATAATAGTGCTAACGCAACCAACAGCCGTGGAGTTTGCCAAAACTTCCCACCTTACAGGAACTCCTGCTTTTACCTTAATATAATTAGGGCTATAACCAGAAGATGAAGCATTCATTTTCACAATTTGCTTTCCATCAACAATCAGAGGTAAATCTTTTAAGTCAACTGCTTTATTTTGTGATTGATTATTACTAGAGCCAAAAACATCGCTTAAACTTGTATAGCCCAAAACATTTATTTGGCTATTAATGTTGTATAAGGCAAAAAATAAAACTAAAAACCCAGCAACTTTTGAAAATCTTTCTGAAAGATGGGGCTTAAAAGAAAACTTAACACTAGATAACCCAATAGCCAAAAGCATTGGAGCTGTTCCTAAGGCGAAAAAAAGCATTATTAAAAAACCTTGCAACCAGCTACCCGATAAAAGGGCTATACCTTGAACTATTATAGTAAATCCACAAGGAAGAAAAACAGTTCCAGCCCCCATTACAAATGGCATTTGGCGGGCTTGAAAGTTTTTTTCATTTGCAATATATCTTGTGATAAATTTTGGCAAAGCAAATTGAAACTTACGCAAGCTTTTTACTCCCAGCATTTGTAAACCCAAAGCAATCATTAAAAAAGAAACTGTAATAATTAAAAATGATGCAAATGTAAAAGAAATCTGCAACTTACTTCCAACTGCTCCTAATAAAGCTCCAAAAATAGCATATGATAAAATTCTGCCAGTATTAAATAGTAAATGTGGCTGAAGTTTTTGATATGTTGTATTCTTGCCAGAATAAATGCTCTGCCATTGTTTTGACATAGATAACACAATGCCTCCCACTAAAGCCGCGCAAGTTGAAAGCCCAGCCAAAATTCCAAATCCAAAAAATGCAAATAAAGAAGAACTTAAACTAACGCCCAAAATTCCTGGCACACCAGATTTGTTTAAAATCAAAAAAGCAATGATTATAAAAATAGCTATATTAAAAGCAAACAGTGTTGGATTAACTCTCTTTTTTGCTTCACTATTTTCTTTTTCTAAGTCGTCAAAAAAAGTATAATTATCTTCTTTAAAAATACTGGTTAAGTAATGATTATTGGGCTTTTCTCCTTCATATTCAATTGTTACTTTGCCTTTGCTTGTTGATGCTTCAACCGATTTTATACCATTAATTTCCAATAATTTTTTTTCAACCAAAATTTCGCAAGAAGCGCAATGCATTCCTTTAACTTGGTACGTATGTTCTTTATTCATATAATTTTTCTTAATTTATTTATCTCATACCCGGCAACTCCAAACGCCACCGACACATTTAAAGATTCTTTTTTACCTCGCATTGGCAAATAAATAATCTTGTTGGATTTTTCTAAAACTTTTTTAGATATTCCTTTTACTTCGTTGCCAATAATTAATGCCAGTGGAAACTTATATTTTAATTTTGTGTAAAGAATGCTCTTTTTATTTTGCTCTAGAGAAATTATGTTTATATTTTCTTTTTTTAATTTCTCTATCAACCGCCATGTTTGTGAATAATATTCAAATGAAACTGTTTTTTCTGCTCCCAAAGCTGTTTTTGATATTTTTTGGTTAGGGGGTTTCCCCGAAATTCCACACAAAAACATTTTGTCTACTTTTAAAGCATCGGCTGTTCTAAAAATTGAACCTATGTTTTCTAAACTCCTTATATTGTCACAAATTACATAAAACTTATCCATTGAACCTTTTTTCAACCTCTTGCCAATTTACCACATTCCACCATGCTTTTAAGTAGTCAGCCCTTACATTTTTATATTGCAAATAATAAGCATGTTCCCATACATCGTTGCCAAGAATTGGAAAGTAGCCATCGCTTATTGGGCTGTCTTGATTTGCGGTAGACATAACCTCTAACATTCCATTTTTATTTTTTACCAGCCACACCCAGCCCGAACCAAATCGCTTTGCCCCCTCATCATTAAATTTTTGCTGAAATTCAGAAAAACTATTAAACTGCTTTTCAATTTCTTCAGCCAATTTACCCAACGGCTGACCGCCACCATTGGGAGACATAATTTGCCAAAACATAGAGTGATTCACATGTCCACCGGCGTTATTTTTTACCGCTGTTCTTATTTCTTCTGGTATATCATTTAAGTTTTTTAGTAAATCTTCTGCGCTTTTTTCAAAAAGAGTTGGATATTTTTCTATTGCTATATTTAAATTATTAACATATCCAGCATGATGCTTGTCGTGATGCAACATCATAATTTCTTCTGAAATATAGGGCTCTAAATCTTTATAACCATATGGAAGATTTGGCAGTTCGTATTTTTTTTCCATAATATTTTTAATTATTTTCCTCCAATTTCTCCTCTGTTGATTTCACAAAATAAACAGTAGCTAAAACTACAATAAAAGTTATTAAAAAGGCATATATTAATTTGGCTAAAATGCTATCTTTATTGAGCGGAAAAGAATATTCTATAAAAGTTTTAATGGCATCATTCCAAGCAAGACCCACAACAAAACCAAAAGCCGCCAAAATATAACCTGCTGTTTGTTTTTTAACTTCTCTCCTTATTCTTAGCTCTTCTTCTTTTATTTTTTGAAACCGAGTTGTTATTGCTCCCATTTGCTTATTTTCTAATAAAAAAATACTAATGTCAAACTTATATAATAATTAAATTTCTCCTTTTTTGATTTTGATTCTGATGTTTTCTATAAAATTATTAAAGTAGCAAAGGTTGTGAAAAGTAAGAAGCTTAAAAGCCGTCAATTCGCCTGCTCTCAATAAATGTGATATATAATCTTTTTTATAGTTTAAGCAAACATTACAGGTGCACTCTTTGTCTAACGGTTCGCGCTTTTTTAAAAATTTACTTTGTTTTAAATCTAATTTGCCTTGGCTCGTAAAAGCAATGCCACGCCTTGCATAATGAGTTGGCACAGTACAATCAAACAAATCAATACCCGATTTTATTATTATTTCTATATTTTCTAAATAACCAATACCCAATAAATGACGAGGCTTTTTTTCTGGTAACTCGCTAACAACCCAACCTATCATTTCAGACATTTTGTTGATCCCCTCGCCAAACTCTCCGCCTATGCCAAAACCATCAAATGGTAAGCCAGTAATAAACTGCGCGCTCTCTTGCCTCAAATCTTTATATCTTCCGCCTTGCACAATTCCAAAAAGAGCTTGATTTGTTTTTTTTACATCAAGGCACTTTTTTGCCCAGTTATGAGTTTTTAAAAGTGACTTTTTTGTATATTCATAACTTGCCAAGGGCGGAGTACATTCATCAAAAGCAAAAATAATATCGGCTCCTATTTTTTCTTGAATTTTAATAGATTCTTTCGGACCTAAAAATAATTTTGCGCCATCTCTGGGCGACTGAAAATAAACACCGTCTTGTGTAATTTTTATTTTTTGAGGCTGAGTTCCCTCTTTTATGACGCTTTCTCCTGAAGATTTAAGAATTTTACCCACACCAAAATCTCTGCCAAAACCCAAAGAAAATACCTGAAATCCGCCAGAATCGGTCATTATTGGTTTTTTCCAATTCATAAACTTATGAATCCCTCCTGCTTTTTCTAAAACTTTTTCTCCTGGTTTTAAGTGCAGATGAAAAGTATTAGAAATTAAAATTTGAGAACGAGTTTCTGCTACTTCTTCTGATGTTAATGTTTTAATAACTGCCTGCGTGGCAACTGGAACTAAACACGGAGTTTCAACAACTCCGTGACTTGTTTCCAAAAATCCTATTCTCGCCCTGCTATCTTTAGATTTTTTTAAAATCTTAAAGCTAATCATTTAAGGTTGCAAAATATCTTCTGTTCTACCGTTTATAGATATAACAACGCTTTTAACTGTGTTGAATTGTAAAAGTGTTTGAGTGATTTGATTTCTTATTGCTGTTACCCTACAAGAACCACCAACATTTTTTTCTAAAGTAATATCAAAATCAACTTTTGCCACAGTATTTTCAATTGTTAATTTTTGAATTTTAACATTTGGGTTTATGCTTGTAAAATATCCTTCTAATATTTCTTGCCTTGTTGGCCCTTGCAAAAGCTCTTCTAAAGCCGCCCTGGCAACCGCCTTTGTTTCAGAAACTCCTCTATCTACGGGCAAAACTTCTTTACAGGCATATTGTGAGTCAGTGCTATTATTATTGAAATAAACTTTTACTTGCACTGCGCCTTCCACAGTTTTATTAATTTTAACTGGTAAAATAAACTGTCTATTATATTGAGGCAAACCACTAGGATTTTCATTATTAAAAACAAGAGTTCCTTCATTTATATTAGGGGAAACAAAATCTAAAGTTGTTTCAAATCTAACAAAGGGTTGCATCCAATCGGTTGTTGCTTTTAAATAATTAACTGCTAATTCATTGCCTTCACTATCTAATAATTTGACTGTTCCAACTTGACCTTCAAAACCAAACCAGCCATTTCCATTAACAGTTCCCTTAATTTCTAAGGGGCTAGAAATCTCTTCGTTTATTTTTGGCAAAAAAACCTCGATACCCGGTTTAATTTCTTCTGGTAATATTTCTGTTTTATTTTGCCACCAAAAAACAAAAGCTCCAACAGTTAGAGCCACTATTATTATTGCCACAGCAACGAGTAAAAAAACTTTTTTCATATTATGGTCATATTAAACTTTAAAAACAAAAAAATCAACTAACCCCGCCTCATGTCTTGACTTCTTTTAAAAAAGGAGCATAGTTAAGGTAGACAATAAGTTGGCGTATCTTAGAGCTACTTAAAAGTCAAAGGTCGCTCTTTTTATTAAAATAAAAGTAAAATTATTTCAATGGCTTTCAATAAATTTGATAACCAAAGAGGAGGAAATTTTGGCCCTCGTGAAATGGTAAAAGGAAACTGGAAATGCGGAGAATGCGGAACAGAAATTACAGAACTTCCTTTTGAACCAGCTCCCGACAGACCAATCTATTGCAGAGAATGCTGGTCTAAAAAAAGACCTCCAAGATTCAGCCGCTAATAGTAGCGCTGAAAAAAATATCGTTCACTAAAAATGAACGTTATTTTTTTACAAAATTATTTTAATAATATATAATATAAAAATAATATTATGAACGGACAAAATGGAAAAAATAATTTACCAGTTTTAGAAAAACAAATAAACAAATTTTTATTTGTAAGCTGGGAAAGTTTATCGGGTGACCTGGCATTACAAATTAAAAAAGAAGGCCACGAAGTAAAAGTTTACATTAAAGCCGAATCTGATAAAGATGTTTATGATGGTTTTTTAGAAAAAGTTTTAGACTGGAAACAATTTGTAGATTGGGCAGATGTCGTTGTTTTTGACGATGTGGGGTTTGGAGAAGAAGCAGATAAATTAAGACAATCTGGAAAACTTGTAATAGGCGGAAGTTCTTATACCGACAAGTTAGAAGAAGACCGCGAATTTGGACAATCAGAAATGAAAAGAGTTGGAATGTTAATACTTCCCCACTGGGATTTTACAGATTACGATTTGGCACTTCGATTTATTGAAGAAAATCCCGGAAGATATGTTTACAAGCCATCGGGATTTACACCATCAGATTCAAAAGGACTTTTATTTTTGGGAAAAGATGAAGACGGAAAAGATATTTATGAAATAATAAGGTCAAATAAAAAAGTTTTAGAAAAAAAAGTAAAACAATTTCAACTACAAAAATTCGTACAGGGAGTTGAAGTTGCAGTTGGAGCTTTTTTTAATGGTAATGATTTTATTTACCCTATAAACATAAATTTTGAACATAAAAAACTTTTTCCAGGAAATATAGGGCCATTTACTGGCGAAATGGGAACTCTTTGTTATTGGTCTGGAGCAAATACAATATTTAAAACAACTCTAGAAAAAATGCGAGAAGATATTAAAAAATCGGGATATGTTGGATATATAGATATTAATTGTATTGCCAACGCCAGGGGAATTTATCCTTTAGAATTTACTTGCAGATTTGGATACCCTATAATTTCAATACAAATGGAAGGAATAGTTAGTTATTGGGGAGATTTTTTGTATGCTATTGCTAAAGGAGAAAATTTTGAATTAAAAACAAAAAGGGGTTTCCAACTTGGGGTTGTTTGCGCTGTTCCGCCATTTCCATACGACGACAAATCAGAAATGAATATTTATAAAGATTTATCTATTATTTTCAAAAAATTAAATACAGAAGGCACTCATTTAGGAGATGTTAAACTTATTGATGGATCTTGGAGAATAGCAGGAGAATCAGGGTATGCTTTGGTCGTTACAGGATCTGGAATAACTGTTGAAGATGCAAGAAAACAGGCCTACAGCCGTATTGAAAACATACTTTTACAAAATATGTTTTACAGAACAGATATAGGCCTTGGGTGGTATGAAGATTCTGATAAACTCCAAACTTGGGGGTATTTATACTAAGAATATTCTAATATATCAAACTTAACTCATTTCCTAATTTTAGGCCGATTTTTTGAACTACCCCACTATTAAGTTCTAAAACATATTTTGCATCTGCTGTTGGGGTTATAGATGGGCAACTGCTCCATGTACATGGTTGATTACTCTCGCTTATGAAAACAACTCTTTTGTTTTCATTTATCCATATTATATCTAAAGGAATTAAAGTATTTTGCATCCAAAAAGAATATTTTGCTTCTTTATCAAATAAAAATAACATTCCTCTGTTTTGCTCTAAAGATTTTTGAAACATTAATCCTTTGGTTTTATCTATAGCATTTTGAGCCAACTGAACATCAAAACAATATTCTTTAAAACAAACCCGCCCAGTAACTGGGCGAGACTCGCCCCTTTTGGGGGCGGCTCCCATGAAAAATAAAAATCCTGCCGAAATCAAAAATATTAAAATAAATATGGCAACTAAGAAAATTTTGTTATCCATTTTATTCTTCAATAATGCAACGAACTTCGTTGCCTTGCCGAACTTCTAAAAATCCTGATTTTATTGGAAAAAAATACTCTTTTGGAGCTTGCCCTGAGTTTGCCGAAGGGTTTTCAACAATTTTTATTACTCCTGCTGTTAAAACTGTAATTAAAGAAGCGTGATTATCTAAAACAGTAATTTCGCCAGCCATTGTTTTACAATTCAAACTAAGGGCTTCGCCCTGAAATAATACTTTTTTTAACGAATAAAGAGATAATTTCATTATAATACTTCTTCTATTCCACCTTTTAAATAAAAATTTTCTTCTGGAATATCATCGTACTTACCTTCTAATATTTCGGCAAATCCACGAATTGTATCTTCTAATTTCACAAACTTTCCTTGGCTACCTGTAAAGTTTTCGGCAACGAAAAATGGCTGAGATAAAAACCTTTGAATTTTACGAGCTCTATCTACAATTTTTTTATCATCTTCTGAAAGTTCTTCAATACCTAAAATTGCAATAATATCTTGCAAGTCTTTGTATCTTTGCAAGGTTAACTGAATATCTCTTGCCACTTTATAATGTTTTTCACCTACTATTTTTGGGTCTAACGCAGAAGAGTTTGAAGCCAAGGGGTCAACAGCTGGATAAATTCCAATTTCTGTAAGCTGTCTTGATAAAACAATCGTAGAATCCAAATGAGAAAAAGTAGTGGCAGGGGCTGGGTCGGTAATATCGTCGGCTGGCACATAAATTGCCTGAACCGAAGTAATAGACCCGTTTTTAGTTGATGTAATTCTTTCTTGTAATTCTGCCATTTCTTCTGCCAATGTGGGCTGATATCCTACCGCCGAAGGCATTCTTCCCAATAAAGTTGAAACTTCAGAACCTGCCTGCGAAAATCTAAAAATATTATCTATAAAAAGTAAAACATTTTTCTTTTCTTCATCGCGAAAATATTCTGCCATTGTTAATGCCGACAAAGCTACACGGGCTCTTGCTCCCGGCACCTCGTTCATTTGACCAAAAACTAAAGCGGTTTTATTTATAACTCCAGATTCCACCATTTCTTTATATAAGTCGTTACCTTCTCTTGTTCTTTCACCTACTCCGGCAAAAACAGAAACACCTCCAGATTCTTCTGCAACATTTCTTATTAATTCCATTAGTAAAACTGTTTTACCAACACCAGCTCCACCAAAAAGCCCAACTTTTCCTCCTTTAATAAAAGGGGCCAATAAATCAATAACTTTTATACCAGTTTCAAATACTTCTGTTTTTGTTACTTGGTCTGTAAACGGAGGCGAAGGGCGATGAATTGGTAAAAACTTTTTAAATTTCTGAGCTTGCCCTGAGTTTTTCGAATGGGTTGCATTTAGTACTTCTCCTATAACATTAAAGATATTTCCTAAAACTTCGGCTCCCACTGGTACCAAAATTTGGTCCCCACTATCATGAACTTCTAATCCTCTTTGCAAGCCATCTGTTGATTGCAAGGAAATTGTTTTAACTCTTGTTAAGTCTAAATGTTTTATAACTTCTAAAACAACTTCTCCTTTAGGACCTTTAACTTTTAACGCATTGTAAATAGCCGGTAAATTGCTACCTTCAGCAAATTCCACATCTACAACTGGCCCTATAATTTGTATAATTTTTCCTTTATTCATAAATTTATGATAGTGCTTCAGTACCAGCAATAATTTCGGTTATTTCTTTTGTGATAGCTGACTGACGCGACTTATTATATTGTAAATTTAAAGCGCTAGCCAAGTCCGATGCGTTATCTGAAGCTGTTTTCATTGCTAACCTTCTGGCTGAATGTTCTGAAGCGTTTGCTTCTAAAATTAAATGATAAACCTGTATAAAAAACAAATGTTTTGCTAGTTTTTTAAAAACTTCCTCTGGCGATGGTTCTATTAAATATTCTCTCAATTTTTTCTTATCTGGAACAAAATTAATATTATGCTCTTTTATCAAATCAGCAAATTTTCCTCGTTCTGGAATAATTTCTTGCACTGTTTCTTTGATATGTTCAAAATCAATCGGTAAAATTCTTCTAACATGTGACTCTTGTTTTAATGCTGACCTAAAATGTGTTGAAAAAATAATAACCCTGTCCCACTTTTCTTGTAAATAACCTTCTGCTATAAAATCGGTTAATGGCTCCACTTGTTCTGGGCTTGTATAGTCACCAACTTGTACAAACTTTTTTACAATATTGACTCCTTTTTTTGAAAGATAAGCAAACGACTTTTCTCCAACGGCCACAAAAAACTTTTCTTCTGACTGATACTTTTCTTTGTCTCTTTGCATATGCTGTTCAAACTTTTTAAAAACAGAACTATTAAATGCGCCAACTAGTCCTTTATCAGAAGAAACTAAAACAAATAAAACTTTCTTAATTTTTCTTATTTCAAATAATTCTGAAAGTTTTTGATCTAAACTAGAAACTGTTGCTAAAAAACCTAAAGCCGCAAAAGCGTATGGCCTTGACGCCAAAGCTATTTCTTGCGACTTTCTCATTTTTATAGCCGAAACCAGCTCCATAGCTTTGGTAATTTGTTTTATGTTTTTTACGCTTTTTAGGCGTTTTTTTAAGTTTTGCGTTGATTCCATTTTAAAATTACTGATTTTCAATAAAACTACTAATTACTTCTTTCATTTTATTTTCAATTTCATCTGTAATATCCCTTTTTTCTTTTATTGAATCTAATAAATCTGCGTGTAAATCTTTTACATATTCTAAAAACTTTGCCTCAATAGTTTGCATTTCTTCTGGTTGAAATTTGCTAAAATAATTATTTAAAGCGGCATACAAAACTAAAACCTGTTTTTCAAAAGAAATGGGGGCTAAATCCGACTGTTTTAAAATTTCTGTAATAATTCTGCCTTTATTAATTCTTTCCTTGGTGTTTTGGTCAACATCAGAAGCAAACTGAACAAATGTTTGCAATTCGCGAAATTGGGCTAATTCTAACCTTAATTTTCCTGCTACTTTTTTCATTGCTTTTGTTTGGGCTAATGAACCAACGCGCGAAACCGAAAGCCCAATATTAACAGCTGGCCTCACTCCCTGATAAAATAAATCCGACTCCAAATAAATTTGGCCGTCTGTAATTGAAATAACATTTGTAGGAATATAGGCAGTAACATCACCCAGTTGTGTTTCAACAATAGGCAAAGCGGTCAAAGACCCGCCTCCATTTTCTTTTGAAAGCTTGGCCGCTCTTTCTAATAATCTTGAGTGCAAATAAAAAATATCTCCAGGATACGCCTCTCTTCCTGGCGGTCTTCTTAACAATAAAGATATTTGCCTATATGCCCAAGCGTGCTTTGAAAGGTCGTCGTAAATTATAACTGCGTCTTTACCTTTGTCGCGAAAATATTCACCAACAGCACATCCGGCAAAAGGAGCTAAATACCAAGAACTTGCTGGGCTTGAGGCTGAAGCTGTCACAATAACTGTATGGTTAAACGCATTATTATTTTTTAGAGTTTCAACTATCTTTGCAATTTTTGATTCTTTTTGACCAATTGCAACATAAATACAAACTGGAGTATTCTTAGGATTATCTTGAATTTGATTTATTATTATATCTAAAGCAATGGCTGTTTTACCTGTTTGGCGGTCACCAATAATAAGCTCTCTTTGGCCCCTGCCAATAGGGATCATTGAATCGATTGCTTTAATGCCAGTGTGCAGAGGATAATTTACCGATTCCCTATTAACAATATTTGGCGCATCATTTTCTAAAAAATTATAAGTGGCTTTTTCTTTATCTGAAAACAAAGGGCCTTTACCATCTAAAGGATTTCCCAAACAATCAACAACTCTACCTAAGAGTTGTTCCCCTACAGGCAAAGAAAGAAGTTGTTTTGTTCGTTTTACTGTTTGCCCAGACTTAATAGAGGAAGTGCTTCCTAAAACAAGCGCTCCCACAGAATCTTCTTCTAAGTTTAAAGCAACGGCTTTTACATTTTTCTTATCTGTTTCTACCACCAAAACTTCCTGTGATTGAACATTAGTCAATCCAGATATTTTTAATATTCCATCGCCAACTTCAACCACTTTGCCAATTTCTTCCCATTCTGTATTATCCTTATATCCTTCTATTGCTTGCTTTATTTTATCTATTATTTCTTGACTCATATTTTAAAAAATATTTTGTAATTTCTTTTGCATTGAAAAATCTATTTGTTTTTCATTATTAATTATTATTTTCACTCCGGCTATTAAATCTTCATTAATTTTTTCCTGAACAATATCTCCCTTTTTTACTAAATGAGAAAACAAATCTTTTTGTTTTGAACTCATTTTTCTTGCGGTTTCTAATATGATTTTCTTTCTGCCTGTTTGTTTAAAAAATAATGTTTCAGTCAAGTTAAGAATTTCTTTTATTTTGATATTATCTCCGTTTTTTTCTAAAAGCTTTAAAAAATTATCTGTTAATTTTTTTTCTTGCACCGGAGATTTCTCTTTTAAAATCAACCAAACCAGGGCCTTTGCATATTCTTTAGATTTATATTTCATTGTTTTTAACTTTTAAAACTGCTTTTTTCATTATTTCTTCATCTATATCTGCTGGGCTCAACTCTACAGTTTTTTTAATTGCTTTTTTAACTAATTCTACAGCTTCCTTGTATACAAGGTTCTTTGCTTCTTCTTGATGTTTTTTATAACCCAGCTGAATTTGATCCATTAATTCTTTTTGATGGTCTTCTGCTTTTTTTTGAAGATTATCTCCCAAAACTTTTGCTTGTTTTTCAGTTTCTTTAATGATATTTATAGAATCCAAATTTGCTTGTTTTAAGTAATTTTTTGCAATTATATCAACTTCTTTTAATCTTATAGAGGCCTCTTCTGCTTTTTCTATTCCTTCGTTAATCTTATTTTGTCTCTCTTGAATCAATTTTTTAATAGGCTTGAAAGCAAATTTTTTCAATACAAAGAGAATGATCAAAAAATTAACTAAACTAGCTAATGCAACCTGCCAATCAAAACCTATTTTCCCTAAAATTTCATAAATATTTACCATAGATTAAACTTATACAATAAAGAATGCGACCAAAGCATAAATAGCTGTTGACTCCGCCATAGCTACTCCTACAATCATTTTGGTAAAAAGAGAATCCGATATTTCAGGATTTCTGCCCATGGCTTCAAGCGCCTTACCAATAATATAACCCTCTCCAATAGCTGTTCCCAACATTGAAGTCATAATTATAGCCTTTGCTATTAATCGCGTTGATTCTATTTCCATTTTTTAAAATTTTCGTTCATTAATTTATTTTTAAAGTTAAAAATAAAATTAATGAATAAAAATTAATTATTTTTTATTATTAATTATTTTATTAATATTAAACATCATCTTCAGATTTTAATTTAACTGCCAAAACATAATAAGCTGTAATAAGCGAACTAAAAACAACTGCTTGAACAATCGCAAATAAAAGACCCATTCCCACCCAAACCGAAGGCAGAATGTATGCCATGCCCGTAAAAATTACCGAAGTTAAAACAATTCCTGCATATATATTTCCAAATAATCTTAAAGAAAGAGATATTACTTTGGCTAATTCGCTGATTATGTCCAAAAAACCTATAAAAAAATCGATAATTGAGAATAATCCGTCCTTAAAACTTTTTCTAAATCCATTATACAATTCTTTTATTTTTATAAATTTTCCTATATATCCGAAAACACCAAAATCTTTAATACTTATTAATTGGATTGCAATAATAAAAACAATCGCCAAAGAAAAAGTTGTGCTAAAATCAGCGGTCGGAACTCTTAGAATAGCTTTACCGTCAAATGTTATGTTAGTTAAACCGGGAACATTTCCAAGAAGATTTGAAGCTAAAATAAATAGAAAAAGAGATCCTATAAAAGGTAAAATAAGTTTTGTTTGGCTTTTACTGCCTGTTATCTGCAAAATAAGATTTTCAATTAATTCATAAATTATTTCAATGGAAACTTGAGTTTTATTCGGTTTTAACTTAAAATTTTTAATAACAAAAAAACACAATAAAACAAACAAAAAAATAATAAAAATAGTAAAAATAGTTGAATTATTTATCTTAAAACCTAAAATTGTAAAAATAGTTTCAGAATAAATGGAATCTATTGGTCTAGATATTCGTAAAAAATTAAACATATGTTAGTTTTGTTGGTGTTCTTTAACAGTTTTATTTATTTCTTTTAATTTTTTATTCAATTTATTATATTTTACAAAGACTAAAAACCAAGAAAAAATAAACGTTAAAAATAGAATAAAAGTTGTGATTTTATTATTTGTGTTAAAAATGTAGTCAATTTTTCTACCAACAACAACCCCTATTACTGCGGGAATTGCAAAAATAAAAGAGATTTGAAAACCTAACCAAAATATTTTAGTTATATACCTGTCTCTCTCTTTTTTTAATTCATCCATAAAATAAAAAAATTATAAACAATAAATTATTTATAATTGAGCTTCATTATATCCTAATTTCTAAAAATTACAATAGGCCTGTTTTTATTCAATTAAGACCAATGCAACCATTGTTAAGACCCCAATGATTACTGCTATAATTTGAAGTATAGAATGTTTTATTTCTTTAGTTTTATGAAGTTCTGGAATTAAGTCGGCAACTGCAATATAAATAAATCCACCAGCGGTAATTGGTAAAATCCACATAGTAAAATCACTTCCCGCGTCTCCTAAAATAAAGGCCAAAATAACTCCAAAAACAGCAGAAAGTGCTGAAAGAAAATTAAGCCATAAGGCGCGTTTTTTAGTATAGCCAGAATGTAATAATACTGTAAAGTCACCTATTTCTTGCGGAATTTCATGCAAAACAACAGCTATTGTGGTAGCAATTCCCACGGGAACACTCACAATAAAACTCACGCCTATAGCAATACCGTCTATTAAATTGTGCACTCCATCTGAAAAAAGCACTAATTTTCCAATTGGATGAATTTGGGGCTCATCTTTATCTTCACCGTGATGATGCCAATGAAGAAATTTTTCTATAATAAAAAAAATAAGAATTCCAAAAATTATTAGTATACTCGTAAAAGTGGCATTTAAAGAGCTTTCTAATGCCTCTGGTATTAAATGTATAAAAGCATCTCCTAATAATGCGCCAATTGCTAAGCTTATAAAAATAAAAATATATTTTCGCAAAAGTTCTTCCCTTAAAGAAAGGGTAAAAACTCCAACTAAAGAAATAATACTTACTATTAAAACGCTTGAAATGGCATAAATATATGTTGTTATCATGTTTTTTATTCTAACCTTTAGCTAAAAAATTTACAAATCCAATATAATAAAAAACACCCCCGCCTTGGCAGAGGTGTTTTTTTAGAAAATGTATATTATACTCTTGTTACGTTTTTTGCGCTTGGGCCTTTGTCGCCCTCAACAACATCAAAGGTTACGCTGTCGCCAACCTTCAAATCAGTATATGATACACCATTCAAATCATTAGAATGAAAGAAAAGATCCTTTGTTTCGCCTTCGCGAGCAATGAATCCAAATCCTTTTTCTGTAAGTGTTTTGATAGTTCCTGTCATTTTACTTAACTATTAATTTAATTTCTATTTTTCTTGCTTTTGTTAGAAACCCGACTCCGTCTCTTAATTTACAAGTAAGTTAATAGTACTACTTAATCTTGTCTGTGTCAATAGATTTTTACAGTTTTTGTTTTTCTATAAAAACAAATCTTTTATCTGAAATAGTATGCATAACAATAATGCCTATGGCAATACCAAAATAAAACAACGCAAATATCGTTTTATTTTGAAAAAGTAAAACAATGCTCCAAATTAAAGGCAAAAAACTGTATGTGCTATGGTGTATGTGATAGCCAAAAAAAATTTTATGAGGTTGATAATATATTTTTCTAAGCTTTTTGTTTGTTTTTAAAACAAATTCAAAAAGCCAAGTAATAACTAAACCTAAAAGTAATCCTTTTGTGAATATTAGAACTATTTCCATTATTAAACCTTAGTAACAGGATACGGATGAAATAACTTTTTAGCTAATTTATCTTTTCCTTGTTTTATGCCATCTTCACTTAGTTCTGATGGTAAAGAAGTAAGCCACAATATAAAAGGTCGTCTCAATTTATCTATAGACCAATTCTCATCTTTAAAAAGAGATGTTTTGTCGGTTCTAAAACGAGTAAGTAAAACTAAAGTAGCTTGCAAGCTTAAAGGAGATAATTTATTGTGTTCTATTAAAAACTGTTCTTTATTGGTCATAATTCATTATATCACAATTTTTTAAAAAAATCAAATTTAAGCGGTTTTTTCTGAAATCAATTTATTAAGGATTTCTTTGACATTTTTAATACTATTAAAGTCAATTATTGAAATTGGAATTATTTCCTCGCCCTGAGCGAGGCCGAAGGGTTTTTTAATTTTTTTGAAGTCTGCCACTATTTTTAAAGCAATCTCTTTTGAAACTGTATCTGACTTGCTCAAAAAAATGTATTCAGGTTTTTCTAAAAGCAACTTATTATATTTTTCTAATTCATTTCTTACTGTTTTATAATCTAAAACCGGGTCTTTAGAATCGGCCGAAACAAAATGAAACAAAACTTTTGTGCGCTCTATATGGCGCAAAAATTTAATGCCTAATCCTTTGCCAGTTGAAGCCCCCTCCACAAGCCCTGGAATATCGGCCAGTATTAAATCGTAATATACTCCCAAATTTGGATTTAAAGTTGTAAAAGGATAATTTGCAACTTTACTGTTTGCGTTTGTTAGCTCGTTAAGCAAGCTGGACTTACCCACATTTGGCAAACCTATAAATCCAACATCGGCAATCATTTTTAATTCAAGGCGCAGTTCAAAAAATTGGCCACTTTTACCATTTTCAAATTGCTTTGGGCTAGTATTAGTTGCCGACCTAAAAAGAAAGTTGCCCCTTCCTCCTTTCCCTCCCTTTGCAACTAATTCTAATTGGCCTATTTTAGTAATTTCAACTTCTTTTCCCGTTGTAATATTGTGGCAAACTGTACCAACGGGAACCAGTAAAATTGAGTCCTTTGCATTTTGGCCGTCGTGAAGCTGGTTTCTGCCATTTTCGCCATCTTCTGCCTTAATATCTTTTTTAAACCTAAACTGCCTTAAAGCTCCCAAATCAGAAACTCCTTGTAAAAAAATATCACCGCCGTTTCCTCCACTTCCGCCAGTGGGGCCTAATGTCATTTTTGTTTTACTAAAAACCACTAGGCCCTTGCCTCCCTTCCCAGCTGTAATATTTATTTTTACATCATCAATAATCATATTATTTAAGTAAAAACTTTTCTAAATCTAAAATTTGGTCAACTCTTATTTTTTCTACAAAGTCACTTGCGTGACTTACCAAAATCATAGCTCCCTCAAAATTATTTATTGCTTTTGCAATTACTGGAATATGGCGAAAGTTAATATGATTTGTTGGTTCATCTAAAATAAGCAAACCTGGTTTTTCCAAAGATATTGCACAAAAAGCAACCAATCCTTTCTGGCCTTCAGAAAGTGACCCAATTTTAGTTTTTAAAATTTCTGCGTCTAAAAGAAATCCAGCTGAATGAGCCCTTAGACTTTGTTCATTTCCATTATCACCCATTGCCTTTGAAAGGGTTTGATACACTGTTGCATTAAAATCTAAAGTTGAAAAATCTTGCCTGTAATATCCAATTTTTACACCTTTTTTTACATGCTCTCCTTCTGCTTTACCAGAAGCTAACTTTTCTAACAAAGTGGTTTTGCCAATTCCATTGGGCCCTTTTAACAGTAACCTTTCTTTTTTATTTAAAGTAATATCAACTTTTTTATTAATAAATTTGTGGTTTTTCACAATTGTAACAGAATCTAATTTTAATATTACACCTCCAACATCATTTTGCGAAGGAATGGTAAAACTTTTAATTGTTTTATCTTCTCGTCTTACTTCTACAACCTCACCTTCCAGCTCTTCAATTTTTTTTCTCATTTTAGAAGAAACATCTCTTAAGTGGCCTCCCTTTTGGGCAAAGAAATTTGCCTGTTCTTTTCTGTGGGAAATATCTTTTTCTAACCTAACATTTTTCATTCGCTCTCTATCTAATCTTATTTTAATTTCTTTTACAACTGCAAAATAGTCGCCAGTATATTGTTCAACTTTATGTGAAAATATATCTAAATATAAAACGCCCTGCGTAAAAGTATTTAAAAAATCTGCATCGTGCGAAATAACAATACAAGTTTTAGGGTAACTAATAAGAAACTTTGTTAAATGAGCAATGCCGGCTTTATCTAAATTGTTTGTTGGCTCATCTAACAAAAGTAAATCTGGGTTTTGTATTAAAGCTCCTGCCAAAAGAAGCCTTGCTTGTTGGCCACCAGAAAGATTTTTAATAATACTGTCATGCGATAAGTTAAGGTTTGTTATTTTTAAAGCATTATCAATTTTTGGGCCAATATCATATACTTTTTGAGAAAAGCATTTTGAGAAAAATTCTTTTATAGTTAAATTAAGGTCATCGCGAGAAATTACCTGTTTAGCAGTAGCAATTGTTAAGTTATTTGCAATATTAACTGCCCCCAAATCTGGCTTTGCATCTCCCATGATTAGCTGAAAAATAGTGCTTTTACCAGCCCCATTTTGGCCCATTAATGTAATTTTTGAATTTCTTCGTAAAGAAAAATTCGCCTCATTTAAAATTGTTTTATTATTTTCCCACTCAAAAGAAACATTATTAAATTTTACAATTGTTTCGTCGCTAGGCATATTATTATAATATCAAAAATCGCCTAAAAGGCGATTTATATATACTAATACTAATACAAGTTATTGTCTATTCTATTTGGTTAAGGTCTTCTATAGCTTGATCTAGGTTGTCATTTGTATCAAATGGTATTTTCTCTAATGGAACCTCTACTGCTTCTTGCTCTAAAAGTGTTTCTTTTTGTTGTTGGCTCTTTTGCGATAGTAATAAATAACCTACTCCCATTAATGTAATAATAACAATAACAAAAATAATAATAGTGGTAATTATTTTTTTCATATGATTTGATTTTTTACTGTATTAACAAAATCTTGCCAGGCCTTTCTCACATCAAGAATTATATTTAATCTTTCTATATTATTTGTAGCTTTATAAAATTCTTGCTTTTTCAATTCTATAATTGTTTCAAAGTCGGCAATAGTATTTAAATCAGCTCCCCTGCCTGCCAATGCTTCAGCCCTGGTTTCTAAATCATAAAAACGAAAAACTATCATATATAAAACTTTTTCTTTGAGGTCGTCTTTGCAAGCAACTTGTTCGTCTCCTTGTTTGCCTTGGCATAACTTTGCTTCTTCTGAAACTAAAGGTCCCAATTTCAATACATTTTTGGCGCAAGAAAATCTTTCTACTCCTTCTTTCACATTCCAACATGGCTGAAATGATTTATAGCGGTCAATACACTCTTTTTGTTCATACCCCTCTTCTGCTCGGCATGCTTCTGGCAAATATTTAAGCTCAAGATCTCGGGCCAAACCTGCTGGGGTTAAATTTAATCGGCAATAAATTCTATCTCTAAGATTTTCTTTATTTCCGCATTGAACTTTACTGCACGGCCGTAAAGCTAAAGGTGGAGGAGTTTGTGTATTGGGGCAGTCAAAAGAAAGTTTACAAGTTTTATACTCTCTTCCAGAAGCGTCACAACTTGCTGACCAGTCACCACATGTCCAAACATCTTTTGCACAACCTGGTGGAATAATTTCTAGTGGTGGCATGGGATTTGGCGGAGTACAAGAAGCATTCTCTGGCGGTTTTGGAGTATCCATAGCAGAACAATCAAAAGTCATACTGCAAACTCTAGTTTGGTTACCATCCGAACTGCACTGGCTCCAACCAGTACAATCCCATATGTCTTCGGTGCAAGAAGTTACTCCTCCGCCTCCACCTCCGCCAACGGCAAAAATCCCTGTTGAAACTAGTAATCCTAAAGTTATAAAACTAATTAAAAAATATTTTTTCATAAAAAAAATTAAATTAAGTTGTAAATATCAATTGATAAGCTCATAACAAAAAATATAACTGAAAGCCAAAATATAAAAGCTGAATTAAATCTTGCCCGAGACGTAAGGCTTGTTTTTATTAAATATAAAAGAGCCTCTTTCTCTTCTGCTTTTACATCGCTTTTTTCAAGAACTTGAATCAATTTATAATCTTTTACAAGATTTGCTCTTTTACTTTCAATATCTGCTCTGTGCCCAAAATATAAAATAAAACCTATTGTACCAGTATACCAAGCAACTTTTATCCAAAAAGGATTAAGCAAAAAAATTATTCTATAAGCAATAGTTGCAACAATTCCCGAAAAAAAGAAAAATATTCTTAAAAATTTTGAATTGGGTTCTATTTTCTTAATTGTTATACGTTTTCTTGGTTTCATTTTTTAAAAAACTTTTATAATTTCATTATACACTCTACAAGACTTGTTGTAAAATGCTATCTTAATTGACAAAGCAGTAAAAATAAGATATTATAATTTCAGCTCTTTTGTTTTTTTACTCAATACTTGTTTTTACTGGAGAAACAAATGGAAAAATGCATGGAAGAAATTGTAACTTCTCAGTTAAAAATCCGTGGGAAAAAACGACTAATTAATTATCATAGATTAACACGTTATAATCTCCATTCTCACAATAAACAACTTCATGGAGATGCAAAAAATATTAGAGGGGACGCTTCAAGAATTTGGGGAGATTGTTCTAAAATTTCAGGAAATGTTTCCGAACTTAAAGGCAATGTTAGCCGAATAGAAGGCGATGTTTCCGATATGTTGGGAGATGTTAGCTTTTTATTTGGAAACATCAACGACATCTGTGGATATGTTTCAAATCTTTGGGGAGATGCCAGTGGTCTTTGGGGAGATGTCACACATCTTAAAGGCAACATAAGTTATATTATTGGAGATGTTAGCTTACTTATTGGCAATTGTTCTGGTATTAAGGGTGATATTTCTAAAATTAGGGGCGACCTTTCTGGCATTCGTGGAGATTTTGCAAAAATATCGGGCGATGTCACTAATATTTATGGAGATGTCACCAACATAGAAGGCGATGTGTCTAATATTTCTGGTGATGTTTCAAAGTTGCGCGGTAATGTTTCCCACATCTTTGGAGACGTCACAAAAATTTATGGCAATGTTTCTGAAGTTTTTGGCAATGTTTCTGAACTTGAAGGAGACATGTCAAATATTAAAGGCAATACAGAAGAAATAATTGAACTATTGCGTGGTTTAAAATTACAAAATATTTAGAGCACAACAGAACCCTCGGCTTTGACCAAGGGTTTTTCTTTTTTAATTTTTGTTTCCTGGATATTTTTTATAAAAATCCTCCTCATTATCAAATTCAGAAAAATTATGGTCTACTTGATGTTGTTGCACCTTAAAGTCCCCTTTATTTTTGTGCATAATGCCACACCAATATTTTTCTGTTCTTGAGGCAATTTCTTTAAGATATAAGAGTAAGCCATTTGCATATCCACAATACATGCAACCTAATTTTTCATACCAGCGTAAATAAGAAAGTTTATTACGGTCAAAAATTTGAATATATTCAGACCTTTTCGCTTTTGGTATTCCATAAATGGGGAAACAAGTATGATGATAAAATTCAAACAAAATATCTAAAAGCAAAAATGCCGGAAAAGGAAGCCAAATTATTGGCAAAGAAATTAAGTTGCCAATAAATTTTTTCCAAAAAGTTTTTCTATATTCCATTTTCGCATTATAACACAAAATACTCCGTCATTGATTATTTGTTGTTTATTATAAACAAGGGTACAATTAGAGTATCAGTTTCTAATAATGGTTGAATTTAGAAATTTATGTTTTAAAAATTAAAAAATAAAATTTATGGAAAAAAATAATTTAAAAATATGGGGGCTAATAGTGGTTGCTTTAGTTATTATTGCAACTGTTATTTTCTTTGTTTCACAAAATAAACAAATAGTTGTAACAGAGGTAAATGATTCAGCAACAACAGAACCTGCTGAGTCGGTTCAAGATAGCGATCAAGCTGCCGGTATCACTATTGATGCTTCCCCAATTTCATATGCAAATGCTTTGGTAAAATATGCCGATAGAAGAATTCAATTAGATAAAGATTGCCGTGCGTATCCAAGTAATGTAACCTATAAAGATAATACTGGCATTATGATCGACAACAGGTCTCCAAAAACCCGCACCGTAATTGTGGGTACAACTTTTACCATAAAACCATATGGGTTTAAAATTGTTATTCTTCCTGATATTTACCTAAAATCAAGAACTATCTTAGTGGATTGCGACCAGTCGCAAAATGTAGCAACAATTTTAGTTCAAGAATAGTAAAAGATAAATTTTAAATAAGATTTGTACTAAAAATCCCCTCTCGGGGATTTTTAGTTCCAACAACTTCTTGATTTAATCGATGTGCCAAAATTTTTTTGTTTCTTTTGTTTTTTTATCTGAGCCGTAAAATTTCAAATTTAAAAAATCCTTTAAATCACTAATAAAAAGGCCCAAACCGAAAGAAAATATTGATAACTCTATAGTCCCTTTAAAAAACAAACTGGCTATAATTAATAATAAGCCGTATATCCAATGGTCTGGTATCCAATTAGGGTCGCCAATCCAAAAATTAAGATAATTATCACCCCATCTTCCAATTAAATAACCCAGAAATCCTACTAATAAAAAAATTATTATATTTATAATTATCATTTTATTTCAACGATGAATGCACCCACCCCAACAACAAGGCCTGCGCTTTCCTTCTATAAGCTCCTTTTTAGTTCTCTCGATTCGGTGACTTCTAGTTTCCTCTTTTTTGGCAGATTCAATCCAACAGATCCACTCATTTCTTGCGAGTGGCGTAATATCCTCCCATGCCTCTTTTACCAATGGATCAGAAACAATGGCCTTTTGTAAATCCGCTGGCATTCTATGTGCCATACCAGTGGCAGGTTCTCTTTTAGTCATATTTAATTAATTCTACTTTTAAATAATTTTTATGTAAACAAAAACCCAAGAAATATATCTTGGGAATCTAGCTCCGCAGGTAGGATTCGAACCTACGACCCATTCCTTAACAGGGAATCGCTCTACCGCTGAGCTACTGCGGAATACTTAACTATAATACTACTTTATTTCCTGAATTTTTCAATGCTTTATATTTTCCAAGTCCAAAAGAACTTCTTTGCTGTGCTTAGCAGGTTTTACATTTTGATATATTTTTTCTATTTTACCATTTGGATTTATTAAAAAAGATGTTCTAAAAGTTCCGTCATATTCTCTGCCCATAAATTTTTTCTTGCCCCGCACTCCATAAAGTTTTACAACTTTTTTATTATCATCTGCCAATAATGTAAATGGTAAATTATATTTTTCAACAAAAGCTTTATGGCTTTTTACCGAGTCAGTGCTAACACCAAGAACAATAACATCAAGTTTTTTAAATCCTGCAAAATCATCTCTTATCATGCATGCTTCTTTTATGCACCCTACTGTATTATCTTTTGGGTAAAAATATAAAAGAACCCATTTACCTTTATAATTAAATAAAGAACGATTATTTTCGTCTTCATCTAAAAGATTAAAATCGGGAGCATTGTCGCCAACTTTTAAGTTCATGATCATTATATTTTAATAGTAATCTCTTACTTTTTTGAGATCTGAATGCTTTCTTAACTTTTCTAATGCTTTTGCCTGAATTTGACGAATTCTTTCTCTGGTTACACCAAATTCCTCCCCTGTTTCTTCAAGGGTATGCATTACACCATCTTCAAGCCCAAAGCGCATTCCAAGAATTTTTAATTCTCTGGCAGTTAAGTCGCTCGATATTTCGTGCAATCTTTCTTTTAAAAGTTTTCTGGCGGCTTCAGTGTTTGGGGCTATTGTTTTATCGTCTTTAATAAACTCTGCCAAAACACTGTCTTGCTTGTCTTTATCTTCACCAACAGGAGTTTCCAAAGAAATTGCTTTTTGCGCAATTTTTCTTATGTGATGCACTTTATCAACTTCCAAGCCCATTTCAGCTGCAATTTCTTCTGCCAATGGTTCGCGGCCCAATTCTTGCAAAAGACTTTTCCTTATTTTAGTATATTTCGAAATAGTTTCAATCATATGCACAGGAATTCTAATTGTTCTTGCTTGGTCGGCTAAAGCCCTTGTAATTGATTGCCTAATCCACCATGTAGCGTAAGTTGAAAACTTATAACCTTTTCTCCAATCAAATTTTTTAACTGCTTTAAAAAGTCCCAAATTACCTTCTTGAATTAAGTCGAGCATAGTTAAATTTGGTGACCTGCCTACATATTTTTTAGCAATAGAAACTACTAACCTTAAGTTGGCTAATGCTAATTTATTTTTTGCCTCTTCATCTCCATGTTCAATTCTTTTTGCTAATTCTTTTTCCTCTTTTGCGGTAAGAAAACTAGTTTTACCAATTTCTTTTAAGTACATTTGAATTGGGTCAATTTTTCCTACAAGCGGTTTTTTACCCTTTTTTTCTTTTTTTGGTTTTACTTCCAAAAACTCTCTCACTTCTTTTATTTCAATGCCTTTTTCTTTTAAAATTTCGTAAGTTTTTTCGAGTTGCTCAACATCTTTTTCTATGTCGGGAAATACATTTAAAATTTCGGCGTTTGTAATAAAACCCCTTTCTTCACCTTTTCTTAAGATAGAATCTATTTGTGTTTTTGTAATTGCGGCTTTATTGCTTTCTCTTGTTTTTGCCGCTTTTTTCGCCTTTCTCTCATTTTTTACCTTACGAGTAACATATTTTTTTTTAGGCGCTTTCTTTTTTTTCTTCATACTATAATTCTTTTGTTAATTTGTTAAATTCTTCTATTAAGTTATTAACTTTTTGGTGATTTTGCTCTTTTTCTGCTTCTTTAATATTTTCTGCAACTTTATTGAGTTTTTCTTTTATATTTATATTTTTTAACTGTAATATACAAAGTTTAATTTCGTCTTGGCCTTCTTCTTCATATTCAATTTCTGCCCTTAAAGAAAATGCTAATAAGAAATTTTTGAGGTCTAGCTTAAAACCAGCTTCTTCTAGCAAATTATTATCTGACATAATTTCAGAAAAAATAACCTTAAAGTCATTTTCTACTTTTTGCTCTATAATAAATTTCTTTAAACCTTCCAAAAAAATCTTTGTTTTCTCAGAAAATAAGAGGTATTGATTATCTTCAATTAAATTTAAATTTTCTGGGTCTTTGAGTACTAAAGAAATAATCTTTTCTTCAATAAGTTTTTTTCTGCCTTCTGAACTAAGATTTTTATTTTGGCTTAAATCTGTTTTAAAATTAGCATCTTTTTCTTCTAAAAATACTACATCAAATTTGACTTTACTTAATTCTTCTAAAATAGCACTTTCACTAACATTTAATTTTTGTGATAATTTTTGAATCCAATGTGATTGCTCAATTTTATTTAAAAGCCGTTTTATAGCCGGCAAAACTATTTTTCCTATTTCTTTTTTGCCTTCGGCTGTTTCTTTACTAAAAGAAGAAAATGCAGAATCAAAATAGTAATCCATTATTGACCTTGATTCATTAACTAACTTTTCCCAATCGGCAGGATTTTTCAAAATAATATCGGCTGGGTCGGCATCTTTTGAATACATCTCTATTATTCTTATATTAAACCCTCTGTCTTGTGCCAAATTGACTCCTCTTTTAGTGGCCGAATCCCCAGCTATATCCATATCAAATGCTAAAAGTAAGTTTCCAGAATATCTTTTTAAAATATTTAAATGCTGGCTAGTTAAAGCAGTGCCCGAAGCGGCAACAGTATTTTCAAAACCCGCCTGATGACACAAAATTACATCCGTATAGCCCTCTGTTATAACGCATTGATTTTTTTTTCTTATTGATAACTTAGCATTATTTAAACCGTAAAGAATATTGCTTTTGTCGTAAAGCAGTGTTTGCGGAGTATTTAAATATTTTGCTGTTTCCGATTTTGCGCCAGCAACATCATCTGGCTTCTCAAAAACTCTGGCTCCAAAACCAACGGGCTGTGAGTTTAAATCAAAAACTGGAAAAATAATCCTGCCACGAAATCTGTCGTAAGAATCTGTTCGGTTTCCTTCTTTTTCTACAGCCAACCCTGCTTTTATTATTTCATCTCTAATATAGCCCTTGCTTACCAAAAAATCAGATAATCCCTGCCAAGTATCTGGCGAATAGCCCAACCTCCATTTTTTAATACTTTCTTCTGTAATGCCTCTGTTTAGTAAGTATTCTTTTGCTTTTTTACCAATAATACTTGCCTCTAATTGTTTTTCAAAAAAACAGCATGCCAGTTCACAAATTTCATAAAGGCGCTGTCTTTGTGTTCTTAATTCTTTATTTTCCCTTTTCAATGTAACTCCGGCTTTTTCTGCTAAAATCCTTAAAGCATCGCCAAATTCAACTCCTTCAACATCTTTAATAAATCCAAATATATCACCCCCTTTTCCACAGCCAAAGCATTTCCAAATTTGGCGCGCTGGCGATACAAAAAAAGAAGGTTTTTTTTCTGAATGAAAAGGGCAGACTCCTCTATAATTGGCGCCAGTTTTTGTTAGCTTTATATAACCACCAACAACATCTACTACATTGAGTTTATTTTTTATTTCCTCAAGCTGGGAGTCGAGCATATACTATCTATTATATTCTGATTGTGCCACAAAGATTATAAAAAATCAAATAAAGAGGAGCTACGTAGCCCCTCTTATAATTATAACGATTTTTTTATTTCTTCTGCCAGATTTTTAAGTTCTTCAATATTTATTGGCGGGCCCATTTGACTTGTAATATATCCTGGATAATCACTAAAAAATATTTTATCTTTTGCAATCATTTCTTTAAATTCTTTTTCTAAACCGTGCATTGGGTAAAGCTTAATATGGGCATGATTTACTCCCATTCCTTCCATTACCATTGCAACTCTTTCAACTTTAAGCGCTTTTTCTAATACTTTAGCAACTTTTTTTGAAGCCAACATAAATCTTGCATAAATATCGTCTGGCATTAAAAAAGTATATGAATCGTAATGGTCTTTAGTTAAAACTAAAGCCATTCCTTTTGTGTTGGGATTTAAATCTAAAATAGAAAAAAACTCACTATCTTCCCATATTTTAGCTGAATCAACTTCATTTTTGGCAATTTTACAGAAAATACAGTCCATAAACTATAAAAACTTAACTACTGTTGTTGTGAGTTTGGCATTTGGCACCTCATGTCATTCCAAATACCGCCATCTTGCCTGCAACGAACTGCTTGGTCGGTGTTGTTAACCATTGTACAAGTTGTGCCATCCCATGAACCACCAGACCTTATGCAAGCAGCTTCTGGGTTTAATCTATCATCATTTGGTTTACAACTATAATATTGGCAACATGGAGAAGAACGAACTAAATAACGAACCTGACCAACTGGGCATTCGGTTACTGACTCCACATCAGGACAAACTACTCTATTTTGAGCGCAATCAAGAGGAAGTTTAATAGGAGCAGGAGTTAATTTATTTTTTTTAAGCATTTCTGATTTTACTTTATTAACTTTTTGATGAGCCGATTCTAATTTTTGCATACCTTCTGGCCCAAAGAATTTTTCGGTAATTTCTCTACAAACCGGCGGAATAGAACCCACTTCTTTTAAGCAAAACTTACCGCAACCTTCAATCGTATTATCTCCGCAAATAAATTCTTTTTTATCAAGCGCGTCACGAAGCGTTAAAGTAGAATTTAGAGAATTAGCATTTCTGAATTCATTAGAAATAAATTTACCCACTCTGTCATCGTTAGACAAACGAACGCAGGCGCGAAGCAAATCAACCGAAGCTTTATTTGGGTCCATAGTGCGGCACGCTTTTAACTCAACTCCAATTTCTTTTGCCGCTTCAATGACTTCTCTTTTTTCTTCAACTTTTTTTACAGTAAGGTCGAGCTGAGTAGCTAATTGAGGATTTTTTTCTAGTATTTTTTGCGATAACTGCTTAGCAACATCTAAAAAACATTCAGCCGTAGTGCACTGAGATAGCTTTGCGCTAATTTCACCTTTAATTTGTTCAAGTATAGTATTTACTTGACTCAACTTTTCCTTTTTATAAAGGTTGTGCAATTTACCAATTTCAGCGCACCTAACAATAAATTGCTCAGAATTACATATTTCTCTTGCCTTTTTCACATTTTCTACTGGTTTTCCATATATATCACTCAAATCATTGAGTGCCAAAGTTATTTGCTCTTCAGTTGCTGTCTCTTGTGAATCAGAAGAGGTAGTTTGTGCAAAAGTAAATGAAAAAAATACCAATCCCAAAGCAATAAACGAAACCAAAATTAAATTTTTACTATGTAAGCTTAGTTTTTTCATAAATGTTTATTAAAATGGATTTAAAATATTTTTAGTTTTTTCTAAAGGGTCAGCCACATCTTCTAAGGGATTATCACCTGCCTTAAAAGGATTGGCTTCATTTACGGCTTCTTCGGTAGCTTTTTTCTCTAGGGCTTGTTGCTGCGCCTCAATATCTGCTTTTGCTTTTTGATAACCCAAGTTGTAGCCAACTTCTTGGCCAGTAATTTGGCCATAAATAAAAGCGCCATAACCAACAAGGCCACTAATAAGAATCATTAAAATCATTACTACCACAACCTTTGTGGTTTGGTTTATTGGACCTATATTCATAATTTTATTAGTTTAATAATATTGATTAATTATTAATTAACGAACTCGATAAGTTAAATAAATTGTTGTATTTATTTCCGACTGGCCTGGCTGAATATCTGGAGCAAAGCTTACTTCTTTTACAGCCGATGCGCCACCCATGCCATAAATTGGTTGAGGTGAAGGAGCATATCCTTCAGAAATATTAACTAGCTTTATTATTTTCAACCCTGCCTGATTAGCTAAAACAAACGCTTTTCCTTTTGCCTGCTCAATTGCTTTTTCTCTTGCTTCTGCCCTTGCCTTTTCTAAGTCATCAACTGTAAATTGCAAATCACTAATAGTATTTGCTCCTTGTGCCGTTGCTTTATCTAAAACATCGCTAATTTTATCAAAATCCCTCACTTTAACCGATATTTGCTGGTCTAAAGAATATCCAATAAAAACTCTGCCCGATTCTATATAATTATAAACTGGATACAAGCTATACGCAGATGTTTTAATATCTTTTTCATCTACTCCTAAGTCCTTTATTGCTTTTATAACTGCGTTCATTTTCTCATTATTTTTATTAACCGCGTCAACGCTTTTTTGCTCTTCGGTTTTCACCCCCAAAGACACCAAAGCCACATCGGGCTTCAAAAATATTTTGCCTTCTCCTGTTACAGTTATTTCTTGAGGATAATTTTGTGGCAATGTTTGGAAATTATAAACTGTTTTTAAAATTAAAAATAAGAGAATCCCGGTAACTAAGATTATAGCTAAAACAAAGGCTTTATTGGCGGGCTCTATTCTAGTAACTTTAATTTCTTCTTCCATGTTTTTTAATTTAATTATATTTTTTATTTATTATATACTATTTGAAATAAAAAAAATAGGCAAGTCTCAAAATAAATTGAGACATGCCCTATTAAGAAGTTAATAAGCAGAACAAATACAATCGGTATTACTAGAATACATTTCGCCAATTCCCATTTCTTCAATTTGCTCTTTGAGTCGTGAACAATCTTCACATGGCCCCATAACATAGGCCATGCCAACACATTTTTCCACTAAGGTAAAATGTAAACCATTAACCAATAACGGTTCTACCCGATTAAAACAATCTTCGACGTAACTACGAAAAACATTCATTTTTTCTTCATTATTTGGTAAATTACACCAACCTTTTGGTCTGTTTAAAAATAGAATCCAACCATGTTGAGCCATTGTACGCCTCCCTTCAAATTGTTAAGTTACAAATTACTGGCGGAGGAAGTGGGACTCGAACCCACGAGACCCTTACGGGTCACAGCTTTCCAAGCTGTTGCAATGGCCACTATGCGACTCCTCCAAATTTTTTAAAATTTTATTTTCCTAATATTTTTCTTTTTACTTTTTCTAATTCCCAATGGTCTAAAATATCCCCTTTATTAGATTGAAGTTTATTCATTTTTTCTTTCAATTCAAATTCTGTTAATCCATCAATAAGATTATCTCCGAAAACTTGGTGCAAATATTCTCTTTCTTTTGGAGATATATCTGTAATACCATGTAAAATTTTATTAAACTCACCTTTATAAATTCTTTTTTTATTATCAAGCATAATATTTATTAAAATTTATATTTTTATATCTCTTAGGGCTTTTATTCTGTCTTCCATAGGTGGATGGGTCATAAATAATTTTGTGAACCAGCTTTGGGCCTGCCTGCCACGAAACGGTGAAGAAATAAAAAGATGACTGGTTGCGGTATTGGCAGTTTTCATTTGATTTGGGTCAGATGAAATTTTTACCAAAGCGCTAGCAAGCCCTTCAGGGTAACGAGTTAATAAAGCGCCGTCTGCATCTGCCAAAAACTCTCTCTTTCTTGAAATGGCTAATTGAATTAAAGTAGCGGCAATTGGGGCTAAAATTGCGGCAACTAATCCTAAAACCATCATTATGGCTCCAGCTCTTCTGTCGTCATCTGAATTTCGCCTTCCTCCCCAAAAACTAATTCTCAAAAACATATTAGAAACTATCGAAACAACACCAGCCAATATTACCACAACCGTGCTCAAAAGCATATCTTTATTTCCAATATGCGATAATTCGTGAGCAATAACTCCTTCTAACTCTTTTTTTTCTAATCTATTTAAAAGCCCTTGAGTTACAGCAACTACTGCATGTTCTGCATTGCGGCCAGTTGCAAATGCATTGGGCTGTTGCTCTGAAATTATATAAATTTTAGGAACTGGCAAGCCAGCAGTAATGCACAAATTTTCTACTATTCTGTATAATTCTGGATTATCTTTTTTTTCTATTAAAACGGCTCTTGCCATTGCCAAAACAATTTTGTCTGAATACCAATAACTAATAAAACTTGTAAAAACGCTAAAAATAACGGCAAAAATTAAAATTTCCTGGCTATCAAGCAAATAGCCAAAAAACCACCCTATTGCTATTATAAAAACCAAAAAGCCGGCAATTAAAAACCACGTCTTTTGAGTATTAGAATCTGCTTGTTTATATAACGACATTCTTAGAATTTCACTTTAACTGCTTCTTTTTCTGCTCCTTGTGCCTCAAATAATTCCATTGGTTTAAAACCAAACATTGAAGATATCATATTTGTTGGAAAACTCTCAATTTTAATATTGAGGTCGCGAACATTTGTGTTGTAAAATCTTCGGCTGGCTTGAATTTTATCTTCTGTGTCTGTGAGTTCTCTTTGAAGCTCTAAAAAGTTAACTGAAGCTTTTAATTCGGGGTAATTTTCTGCAACTGCAAATAAGCTTTTTAAAGTATTTGAAAGCATATTTTCTGCTCCCGCTTTTTCTTTTGCTCCTTGTGCCATCATTGCGCTGGCTCTGGCCTGCGTAACCTTTTCAAATAGTTCTCTTTCATGAGTTGCATACCCTTTTACTGTTTCAACTAGGTTTGGAATTAAATCATACCTTCTTTTTAGTTGAACCGAAATATCAGACCACGCTTCCTTTGCCCTGTTTTTTAACTTTACTAAACCATTGTAGTCAAAAATTAACCACAAAACTACAACAGTTATAACGGCTAAAATAATTATTGTTGATGTTACCATATCTTTATAATGTTAATTATATTTTTTACTTTTGCGCGTTCTCAATTAAAGAATTCAAAAATGGATGCTGAACCACAAATTTATAATTCAACAATTTTAAAAGAGTCAAAAAATCAACCAACTCTTCACGAAACTTTTCTGGGCCGGTAAAAACCTCCCACAATTCTTTTATAAAATTTTTATTATAATTATATAAAATTTCGTAATCTGCCTTTGTTTTTAAATAAATCATAATCTGCTTAAACTCCCCCCTGTCTAGCCAAATTCCCTTGCACAAGTTGCACAAATTAACTTTTATTTTAGAATTATCGTAATGCACTTCATACAAAGGCATTCTGCAAGAAGGGCAAACTCTGCGAATTTTTCCTATTTGAAATTGCCCCTTATCTCTCCACAAATCAACATCAAGCCAGTTTAGCTGTTTATCTTCTTCGTTTTTTGCAAAAGTTAGTTCATCTTGCTCAAACCAAATGCCAAGACAAGTTGGGCAATAGTCAACCTCTACATTATTAAATAATGCTTTTTCTAATTCCCCATGATTATTTAAACACTCCATAGTAAAAATAATTATTTTTCTTTTATTATAACTAAAAACCCAAAAAACTTCAAGGAAGATTTTTCGTGCAATAAAAAAGTCCAGTGGGTAACCAACTGGACATATTGAACAATTTTTGTTTGTGAGAATTAGTCCAATTTAAATGCAAGGTATACAAAATAAGAGAAGGCAAATGAGACAATACCTAATAAACAAGATATTGCAATAGCGCCTCCATTCAATCGGGGAAATATTTTTAAATAATTTCCTTTCTTTTGAATTTCGCCTGTCATATAAAAAAGTCCGAATCCGTAATCAGATCCGTAGTTAAAGCTTTTCTCGGCATACTGATTTAGACCAGTAGTTTTATAGTCAGGTCTCCATGCTTTAAGCTTTATAGCAGGAAAAGAATGCATATCGTCTGCTTCATAAATGAGAATTCCATCCTCGCCCCATTGTGAAATTGACTCAAACTTTTCCTTTACAACAGTAAACATTCCAGCATAAGTTTTCCAACCCGAAAAAACTCTCCCCTTAAACGCCGGCAGTTTCAGTGAATAAGGTTTCGGCTCATGACTAGACATCCAAATAGGTAAAACTACTGTCAGAAAAATTGATATTTGGAACAGAAGTAGACTTATATTTTTGTACCAAAACTTTGAAGACATTTTACACCTCCCATATTAAACATAGAAAGAACACAAACCCCGAACTCCAATCTATCATACACAAACTTTTTGTCAATTTCAAATAAAAAAGAGGGCGAAAGCCCTCTTTTTTAATAATAAGTATACTATCTAAAAAAATAACTTAGTAATCTTCTCCACCCATCATTTGGGGCATTCCTCCACCCATTCCGCCCATGCTCTTTTCATCTTTTTTAGGAAGTTCGGCAACAACTGCTTCTGTGGTCAAAAGCATTGAGGCAGCCGAAACAGCGTTTTCTAAAGCAGTTCTTGTAACTTTTGTTGGGTCAACAACTCCTGCTTTTATTAAGTCCTCATAAACCATAGTTGCAGCATTAAATCCAAAGTCATTTTGCCCTTCTTTTACCTTTTGCACAACCACGGCTCCATCTATGCCTGCATTTTGAGCAATTTGCCTGACTGGTTCTTCTATGGCTCTTTTTAAAATATTAATTCCGGTTTTTTCATCACCCTCTGCTTCTAAATTATCCAACACAGTAGAAGCTCTTATTAAGGCAACTCCTCCGCCGGCAACTATGCCTTCTTCAACTGCGCATTTTGTGGCGTGAAG